>Ga0307974_1002269_pt1:0-12500 | contig 13603 bp, 20 predicted proteins | sample OrgLakmetagen784_FD_201812 | JGI IMG/M metagenome (GOLD analysis project Ga0307974, IMG submission 201812) | Saline water microbial communities from Organic Lake, Antarctica - #784 | ecosystem: Environmental > Aquatic > Non-marine Saline and Alkaline > Saline | place: Antarctica: Organic... | reverse complement strand
GTGTGTGTGTGGTTGCATCATACTTGCATTCCTCTGGGAGGAGTGGTGATCATTGTAACAAAAATTGACTTGTCTTGGTTGTGCGTGCCTTTGTATGAGGAACCTTTTCTTGTACATCTTCTCATGGTAGTGTGATTTCAATCCAGTTTACTGTGCCCATGTTTGTAGCAGACCTCAGCCAATAGACGTGCTGACGTGCTGTAGTGCTGTCGTGCTGACGTGCTGACGTGCTGTCGTGCTGACGTGCTGTCGTGCTGACGTGCTGTCGTGCCGTCGTGCTGTCGTGCTGACGTGCTGTCGTGCTGACGTGCTGACGTGCTGTCGTGCTGACATGCTGTCGTGCTGACGTGGTGTCGTGCTGTGTTGCCAATGGACGTGCTAACATATTAACGTGACTCCTTTTCAAGCTCATACGCAAGAACCAGGGATGTGTCATGCGACGCGTTTTTACAGTACCGTATCCTACACGTATTTTACACACGTATTCTTTACTTTTTATACGTAATTTTCACGTATTTCACCATATTAGACGTCTCAGGAGTCCGTATGACACATCCCTGGCCAGAACCTATAAGTGCAGTGAATCCTGTGAGAAGTTGCACACAAGGACTGTAGATCACACAACTGCACAATGATTGCAGATCACATTACCGCACAATGACTGTAGATCACATAATCGCACAATGACTGTAGATTGCACAACTGCACAATGACCGTGGATCACATACCTGCACAATGTTTGTAGATCGCACAATGATTGTAGATCGCACAATGATTGTATGATTGTAGATCACATAACCGCAGAATTATTGTAGATCACATAACCGCACAATGATTGTATGATTGTAGATCACATAAACGCAAAATAACTGTAGATTACACAACTGCACAATGTTTGTAGATCGCACAACTCGCAACCTTCCTCTGCTGCAAGGAACACGTTCAGGACTCCTTCAAGCTCGTGCTTAGGACCAACACTAAATTGTAAACACAAACTCTATCTGCAGTGAGGATCACTCTTTCAGGCTTAAATGCAAGGCTTATAATAAACTGTGATGTCACACACCATCTGCACAATGAGAATTACTCTTTCAAGCTCATGCGCAAGATTTTATATTAATTTCATTTGCAGTGAGGACTACTCTTTCAAGCTCATGCGCAAGAACCAGTACGAGGAGGCCCTTTTCCGGTGTGAGGATGATCGCTACGAGTTTGAGATGTGCATCGAGCAAAACAAGAGCGCAATGCGGGTGCGCACGTTTGATTGTGTGTGCGTGTGTCTGATTGTGCGTGTGTAGGTGTGTGTTTGTGTGGCGACTGGCACGAGTTTGAGATGTGTATCAAGCAGAACAAAAGCGCAAGGCAGGTGCGTGCGTGTGTTCATGTGTGTGTGTTGTGTGTGTGTTTGTGCGTGTATATATATGTACACACACATGCACACACGCTCACATATTTGTAAGCACACACACACACTCACATATCTGTACACACATGCGCACACACACACACACACACACACACACACACATGCTCAACACAGGCACTGCGGCCAATGGTGGAGAAGCTACCCTTCCTCATCCCTGAGGACAAAGTGAACCTACGCTTGGAAGATGTCCCACGGTTCAACAACATGCACATCGGCCACATCCAGCGCTTATATGCAGAGCAGGTGTGTCTGTACATGTACATGTGTGTGTGTTTGCATGAATGCATGGCTGAGCTTCGAGCTTAAGAAACATGCACAACAGCCACACCCAGCGCTTTTATGCAGAGCAGGTGTGTCTGTACATTTGTGTGCGTGTGTGTGTTTGCATGAATGCATGGCTGAGCTACGAGCTCTAGAAATGTGCACATCAGCCACATCCAGCGCTTATATGCAGAGCAGGTGTGTCTGTACATTTGTGTGCGTGTGTGTGCTTGCATGAATGCATGGCTGAGCTTCGAGCTCTAGAAATGTGCACATCAGCCACATCCAGCGCTTGTACGCAGAGCAGGTGTGTCGGTGATCAATCTACACATTTTTTATTGTTTAAGAAGGGGGCGGTGAGTGCATGTACGTACGGCATTTAAAGATCTAAAATGTCAGTTTGCTGGCATGTGCTGGAAAGGAAGGGGTGTGCACTGAGCTCCGCAGCTTTCACGCCCAGCCCTTGTTAATGAGCTGCAGCGAAAATTGTGCAAGCAAAATTTCAGGTGATTTTTGCTGACAAATGATTTGCATACAAAGACGCACCGTTCTCGGCTCAGGATGACCAGGCATTCTTACGCACGCGTCATAGCCACGCACACACACACACACACGTTCAAGTAGGGTCCTGTTCAGATTAACCTGTTCAAAGTAGCCAAGGGCTTAACATCATGCACGTCACGTAGTAAGCTTATATATGCACACAATCACTCACACAAATATGCACAAATACGCGCGCATCCCCCCCCCCTCCACAAATACACCCATACACACACACCCACACACGCACGTACGCACACACACTGCAGGGCCCTGTCCTGGTGGACCTGCTGCGTAAAAATCCTGCGGTGGCCATCCCGGTTGTGTACCAGCGCTTAGAGCAGAAGGATGCAGAGTGGTGGGTGGTGTGGTGTGGTGCGGTGTGTTTTGTTGATTGGATGCGTAGTACGCTTTTGTGCATGGTTAGACAATCTTTGCATCCCGGTTTTGCACCAGCGCTTAGAGCAGAAGGATGCAGAGTGGTGGGTGGTGTGGTGGTGGTGTGCGTATGTTTATTGGATGTTTTGTGTGTTTTTGTGCATGGTGAGGCGAACTTCACGTTCAGGGTGGGTGTTTCGTGTGAGCAGATCAGTGAACATGTGTTTGTGCGTGTGTGTTTGTGTGTGCCCACATAACATAACGTAGTAATTGTCTTGCTTTTTGAGGTGGATGTTCTGTGTGAGCATGGCCGGATCAGTATATGTGTGTGTGTGTGTTATAGTAGAATGTAGGCACATGCATCTTTGAGAGGAAGGGCAAACTTTGATTGGCATCCATCGTTGTGGCATGAAATGACGACAGATACCGCGAATTGAGGAAATATCTGAAGGATGTTGTGGCCAAACATGTGTTTACAAGGCAAGCTGTCCGCACACACACACACACACACACACACACACGCACACACACACGCACACACACACATACACACACATGCACACACACACACGCACGTATACATGCACAATAAACCGTCTTCTGTAGACTGTGTTTAACAGTGTAACTTCCTTTTGCCAATCCCATCTTTTCCACAGGAAGCGTGTGAAGGACGACATGACCAAGATCTGGCGCAAGATCTACGAGCAGAACTACCCCCGCTCCCTAGACCACCGTTCCTTTTACTTCAAGCAGCAGGAGAAGAAAAACCTCATGGCCAAAACCATGGTCTCTGAGATAAAGGACTCGGCGGACAGGAGGCGTGGGAATGAGCAGCACCTCAAGTATGTGTGTGCATGTGTGTGTGAATATGTTTCTGTGTAAAAGTGCAAGTGTGTGTGTGACTGCAATAATGAAGGCCCTCTCACAAGGGGACAGATGAAGACCAGGAAAAGCTACGACTAGAACGCAATGGTTTGAAACTTACGGCTGGGCAGACAGGAGGTGCAGGAAAACCTTACACACACTGAGACGCACACGCACATATACACACACGCACACACACGCAGGTGCCTGTTTATGGCACATTGCTACAGTGCACCAGCCGTAGGGGCAGTGCGGGGAGAGAGACATACACGTACATACGCACACATACTTACACACACATATACACGCACGCACACACACACACGCACGCAGGTGCCTGTCTATGGCACACCGCTACCAAGCACCAGTGCGGGGAGAGACACACGTACATACGTACACATACACACACACACATATACACGCACACACACACATGCAGGTGCTTGTCTATGGCACACCGCTACAGTGCACCAGCTGCAGGGACAGTGCGGGGAGAGAAGGACCTTAAGTACCAATATGGGGACAAGTGAGTAGGAATCCTGCCTGTGTGGACTTTGGAAAGCCGTAACACACATAAAACACACACACACATTCACGCACGCAGACAAACACAGATGCACGCACGCACACAGACACACGCGCACAGACACAACTATACACACACAGACACAATTATATACACACAGACACACACACGCACACACACGCACGCACACACACGCGCACACACACAAATACACACACACGCACACATACACAGGTCTGTGTTTGGGGATGTGTTCACTGTGCTTCAAACCGCCATCGACCACCATGTACAGGTAGGGGGTGTCTCAATAGAACAGCAACAGCGAATCACTTTGTGTGTGCATGTGCTGTATCCATTGATGTGCCAGTATGCCGTATTTTCATTTTCAGACCGTATATACGGTATGGTTACGTTATGGTACGTTCCCGTATTATACGGTCGAAGAGTATGGTTTAAATCGTACAAATACGGTTGAAACATATGGTCCAAATTGTACAAATACGGTTGACCGTATTTTGCCTTTTTAGCAGGGATAATAGAGGTCCAGGGTTGAAATCCCGGTCAGAGCTGTGTCTTTTGCTCCTTCTCTCCAGTTTTTTTGTTTGTTTTTCTCTCATAAAAAAGCATCTTGGTTTAAATTGAAGACATGTAAGTCACAACATTTGTATTTTGACCCTTTGCTGCAAAAATAGGCAATTCCAGCCTTTTGCACTGAAATGTAATGATACCATATTTCACCTTATATATGGTCTAACTATACCGTACCATGCCGTACACCGTACTGTACCGTACCGTACACCATACTGGCACATCACTGGCTGTATCATTGTGTTGATAGATCAGCAACAGCGTGCCATTTTGTGTGTGCATAGCTGCATCATTGTGTCGATAGATCAGCAACAGCGTGCCATTTTGTGTGTGCATAGCTGCATCATTGTGTCAATAGATCAGCAACAGCGTGCCATTTTGTGTGTGCATAGCTGCATCATTGTGTCAATAGATCAGCAACAGCGTGCCATTTTGTGTGTGCATAGCTGCATCATTGTGCCAATAGATCAGCAACAGCGTGTCATTTTGTGTGTGCATAGCTGTATCATTGTGCCAATAGATCAGCAACAGCGTGTCATTTTGTGTGTGCATAGCTGTATCATTGTGTTGATAGATCAGCAACAGCGTGTCATTTTGTGTGTGCATAGCTCTATCATTGTGCCAATAGATCAGCAACAGCGTTGCGCAGAGAGGGCGGATCTATCTGTGGGGTTGGCCACGGCAAATACCCTATACACTTACACTACCCACCTGCATGAACGTACAGCTGTCGTCATGCGATGTGTGTCATTGTGTGTGTCATCATGCGCACATTTGTGTATTACTGTGTGTGTCATCATGCGCATGTGTACATTACTGTGTGTGTCATCATGCGCATGTGTGCACTACTGTGTGGATCATCATGCGCACATCTGTGTATCATTGTGTGTGTCGTTATGCGCATGTGTGTATTTTTGTGTGTATTATTGTGTGTGTCATTATGCGCGTGTGTATATGTGTGCACTATTGTGTGGATCATCATGCGCACATCTGTGTATCATTGTGTGTGTCGTTATGCGCATGTGTGTATCTTTGTGTGTATTATTGTGTGTGTGTCATTATGTGCATGTGTGTATCTTTGTGCACATCATCGCTGTGCATAGTGTGCAGGACCAGGTGCTGCTGCACCCTACCATAACGCGCACACACATACAAAAACAAGCACACACATACACACACAAACACATAGCTGACTTGCATATTTGTACACCCCCCCACGTGTTGGCAGGCTAGTGCGCGGGACCAGGTGCTGCTGCACCCTGTCATATCGCATACACATGCACACACATAATACACACGTATACACACACAAACACATAGCTGACTTGCATATTTGTGCACCCCCCCACGTGTTTGCAGGCCAGTGCGCGGGACCAGGTGCTGCTGCACCCTGTCATATCGCATACACATACACACACATAATACACACGTATACACACACAAACACATAGCTGACTTGCATATTTGTGCACCCCCCCACGTGTTGGCAGGCTAGTGCGCGGGACCAGGTGCTGCTGCTGTACCTACAAGCCGTGGAGCCGTTCTTTGGGCTGGGGGAGCGCAGTGATGAGTTAACCAGGCTCAGGGCAAAGGTGTGTTTTCAACTGTGTGTGTGTGTGTTTTTTATGCAAGGGAAGTACCTTAGTAGTAGGTTCACGAAACATTTGGACAAAAAACAAAACATTTTAATAATTCTTGGGGCCTTTTCCGAACCGAATTCGAAGTGCAACTTTAATTAAAATGTGTAGGGTCGGCCAGAACTATATATACGTTGTGTATATGGTATTGTTGGCAGGTAGATCACCAAATATACGGTCATATACGGTGTAAATATACGGTTATGGCCGACCCTAAAAGTGTGTCCCAAAGTGATTGTGAACCTGCAGTATACTCATTCATGCTCCCTGCAATTAGGTTCCTGTTCCCTGCATCTGGTGGTGTTTATTGGTGGGTCAGGCTGGCAAGGGTGTGCATGCGCCCTCCTGTTTGCTGTGCACACTTGAAAACCTGAGCAGCGGCACGTACGCTTAAACTCTCTCTGTGTGTGTGTGTGTGTGTGTGTTTTTGGTGCATGTTATGCCTGCATGTCGTAAAAAAGGGCTGTTACAGTGACGTGCGTTCTTATTGTGCTCTGGTAGAGGGGTGTGTATGTGTGTGCCTCCTTGGTTCTGTGAGGGGTAAGCCTGTGAATGACCAGCCGTGGTGTGATTGCTGCTGGGCTTGTTTGTTGCAGTTGTATGCAATTCACAAGTTTGAGTCTTGTGTGCTTGCTGCTGGGCTTGTTTGTTGCAGTTGTATGCAATTCACAAGTTTGAATGCTGGGCATATCTTTTGTTTTTGTGCGTGTCATGCTGGGATGCGTGCTATTTCTGAACTGTCAAGTCCTTCCTCACACACACACACACACACATTGTGTCCTGTTTCACATACACACAAAGACGTGCTTGTGTTCATGCATACTTGCACATTTGTGGAGGTGCGTGTGCTTGAGGGGCATGTTGATGTGCGTGCTCAAGGGCCAATTTGTTGTGCGTGCTTGAAGGCCAATTTGTTGTGTGTGCTTGAGGGCCATGTTGATGTGCGTGTTTGAGGGCCATGTTGATGTGTGTGCTTGAAGGCCAATTTGTTGTGTGTGCTTGAGGGCCATTTTGACGTGCGTGCTCGAGGGCCATGTTGATGTGCGTGTTTGAGGGCCAATTTGACGTGCGCGCGTAAGGGCCATGTTGATGTGGCTGTTCCCTCTCTCACATCACTCACACACTAACACTAAAACACAGGCCGAAGAGAACGGGGGAGGCATCGGAGATGATGTAGAAATGCCCGACACGAAAGACAGCTCAGACGAGGGCGAGAATGGTGGCAGTGGCAACAATGGTGGGTGGTGTGTGTGTGTGTGTGTGTGTGTGTGTGTGAGTGTGTGTGTGTGTGTGAGTGTGTGTGTTTAATTGTGTGCATACAAATTGGCGGGTGCAGGTGGGTGCTGTGTGTGTGAATTAGGTCTTAGGGTTTAAGCTGGACAGGCGTGAACACAATCTCTGTCAACTGGCTGGGGGGGGGTTGTTCCCGTTGTTTTGCACCTGGCTGTGTGTATGTCGTGCTTGCTGTGTGTGTGTGTGCGTGTGTGTGTGTGTGTGTGTGTCAGGCATTTGTTCTTAAATACTCCTCATGGTGTTGGTGTGCAAGGGCACGCTCAACGCCGTTATGCAGGACTCCGCGTTCATGGAGCAGGTCATCGAGTGCAAGATCCCTGTGACCTATCTAACCTATATTTATCCTATGACGCGGGCCGTGCTGGAATTATTACCAGAAGGCCCCCCAGACTCAAATCTTGACCCAGAGTTTTTGTCGGGCATTTGCCTTTGAAGGCCTTCTATTTGAACCTTTGTTGTTTTCTGTGCAGGCAGTGCTGGGACCACCACCCCAGAAGGCACCCCAGATGTGCGACAGCAGCAGCAGCAGCAGCAGCAGCAGCAGGACGTTAAGCCAGAGCCGTCTGGGGCAGAGTCAAATGGAATCAGGGTGAGTTTGATTCTGGATTATGAGTCTACCATAACGGGTGAGTTTGAATCTTGATGATCAGGATGAGTTTCAATCTGGATGATCAGGGTGAGTTTGATTCTGGGTTATGGGTGTACCATAACGGGTGAGTTTGAATCTTGATGATCAGGATGAGTTGGAATCTGGATGTTCAGGGTGAGGTTGATTCTGGGTTATGGGTGTACCATAACGGGTGAGTTTGAATCTGGATTATCAGGATGAGTATGAATCTGGATGATCAGGGTGAGTTTGATTCTGAGTTATGGGTGTACCATAACGGGTGAGTTTGAATCTGGATTATCAGGATGAGTTTGAATCTGGATGATCAGGGTGAGTTTGATTCTGAGTTATGGGTGTACCATAACGGGTGAGTTTGAATCTGGATTATCAGGATGAGTTTGAATCTGGATGATCAGGGTGGGATTTGAATCTGAGTTTGATTCTGGGTTATGGGTGTACCATATGTACATGTAACGTATATGTACTCACCAGTCCCCCTTCAAGAAATATATGTTTTACAAGGACATGTTGATCACCGCCCCTGATCAGTGTATTTTGGAGAAGTCCCCTCCAGAATACGCTAATCAGGGGCGGTGGTATTTCTTACGTATGATGTGCGAGAACGTCTGCGAGGCTGCAGAGGTTTCTTTGGCCTGTAGGGCAAAGGCGGTTGGTAAAGGTTGAGCATCGCTAAAAGTACGTGCGTGGGAAGATGAGAGTAGTTTGGGCTCAGGCAGAGGCAATCAGAAGCAGGGTTAGCTTTGTGCATCTCAAGTGGTGTGCATCTCAAAAGGTGTGCTTCTCAAGAGGTGTGCATCTGAAGTGGTGTGCATCTCAAGAGGTGTGCATCTCAAGAGGTGTGCATCTCGAGTGGTGTGCATCTCGAGTGGTGTGCATCTCAAGAGGTGTGCACCTCAAGAGGTGTGCATTTCGAGAGTTGACCATTTCGAGAGTTGAGCATCTCGAGTGGTGTGCATCTCAAAAGGTGTGCATCTAAAGTGGTGTGCATCTCAAGAGGTGTGCATCTTGAGTGGTGTGCATCTCAAGAGGTGTGCATCTCAAGTGTGGTGTGCATCTCAAGTGGTGTGCATCTCAAGAGGTGTGCATCTCAAGTGTGGTGTGCATCTCAAGTGGTGTGTGAATGAATGGATGTTTCTTTTGGCTGGGGCAGAAGCTAACAGAGGCAGGGTTAGTTATGCACCTTCATAGGTGCGTGTGTGGTAAGATGAAAACTGTTTAGGCTGGGGCAGAAGCAACGTGGACGGAAGCAGCAAGGAACAGGCATTTAATGTGTATGTACAGAGATGCATACTCTCCAGCTTGGGTGAAGGCGATCGGAGGAAGTGTAAGCATGGCAGGGTTGGGTCGTAAGTAAGCATAAAAAGACAAAAAGACATAGGACGCTCTCAAAAAGGTTAGGTCGCATCTTTCAATGATGTGCGCATTTGCATTCGTGCGCATGCGCTCGCAGTGTACGTGTGAACGCATATTTCAAGAAGCACAAGCATGTACATCACACACCCACACATGCACACATACATACACGTAGGGTTGGCCAGAACCATATATATACGGTGTACATACGGTATTTTTGGCTTGGAAATCACCAAATATACGGTGTATATATACGTATATATACGGTTCTGGCCAACACTACATACACGCATACACGCATACACGCATACATACATACACGCATACACGCATACACCCACACATGCACACATACATACACGCATTTTTTTCACAGGGTGGCAGTGCCCCCACACATGCACACATACATACACGCATTTTTTCACAGGGTGGCAGTTGCCCCCACACATGCACATATACATGCACGCATATTCGCAGGGTGGCAGTGCCAGCGCACATGCACACACACATACATGCACGCATTTTCGCAGGGTGGCAGTGCCCCCACACATGCACACACACATGCACGCATTTTTCTCGCAGGGTGGCAGTGCCAGCGCACGGCCCAACAATGGCAGCGGCGAGCAGCCACAAGGCAGCGGGTCATTTGCTTCGTTTCGTGGGTGCAAGCCCATCATGCCTTGGTCAGGTAAGCAAGGTCAGGTCATGCCTTGGTCAGATAAGCAAGTCCATCGTGCGTTGGTCAGCTAATAAGCCCATCAAGCCCATCATGCCTTGGTCAGGTAAGCAAGCCCATCGTGCGTTGGTCAGGTAAGCAAGGCCAGGTAATGCCTTGGTCAGGTAAGCAAGCCCATCATGCGTTGGTCAGGTAAGCAAGGCCAGGTGATGCCTTGGTCAGATAAGCAAGCCCATCATGCGTTGGTCAGCTAATAAGCCCATCAAGCCCATCATGCCTTGGTCAGGTAAATGGAGTCCTCCGCTTTCGCCTTTTTGTTGTGCACACAATTGCACGTTCATGCACATTTGACCAAAGACGCAAACACATGGATACACACTCACATACACACAAGAAAAAGACACACACACATGCACACACACACGTGTACAAACACACGCACGCATGGACACAAATCAACAAAGGGAAATACAAATGCACACACGCACTACATTGTTTGCACACACACACACGCACACAAACACACACTCATACTTGTCCGCACACACACATACACAAACGCACACACATACACACACACTTTCTCGACAACACAGGAGACGATAGCCAAAAAAGCAATGACCGCCATTTTGTGCCTCCTGCCCAGACACGTCTCCTGTTTGGCAATGAGCATGTGTATGTCTTCTTCCGGTATCATAGGTGAGACGCTGGTGGGGTCGTACATTGGCCGTGTGTGTTTGTGTGCATGTTATCGGCTGTGTGTGTTTGTGTGTGTGTGCTTGTGTGCATGTCTTCTTCCTGTATTGGTCCGGTAGCATAAGTGAGACGCTGGTGGGGTCGTACATTGGCTGTGTGTGTTTGTGTGTATGTTATCGGCTGTGTGTGTTTGTGTGTGTGCATGTGTGCATGTGTATGTCTTCTTCCTGTATCAATCCGGTATCATAGGTCGGACGCCGGTGGGGTCGTACATTGGCTGTGTGTTTGTGTGTATGTTATCGGCTGTGTGTGTTTGTGTGTGTGTGCATGTGTGCATGTGTATGTCTTCTTCCTGTATCAATCCGGTATCATAGGTCGGACGCCGGTGGGGTTGTGCAATGGCCGTGTTTGTGTGTATGTGTGTGTGTGCTTGTGTGTGTTTGTGTGCATGTCTGTCATTTTTCGGTATCACAGGTGAGACACTGGTGGGATTGTGCACTGGCTGTGTTTATGTGTGTATTTGTATATGTCTTCTTCCAGTATCATAGGTGATAATTGTGTATTGGCTATGTGTATGTGTCTGTGTGCATGTCTGTCATTTCCAGGCATCGCAGGTGAGACGCTGGTGGGATTGTGCATTGGCTATGTGTGGTGGTGGGTGTCTGTGTAAACAGATGTAATGGCGTGTCAGTGTGTGCGCTTTATGGTGTGTGTCTGTGTCTACTTTTGTAAGGGTGGTCAAAAGAATGGTGTGGCAGGCAAGGTAGCGTCGTGATGCCAGCAAAGCCAAACCATTGCACGCAACCAAGTGTTTGTGCAAGCGCCTGTATGCTGCTTGCGCAACCGCTACACGCCGCACAGCTGCCATGCAGCACGAGCACTTGATCATTGGGCATTATGAGATGCTCTTGAAATAATCACCCAATTTTACCTTCATGTGTGTGCATCTTCGTGTGCATCTTCGTGTGCATCTTTGTGAGAGTGACAAACTTGACGGGTATCAGTACAACCCCCTGCCTGTGTGCTGCTGTCGCTTCTGTTAAAATGTAACCACCCAAAGTATTTTGTTTATAACCCACTCACCATTCGTGTGTGGTGTGTCAAACTCGACAGGTATTTGTACGATCGCCTGTGCGCTGCGCGTCGTTTCTGTTTGGATGTGGCCACAAAAAAGGCCACACAGCCCTCACACAGAGTGGGGGGCCTCATCCAAGAGACAAGCAAACAAGAAGCAGTGTCTGAGGTGCGTTGTTTAAAGTGCGCTGCGCGTCGTTTCTGTTTGAATATGGCCACAAAAAAGGCCACACGGCCCTCACACAGAGTGGGGGGCCTCATCCAAGAGACGAGCAAACAAGAAGCAGTGTCTGAGGTGCGTTGTTCAAGTGCGCTGCGTGCCGTTTCTGTTTGGATGTGGCCACGAAATAGGCCACACAGCCCTCACACAGAGTGGGGGGCCTCATCCAAGAGACGAGCAAACAAGAAGCAGTGTCTGAGGTGCGTTGTTTAAGTGCGCTGCGCGTCGTTTCTGTTTGGATGTGGCCACAAAAAAGGCCACACAGCCCTCACACAGAGTGGGGGGCCTCATCCAAGAGACGAGCAAACAAGAAGCAGTGTCTGAGGTGCGTTGTGTAAGT
>Ga0307974_1002265_pt1 | contig 13621 bp, 9 predicted proteins | sample OrgLakmetagen784_FD_201812 | JGI IMG/M metagenome (GOLD analysis project Ga0307974, IMG submission 201812) | Saline water microbial communities from Organic Lake, Antarctica - #784 | ecosystem: Environmental > Aquatic > Non-marine Saline and Alkaline > Saline | place: Antarctica: Organic Lake... | reverse complement strand
CTTCTGGCCAGAGAATGGCACCGGGCGATACGCCGTTAACCCGCACCTCCGGTGCCAGATCTTTTGCCCATGACAGGGTCAGCGAGGCCAGGCCAGCTTTGCTTGCGCAATACAATGGGTGGTCGGCCAGCGGGCGCTGGCTGTAAATATCGATCAGATTGACGATGGCGCCGCCTGACTCGCGAAGGGCGGGCAGGCAGGCCTGGCCAAGGAAAAAAGGCGCGCGCAAGTTGGTGTCCATCACCGTATCCCAATCCTGGTTTCGTGCCTTTTCGGTGGGGTTGGGGTAGAACACCGAGGCGTTGTTGACCAGCCCGCTCAGCCGTCCCCAGGCTGCGACAGCCTGCTCGGCCAGAGGGGCGATTGAATCCGGCTGAGACAGGTCGGCCTGCAGGGTAACCGCAGAATTTTCCCGCAAGGCATTCAGTTCGCTTTTCAGCGCTTCGGCCTGATCCTGCCGGGAACGATAGTGAATTACGATATTCCAGCCGCGACCGTGAAGGTGGCGTGCGGTATGGGCACCGAGCCGGTGGGCGGCGCCGGTAATCAGGGCGACAGGTGCAGGCGAATCCATGGTTTTCCTCAGATGGTGTGAAGCGTGCGTTGAATCAGTTGCAGGCGTTCCCTGTGGATTGCTTCGCCCAGTGCTTTGCCGGCAAAGCCTTCGGTCATCAATGACTGGGCGTTGACGGTATTGGCTGCTTCGAGTGCACTTTTGAGAGTTTCGACATTGCCTGCGCTATCACCACAAAGTACACAGCCCAGAGTGTCCAGCAACGTGGCAAATCTCTCAGGGCGCCGCCAGGCGTCTGCCGCATCGAGCAGGGCAAGAATGTTCTCCGCTTTCAGCAGAGGTTGGGCAGATTCCATGGCCGGCGCAACCGCTGCTACCAGCCTTGCCAATGCAGCGCAGTCGTTGGGGGCCTTGAGTTGTTTTGCCCGCCGTTCGGCCGCGCCCGGTTCCATTGAGGCCAAAGGCGACAGCAGCGCTGCGAACCGCGCCCCGGTATCCAGATTGCGCTGGTGAGTGCAGCGCAGGGACCTTATCGAGCTTTCGAAAGCAGTCTGATCAGCAACCAGCTCAGGAATCAGCGACTCGAGTGCCCCGCAGTCCCGCAGCACCGTGAAAAAAGTGCCCGGTTCATTTTCATGCAATGCCCGCTGGATTTCTTGCCATACCCGTTCGGGCACCAGATGGTCCACTTCACCGGCCTTGGACATGTCTGTCATCAGCGCCATCGTCTGGTCAGCAACGCTAAACCCCAGGGGCTGAAGCCGTGCCGCGAATCGTGCAGTGCGCAGAATTCGCAGTGGGTCTTCGGTAAAAGCGTCGGAGACATGGCGAAGCTGGCGGGATTCGAGATCTTTCTGGCCCTGAAACGGGTCTATTAGCGCACCGTCAGTGGCCTTTGCCATGGCATTGATGGTCAGGTCCCGACGTTTTAAGTCGTCCTCCAGGGTAACGTCCGGTGCGCTGTAAACCGTAAACCCATGGTAGCCATGGCCGTTTTTGCGCTCCGTGCGGGCCAGGGCGTATTCCTCATGGGTGGTAGGGTGCAGAAACACCGGAAAATCTGCACCCACTTGTTTATAACCCTGTTTCAGCATCTCGTCCGGCGTGGCGCCGGTGACGACCCAGTCCCGATCTTTCACCGGCAAGCCCAGCAATTCGTCACGAACGGCGCCGCCTACAAGGTAAATTTGCATGAATTAAAACGCGGCTCCCAGCTCCAGAGCAGCACCCATATCCGCATCGCTGACCAGCGCACCAAGGTCCAGGCGGGCGCCGAACAAAGATAGGCCGATACCAGCGGTGAACTGCGTCTCTTCCGCTATGCCGTTGTTGTCGTCATTACTGGCAAGGTTCTGGCGGGCGCCGAGACGCAACTGGGCATAACGGAAAGCATCGAATTCTGCGCCGATGGCCAGCCACTGGGTGTCGTCAGCATAACCGAAGCCTTTTTTCTTGGTCAGATCCAGTTCTGCCGTGACCACATGGAAGTCCCCTGTGTGGGCGATGCCCGCCGTTAGCATGGGGCCCAGCTCCAGAGTGTATTCCTGTTCATCTTTCAGAGGGTTGGCGTTGGAATCCAGCTCCATCGGGATCAGGTTTTTGACCACCACCCCTGCGTTCCACTCGTTCTGTTCACCAAACGCATACGCGGCACCTAAATCCAGGTTGAGACCGCTTTTCTTAGTTTCGTTTTCATCACTGTCGAAATCGTCATCTTCGAAACCAGCAACCGTTTCTGTGTATTGAAAGGTGCGAAGCTGAACGTATTTGGGCGACACCCCAATCTGAAGTTGGCTGCCATCAGCCAGATCAATTGAGGTTGCCACGGAGATACCGATTTCTGTGACGGCCGCCGCCAGAACCCTGCCACGGGACTCCAGTTCCTGGTCCAGATTTAGGCCTACTATAGGAGTGTTTCCATCTTCAATGTCCTTCAGAAGCTGTTCGTCGTCCTGATCAAACTCACCGCGAACCGTAGCCTGGAGATTGCCGTTGGTAAAAAAGCCGACGGAATAGGAGTCGGTTGGCACGGCAAGTGCAATGCCCAATCCCGCGTCTACGCGAACGGTATCCCGGTCAAATGCATTAAGACGTCTCCGGAGCTCGCCAGCGGTGTCCTCGGCATCTTGCTGGTTGAGCGATTGCTGGGCCTCCTCGAATTCATCGATCAGATCCTGAATATCATCGACCTGATCAATCGTTTTTTCCTCGTCGGCGGCACGCACGTTCACCGACGGCAAAATCAACCCGAAGTCGTCTGACCACTCATGGTGCTTGGACGCCATCATCGCCGGGTTGGATGCCCCGGCCGCAGCCGGGTGGGCAATCGCCACCCCGGTTCCGCCCATGGCGAAGGAGCGGGAAGACATAAAAGCCTGGGGGCTGGCTAAAGCAGAGGCGGATGCAACGCAAAGGGCAGCGGCCAGGGGTGTTTTCAGAAACGTCGGAAATGAACGGGCAGAAGTTGTCATGGGAGACTTCCTTGTTAAGGGAACGTAATGTGAAGAATAGAGTAGCAGTAGGTCCTTTTCAAAAGGATTATTTAACGAGTATTAACGACCGGAATGCAGTTTTAAAGCTAAAGCGGCAAAATCTTGCCGCTTTTTAGGGACTTGGTTACAGGTGATTACAATTCTTTCAAGAAATTTTGGCAAGAAGGTATTAAGTTTTCAGCATGCGGTCCGTTAAGCAACATGAAGGCAGTCGCAGAAGGCCGGTTCCCGGTTTCACAAAAAACACTGGGGCAGCCACATAAGACTGTAAATCAAAAAGTCGATAACGAAGAAAGACGACTTACCATCCGGCGATCTGGGCTGGCTGAAACGACACAAAGGGGTTTCCTTATGAATAAGAACATGAAAAATTTTAGTAAAATGGGTGGTTTGGGATTAGCTGGTGTACTAGCGTTTGGAGCTTCGTCTGCCATGGCTGAGGACTTTACCGCAAGCGCTGATGTTCAATCGACTCTAACGATCACGATTGTAAACGATCTTAACTTCGGCACTCTGTTTGCGGCAACCGCGAGCAGCGGCGAGGTGGATTCGCTCACCCTGGCGCCGGCTGGAACTTTCACTACCGGGCCAGAGACTAGTACGGTGGTGAATTTGCTCTCACTTGGTGGCGCCGTCCAGCCTGCTCAGGGCTCGGTTGCAACCAGCAACGTCTTTACGCTGGATCTTCCTGACGATATCACGTCCACGACAGCCGGTAGCATAAACAACGACGCTGGCGTCACGGAAATGACGATTGACGGCGGTGATCCTGATGTTGCCAAGTTCCTGGTTGGTAATTTCACGGTCGGCGAACTTGTAGGTGGTTCTGATACAGGGGCCGGAGTCGCGCCTGATGTCGAAATCGATCCTGATTTCGGTGCCACAGAAGTATCATTCAACATTGGTGCAGACGTTTTCACTGACGATGGCGCGGGTGATGGTGGCATACGCGAAGCCTACGAGGATGGCACCTATTCCGGTACCTTCACCGTAACGGCATCGTTTTAATGCAGAGAGTCTGAAGTGGCGCTGAAGGCCATGAAGGAAAAACAGAAGAAGGCGCCAGCCACAAGGCGCCTTCTTTTGGCTGTTTGGCTGACAGGCTTTTTGTTTTCATCGCCTGCCAGTGCGGCTCCTGATATCGAGGAGCTTTCATTCCTGAGTTTTGGCACCCTGGCGGTGCCGGATAATTCTTCCGTATCTACTTACACCTTTTCCCGTTCCGGGCGTCCGACCATTGAGGGCAGCGTGATTGTTATTTCGCCCGGGTCAACAGGCAGGCTGAGGCTGACCGGGTTTCCACAGAACGTAGGTATCGAAATTGACGCTGATTTGGCTGCTCTGACCGCGGGTGGCACCGGCGTGCCCGAACCGCTGATGGTCATATCCTACGATTTTGGCGAAGTCAGAAGTAACGCCGAGGGTTCTGTGGATGTTGTTTTCGGGGGCACCTGGGAAACCTCGGGAAATGGTGGAACCTACGAGGATGCCTTATATCTGGACACGGCCCAGTTCCGGTTTACTTTCTGGAACCCCGATATAAACGACTTCGCCGTTGTCAGTAAAATAGTGAATCTTGAGACTACCCTCAGTACTGGTCTTAATATTGAAGATGTGCAGTCGCTGCATTTTGGGACACTCTTTGCCCGCACCACTGCCGACGACCAGGCAAGCCTGACGCTATCGCCCCAGGGCGAGATTGCCCTGAATAATCCGGGAGAGGCCCGGCTGGCCTCGTTGTCACAGCCTGAACCCGGAATTGTTATGATTACTGGCGCCGCCGCGAACCGTGAGCTGTCGGTGGTACCTCAGTCTGGTGATGTTCTTCTGGAAAACGCTGCCGAGCCGTCGGCGCCGCATTTTATTTTGAGCGCTCTTGTTACGGCACTGTCTAATGGCGGGCGTACCGATGATGACGGCAATCTTGAAATCCGCATAGGCGGAACATTGACGACCGAGGAAACGGGCGCTACAACGGTTTATTCGGCCGGTCGCTACGAAGGCACCTATACCGTTGAAATATCCTATTGAGCAACTTGCTGTCCCGGCACCCGATAACAAAATAAAAGAGGATATTCATGAAAAAGCGTCATGTGATTGGACCCCGCTTGCTGGCCTGGTTGCTTCTGTTTGTAACCGCTTCTGCGTCGGCGGATATGCTGATCAGCCCGACCCGGGCTATCCTGACCATGGACCAGCGTTCCACGTCGCTGGTGCTGCGCAATACCAGCGACGGTTCGCGTACCTACCGGCTGGCCTGGGAAGATAAGCGGGTTAATTCGGCCGGGCAGTACGAGCCCGTCAAGGAAGGTGAGGAATGGCCGTCCGCTGCTTCAATGATTCGCTTTTCTCCGCGCCAGATTACCGTCGGCCCGCAGGAGAATCAGACCGTGCGCCTTAATTTCCGGCCGCCAGCGGATATCGAAGCTGGCGAATACCGTTCGCATCTAAGGCTGGAGGTCGTGGCGGAGTCATCTGAGCCAGCTTCAACGATGGAAATGGATCATCCGGAAGATGATGGTGTGAAGTTCCAACTGTTCATGCAGATGTCTTTTTCGATACCTGTCATTGCAAGGGTGGGGCTTGACCGCCCCGAGGTGTCTATTTCCGGTGTTGAGGTTCTGCCAGCCGAAGGCGATCAGAGAATGGCTCTGGGGGTGACCCTTCAACGCCGGGGGGGGGCCAGTAGCTTCGGTGAGCTGGTTGTAGAGATGCAGGAAAACGCCAACAGCCCGGTTGAGTTGATTGGTCGCCGTAAAGAACTATACGTTTTTCACGAAACCAGCGAGCGGCAGATTCGGGTAGGACTGCGAGATCAGCAGATTCCGGCGGGGTCCTGGATTCGTGTCGCTTACGAAGGCAAAGCCGAATACGATGGCATACTATGGGATGAACGAGTATTTCAAAGTAAATAGATTTCAGTTTCAGGGAGTTAAACGGACGTTCGAAAGAGTTGGTTAGTTTTTTGCATGAATCCATGAGAATTGTCAGAATTTCGACATAATACCTATGGGGGCAGCAAAAACATGTCGAGCAAGACGATACGATCCTTGCGATTGGCTGTTGTTACTCGCGGCCTGATCTTTATGTTGCTGATGTTGTCCGGCTCCTCTTGGGCCTTGGCTCAGCAGGGCGATACCATCGCCCAACCGCTACAGCCTCTGCAACCGGTAAATGAGCTCCTGCTTGACCTTCGCGTGGAAGGGCAGCCCCTTGGACTGACCATTCTGGCGTCTCAGCGTGACGGACAAACTCTTGTGGCGTTGTCGGAGCTGATGGATGGCCTGCAGTTTCCGATCAGTGTCGACGCAGACCAGGGCCTTGCCGGTGGCTGGTTTATCAATGAAGAACGGGAATTCTCACTGGATCTGAACGCCGGGCGGGTGTTCAGTAATGGTCGAAGTTTTGACACAGCCGGTTCAGTAGTTGCAAGCGGCGGTGACCTGTTTGTTACCCTCGACGCTCTTGAACGCTGGTTCCCGCTTCGGCTGCGTCCGGAAATACGCAGACTGGCACTGGATGTCACTCCTCTGGAGAAGATTCCTCTACAGGATCGTCTGGCGCGAATGAATCGTAACCCCCGGTCTGCCTTTTCCATCGACCGAGAACCCCAGCTTCCTCTTCAACCTACGCCTTATTGGTTTCTGGGACCTCATGCTGCAGACCTCAGGCTGAATACGTCAACGATACTGGACGACCCGGACTCATCCAGCACTGACATGACAGGAACCTATTCAGCCCTCGTCCGCGGGGATTTACTGTGGATGACCTCGACGATTGCCGTGACAGGCCGCGACGATGACGATATTACCGGTGGACGTTTCAAGCTTGAAAGAGGTTCTCTGGATGCGCCGCTTGCGCTGGATTATGTCGAGGTGGGCGATGTGGATGTCAGTAACTCGCGCGGTATCCGGGTGCGCGGTGGCGGTGCCCGGGAAGGGCTGAACCGTGGGCTGTTCTCTGATGATACAGTTGATCTGCGGGGTGATATTCCCGTGGACTGGGAGGTGGAGCTGTATCGCAATGGCGTGCTGATCGATTTTCAGGTTGTTGGTAATGATGCACAGTACGAATTCCTGGAGGTTCCACTGGAATTCGGTGAGAACGTCTTTGAGTTTGTGTTCTACGGCCCTTTCGGTGAGGAGCGAAGAGAACAACAGGTCTTTTTTTCAGGCAGAAGCTCCCTGGAGTTTGGTGAGATCAGCTATGAGCTTGCCGCGGTTCAGGATGGCCGCACAGTATTTGATCTAAGCGACGGGGGTGGCAGAGGCGACGAGGGTACCGGCCGGTATCTCGCTGACCTTAATGTCGGGCTTTTCCAGAGGATGTCTCTTGGCCTTGGCGCTGACAGTTTTGAGCAGGGGGGCGAACGGTTCGAAGATTATCGTGCAAGCCTGACCGCCAATTTTGCAACTTTACAGACCAACGCCGGTTACCGGTGGAGGGACCAGCAACAGGATGAGGCCACGGCACTGGTCAGGGCCCGTTTGGGAGAGTCTACAACGACTCAGTTGCGTTATACCGAGTTTCTGGAAGAAGGCCTGGAACCTGAATTTCTGCCGGAAGATCTCCGCTCCTGGCGTGCGGAAGCGACTCTTACGTCCAGGCTGTTGTCAGTACCCTATGCACTGAATGCTTCTCACGAGCAGCGGGACCTCTCATCTGGTTCTAGCGCCAGCCTCGGGACCACCTTGAGAGTTTTCGATAGAGATCGTTTTTCTACCTCCCTGAATTACTTCAGGGACGAAGATGAAACAGCTGCGGACAGGTTTAATGAAGATGTCCGGGGCGCGTTCAGTTATTCGACACAGCTGCGACCCTGGAGTTTCAGGGCAGGCGCGGATTACTCCTTTTCCCCGAATACCGAACTGAACAGTGTGTTTGGCTCAGCCGACCTGCGCATTGACCGCCGCATGTCGATGAATTTCGACGTAGACCACACGGCCACATCGGATTTTACCAACTACCGGATCGGCTTTAACTGGCAATTGGATCAACTCGTTATCAGCCCCCAGGTGATTTATGACAGCAATGACCGCTGGGTAGGCCTGCTTAGTATATCGACCAGTCTGAATACAGCGCCCGGGCGCTTGACACCCGAATTCAGCTCGTTTTCACACACCGGCTTCGGAGCAGTCAAAAGCCGGGCGTTCGTTGACAACAATGGTGACGGCATCTGGAACAGTGGAGACGAACCCCTGCCAGGTGCACGAGTGGAAGCGTTGCAATCGTGGCGCGGTGCACCGACTGGTGCCGATGGTAATGCTTACCTGACCCGGCTCGGCCCCTATCGAAGAACTGATATTGCCCTTGACCCTACCAGTATTGAAGACGTCGAGCTGACGCCATCAACCGAGGGCGTTTCCGTGGAGCCCAGGCCCGCCAGCTGGAGCGTGGTGGATTTTCCTCTCGTGAGAGCCATGGAACTGGAGGGTCATGTTTATTTCACTCCTGCCCCGGGTGCTGAGCCGCTTCCACAGTCCCGGGCACCTGTTGAATTGCTGAATGTGGATGGCGAAGTGGTTTCACGACAGCGGGCTGCTTTCGATGGATTCTACCTGTTTTCTTCGGTTCTTCCCGGTACCTACCAGGTCAGGCTTGGCGAGTCTCTGGCCGGAAATGTAAGCCGCGCCCCAGGGTCTGTTGAAGTGACGTCTGCAGGCGGCGTGATTCGCGATCTGGATTTTGTTCTTGAGCCCTGGCGGGGCCAAAGCATTCAGGATCGTGCTTTGCCGGTCCCTGCAGATCAGGCGGAAGAGCCTCGCCCCGGTTTTGCTCCAACAGAGACTACTTCATTTGCTCCGATTGCGCCTGTAGTGGCTCCTGAGCCTGAGCCAGTCGTCACTGAAGAGCCGCTGGAAGAGCTGCCCGAGGTAACCGCGCAGCCGGAGCCAGCGAATGCTGCGCCAGCCCCGGCTGGAAACTGGTATGTGCAACTGGGCGCTTTTGGTGAGATCAGTAATGCAGAAAGTCTCTGGCAGACTCTGCTGAACCAGGGCGCACTTTCAGAGGGGCTGGAGCCGGTTTATGAGTCCTCGGGAGCCCTGACCCGCCTGTTGGTGGGCCCGGGCCGGACAGAGGCGTCAGCTCGCTCTCTGTGTAACCGGTGGCAGGCTGATGGAAGGGGCTGTCTGCTTAAACAGCGCTAGAGTCAGAAAATTCCCTGAATTCGCCGGGTCAGTTCGTCTTCTTTCTGGCGCTTACTGGACATTTTCTGACGCACACCTTCCACTCTTTCCATCAGCGTGTGATAGCCTTCGGTGTCGCCCGTTATACGACGAATTTCGGCGGTAAGCCGATAGTAATTCATGCTCAGGTTATCAGCGCTGTAGTGCTTGCCAAGGCCCGCTTCGAGAACGCCAAGGCCCTCCTCTACCCGGTTCTGCTCCAATAACAGCCGCGCCAGGCGGAACCGTGCCTGGAGGTAGAAAGGGTCCTTTGCCAGGGCTTTACTGAGCTCTTCTTTGGCTGCTACCAGGGGTGGCTCCGGGTTACCAGATGCCTCGTTTTCTGGTGCTCTCTCCGGAAACTGCTTGAAGATCAATGCCCTTATAACATGGGGCTGGGGGCGATATGGATTCAATGATACGGCTTCTTCCAGGTGGGCCATGGACTCGTCCAGCAATTGCTTTCTCGGGCCCCCGAATGATCGCGTTGCCTGCTGGAAAGTCTGCCACGCAAGCGTATAATGGAACAGGTCTGCCCCCGGCCACCATTCAGCAGCCTCTCTGAGCCGGGCAACGGCTTCTGTAGGTTCGCCCTCCCTGAGTTGTTCAATGCCAGTGTCGAAAAGATGCGTTCCCATGATGATACGGGCCAGCTCAATGCCGGGGATGATCATTATCAGGATCAGAATTACCCGGCCCGGAATCGGGAAGCGCGTATGGGAGTTTTCCGAAGCACCTGCCTTCGAAGGCTCGCGCCCCACCAGCAGTTCCAGGAAACCGAACAGTAAGCCCAGCTCAATCAATATGGGCAGGAGGTAGAGATTGAACGTAAGCAGGCTGTGGCCCATCACCGCCGCTATGCCGGAGATTAGCGCGAATGCGAGGGCCCGCTCTATGCCCTGTCGGTGCCTTTCGGTCAGGAATTTGCAGGCCTGGTAGAAGGCCAGCAGGGCAGCGAGTAACAGAAGGACGACCGATGGCCATCCTGCCTCGATCCACAATTGCAGATAATCGTTGTGCACATAGAAAGCGGCTGACTGGTCGCTGTCCAGGCGAAAGCGTGGGTAGGTCAGAAAAAATGTACCCGGCCCGTAACCGTACCAGGGGGCCTCGGCAGCAAGATCCAGTGAGCCCTCCCATATGGCCAGACGGTCTTTGCCAGCAGCGATGGGGTCACTTATCGACAGTATTCTCTCGCCGAGTGAGCCCCCCCCGACCATGTGAGCGGCCAGGATTGATACGATAACCAGCGTTGCTGCAGCCGCAATGGCTTTTCGCGGAAAATCAAGATATCTGGTGGCGCCAAGTGTCATCAGGCTGCCCAGCGTGAGCGCAAACAGGGCACCGCGAGAGCCGATAAGGCCAATGGTGAAAGACAGCAGGATCACCAACAGTGCGCATGCAAGTCTGGCCGTTGATGACAGGTTTTGATTCAGCAGGCCGACAATTGCAATCATTACCACTGGGATCTGAAAAGCGGCAAAGTTATTCCGATTGATGAAAGTGGCCGTGGGGCGGACTTCCAGCCAGAAAAACTGAACGCAGGCATAGACCGCAAGCCCGAAAGCGATAAGGCAAAGCAGAATTACAGCAAGCTCAGCGAAGCGGTGCGCCCGGCCCAGCAGGATAACGGCCCAGGCAATGAAAGGCAGGGCAGAAAACGTAAATACCTGGTTGAAACTGACATAATCAACCGCGCCCATAACGCCGGATACCAGGGTCCAAAGCCAAAAGGCCAGCAACAGGGTGCCGGGCAACAACGCTCTGTGCCAGGCCGGCCAGTGGCCTTGCAATGCAGCGACAGTCAGAAGGCCGAGCAGAGAAAATCCCGCAAGGCCCAGATAAGTTGGGTCAAGGTTATTGAAAAAGAGTGAGCAGAGGATTGCGGCCGCGAAGAATATCGCCGAAATCAGGGCCGTTGGCGTGAGAGAAAATGCTGTGTGGTTGCTCATCCGGAACGCCTGCCTTTTTGCGGCCAGAGTTTTCCGCCCGCTGGCCTGTGAAAGTGGTAAGTATTGTCAGTCGCTTTGCCCGCCAGGCTCACTTTGGTCTGTTTTCTGACGATTTTTGAAATAGTGGCATAATTCTTTCATTATTCTCTGGAAAATCATAGTTTGCCGTTCGGGGTTCATTTATGGGCAATTCAAGAGTCTGCCGCTGGTGGTTGCCGGCCAACGCCCTGGTCTCAATAGGATTAGCGTTCTGTGGCGCTTATTCTGCATCTGTGGTTGCAGAGCAAGCAGACGATCACAATGAAGAGTCTGCCGTTGTGACCGAGACCAAGGATTTTCTGTCTGACAGAAGCCGCGTGGGCTCTGTAGTGGGAACTTTGCTGGCGGGCGCATCCTTTGCGCATCCATTTGCACCTATCGGTGGTTCAATTATTGGTTTTTTTGTGGGTAAAAGCACTGATTACACGGATGATGACGAGGAAACAGCGGAAGAGCGGTTTGCCCGTCGCAGTTTTGCCCCGGGTGAAGGTTCAGTAAGTGACAGTGGTGGCCAGCTGGCATTTAGCAGTCCGGGCGATGGAGCCAGCCTGTCATTCTCGCCGGACGGTTCAGAAGATGGGACCGGAAGAAGAACATCGTCGGTTGACGGGAATACCGTGAAGCCATCTTCATCACCAAGGGCAAACCTGATCATCAGCAAAGATGTCGGCGGCCACCAGGCCGAACTGGACCGACTGGCCGCCATCATTCGCGGAGAGCGCAACGGCACCCCGTTCCAGCTCAATCAGCAGTGCCCGAATCAGGAAGCGTCACGGATCCGGAAAAAAGTGGTTGTGGCCGGATTTAATGTGGAAAATCCGGACCAGGCCGTGTTTGGCGGGCTTGGTTCAGTAGGGCGTGCCGCCAATGAGTGGCTTTATCAGAACCTGCAGGCTACTGGCGAGGTGTTGCCGTTATCAGCGCCGGGCAGGCAAATGTTTGCCAGTTTGAAGGCGGGTCCGACGCTTGAGATCGCAGGCAATCGGCTGGAGCAATATTCTGCGGTCAGTCGTCAGATGGGCGCCCAATTCGTTGTTTCCGGAATTATCCGCAATTTGAACGTCAATCGTGCTGAATCCTGGGATTCATCCTACGCCTCATCGATTAAACGCTCGTTGTTCAGCGCCGATACGGTTCGGGAATTCGTTGTAGACGTTGTTTTACACGATGGGTACACGGGGCAGGTAGTGTCGGAGCAACGCTACACGGCGTCGGGCCGCTGGGACATTCCGCGCACCGGAAAGGTCAGCTTTGGCTCACCGGTCTTCAACGAATCGGAATACGGTATTGCGGTGGCAGAGGTGTTTGACGGTATCACCGATGATTTGATGAGCACGATCGACTGTCAGGCTTTGCTGGTCCCTATTCTTGAGGTAAGCGGAAAAGAACTGCTTCTGGATATCGGAACCAGGTCCGGTCTGTTACCGGGGGATAAGCTACGTGTTGTGAGAGCGGAATCGTCACTACAGAGGCCCAATGCGCCACCCAAGCTGTGGGATACCGGTGTGGACCTTCACCTTCATCAGTTAAGCCTTGATACCAGCCGCGCCTGGATGCCGGAAGAGGGCGCCATTATCAATGTTCGGAAAGGTGACTACGCGGTGATGTACTGAGGCGGTCAAGCCTGCTCAGGCCGCCTCAGCCGCCGCAATGTCGCGGATCTTGCCCACCATGGCTCGCAAGCCATTACCTCTGGTCGGAGAGATGTGGCGGAACAGATCCAGTTGTTCGAACAGTTCATCAATGTCCGTTGCCAGCAGATCCCGTGGCGATTTGCCGTTGAGTGCGATCAGGATGATGGCGGCCAGGCCACGCACGATGATGGCGTCTGATTCGATCAGCAGGTAAAGCTTGCCGCTGGCGTTGTAGTGGTGAATCAGCCACACCTGGCTCTGGCAGCCGTGGACGTAGTTTTCTTCGCGGCGCTCGTCGTCGGGAAAGGCGGGAAGCTGCTTGCCCAGATCGATGATAAACGCGTAGCGATCTTCCCAGTCATCCAGAAACTCGAAGCCTTCCAGCACATCGTCCAGAGTGGTGTCTTTGCCCAGCGGGTTGTTCTCAAATGTCTCTACAGAGGCAGTCATTACAGCATCCCCAGTTCGAGCTTGGCTTCGTCCGTCAGCATCTCGCTGCTCCAGGGCGGGTCGAAGGTCAGTTCAACGGTGACCTTGTCCACGTTTGGTACGTGCTCAAGCTTGGTTTTGACGTCTTCGGTAATCACCGGGCCCATGCCGCAGCCCGCTGCCGTCAGCGTCATCTGGACGTAAATGTGATTGCCCTGATCGGCGTCGTTCTCGATTTTGCAATCATAGATAAGGCCCAGCTCGACAACGTTGACCGGAATTTCCGGGTCGTAGCAGTTGCGCATGGCTTCCCAGACCTGGTTCTCGTTGATGGTGCCGTCTTCCGGAGTCTCAAAGCTGCTTTCCAGCGGCTTCTTGCCAAGCGCATCGGCCT
>Ga0307974_1002262_pt1 | contig 13625 bp, 11 predicted proteins | sample OrgLakmetagen784_FD_201812 | JGI IMG/M metagenome (GOLD analysis project Ga0307974, IMG submission 201812) | Saline water microbial communities from Organic Lake, Antarctica - #784 | ecosystem: Environmental > Aquatic > Non-marine Saline and Alkaline > Saline | place: Antarctica: Organic Lake... | reverse complement strand
TGAATTATTTGAGCTATCAGAGAGAATGATGAATTGCTTGAGCTGTCAGAGAGAATGATGAATTGCTTGAGCTGTCAGAGAGAATGATGGATTGCTTGAGCTGTCAGAGAGAATGATGGATTGCTTGGGGTGTCAGAGAGAATGATGGAAGCGCTTTAGCTGTCAGAGAGAATGATATAATTGCTATGATGAGCTCAGATCTGTGGTAAGATTTGCTATGCTGTGTGTTATGCTGCTATGCCGGTGCTCAAGGTGAGATCCGCTATGCTTGTAGTCAATCAAACTGTGTGTTGTGTATTTTCACAGCACACAAGCCTTGGTTGTGGGCACTGTATTTGGATCGACAAAGTCGAGGCACGTCTCACAAAACAGCAAACGGTTCACTATCTCACAACAAAGCAGGCAGATTAATTTTAGCGTGTAGCGGACAGTTTCTATAGCTTGCTTAATTTGTACATTACTGCACTCTCATTGCTCTAGATCAAATATTGAATGCCGGTTTAATCCTACTTATCATAGCACGTATTGCGCAGGTCATATTCTTATTGTAAGGTCTGTAAGTGTGTGTGTGTTTGTGTGTGTGTGAGTGTGTGTGTGCGTGATTGTGTGTGTGTGCGTGTGTGTGTATGTGTATGTGTGTAAGAAAGTGTGTGTGTGAAGGGCTGAGTAAAGATGAGAAATGCCTCTTGCATGCTGCGTCCTCCTTTGTCATCACTTCGAGAGCCTCAATGCCTTTGGGAAAAAATATCCAGGGCACGGACTCCGGTTGAGAAATAAGTAGGCTCGCCCGGGAAAACTTGCATGTTCAATCTGGCTGGAAGAGACCAGCCACAGCTGAACAACCTAAAATCTGATATCAAGGCCACCACGCCTGTCTTTAGTTGACGGTCATTAACGGCCGTTGTGATTAAAGCATAGCAGTGGTTAAGGGTTCTGAGCTATGGGGCATGTTTGTTGTAGTATTAGGGCAGTTAGTAACTGGTGTCCTTTTAGTTTCCCAGTGTCGGTTATTTCTCTCTCTGTAAATTATCCTGATATCACAACAATGCTTCCTCTCTTTCTAAGCAGAACACTTACGAAGACCTGCATGGCTCATAAGCTAGGCTATCTAGCCTTAGGATTGTTTTTTTCAGAGCTGCTGAGAGGGAGCAGCTGCAGCAGAACACATGTTTGCGTGACTACCACTCTTTATCACACGGCAGGTTGAAGGCTACCACTCTATATCACATGGCAGATATCACATGGCAGATATCACATGGCAGATATCACATGGCAGACTACCACTCTTAATCACACGGCAGGTTGAAGGCTACCACTCTATATCACATGGCAGATATCACATGGCAGATATCACATGGCAGACTACCACTCTTTATCACACGGCAGGTTGAAGGCTACCACTCTATATCACATGGCAGATATCACATGGCAGACTACCACTCTTTATCACACGGCAGGTTGAAGGCTACCACTCTATATCACATGGCAGATATCACATGGCAGACTACCACTCTTTATCACACGGCAGGTTGAAGGCTACCACTCTATATCACATGGCAGATATCACATGGCAGACTACCACTCTTTATCACACGGCAGGTTGAAGGCTACGAGGTTGCAGATGACGGCACCGTAGAGTTCCGTGAAGATGAGCGCTTAGAGTGAGTAGGGTCTGCATTATTGGATCTTATCCTATGAGAGGAGAATAGAATAAAGAATTATTTACGCGGGCAGTGAGAAGCACTCTCCACATAAATCAAGGAAAAGGAGCCACTTTGGTACCGGGTACCGTAAGACCTCTCCACCATAAAGCGTATGAGAGGATGTGTGCTTGTGCTTGGGATAGAGTGGGAAGGTGCGCTTGTGAGTGGGTGTGATGAGGGTATTAATTGAGGTTGCTGTAAATATGCATGAGGTGCGGACTCCTCTAGTATTTTTTTGTTTGGCAGTGCGTGCGTCCTTTGCAATGAATTGCTAGCAGGCCTATAGCCTGGAACGCATTCATCTAGGCTCAAGCACATACACACGCACACTCACACATATACTCACACACACACACTATTTGCACGCAACTGTGTCATCAAACACATACATATGAAACGTGCCCAACGTTCATCCAGGCACAAGCACACCCGCACACACACACACACACATGCACACACACATACATACACACACGCACACGCACACACACACACTTGGTGCACACACTCTGTGTCATCAATTGCACAATATATAATATATGCACTTGGAACGTACCCAACATCAACTAGTCATACGCGCATACACACTCACACCCTGTGTGCACACGAGTGTATCATCTAAACAATTACTGTCTGTTTTTGACGCTAAGGTACGGCCACGTCGTGCGATCTCAGCATGTGGGTGACAACCTGCACCTCCGCCTGCTACGAGATGGTCAGGTGAGTCTGAGAAGAATACTGTGGAGTGTGTGCAGGCGGACCCCATTCTTTTATGCAGCATTTCCTCCTGCTGTCTGCCCTTGTTGCTTCTGAGCACATGCCGTGAGAAAGACCCCATTCTTGTGTGCAGATGCTTTTCTTGAGCACATGCTGTGAGAAGACCCCATTCTTGTGCGTACTTGCCTCTGGGCACATGCCGTGAGAAGTGAGAAAGACCCCTTTCTTGTGTGCAGATGCTGCCCATGAGCACATGCTGTGAGAAGGGACCCATTTTTGTGTGTACTTGCCCTTGAGCAGATGCTGTGAGAAGGACCCCATTATTGTGTGTACTTGGCGTAGAGCACATGCCGCAAGAAAGACCCCTTTCTTGTGTGCAGATGCTGCCCTTGAGCACATGCCGTGAGAAGGGACCCATTCTTGTGTGTACTTGCCGTAGAGCACATGCCGTGAGAAAGACGCCTTTCTTGTGTGCAGATGCTGCCCTTGAGAGCATGCTGTGAGAAGGACCCCATTTTTTTGTGCAGTACTCCCTCATGCCGCTTGCCAATGTCGCCCATGACTCATGAGCTGTGTGTGTGTGACCTTAAATTTCCACTCACCATAGCAAAAACAAAATTGTGCAATGCTAGCCCCCCTGCTCCTTCACTCACAGCACATGTGTAGGGTTGGCCAGAACCATATATATATATAGTGTATATACGGAATTTTTGGCAGGGAATATCCCAATATACGGTCATATACGGTGCATATATACGGTTCTGGCCAACCCTACACATGTGCAAACTAGTTTGCTTCATGCGGTAGACCTGCTCATAGGAACGCGTATTATAATTTAGCCTTAAAACATAAACCATACATGGCCAGTGGGTGTGTAGAGCCAGCACACAGGAGTTGCGTGTTTGACAGCATGAGTATTATTTTCCTTGCGCATTGCTTCCCACCTTGTGTGCTGCTTGTAGGCACTGAAACCCACCTTATGCGCTGCTTTTAGAAAAGGCATCAGTACCCACAATTGGTGCTGCTCACAATTGAGGCATTAATGCCCACATTTTGTGCTGCTCTATGAAAGGCAATGGTACCCACCTTGTGTATGAAACGCGTTGGTGCAAGCCTTTTGCGCTTCTTACAGAAAAAGGCAGCAGTACCCACTTTTGGTGCTGCTCACAATTGAGGCATTGATGCCCACATTTTGTGCTGCTCTATGAAAGGCAATGGTACCCACCTTGTGTATGAAACGCGTTGGTGCCCGCCTTCTGCGCTTCTCACAGAAAAGGCATCAGTACCCACATTTGGTGCTGCTCACAATTGAGGCATTGGTGCCCACATTTTGTGCTGCTCTATGAAAGGCAATGGTACCCACAATATGTGCGGCTCATAGACAAGGCATTGACACCCACCTCAGTGCTGTTCACAGGAAAGGCACATATAATCAAGTGTGTGCGGCTCACAGACAAGGCATTCATACCCACCTTTTGTGCTGTTCACAGAAAAATTGATAACCAAAGTCTGTGCTGCTTACTAATACCACCTTGTTTGCTGCTCTTAAGAAAGACACACATAACCATAGTCTGTGCTGCTCACAGGAAAACACACACATAACCATAGTTTGTGCTGCTCACAGACAAGTTATTAATACCACCTTGTTTGCTGCTAGTAAGAAAGACACACATAACCATAGTCTGTGCTGCTCACAGGAAAACACACACATAACCAAAGTATGTGCTGCTCACAGACAAGTTATTAATACCACCTTGTTTGCTGCTCGTAAGAAAGACACACATAACCATAGTCTGTGCTGCTCACAGGAAAACACACACATAACCATAGTTTGTGCTGCTCACAGACAAGTCACTGATACCACCTTGTTTGCTGCTCTTAAAAAAAACATATAGACATGGTTTGTGCTGCTGCACATATAACCACAGTTTGTGCTGCTCACAGACAAGTCACTAATAACCACCTTGTGCTGCTTATAGAATTATCATTGATGTCCACTTTGTCATGTTGTGCATTTACAAAAGACGCTGACCACCACTGTGTGTTGCTAGTAAAATAGATAGGGTTGGTTATAACCATACATACATACATATATACATACATGGTGTAGATGCAGTATTTTTAGTAGGGTAATGACCATACATACGGTCATATACGTTTGTACATTTACAGTTCTGGCCAAGTCTAAGAATAGACTATGTGTGTTGCTCATAGAATAGACACTGACAATCACTGTGTGTGCTGCTCATAGAATAGACACCGACAATCACTGTGTGTGCTGCTCATAGAACCGGCACTAGGACTGGGTTACGTAGCCAAAGTGGCGGTGTCGTGTGCACATGCTTGCTTGCTCAAGTGCACATGCTTGCTTGCTCAAGTGCACATGAAAATTGCTTGCTTAAGTGCACAAGCTTGCTTGCTCCTGTGCATGTGATTGCTTGCTCAAGTGCACATGCTTGCTTGCTCAAGTGCACATGCTTGCTTGCTCAAGTACACAAGCTTACTCATGTGCAGGAACTGTGTGTGAAATATACGCTGGCCCTGAAGGACCACTTAATTCCCCTGGTACATGGAGTGGATTGTAGACCCTCCTATTACATTATGGGTGAGTGTCATCCATCGTGGGTGTTGTGTGTGTGTGTGCGTGTGTGTGTGCGTGTGTGTGTGTGTGTGCCCTCCTATTACATTATGGGTGAGTGTAATCCATCGTGGGTGTAGTGGATGTCTGCATGCTCCTCTATTATATTATGGGTGAGTGTAATCCATCATGGGTGTGTGTGTTTGAATGCTCTCTTATTACATTGTGGGTGAGGTGTGATTTATCGTGGGTGTAGTGTATGTCTGCATGCTCCCCTATTACATTATGGGTGAGTGTAAACCATCATGGGTGTAGTGTGTGTTTTACATTGTGGGTGAGTATAATCCATCATGGGTGTAGTGTGTTTTTGTATGCACCCCTATTACGTACATCATGGATGAGTGTTTTCCATCATGGGTGTAGTGTGTGAGTGTCTGTAAACCCTTCTATTACATCGCGGGTGAGTTCATTCTATTATGGGTGCAGTGTGTGTGTGCGTGTGTGTGTCTGTGTGTGTGTGCCCTTCTATTACATTGTGGGTGAGTGTCATCCATCATGGGTGAAGTGTGTCTGTGTGTGTGTGCCCTTCTATTACATTGTGGGTGAGTGTCATCCATCATGGGTGTAGTGTGTGTATGTGTGTGTGCCCTTCTATTACATTGTGGGTGAGTGTCATCCATCATGGGTGTAGTGTGTGTATGTGTGTGTGCCCTAATATTATATGTGGGTGAGTGTAATCCATCGTGGGTGTAGTGTGTGTTTGCATGCCCCCCTATTACGTACATCATGGGTGAGTGTGATCCATCATGGGTGTTGTGTGTGATGCATTATCAATACTGTGTTGTCTTCATGCATTATCAATGCCCATTTTGTTCTCATCTGTCTACATTCCCAAGACGGCCTTTGTGTGTGTGTGTGTGTGTGTGTGTGTGTGTGTGTGTGTGTGTGTGTTTCATCCCTGTGCTGCTTAGGTCACGCGTGCTTTAGTTACGCACCACCACCTCCACCACCACCACCACCTCCACCACCACCACCACTACCGCCACCACCACCACCACCACATGCCCATCCCGTCCTCATCTGTCCACATTCCCAATAAGGCCATGTGATCCATCCTTGTGCCAATTTCATTTTCACTTCTTTGCCGTCAGACTTCCAACTCGCTAGCTTGTCTTCAAAATCGTTGCTTCTCTTGCCAGGGGGTCTCGTGTTGTGTCCCTGTACCTTCTTTAGCCATGGACTCGTGTTCTGTCCCTATACCTCCTCTTGCCCAGGGGTCTCGTGTTCTGTCCCTATAGCTTCTCTTGCCAGGGGGTCTCGTGTTGTGTCAATATACCTTCTCTAGCCATGGACTCGTGTTCTGTTCCTATACCTCCTCTTGCCCAGGGGTCTCGTGTTCTGTCCCTTAAGCTTCTCTTGCCCAGGGGTCTCATCTTGTGTCCCTATACCTTCTCTTGCCATGGTCTCGTGTTCTGTCCCTATAGCTTCTCTTGCCCAGGGGTCTTGTCTCCGAAATCGTTGCTTCTCTTGCCAGGGGGTCTCATGTTCTGTCCCTATAGCTTCTCTTGCCCAGGGGTCTTGTCTTGTGTCCCTGTAGCTTCTCTTGCCCAGGGGTCTTGTCTTGTGTCCCTATACCTTCTCTTGCCATGGTCTCGTGTTCTGTCCCTATAGCTTCTCTTGCCCAGGGGTCTCGTCTTGTGTCCCTATAGCTTTTCTTGCCCAGGGGTCTTGTCTTGTGTCCCTATAGCTTTTCTTGCCCAGGGGTCTTGTCTTGTGTCCCTATAGCTTCTCTTGCCAGGATCTCGTGTCCTGTCCCTGAAGCTTCTCTTGCCCAGAGGTCTCATCTTGTGTTCCTATACCTGGACTCCTTTCTTTATTTCTTTCTTTGAATTTTGCTAAGAAGTCTTTTGCTTTGTCCCTGTGCCACTTTTTCACTTCTTTGCCGTCAGACTTTCAACTCGCTAGCTTGTCTCCTTCCGTTGCTTCTCTTGCCCAGGGGTCTCGTCTTGTTTCCCTAAACCGTCTCTTGCCAGGGTCTCTTGTCCTGTCCCTGAAGAAGCTTCTCTTGCCCAGGGGTCTCATCTTGTGTCCCTATACCTGGACTCCTTTCTTTAATTCTTTCTTTGATTCTTGCCAAGAAGTCTTTTGCTCTGTCCCTGTGCCACTTTTTCACTTCTTTGCCGTCAGACTTCCAACTTGCTAGCTTGTCTCCTTCCGTTGCTTCTCGCCAGGGGGTCTCGTGTTTTGTCCCTTGAGCTCCCCCTTTCTAGAGATGGTCTTTGGTGGCACCTCGAGGAGAATGAGGAGAAGCGACATCCCGGTGCGTTGAAAAGGAATATCAAATGTGTGGGAAAACGACTTCATGACTTAAGTTCTGTCCCTTGAGCTTGTGAGTATTAGAGAATGTTTTATGAATAGGGAATGCCTTACTAATACGAATGATTCCTTTTCTAATAGAGGGTGCTTTTGTTGGTAAAGGATGATGTATTTGTAAAAAAGTTAGGGAATGCTGCCTTTGAAGGCACGTCGAGGAGGATGAGATGAAGCGACATCCCGGTGTGTTGAAAAGGAAGATCAAATGTGCGGTTGCAAATGGAAGAGGGATGAGGAAGGTGGAATGGGTGTGGGGGTGGAGAGAAACACGAAGGAGGAAGAAAGCGTCCAGGATGAGTGAAAAGAGGAGGAAAGATGAGAGAAGTTGAGGGAAAGGATAGGATAAGGAATGGGAGAGGAGTAGGTAAGAGGAATGAGTAAAGGGCAAAGAACAGATAGAATGTTGGTTACGCGAAAGGTGGAGGATAGGCAGATTGAAAGGAGTAGGTAAGAGGATAGATCGAGTGAAAGGAGCAGGATGGCTAGAGCAAAAGATGGAAGGTGGTCGAGTAAGAGGAGGAGAGAGAGGATAAGCTGAGTGAAAGGAGCAGATAGGGAACGGGAAAGGAGGAGGAAATGTGATTAGCTTGGTTATGGGAAATGTGATTAGGTGGTTATGGGAGATGTGATTAGGTGGTTATGGGAAATGTGATTAGGTGGTTATGGGAAATGTGATTAGGTGGTTATGGGAAATGTGATAGGTGGTTATGGGAAAGGAGTGGGTTAGGGGTTGGTTGAGGAAAAGGAGGAGGATTGGTAGCGTGAAAGAAGGGCGACAGGTAGAGAAAAAGGAGGAGGAAAAATGATATTTGTGTGATGGGGCAGGACAGGGTAGCCTAGCTTTATTAAGGGTAGGAACCTTCAAGGGCAACGCAAGTGAAAGCGGTAGTGCGTTGCAGACGGATGCATCTTTTGTTAGGATGGGCGAACAAAGGAAAGGCAAACAGCTGCGCAGTTGAAAGCAGTAGTGCGTTGCAGTTTGATACATCTTTTGTTAGAAGGGGTGTACGAAGGAAAGGCAAACAGCTGCGCAGTTGAAAGCAGTAGTGCGTTGCAGTTTGACGCATTTTTCGTTAGAAGGGGCGTATAAAGGAAAGGCAAACAGCTGCGCAGTTGAAAGCAGTAGTGCGTTGCAGTTTGATACATCTTTTGTTAGAAGGGGTGTACGAAGGAAAGGCAAACAGCTGCACACTGAAACCTGGTAGGCGTGTCTCGGCCAGCGAGGAAGTCAAAATTGGGTTTTGTGAGTAACATAGGTATTAACATAGGTATTAACAAACGATAATAATGCCTTATCTATTAAAATTAGTAACTTCAGATTGCCAGCCAAGAATTAACTTATTCAAACGAGAATATTAGCTTTATCTATTAAACTTAGTAAATTCAGATCATCATATCCAGATCATTCCCTTAACATACATCACGTGGTTGCCCACCCCTTCTTAACTGCAGATCCCTGTGCTGAGTGCATTGAACCGGGACAAGACACGCAGGCTCCAGCAGGTGGTGGTGCTGGTGCAGGTGCTCGCACATGAGATCAATTCGGGCTACAAGTACAGTGTGGTGCCTGTGGAGACGTTCAATGGGGTGAAGGTGGGTCGCATGAGTCATGGATGGTGGTGCAGGTGCTCACGTATGAGAAAAAACTCGAGCTTCAAGTACAAACAGAGTAGTGCCTGTGAAGACTTTCAATGGGGTCAAGGTGGGCCTCTGTAATCAACGAGGGCAGCCTCGTGGTCTATTTGGAGTTATGACGATCGTTGGGAGGGTGACGGAAGTGGGGGTGAAATTGTGTTGAAGTTTAGGTTTAAGTTTAGTTTGGATTACAAAGGCCTCCAGCCTGGCATGGCTGCTCAACCTATAGGTCCCGACAAATAAATCAATCAAAAAGATCGACAGCTGCACTAATAAATTTGTGAACTTCTGCTAAATTGTGTGGAAGAGGTGAGGCATGCCTTAACGCTAGGGTTGGCCAGAACCGTATTTATGCACCGTATCTGACCGTATATTCAGTGATTACCCTGCCAAAATACCGTATACACCCCGTATATATATATATATGGTTCTGGCCAACCCTGCTCAACGCGCTGATAGAGATCCCATCTATTTCGCTACTTGTCCGTCGTTTCCTTACGTCTTGTTTGCACTTTGTTGTAAAGGCCACGGGAACGCCTCAGGCTTAAGACACAAGAAGCGTATGCGAGCTGCTGCTGTGGGCACCAAAGCTTTGAAGGTCACAAGCTCCTCTTGTTGTCATTCCTCATTATCACTGCTTATGGTCATTGGGTTAAATATTGTGTTGTCCTACCAAAACTGCGTCAACCCAAAATGCCCTATCGAGATGCCGACACACACACACACGCACACACGCACACACACACACACACACACACACACACAGACACACACACACACACATGCGCACACACGCATTCACACTCACAACTTGCACAGTTAAACACAACTTTCGCCCCGCAATGTCTTATTTTGCATGCCGCCACAATGTCTCTTGTACTTTTGCACATACACTCATTATCACCATATACCTTCTCTTTTGTCTTTTGTCCTACAGTTGCACAACTTGCAGCACCAGGCAACCCTTCCTTTCCACACACAAGCACCAATTGCCATCACAATCTCTTTGTCTTTTGCTCTACAGTTGCACAACTTGCAGCACCAGGCAATCCTTTCTTTCAAAGCCTGCACTTGTCATCATACGATCCTTTCTTAAAAAGCCTGCACATGTCATCATACGACTCTTTCATTTAAAGCCCGCACTTGTCACTGTACCTTCTCTTTGTTTTTCCTCCTACAGTTGCACTTTCGTTAAATGCCCGCACTTGCCACCGTGCCTTCTCTTTGTTCCTTGTCCCATGGCTACAGTTGCACAACTTGCAGCACCAGGCAACCCTTCCTTCCCACGCACACAAGCACCAATTGCCATCACAATTTCTTTGTTTTTTGCTCTACAGTTGCACAACTTGCGGCACCTGGCCACCCTTGTGGATAGCTGTTTGGTAAGAGAGCTATGGCTCAAGTTTAAGTGTACCCTAGGTTCCTGTCTCACACCTTTTAGGGAATGTTTTCACTGAAGCCTTGTGGATAGCTGTTTGGTAAGAGAGCTACGGCTCAAGTTTAAGTTTTATCTCTTGCGCCTTTTAGGGAATGCATTCACTGAAGCCTTGTCAGATGACCAGTGGAGTTTGATCACCTCTTGTGGATAGCTGTTTGGTAAGAGAGCTACGGCTCAAGTTTAAGTTTCTGTCTAGCACTTTTTAGGGAATGCATTCACTGAAGCCTTGCCAGGTGACTAGTGGAGTTTGATCACCTCTTATGGGCCCCTTTTTAGTACAAGGAGCTGCAGTTCAAGTTTCAGAAATGTTTTCTCTCTTTCTAGCTGGTCGGTAAGCTGCAAGATACGCTAGAAAGGGGCAACGTAAACTTTTTGCATCCATACGGCATGAGTTGGAAGTATTAGGCGTGAGCACGTTGCCTCAAGCCAAAACATGTGCATTTTTTCTCTGTGCTTGTAGTCTTGGTTCTTCAAATATGGCTTGGACGAGGCTGTGACTGGAACATCAGCACGTACTTGCCTGTCTCATATTTAGGGTTGGCCACAAACGCATATACTCACCTATATGACTCTATATTTGGTGACTTCCCTGCCAAAAAATACCGTATATACACCATATATCCGTTCCATATTCATATCCGATTCGTATTTGATTGCACCATAATTAATACAATCTTCCATAGTTCTTGGTAAATCAAATACTACCACTGGTTGTTTCTTATAAGCATATTAAATGTCTGCTAATTTCCTGATGCTAAAAATATGTTATCAATCCCCATTTGATGCATCATATGATCTACACATGCACTTTACACATGCACTTTACACATGTACTTCACACATGCACTGTACACATGCACTGTACACATGCACTTTACACATGCACTTTACACATGCACTTTACACAAGCACTTTACACATGTACTTTACACATGTACTTCACACATGTACTTCACACATGCACTTTACACATGCACTATACACATGTACTTCACACATGCACTTTACACATGCACTTCACACATGCACTTTACACATGTGCTTCACACATGCACTTTACACATGCACTTTACACATGCACTTTACACATGCACTTTACACATGTACCTTTCCCTGTATTTCCTTGTGAATCCAGTACCAATCAATATTTCTGTGATGTGGTTTTACTTTAGTGCTGTTAACTACTTCTTGTTGACAATGTTTTATAGGTGGTGAATCTTCTTCATCAACACTGTACTGTTCTTCCTTTAAATTAATATAATCCTTTATCTTTTGTGAATGTTGTAATACAAATTCTGGGTATTTATATTTGATCAATGTCAGATAATAGACTAAAAGCTAATAATGAGTATATGTCACATAGCATAGATTTAGTTGAATGGTTAAAAGAGACGCAGCGTATGTGCCAGCTCGAAGTCGAGATGCGGGTGTTGGTCATACACCCTCATCTCGATTTCAAGCTTGTTATACACCATATATATAGGCCCCCTAACCCTATATACATATATATATATATATATACGTGTGTGTGTGTGTGTTTTGGTTGTGGCCAACCCTATATATATAACCCTATATATAACCCTGTATATAACCCTATATGTGTGTGTGTTGGTTGTGGCCAACCCTACTCATATTTCAGTTATGTGCTGTGTACACCCGCATCTCGACTTCAAGCTCGATGGGGGCTACGCGAGCGATCCCTGCACAAAGCCTGCTCCTACTGAAGGAATTGCTCAATGCTCGAAAACACTTGCACCTTTGTGCTCGCCATTTGCCATGGACACCAATGTATGCGCTTGTGTGCCTTTTGCAGTCCCCGTTTCTCAACTTTGGGCTTGAGGGGGGCCGTGTCGTCACCCTCGCCACCTCAGAAGCTGTACAGCACAGTCCAGAGATCCTGAAGATTAATGCCGTGAACGGAGATAGGTGAGCTGTATGGCCAGCACTAGCGAGCTGTTTCCCTTTCACTATGTAATGTAGCTGCATTGTCAGTACACCACAGAGATTATCAAAAGCATCACGTGGGTGTGGAGAAATGGGTGGTTTTGCCATGGTGCGAGTGTTGCTAAAGTTCTTTATATGGCATCAAAAGGACTTGTTTGTATCGAATGCTCACCTTGCCTAGAGCATTTTGCTGGCAGCAGATTGCTTGCTATTCAAAGTGTTGGCTCTGGCACTCACAGGAACATGGCCAAATTCTCCCTGCGGTTAAACTTTCGTCATTGTTGTTGTAGCATTTCTACTTGTTTGTGCTTCAATCTAGAGACATCGCGTACGTTAACACCAAAATAACCACCGATAGCACTCATAATCCGTTTCAATACCATCCATGTTCATATCGTACAACCGCGGGTGACGTCCTTGCTTTCAATCTCTTGCTTTTCTCTTAGGTCTGAAGACTTGCGGCAGCCCCCCACAGAAGAGGAGATGCAGGATTGGGAAGATGCAGAGGCTATTCCTCTTGCACAGCAAGACCAAGGGGGCGAGAGCTATTGAGTTGTAGAAAGTCTTTATTATTGCAAGAAGTTTTTCAACTACCTGTGTACTCTTGGTCTTCCTACATGAGGCAGAGTGTGCCTCCGGTTGAGAGCATGGCGTTGATATTGCACGACAAAGCTTCAATTTTAGCGCAACTATTTTAGTGCATTGCAATTTAACACTGCACTTTGAGTACAGTTAACGATTGCCCAGGTTTGTTTAGCTATAAAAGGTGCAGGGTGAAGGCAACGCATGTTATACGATTGACCCTCTGTCATGCATTATATGACACTCACTGGTACATGACTGTGCTCCGTGCAGGACACGCATAGTCTGTGTGACTGTAATTGCTTCTTTCTGTTTGGCATAGCGAAATTGTTACACGTATTGTGTGGGTATGGGCTCTCTAATAGACGATCGTCCTGGTGACCCAAACTAATCTATTTGCTCAGTTGTTTGGCGTGTATGCAGAGAGAGTGTGTGAGCATGAAGGTAATCTGTTTGCTCAGTTGTTGGCGTGTATGCAGAGAGAGTGTGTAAGCATAAAGGTAGCCGTCATTTTCATATCAGTTTATTTGCTCAGTTGTTGGTGTGTATGCAGAGAGAGTGTGTAAGGGTAAGGGTAAGGGTAAGGGTTACACAGCTATATCCGCCAGCGAGGGCAGTTGAGCTATAGCATAAAAAAGCCAGCTTCAAGAAGAGA
>Ga0307974_1002261_pt1 | contig 13632 bp, 14 predicted proteins | sample OrgLakmetagen784_FD_201812 | JGI IMG/M metagenome (GOLD analysis project Ga0307974, IMG submission 201812) | Saline water microbial communities from Organic Lake, Antarctica - #784 | ecosystem: Environmental > Aquatic > Non-marine Saline and Alkaline > Saline | place: Antarctica: Organic Lake... | reverse complement strand
CACTAGCGTGGGCCTTTACACTAGGGCCTATACACTAGTGTGGGCCTTTACACTAGGGCATGTACACTAGCGTGGGCCTTGACACTAGCGTGGGCCTATACACTAGGGCCTATACACTAGTGTGGGCCTATACACTAGCGTGGGCCTTTACACTAGTGTGGGCCTTTACACTAGGGCCTATACACTAGCGTGGGCCTGTACACTAGTGTGTGCCTTTACACTAAGGCCTATACACTAGTGTGGGCCTATACACTAGCGTGTGCCTATACACTAGGGCCTATACACTAGTGTGGGCCTATACACTAGCGTGGGCCTTTACACTAGGGCCTATACACTAGTGAGGGCCTATACACTAGCGTGGGCCTATACACTAGGGCCTAAACACTAGCATGGGCCTTTACACTAGGGCCTATACACCAGCGTGCCTATACACTAGGGCCTAAACACAAGCGTGAAGGGCTAGCTGTGAAAGACTGCTGGGTTCAATGTGAGTCACACAAACTCCAGCTCTTTTGGTGCGGCAAAAGTGATACGCCAATTTTCTGTCAGTGTTTCTGTTTACCCTCTCCCTTCTTTCATTATCTTAGTCCTCACAAACGGCCATCTTTTATTATCTTAGTCCCCACAAACGGCCATCTTTTAATATCTTAGTCCTCACAAACGGCCATCTTTTATTATCTTAGTCCTCACAAACGGCCATCTTTTAGTATCTCGACAATACCCCCGCCTATCGCATCTCACAATGAAAATAAATAGCACAGCTGGTCCAAGAGTAAAAGGGTGTGGCTTTGGGGCGCACTGAAGGTGCAAGAGAATGAGGGGCAGGCCGTTTGGATCAGAGACATGAGGAGGGTGCGACATCTCATGAGCCCAGATAAACTTGGTAAAACGTTACACATACACACACAAGCACACAAACACACAAACACACACACTCAATCGCATGTACACAAACGTACACACACACACGCAGCGCGCACACACATATACACACATGCACACACACAAAGTGCACACACTCATACGCACGTACACACACACGCACGCATGCACGCATGTACACACATACACACACATACGCACACACACATACACATACACACACATACGCACACACACATACACATACACACACATGGGTAACTTTAGTACAAGAAGAAAGGTTTGCATGCACACAAATCCGCAGCTTTCAAGTGCATGCAAACCTGACAATTGTGTGTGTGTGACAGCCAGAAGAGAAGGTTTGATATGAAAAGGCTTTGTTCAAAGGTTGAAAGGTTGGCTGATCAAAGGTTGGCTGTTGAAATGGCTTTGTTAAAAAGGCTTTGCTCAAAGGTGCAAAGGTTGGCTGTTGAAATGGCTTTGTTCAAAATGCTTTGCTCAAAGGTTGAAAGGTTGGCTGATCAAAGGTTGGCTGTTGAAAAGGCTTTGTTGAAAAAGCTTTGCTCAAAGGTTCAAAGGTTGGCTGATCAAAGGTTGGCTGTTGGAATGGCTTTGTTCAAAAGGCTTTGCTCAAAGGTTGAAAGGTTGTCTGATCAAAGGTTTGTTACAAAATGGCTTTGTTCAAGCACTTAATAAGTTACCTCAAAAAACGAGACGGTCACACCCCCGCCGTTTGCGTAGATGTCTGGCAGCACGACAATGCCACGGTCACGCAAGATCTGTGCAGAAACGTTGTGAACCGTATGTTTATTTCAGTTAAAGCATAGATGCACAAACTAGGCATCTGGCAGCACGACAATGCCGCGGTCACGCAAGATCTGTGCAGAAAAGAAAAAAGATAATACGTTGTGAACTGTATGTTTATTTCAAGTAAAGATAGCAGGCAGCACGACAATGCCGCGGTCACGCAAGATCTGTGCAGAAACGAAAGAAGATAATACGTTGTGAACTGTATGTTTATTTTAGGTAAAAATGAGAGGCAGCATAGATGCACAACGCAGGCATCTGGCAGCACGCAAATGCGGGTGGCCACGCAGGATCTGTACAGGAAAAACAGTGATGTATTGATCTGGAAAATGAAAATACCACAAAGGCAAGCCAAAATCATGAGGTGGAGGCCCACGTCTTAGCGGAGGCCCCCCACAGTGGAGGGCCTTCTCATACAGGCTGGATTTTTAAGACCAAAGAGGACTGGGTGGCCGAGAAGGAACTACTTAAGGAAGAGCACAACTTTGACATGGCCACGCAGGATATGTGCAGGAATAGCAGTTGTGATCTGGATTCATGGTTCAGCGTAGACATGAAGGTGCAATGCAATAAGGTACAAGGGTGAACAATGGTGCAAAGGTCACACAGTGTAGTGGTTGCAGTGTAGTGGTTGCAGTGTAGTGGTTGCGGTGTAGTGGTTGCAGTGTAGTGGTTGCAGTGTAGTGGTTGCAGTGTAGTGGTCGCACAGTGTAGTGGTCACACAGTGTAGTGGTTGCAGTGTAGTGGTCGCACAGTGTAGTGGTCGCACAGTGTAGTGGTTGCAACGTAGTGGTTGCAGTGTAGTGGTTGCAGTGTAGTGGTTGCAGTGTAGTGGTTGCAGTGTAGTGGTTGCAACGTAGTGGTTGCAGTGTAGTGGTTGCAGTGTAGAGGTTGCAGTGTAGTGGCTGCAGTGTAGTGGTTGCAGTGTAGTGGTTGCGGTGTAGTGGTTGACGTGTAGTGGTGTAGTGGTTGCAGTGTAGTGGTTGCAGTGTAGTGGTTGCAGTGTAGTGGTTGCAGTGTAGTGGTTGCAACGCAGTGGTTGCAGTGTAGTGGTTGCAAAGTCCAGTATAGAGATGAAGGTGCAATGCAAAAAGGTGGTTGCAGTGTAGTGGTTGCAGTGTAGTGGTTGCAGTGTAGTGGTTGCAGTGTAGTGGCTGCAGTGTAGTAGTTGCAAAGTCCAGTATAGAGATGAAGGTGCAATGCAAAAAGGCACACAACAACGCAGAGGTTGCAAAGAGGAAAACTGTGAAGTCGGCTTGCAGAAAGGTGAGCTGTAAAGAAGCACTTGAATGAAAGGAGATGGATAATGGCATGGGAAGAGTTTTTCCAGGCAGCCACGTCATGAATGGCATGTGACTGAAACGACAAGCGAAGAGGTTTTAAACAATGCCTGTGCGGAGAGCATTCAAACAATAATTTGTGTAAAGAAAAGTTTACCCGTACAAACAAAAAGTGCAAGGAGTGTTCAGACATTTTCTGAATACCTGTAAGGCACAAAGCCACATCAAGTTCAACGTGTAAACAAACATACATATACATACACACACTGACACACACTCACACACACATTTGCACACATTCACACACATGCATGCAAAGACACACACACATACATACGCTCACACCCACACACACTGACTGTCGGTGAAAATTGAGGCGTGGAAAGCATTCTAGTAAAGCAGAAGCACACACAAACACACACACACATACACACATACACACACATACACACAAGTTCGATCAGGATAGACCAACAAGGCCTGCTTGCTGATTGCGACATCTACATACGCAACATACAATATACTCAAACTACATACACAACGTACACAGCGTACACATACACATACACAACGTACACAAACTACATACACAAGCAACGTACACAAACTACGTACACAGACGACCTGTGCGCTTTCTGTAGAGATCTGCCTAGCATGGGTCGAGGTTTGACTGTTCCTCATTGCACGCCAATTCAAACCTCTGGGAAATGTCCCTCTTTCATTCTAATGCACAAGTAGTGATGCACAAAAAGCAATGAAGATGAAATTGAGAGCATGCGTGCATGTCTGCATAACCCTCGGCAAGCACAAAAAAGTCAGGAACTCTCTGTCGAGAATCTGTCCAGCAGGAGTTGAGTGATATTTTTTGCATTTCCCTAAAGCACGACTTCCAATTTAAACCTGGAAAGTTTCCCTCTTTCATTTCAATGCGCAGAAATTGATGCACAAACGCAAAATTTGATGCACAAACACAAAAATTGATGCACAAACACAAAAGTTGATGCACAAACAGTAACGAATATGAAAAAGAGAGCATGGCAAGCACAAAGTCATTTTAATGCGCAAAAGTCGATGCACAAAAAGTAACGAATATGAAAAAGAGAGCATGGCAAGCACAAAGTCAGGTACCGCTTCCATACCTGATCGCCATCCGGCATGATGGGGGCATTTGCTGCCTCCACCACGACCTTGCAGTTGAGCTTGCCCGCGTTTGCTCCTGCACACCATAAAAAAGGATGGAGGAGCAACACGCTTGAATGAAGGTGCAATGAGCGTGAGCATCTGTGCAACTCAATTTGGGGTTGAGCTTGCCCGCGTTTGCTCCTGCACACCATAAAAAAGATGGAGGAGCAGCACCTTAGAATGAAGGTGCAATGAGCGTGAGCATCTGTGCAACTCAATTTGGGGTTAAGCTTGCACGCGTTTGCTCCTGCTCACCATAAAAAAGCATGGAAGAGCAGCACCTTTGAATGAAGGTACAATGAGCGTGAGCATCCGCGTAATTAAATATGGGGTTGACACACACACACACAAACACACACACACACAATTACATTTCACATTTTAACCTACGACCATACATCCACAAGCCACAAGCCACGCTGCACAATGCTCTATTTTGCTTTAGCCATGCACTGCTCAGTCACGTTGCACAAACACACCTACGACCACAAATCCACAAGCCACGCTACTCTTTCACATGCAAGCCATGCACTGCTCAGTCACTTTGCACAAAAACACCTGTGACCACACATCCTCAAGCCACGCTTCTCTCTCACATGCAGCCATGCACTGCTCAGTCACTTTGCACAAACACACCTGTGACCACACATCCACAAGCCACGCCACTCTCTCACATGCAAGCCATGCACTGCTCAGTCACGTTGCACAAACACACCTACGACCACACATCCACTAGCCACGCTACTCTCTCACATGCAAGCCATGCACTTGTGCCCGTTCACTTTGCACAAACGCACCTGTGATCACACCCCCAATGGCAGCAGGGATGAGCACACCACATGGGATCCCCCAATGGCACCAGGGATGAGTACATCAACATTGCACCCCCAAAGGTAGCAGGGATGAGTACAACTCATTGCACAAACGCACCTGTGATCACACCCCCAATCGCAGCAGGGATGAGTACACCACATGGGATCCCCCAATGGCACCAGGGATGAGTCCATCAACATTGCACCCCCAAAGGCAGCAGAGATGAGTACATCTCACTGCACAAACGCACCAGTGATCACACCCCCAATTGCAGCAGGGATGAGTACATCACATGGGATTTCAAGCAGGCTCTCCGTAGGGATGACGGTGCCCTCAGAGAACTCTGTCAGCACCTCGCCCTTAGACATGTGCGCCCTGCAAAGAGGAATTCGATCAACAATTTAGAAACGAGATCGTACCACATGGGGCAGGCCTATCGTAGGGATGACGGTGCCGATCATTTGAGCATCTACATTCCGAGCCTCTATCACGGTGTAGCCCAATGTATCCAACACAGGAGTCATGTAACTTGGCAAACATTTACGGCACCAGTTCAACCATTTATTGATAATATTTCTGAAGGTGATATCAAAGGGTTTGTTTGATAACTCAGAGGTTTACAAATCATTAATGCAGCTGTCGATCTTTTTGATTGATTTATTTGTTGGGACTTATAGGTTGAGCAGCCATGCCAGGCTGGAGGCCTTTGTAATCCAAACTAAACTTAACTAAACTTACACGGTGCAGCCCAATGTGTCCAACACAGGAATCATGTAACTTGGCCTTCTGCACTCAAGCGCTTTTTTTTATGTTGGACGGATGAATGAACCTTCTCCACCATGCATGCCGTGTGTGTGTATGTGTGTGTGTATATATATGTGTGTGTGTGTGTGCGTGCATGTGTGTGTGTGTTTGTGTGTGTGTGCGCGCGTGCGTTTGGCATCGCTACCATACTACCATTCCTCATGTCCCTCCACACCTGAGCGCTTTGATGTCCAAGCCTTTCTCGTTGTGTATGCAGCCTGACGCATCCTGACACCGCTACCATTTCGCCTTATTTACGTTCCTCCATTTCCACTGCACCTGAGCGCTTTTATGTCCAAGCCTTTCTCGTTGTGTATGCAGCCTGACGCATCCTGACACCGCTAGCATTCCGCCTTATTTACGTTCCTCGATTTCCTCCACACCTGAGCGCTTTGATGTCCAAGCCTTTCTCGTTGTGTATGCAGCCCGACGCGTCCTGACACCGCTACCATTCCGCCAGATTTATTTTCTGCTATTTCCTCCACACCTGAGCGCTTTGATGTCCAAGACTTTCTCGTTGTGTATGCAGCCTGACACGTCCTGACACCGCTACCATTCCGCCTTATTTACGTTCCTCTATTTCCTCCACACCTGAGCGCTTTGATGTCCAAGCCTTTCTCGTTGTGCATGCAGCCCGACGCATCCTGACACCGCTACCATTCCGCCTTATTTACGTTCCTCTACTTCCTCCACACCTGAGCGCTTTGATGTCCAAGCCTTTCTCGTTGTGTATGCAGCCCGACGCGTCCTGACACCGCTACCATTCCGCCTTATTTACGTTCCTCTATTTCCTCCACACCTGAGCGCTTTGATGTCCAAGCCTTTCTCGTTGTGCATGCAGCCCGACGCATCCTGACACCGCTACCATTCCGCCCTATTTACGTTCCTCTACTTCCTCCACACCTGAGCGCTTTGATGTCCAAGCCTTTCTCGTTGTGTATGCAGCCTGACGCGTCAGATACCGCAATCACACGGCCCCCCATTTCTGTAAGGATCTCTGCCGCCCACGCGCCCACGTTTCCGAAACCCTGAATAAACAGCAATGAACAAGCAACAATAAACACATGTGCATCCATAGCTTGCTGCCGCGCTCCCAAAGCCGCGTTCCAAAGCTCTGCGTCCGTAGCGTGCTGCCACATTCCGATACCCTGCACAAACAGCAATCCCGATAGCATTCAACAATGTGTACCCAAAGCTTGCTGCCGCATTTCCCAAACCCTGCACAAACAGCAACCCCAACAATGCGCATCCATAGCTTGCTGCTACGCTCCCAAAGCCCTGCACATTTGCAGAGTTGTACACAATGTCCAAACACACATACACACACACACGAGTGCTACTCCCTTGCGCCCATAGTTTCAAATCCCTGTGCACACAATCAAACCCCAGAGGTTACAGGCAACACATTTCCATTATTCACATGCATTGCTTCAACCCATGCACGATGCGTCTTCTTTAATGTTTGACGTTCTGACATAAATTTCTGCCATGTCCCCCTTTCAAAGCCCCTGAAGCCATATGCGCACATGACCATAACCCAGAGACCAGACAAGTACTAGGGCGGCACACAGTTTTGATGTCAAAGAGGCATTCCTTACAACAATCACAAGGGAAAATTCATCATGTTTATATTTGCACGGTTTCCCAAACATGAAATAAGTATATATGGATCAATTGGATTTGATACCTGTGTCAAGGAGGCATTCCTTAACTGGATCACAAATTGGATAACTGGATCACAAACTGGATCACTGGATCACAAACTGGATCACAAACTGTGTCACTGGATCACAAACTGGATCACTGGATCATAAACTGGATCACAAACTGGATCACTGGATCACAAACTGGATCACAAACTGGATCACTGGATCACAAACTGGATCACAAACTGGGTCACTGGATCACAAACTGGATCACAAACTGGATCACTGGATCATAAACTGGATCACAAACTGGATCACAAACTGGATCACTCGATCATAAACTGGATCACAAACTGGATCACAAACTGGATCACTGGATCATAATCTGGATCACAAACTGAATCACTGGATCACAAACTGGACCACAAACATCTGGAGTCACTCCTTACCTGGATCACAAACGTCTGGTCCGCGATCTTCCCCATGTTCAGAGCTTTGAGGACCTCACGGGTGGCGTAGGCAACCCCCCTGCCTGTGGCGCTTTCTCTCCCTAGACTGCCGTGGAGGTACACCGGCTACAAGCACACACACACAGAAACTCGCACGTGTAAGCCGCATGATTTGAAGCAGTGGTATGTGAGTGCTGTGGCATTTGCAACATCCCTGCCTGTGGTGCTCTCTCCGCCCAGCCTACCGTGGAGGTACAATGGCTACAACACACACGAGCAAGCGGCATGTGGATGGGTGGTTGTGAGTGCTGGAATCAGCCATACAATGCAACATCCCGGCCTGTATCGCTCTCTCTGCCTAGCCTACCGTGGAGGTACACCGGCTGCAATCACACACACACACACGCACACGCACACACACATACACACAATCATGCACATACATTCACACTAATACACACACATGAGCAGCCGGTAGCAGTAGATTACGAGCCATAACCACTGCTGAACTTGGCCCCTCTGCCTATACACGGGCATATACATCACATCATAAGATCTCAGATCTCTGCGTGAAATCAGGTATTTTCAAGGATCTGGCTACCCCGATCCATTATTTCACGCTCGCAACTGTAAAGAGTCACTGAAAACACGCAAGTGGCAGGAACAGCATTAATTTAAAAGTTTATCTGTGATCACGTATTCACACAAGGCGCAAGCTGTGGCATGCATGCGTCTATAATCATACCAACTTTGCATCTTCGACATAAGAGAGGAGCTGAAACTGTTTGCTTTGGAAGTGTACAAGGCATGCCACTGCATATTTAGTAATGAAGCTAAAATTATGCTTGTGCTTCTTAGTGTTTGTGCTCATCATCATGCGTTCTTATCAACACGCGTGCTTATCAAAATGTGTTTATTCAGGGGCGAGTACGCGTTGATGGTGCTTGTGTAGGGCTGGCCAGAACCATATACATACAGTGCATATACGGTATTTTTGGCGGAGAAATCACCAAATATACGGTCACTTACGGTGTACATAAACGGTTATGGCCAACCCTGTGGTTGTGTGATTGACAGACAGCTCAGGCATGCACACAGCTCCACACGGTACCAAACATTAGCCTACAGTACTAGCACAGAATGAGTGCAAGATGCACTAAAATACGTCCGCTCACCTTCTGCCAGTGATTTGAATAAAAGACATACAGGCCCAGAGTATGGACTCCTCATACCTTGCCAGTGACGACCCCAGGTGAAAATCCTTTCAACTTTGTGTACTCATCTGTGTGGATTGGATGTGTTGGGGGCCGTGCCAAATTAGTTATGTTTGTGTGTGTGTGTGTGCGCGTGTGTGTGTGTGTGCATGTGTGTACGTGTGTGTGCGCGTGTGTGTGTGCGTGTGTATACGTATCAGAGTGACTCACTCACCAAAGAACCATGCCATGACCCGCGCATCTGTGTTCATGTCCGGGGCCGGAATGTCTTCGTACACGCCAATGATTTCTTTGATGGCCTGCCAGCGCAAAGGAGTTAATATCATGATGTCATGATGCTCATAATAATTTTTTAACCTTTTGTTCTCCGTGGCATATTCCAATCTGCACATCAGGAGCAAGGAAGCTAGAGCATTGCAGTAAAGTTGCCCTCTTGTTCTCCACGGCACAATCCAATCTGCACATCAGGAGCAAAGGAAGCTAGAGCATTGCAGTAAGCTTTCACGCAGCCTGCTGCATTGCAAGGAGTGCCATGCCATGACGATTCAAGTTGCACTTCCAAAATAAACGGGAGCAAATCAGGAGCAAATAACACTTATGTCTCTGCAGTAATGTTTCAAGCTATCTGTCTTGTTTACACACAAAACATATACACACACATGCACACACAGACTTACCACCACAAGTTTCCGAGTCAGCTTTTCAAGCTCCCTTTCAGTGAGCAGCTTTGGGTCCACACAGACGCCACCTACACACACAAATATAACGCAACAACACTTTCAGTGAGCAGCTTTGGGTCTACACAGACGCCACCTGCACACACAAATATTATGCAACCACAATAGCATTGTGCCAACGTTGTGGGGCAGCATTGCTACTAGCATCAGGTTACAAGCATTTAGGGTGGGCCAGAACCAAACATGTATACGTACATACGGTGTACATACGGTATTTTTAGCAGGGAAATCACCATACATACAGTCATATACGGTGTGTATATACGGTTCTGGCCAACCCTACAAGCATTGCACATTTGATTCCAATTGGAATGGAATGGAATGGAAGGATACCGGTGGATTACATGAGCAGCTACAGGTGTTTTGAATGCATAGATGCAAACACACACACAGACACATACCGACACAGACACACAGGCACACAGGCACACACATACAGAATCACCTTTACCACACCCCGGTATGTCCATGACAGCTGTCTTCTGAATCAAGACACAAACACAAAGGCTCACCTTTAGCGCCACCAAAAGGTATGTCCATGACAGCTGTTTTCCAAGTCATCAACGACGCCAGGCTGAAAGCACAAAAACGCAATCGATGATATGTTGGAGGTGCCAGGAACGTGACAGGTTGACAAACTAAAAGATCAAAACGCGTGAGCGGTGGATAGTCAAGCAGTACATGCAGAGTAACAGGAGCTTACTCATGTGCTAAATGGTACACACACACACACACACACACACACACACGCACGCACGCACGCACGCACGCACGCACGCACACACACACACGGTTCTGCAACACTGGCAGTTTTACACATTGCAACGGAGATACCTTAGCCTGTCCTTCAGCACAATTGGAGGCTGTCTGGAGTGAGATCAGTCGCGTACACACACACAGGGGTTGGCCAGAAATGTGTGCATACACTGTATGTATCATTTGCTTAAAAAATTCTCTGCAACAAGTTCGGCATCGCGTGTTGATTCAAAGGCATTAGGGCTGGTCAAAACAATCAAACAACCAGTTTTTACACCGTATGTGATAGTATGCCTGAGGTTACTTCTGTTCCTTTTTCCGCGTTAAAATTTTGTAGCTACGACGTATGTATGGTCCTGGCCCACTTCAAGTATATGGTATATGTGCAGATACATTGAGTGCGACCTTACTTTTTGATTCATATTTCTGTGTATACTCACGTTTTATCTGTCCCGGGCGACCCTATGTATGCATGCATGCAATCGCATATTTCAAGAACTTCCTGCTATTGCTATTTCAGTAAACACACCGCATATACACACATTGGTCCTGGCCAATCATGACGTATACACCCCCGTGTGTGACTGTGTATCATACAACCATCCTGCTTACATACGCGTGCACACACACACACATACACACACACACACCGCAGATACGTACGAATATGCCCTTGGCTGACCTTACATACATGTGTATATTCTTGGTGTGTGACCGTATATCTGGAGGAGTTCACACCTGAGCTTAGCTCACACACAATGCACACGTAGGCATAAATGTCTCTGCCTTACTCTTGCTCTTAGCACAAGCTCATCCTGTTGATCAAGGATGCTTGTAGTCAACATCACTGCCCAGCCAAACCAGCAGAGGTACTGGGCCGCCACGACACAGGGCACTTGTAGGGCTGGCCAAAACCATATATATATATATATATACGGTGTACATACGGCATTTTTGGCAGGGAAATCACCAAACATACGGTCATATACAGTGTATATATACAGCTCTGGCCAACCCTATATATATGGTTCTGGCCAAATCCATAATCATGTGCAGCATCTGCAGCAGTGGACATGGTTAGGGTTGGCCAGAACCATATGTATATGGTGTACATACGGTATTTTTGGCAGGGAAATCACCAAATTTACGGTCATATACGGTGTATATATACAGTTCTGGCCAACCCTAGGCACTTGCCTTCGTACATCATCGATGTCTACGTCCGGGTGGTAACGTAAGCCTCCTTTGAACGGGCCCCTACTGTTGTTGTGCTGAACCCTGCCCGGAAGAAAAGCATTGCACATTGAGACATTGTGCTGCACAAGGAGGTGGTGGGACGGACCCAACAAAATAAACGCACAGCGCGCAGTGAGGATTGTTGCGCTCAGATAAGAGGCACCGCGCACAAGGAAGTTGCGATGACACATAACACATGACACACTTGGAAAGTTCCACAACACACTGATTGATGATAAGGTACATTGTAGCTATTGAGGCCAGCTCATCATCTGTCTAAATGCTTAGAAGCCTTTAGACAGATGATGAGCTGGCCTCAAAAGCTACACGTGAGGAAAGCATGCTCATTTTACGCTATGGGAAATGGGAACAACGAAAAACTCATTCACGACGGTATTGGTAAGAACAATTGTGCTTGACTTAGCTGTAGCCATTGTACGCGTTCTTATTTTCACAGACAGGATGTGTCTACTTTTTTACACCAGGAAAGCAACAAACTCCTTTTTTACATATATCACTTTATGAACAGGCGAGCAGTCATACATATTGATTGAATGCCTTTCTTCTTGTAATATTGTAATCTTGTAATCTTGACTGACCTGTAGCCGTTGTACACCTGCAGGGAAAAGGAAACAGAAATGCGTCAGCAAGAAGGGAGAGATGTGGTGGCTTTAAGAGGAAGAGTGAGGGGACCATTCTCACAGTCAGAAAACAGAAATGCGTCAGCAAGAAGGGAGAGGTGTGGTGGCTGTAAGAGGAAGAGTGAGGGGACCATTCTCACAGTGCTGTGCAGTTGACTCATTTCAGACCGTAGGTCTTTGCTCGCTGTAGAGCTGCACATTCCATGAAAGGTTCAACTGATCATCTCTCTCTGACGCCTTTTTTCACAAATAGCCACTTGCCTCTATGTCTCCATTTTCTTTATGCAGCACAAGCTCCACGGACATTTCTCTCGCCGGTGTGATCAAAAGCTTCTGCATCCGTTCCGGGTAGCTGAGTTCCGATAGAGCCTTAGCAGTGTGAGGTAGGGTTGAGGTGTGGGTGTGGTGTGGGTAAGGTAGGGTACAGCGCCCCTGATTTTAGACATTGATTTTGATATTCACACGTGGATGATTCCGGGCTTTTAAAAATCATCAGCCCATGAAAAGGAAAGGCACTAAAAGCTACTGAGGAGAAGAACTGAGCACAGCATGAAGTCACGTCTGTCGTGTGTCAGGTCAGTGTTTTGTGCAAACCCGTGCGCAGTGCGCAGGTCCCATTTTCAAACCCGTTAGCCCATTTGAATAGCAGAGGCTACTAATTGCTCAATGAGTACTTATGTGTATTGTCTTGAACAGTTGAAGCGAAGGGGCACTTCGCGCGCAGGATGTCCTCATATGAACATACCTCGCGCACATACGTGTTGGTAGCCTCTGCGTTTAACCAGACAGCAGGTGTAAGGCTTCAGTCTCAGGTTGTTTGTAAATGCAGGCGCCTAATCAGCAATGAGCGCAGATACACAAACCCTTGTTCACCTGCATGCGAAATGCCTCTCAAGGTGGATGGCCCGTTGAATGAGCTCCCCAAGCTATCCAAGGAAGCAGAGCCCATGCAATCTCTGAGCAGAGGAAGAGCATTATCCTTTACCACCTTCGAGCATGCAATTCGATAAGGAAGCATAACGGAAGGTAATATAAATAGTATAATTCCAATATTTGTCCAAATTAGCAAGAGTAAGTTCACACACACACACACACATACACACACACATACACACACACACACACTCGCACCAAACACACACACACACACACACACACACACACACACACACACACACACGCACA
>Ga0307974_1002256_pt1 | contig 13645 bp, 10 predicted proteins | sample OrgLakmetagen784_FD_201812 | JGI IMG/M metagenome (GOLD analysis project Ga0307974, IMG submission 201812) | Saline water microbial communities from Organic Lake, Antarctica - #784 | ecosystem: Environmental > Aquatic > Non-marine Saline and Alkaline > Saline | place: Antarctica: Organic Lake... | reverse complement strand
AGGGGGAGGACTAGGTGGTTGAGGGCTTGGTGGAGGCGGGATTGGTGAGGGTGGAAGAGGTGAGGGAGGGGGAGGGCTGGGTGTTTGAGGAAGCGAAGGGGTAATACATACAAGGCCTGGAGATAGGCAACTACAAAGTCAGTAAAAAACACACAAGCCCGTTACACAAATCAAACGTACTTGTAACATCTTGTTGCATATCCAGACAATCAGCAAGAGCCTGTGCTTCAGTGAGTTGGTCGTCCCACACCTGTGATTATTGACAAGGGGATAACGGGACAAGGGGACATCTTTGCTACTTCCAGTTACATCATGTCTCACGTGCACGCTACGGATACAAAAAAATACAGTTTCAGCACACAATTTGCACCACGCCACAAAACACACAAAAAAAAACACTGACCCACCTTGATGCTGTGGAAATCAAGGTGGCTACCATAAAATTCATCAGATACCATGAACACAGTCTCAAGCTGCTGTTCTTGGTCAAAAGCAAGTATTACGTGCCGCCAATCATAACCTCCGGTGGCAATAAACGCGTTTGTATCACCTGCAAGGATTTTAGGAACAAGAAGAGAGGAATTTAGAAACTTAAGTGAACTACTCAGCAAAGACACAACCACAAGTACGTACATTGCAAAAGTTCGTTTGCAGGTTCGGCGTATTTTTCACCATTGACGTAAAGAATATCATCATCTATCTTGCTCCCTGCATCACAAATGATGTAGCATTTTTGAAATATGGCAGCATTTTTATGCAATGTGCACATCCACAACATCACAGCAAAAAAATGTACTTACTTGAAATAGAAATATATTTTTCTTGTTCATCAGTCGAGAAGAGGTACTCATTTACACCACTTTTTTCATCGCACTGTTCCTCCCGTATACGATAAAGAAGCATGATCGTTCTTACAGGAGCTGGAATTAATTCAAATTTAAGTCCGGCATTGTTAAAATTAAGAATTATATCATTGCTGATCAGTGAATCTGCTTCGCCATTGTTAGTGACAGTGAAAGTATCTACGACAGTTGCGTCACCAAACGCCGAATCCTGAACTCTGTTTGAAACTTTACCGTCTTCCTCAATATCTGCTGCATGAAAGTATGCCACAAGGTTCTGGGCATCTGCAAAACCACATTGCTTGTCATGGAATAAATATGCTCAACATGATTGAGAGACACACGAGTGAAACATACCAGTTGTCCAAGTTGCCGTAGAGAAAATAAGGACAAGCTGTAGGAACAGTGGCGCCATCCTGAAAACGGAGGCACATTAGTAATTGTACAAGAAAGCAAAAATTGATCTTGAAGAAATTTTCTATTATATGACGCAACAAGAAAGGAGTGCAATGTAATAATCATGTAAGGAATAAGAAAGGACTAGAGGGTTGCAGGCACGGCCTGGCAAACACCTCCTATGAATGGACTACAGAGGTACTGATTTAAATCTGCTCGCATCCCCACTCACCACAAACAGGCACTCACAAAGGCGCGCAGGCACGCAAACACATATAGTGTAACAATATTTATCTGTCCAGCGGACGCTACCTCGAACATAAACCTCTACTTTTATACAGACCCACAGGCGTGCAGGCTTGCAGGCTCGCAGGCTCGCAAGGGGTTACTGAAGGGGAGGAGGGGAGGTTGTTGATGTTGGAAAGAGGCATCCAGTTGGCCTTGCTCGCCAAAGGAGATGCCGCTTGTGTACATAGACATGTATGCACAAGCAAGGTGCAAGCTTGGGTAAGCTTGGTGTCCAGAGGTGACAAAAGCTTCTTCAAGCAGTTCGCCCGTGTGAAGCTCGAATCGACTTTGAACTGAACCCAGAGGAACGTCGTTGGCTTCAATTCAAAATGTAACAGCGCTAATTGTAGTACCAGCAGTAGTACCTTCGGTCCATGTGTTTAAGTTGTGCGGAGGACACGGGCCCCAAGCTCTCCCGTGTCTGTGAGCTGCTGCCTAGTAGAGAAATCAGGAAATTTGTGTAATTTTTATTATAAACTCTGTAAACCAGCTCCCCAGGGATAATATCCCCGCCTTACAGTAGGGGGTTAGGATAACTAACTCCGGTACCACACATGTAAAAATGTTCGTTACAGGCACACATATAGGCATGAACGAACGCAGGCACGCTCGCATATCGGCACGCAGGCGCTGTATAGTAAACGCCTATCTGAGATACTGGTCTGGATATTTGAAGAGTGTATGTATTGTTACGCAAGTGAAATTTCCCCCTATATTGCTTAGCTGCGGGCGTCTCGGCCAAATCCACGTAGTCTGGCTGGGACGCAGATTTTTTGTTCAGGTCTTATTTGCCCAGGAACAAACCTCAGCACGCAGACATTAATTGCAAAGAGCCTGTCTGGAGTCTGGAGCGTTTTTTTTTGTAACCAAAATTGGCGGGTTCTATAATACTATATATCGTATTCGTGCGAAGGTCTATTTTTTGGCATGAGGCCGCAAAGCAAGGGGCCGCAAAGCAGTTGAGACTATACTTAGACATTAGACACCAACGTATATATAGACAAAACCAGTCTGGACATTATCCAGAGTTCCAATTTTTTTGTAAAAGTAGACGTCGAACCTGAGATACCGGTTTGGACAGTGGAAGAGTGTATGCGTATCGTTTAACATTTGGAGAGTATGTGTAACAGAACCTCTCCTTTTCCTCAGATCACCAACACCTAACGGACATCACAGACTCTCCAGACTATATAGACTCAAGGTATAATAGCTGCAGGCACGAGCTCAAGACCCGGCTGTCTCAATTAAACACCTGTTTCCTTACACTATGTTATCATTGCACGCACGCTAGCATGCACGCACGCACGCACGCACACACTGTATGTTACGTGGATATTTGAAAGGAACAGAATTAGCATGACTCTTTATTTAGCATCGTTGGTATCGAAGGATGGTTGAAGCCGTTGATTGATATGCATATGCAGGCCTTCGCTCCCTGATAGTCAATTGCTACCGCTGCTGCCTCGCTCTGCAGGTGCGTAAGTTGACATCAACCCCCTACACCTGTGACTCTAGCAGGGAGTGACACCCAGAGGACGGACCAAAAGCTACGCGTACTGTGACAGGAAATAGGCACTCATCACACAAGCTTGCATCAGAGAAGTTGCCTATAATGATGGTGACAGAAAACAGGCACTCAAACAAGCTTATATCTAAGTTTCCTGCTGTTCAACATGCTATGGTGACAGAAAAGAGGCGCTACATTTGCATAAAGGCAGGACAGAATTGGCACAAGCGCCTTTGCGACTCCTACGGTCGGTAACACCCCGGGGGCCCCTTACGCACAAATTGGCGACCCTTGCCCACCCTTTCAAAATTTGGCGACCCTTACCTTTTCATGCGCTCCGTCCACGGGTGGGGCAAGTTCCGCAGCTGAGGCGCAAGCTGGTGACGTCAACGACTGTATCTCCAGCCCAGCCCGGCGGGACTACCGGCCTGCGAGGGCAGCCATCGTCGCGTCGGTGAAATCATGAAATGCTAGCGCCAAGTGCTAGAGTGCACTGCGTCCGTAAAGTATCCAGGCCTCACTTACTTGCTTGGAGCACGGATTCGTAGCAATTGCTAGACAATAAATACAAAGGAAGTGTAATGTTACAGTATATTAAATAGTAAAATTGTGTACCTTCCCCTTGGTCCAACTGAATATGTCGAATTATGGAGGAATAGATATGGCAAGCAGTGTCGCGTAAACACGAACGGACCCACATCGTACGTACTATAGCACGGTACGGTATGTACGGTACGGTACGGCACGACTGGTGCGAATTTAAAATTTAAAATTTAGAGGGGGGGTCGTGCTTTTCGGAATTTGCGAGGGCATTTCCTTACAATGATACTATTTCTATAAAATAATTTTTTTGAGGAATTTTGGGCAAGAACGGACCATGCTGAACTGGCATGTCGTGCAAGGGGGGCTGAAAAGGGTCTACAGTGAGGGCCACTCAACTCTTAGTTTAAGGTTGTTTTGAGCTGCATTTTTGAAGGAGGCATGCATGAAAGGCTTACTTAATGAATTTATGAAGTTTGAAAATGGTACGATCTGCAGCTTTCGTACCGTAACTGTACGTACCGTACGCGACAACACTGGTGGCAAGGAACCAAACAACTTCCGGATGGGGGTGCGAAAAGTGCAAGTCTGAAAAAACAAAGTTAAAGATTCAATACTGAAAATTGAAGTTCGGCAAAAATTGCGAGAAAGTACAAACAGTATTTTTCTTTCATTTCTAATTGTTGATGCGTTGATGCAAACCCAGTGGCGCAGCTGCTACTCTGACTGTATTAGAACGCTGGCAGTGCGATGGCACTCGGAGGGACTGCCATGTCCACAGATTTGTGCGCGCTCTGGGGTCATCCTTGTGTAAGACAGCTGAATCCTGGTGCAAGTACGCCAGGGGAGAATAGAAATGAAAGAAAAAATACTGCTTGTACTTTCTCGCAATTAAGACCGAACTTCAATTATCAATATTAAATCTTTAGTTTTTCACTCAGATTTGCACTTTTCGCACCCCCATCCGGAAGTTGTCCCTTGCCATAATAGAAAACCAGTAGCCTTGTGGTAAATATTGACCTCTCACCTGAGAGCAACACTCTAGTTCGCTGACAAGACCAACGCGTTAACGTTGCTAAAGAATACGGGCAATTCGATAGATGGCATTTCTATTCCTTATGCGACACATGCATCGGCGGTTCTCACTTCAGGTGTCCGGTGGCGGGTCGGAAGGGGGCTACCAGCATGCATCTCATCATAATTGCCTAATGATAAACGTTCAAACGTTCAAACCAGCCTGACGAACATTTGAACCAGTCTGACTCCGTGGCTTTTAATGAGCGAGACGTCTGCAGCTTTATCTCAGATAGGTATTTTGTAACAGAACCTCTCCTGGAAATAATTCTCAGATCACCTAACAGACATAACAGACTCTCCAGACTATATTTGGCTCTTGAATTCTGGGCTATAACCAGGTACTATAATAGCTGCAGGCACGGGCTCAAGACCCGGCTGCCTCATTTTTATAACCGTTTTCTTGCATTTGGTATCAAATTGGACTTCGAAGGACTGGAAGCAAGATGGCAGACGGTGCGCATTTACATCTAAAAAGCTCAACAATGCAGAACGCAATCATCGCATGACAGACCAAGAGCTAGGTGTTGCACGTGCAAAGGTAGATATATCTATATAGAGTGGCACTGTTATTTAGAAGGCAGCAGTTGCACACCCATCATTGCCCAAAATGCTTTAGTGTATTTTCAGACACAAGCAATGTTAAGCAGACAGCAGGCACGATGGATGGAATTTCTGTCACGCGTTGATTGAGTCGGGACTCAAGTAGTGGACGTACAGACCAGGCAAGCACATGGTAGCAAAACCCCTCAGCAGACACCCAGCGCTCAACATGGTGTTGGTAAGTATGTGCCCTTGCAATGTCATAGACCGTGCACCTGGACTTAAAATGCTGCAACGCGTAAAAGACGGAAACTTGAAATGAGTGATTTCCTATGACCATCCTCAATTTCGACTGAGGTAATTACTAGCTTAACGCTTTGAAAGCATGAAAACTGTCTGGAAAATTAAAACTATACCCAAATTTTGACAATGCTCTACGTTGCGCTGGCTTGAGCAACTTCCTTGTAAGTTAGCTTTTTGTTTGCAAGCGCTGCTTTGTACAGCCCCCTCCCATAGAAGAATAGAGATGAGCTTTGAAACTGATGAAACTGTGCTTGTCCCTGTACATTAATGTGTTTTTGCAGTGTTTCATTTCGCTATTTATGTTATTAATCCACTTTTACTGCCTCAATGTGCTTATTTTATAACATGCAAAGTGACGTGTTTTTTTAAGGCACATGCAGGCAAACTCCACAGCCAACAACAATCGAACTGTGTTTGTGACAAGGTGTGTGATCAAGGAATGCAGCAGGAAAAATAATTGCTTATTGATTAGCTAGCCGATCATGTTGCTTTCAAGATGGATGGCATGACCTACTAGTTGTATTGATTTCTAATAGCGCATGCTCTTTGGCTTCACATAAGCATCGAAAAGGGATTTTGAGGGAAGCAAGAACAAAATCTGCTTTTATATACTCTTATTTGCCGCCCATCCCCACTTATCCATCTTCTGGCCATCTCTCCTATCAGGTACTCTTACCTGCCAACCTGGGCCTCCAGCAGAAAGGCTCTCCATCTTCTCAGATCTTGATGCTGTAAAAGCACACATGCACGTTTTACACAAACTAGGACCTAAATGTTGTTTACAAAATGCTACACAAAATACCAAGAAATGATCAATGAAGGCATTGTTGAGATAGACATAAGTAACTTATTTGGAAAAATGCAAGTGTCACCTCTGAAGAAAAAAAGAATGCCATGCTCTGCCGCACAGATTTGATACACAACCAAAAGCGTGCCGCTCAGTGCAACATAAACAAGGCCCACCAATCTGCCCCATCAGCCAGAAGCTAGATGGCATTTACCACATGCTGTCAGGCTGCAGTCATCCCATTATATGAATATATAAATTATCAACAGGCATAACGCTACTGGACAAATGACTATAAAAGCAATTCAACAAGGTACACGGGGTGCACGTCTACTTGCACAAGTAGACGTAGGCAGTTGTGAATAAATGGTTCAACAAGACATCATACGCCCTTCTGAGGAGACACAAAGGAATGATTTCAACCTGGCTCTTACCTTCCAATCTTAATGCACAACAGCGGCGGAAATTTAGCAGGCCAGATGCAATCATAGTAACTCCGACCCAGCATGGGTAACTGCCCTGAAAGCCTAGTGGCCCGTGGTCAGGCCAGACTCTTCGGGGTTGCGGATTTGAATCCGCCTGGTAGCGTGAGTACTTCGCTGTCCGACAGCAACGTCTCCGTTTCCTTAATCCATGCTTGTGGTGTTATCACCCCTGCATAGTTTTTTTCTTCTTTTCTTTTCTAACTCCGACTCAGCAACCACGCCCCGAACGAAAATCAACGCAAACACGTATCACACTAGGTCAGCCAAAAATGCAAGAAGAGTTGCCTGTGATAACCTAGCAGATGGCCCTGCCATTCCATATTACCCCCTGGCTATGAAACCAAAAGGCATACAGCTAAACGCAATATACAATTAATTGAAATCAAGTACTGTTTCGATACTTCCCCTACCCAGTGTGTACGTGTGTGTAAAAATCATGGCCACTGGATTATGGACACACAGTCCCCTCTCTGCATCCATTGGGTGGTGCAGAACCTCCATCATTATTGGTATCCTCAGTGTGACAGTCCATGTTTTTATGTTCCCGAGAATCACAGAGGTGTTCAATATAAGCGCTAGTTAAATTGACGCTCACACAAAGCAGGGAGGATATGGAGTGCTCCTCAGCTGATGCAGTTTTGTAATGGATGGATATGGAGTAAGATTTGCTGCACCCCCTACAACGCTGCTCTTCTGTTGCTTTGCTGCTTTGTGCTGCCAAGCTTGTCCAGTGGGATTGTGTGTGTGTTTGGTGTTTAAGGCTGGCAGGAGCCTAGGGTGGATTGCTTGCTTCTTGTCTTCACTGCTTCTCTCTTGCTTTGCTAGTTGCTTATTACCTTTTTCTCTCTTGCTTACCGCCACTGACCTGTCTTGATTGACGGGCTCTGATTGATCTTTATCTTGGCAAAGATTACATAAGGGAGATTCACACGAACATCATAGTTTTAGACTCAATTAACACCCCGAAAATAAAGTTCCTCACACAACACTTTCTAAATAGAACATTGGGAACAAAAGGAACAGATAAAGCAGGCTGGAACACTGTTGATCCAGTCATACATCTTACACGAATTCACACTCAGAGTATTCCAACGCTGGGCTTCATAAAACAGGTTCATCCTAGCAACTCTGTAAAACTGCTATCAATGACCTGCCTGCCGTTTTAAAGCTGTGGCAGTAAACAGTGCGCTGCAGCTAGTGCGTGTGCACTCCCCCTCTTTGAATTAATGCGGTCGGTTCTTAGTCCTGGCAAACGCTCGATTAATATTACAACTGGTTTAATTTAGTGCTGTAATGTCACAAACAACGTTGCGCCTTTCTTCCTTTTATGTTTCATTCATAATGCGTTAAAACACTTTTTTCCTTTGTGTCTGAGCGTCTAAGCTTGTTGACTGGCGAGGACCAGTCACAGGCCGATCAGCCGAACAGCAGTCTGGCTGAGGGTCCCCCCATGTTAGTCTATATTTTCTTCCCTGAGACAGTGAGGGTATCCCAGTTTGAGTACAGAGATAGCTTTTCTGACTGTGCACAAGCCCGATACTTCTTGACGGCTTTTTCTTGTAATCTTGTTATCTTGACTGTACAGATCTTGATCTTGTGATCTTGTAATCTTGTAATCTTGACTGTACACATGTGCACAAGCCCGTGTGTGCATCAAGCCCCTAGTCCTCAAAAAGGTCTAGCCTTTGGTGCCACCCACAACCGAGAAGAGAATATGCATTGCCGCAACCATCTCCTCAGCTTGTCGCACAGATGCTCGTCAGCCCTGTCAGCCCCCTAAAACCTACGCCTGTGTTTAGCTCTTTAACCTGTATTTGTCATCAAAATTGTCACAATTCATATTCAGCAAGGAACAATGCGGAAATCAAAGATGCTCTGCTATTGTTTGGGACGCGTCTGTGCTTGCGCTTCTATGACCCCTTCCAAAAGCAGCTGGGACTTTTCAATCTCTGCTTCCAGCGGATCAATGGTGGCGGTAAGTAAAGCCCGCTGCTCCAGCATGCAATTTGCCTGCAATCGTGTGCAGCCAGAGTGCATTTAGTGAGACAAAAAGACTGATGGAGGAGATTCTTGAAACTAGCAGATGGCATTGGTAAAGAATAGGGTGTCTGAGGTTGGCAAACGGATTCACAACTTTAGTGTCATGTAGCATGTTGCGCATACCAGCACTATCTTTCACTGGAAATGATCTAAGACACGCCGTTTGGCATGGAAATTGGCAAAGAAGATCACGCACCTCCTCCCTCAGCATGGAGAGAAGGCACGCTTACATCTAGCACCTCCTCCCTCTGTCTTGCTCTTTCATGCCTTGCTCTTTCATGCCTTGCGCTTTCATGCCTTGCTCTTGCAGGGACAGCGTACGCAGCCAACACACAGCGTACGCTGACAACAAAATCCCACACATACACGTAACAGAAACACACCCTCCCACCCTCACTCTGTTATGCACCCTTTCACATAATCCCTAATTCCTAATCAGGACCGTCTACACAACCAGTAAGCGCACGCACACATATCCATACACACACATAACACACACACACCTCCTCCCTCACGCCCTGCATTTTCATGTTTTGCTCTTCCCTCTGGTCCCTTATCAGGGACAGCTCAGCATGCAGGGCGTCCATGCGTCGGATCACGTCCTGCTCTTGGGCGTCTACGTGTGCTTGCACAGCAGCAGCCGTGGCCAGCCGCTGTTGGAGAGCCTGGGGAAATACGTGCGTGTGTGTATGTGTGTGTGTGTGTATGTGTGTGTGTGTATGTGTGTGTGTGTGCACGTGTGTGTATGTACGTGCGTGCCCGTTTATGTCCGTGTATGCGCAACAGTGCATATGTCAGTGTTAGGGTGTGTGCGTTTTTGAGCGTGCACAATGTGTATGTACGTGTGTGTTTGTGTGTGTATGCTTGCGTGCGTGTTTGTCTGTGTGTATGTGTCTGTGAGCGCGTGTGTGTGCTTCTGGACGATAATAGTCTGACTGCTGTTAGAAGCATATATACTTGTCTAAACTTGAGGGAGTGCCAGCAACTGTACTAGGCCAAGCAGGGTCTGTCCTGCCTTGTTTGATGCCTGTTTGATGCCTTGTTTAATGCCTTTTTTGGTGCCTGTGAATGGCAAATATTACTCACCCTGGCGGCCCACGCCTACATGAAAAGCCCACGCCTACATAATAAGCCGACGCCTACATGAAACGCACACGCTATACATGAAAAGCCCACGCCTACATGAAAAGCACGCGCCTATACATGAAAAGCACACGCCTACTTGAAAAGCACACGCCTATACATGAAAAGCACACGCCTACATAAAAAGCCCACGCCTACATGAATAGCACATGTGATGCAGAAATGCATGTATAGCGGATAATTTCAGCTAGAACTCTTAAAAAATTACAAATCATTTTTCTATAACGAAATAAAGCTTCTGCTGAAATTACGAATCTATTGTTGGCAAGTTTGTAATCTAAATACTTGGCAAAAACCACGCACACATACACACACATCGAGCCACCACATTCCTACTAGAGCTCATTCCAACCCCCAAAAGCATATTAACATCATATCATGAACCAATAGTGAATGTTGGAAACTGGGTTTGGAAGGGTTCACTGATTGGCAATCATATTGGACAGATGTAAGCAGCTCCTTTGATAATATAAAGTCAGCTGATATGGTATTTCGATAACTTGACTGGTGTGTGTGTGTATGTGTGTGTGTGTGTGTATGTGTGTGCGTGTTCGTACCTGCTCTTCTGAGATGACGTCAAGCAGCTCGTTCTGGAGAACCCTCAGCCGGAAGTTCAGTCGCTCGTTCTGCCTCCTCAGCCTGAGCGTCAGAAATGTGAATTAAAGTATAAACTTTGCTGCTTCTTACATCCCGGTTGTTCCCATGAACGGACCCCCCCAACCAGTCTCACTCAGGGTTCCAGCACGTTTTCCTGCATTATAAGCATGCAGACAGGTCTGCTGGTAAAGGAGTTTTACGGTACTCGATACCAAAGTGGCTTTCTTGTCCTAACTCAATGTGGGGAATGGTTTTCACAGCCTGCTTCTTTTCAGCAAGTCGTTCACATGCCTTTGGCTCGGTACTGAGCTGCGCAAACCCCACGCTTGCACCTTAAATTTGAACCCTTTGAAATCCAGCATTAAATTTGCCGAAATATGTTTCATTGATATTAGCATTGCTGCAAGCTGCGTGCTAAATAATTGCTGTTTCAGTTTCCATGTGACCCCACAGTGCTTCTGCCCGGACCCTCAGGCCCCCTTACCATTTCTAGGCTTCATTTGGAGGGAAGGAGCTTACAGGCTGTCAACCTTACCTTACCTTACCTTACAGGCTGTCAGCAGCGGCAGCAACAGCAAAGCAGCTTTCCAAACACCTGCAAATCACTAAAGGCTTCCTTCATCTGTCTAGTCCAACAATTAGAAGCACCAAGGAGCTCACAGGCTGTCAGCAGCGGCAGCAACAGCAAAGCAGCTTTCCAAACACTTGTCAAGTTCCGGGCCTTACAGGGACAACCCCCCAGAGGTGGTCATCTGAGGCCTCAAATGGGGGTGTTTTTGAGATGTGAATTGAGTGTGGTGGCCGGGACTGGCAACAATCAAGCTCAGTACCCAGAGGTAGCCCTTGCTGATAGCACCTGAGCTTCAATGTTGCCGGTATTGGCTAAAATGTCTAATTGCCCGCAGCGTGAACCCTATTTGTAGGGTTGGCCAGAACCGAATATATACACCGTATGTAACCGTATATTTGGTGATATTATTGCCAAGAATACCGTATATACGCCGTATATATATGGTCCTGGCCAACCCTACCTATTTGTCACCACCATTCTCTCATATCTCACCCCCCACTGACCTGATTTGTGTCATTTTTAAATGAATCGTTTACATTCAATAAAGAATATAGTTGCAGCAAAAATGGGGCAAAACGGAGCAGTACTTGGCCAGATACCCCTTTTTGGCCCATCTCCCTTAGAAAAACAGCACAAAGGATGCCAAAAAGGGTGGAAAACCAAGTTCCACCAAATCCGGTTTTCAGCATTCCAAACGACTCCTTATCATGTAAGAAGTACTCCTGTCGTGTTTTGAGGTGAAAAGAAGCCCCCGGTGCTGTGGCCCAAAATGTGAAATCTCAGTGCCAAAATTTGAACTGAGATTCAGCCCAGGCCATTGGAGAGGGCCATTTTGCCTTAAACTCTGTGAACCATCTAGTTATATAATTTGAACATGGTTTGCATCAAAAAAGTCGCATTCCAGGAGATGACCCCCTCTGACAACCTCCCCCGAGTGATAAGAAACACAAATATGGTCAATTCTGCTGCTTTGTGGCTCCTTTTCCTGAATTGATTTGGGGAGTGGTTTTCACTGCTTGCGTAGGTTGTCCTTTCTTTATCTTTGCTGCACACCACTCCTGTCATGAAGTAGCTGCCGTCATTGATTGAGGACCTTGATCCTCTTTGCCACCCTCCAAATAAACTTCCTCAGCCTTTGCACTTTACTTGAATCTCCAACTCCAAATGCACACATGCTCCTGTTTGGCGTACAGTGGACATGTGCATTTCTGATGGACACCAAACAGCCTTTTCTCAAGACACAAATGCCACCAGAATGCATCATACATCTGTGAAAACAAACGTGCTATAGCGGCGTTCGTGGTGCACTCTTGTCCGTTCGCTCCTCCGCTCTCGCATTCAAGTCACGCCAGCAGCCCTTCATTTTCACGCAGCCTCTCAACTACTGCACACTGCCCATTGATTTTTCTTCTTTGTAGTGGAGGAATTTTACAGTACTTTATGTAAGGAGTGGTTTTCACTGCATGTGCAATTCTTTCTTCACATTGCGCTGTTACAAGCAGCACTGCAAATGATGAGGCCACTTACAGATCAGCAACGGCTCCTCTGCCTTCTGCATCCCCCCTGGATCTGAAAACTGCACTGTTTTTTATTGCAGACAACAGGGCCACTCACAGATCAGCAGAAGCTCCTCCACCTTCTGCGTCTTCCTGGACTTCTGCCTCTGCGGTTTCTCCTCCACCCTCACCTCCTCTGCCCTGCGTCACCTCCTGTGATTAAAGAGTTCATATTGGTGTGCGCGTGTGTGTGTGTGTGTGTGTGTGTGTGTGTGTGTGTGTGTGCCAAAGGTGACCCTGCTGTTATCCTGCTGTGGTGGTGGGCTTAATGCGGTGAAAGTGTTTTCAGTACCTCACAATCAAAGTAGCTTCCTTACTCTGAGTGTACAGGAATGATTGTCCCTGCCTGCGCGTTTTCCTTCTTTTGCTGCACCTGCTGCAGCATCCACCCATCTGCCAGCCAGCCAAAGGAAGTGAGCCTTAACTCCAACTGGTGCCTCCCACTGTCACCTGTACAAGCGGTCCTGTCCATTCCACACATGCAAATGCTGCTACTGCGGCGGCCTAGGTGACACCAGCTCCATACAGTTAACACCAAAACATACACACAAACTAAAAATCACAGACAAGTAAGGGAGCCCTATTGTCTGTACGAGCTGTTACATTTAGGGTTGGCCAGCAGGCCATACATAAACTGTGTATATACAGTGATTTTTGCAGGGATTTTGTCATATATAGGGTCCTATGCAGCGTATTTATACGGCTCTGGCCAACCCTAGTCGTGTTCTGCCACCTGCCGCTGCTCCCCATTCTCTGCCGGCCTGCGGTTCACAAATACATACAAACACATACACACAACTTACGCGCACATCGCACCTGTTGTTGCGGTGACCTTCCACCACCACCTGCTGCTGCCCCCCCCCTCTGCCGGCCTGCGGTTCACAAAGACGCACACAAGCACGTGCACACAACTTACGCACGCATCGCACCTGTTGTTGCAGTGACCTTCCACCACCACCTGCTGCTGCCCCCC
>Ga0307974_1002254_pt1 | contig 13653 bp, 13 predicted proteins | sample OrgLakmetagen784_FD_201812 | JGI IMG/M metagenome (GOLD analysis project Ga0307974, IMG submission 201812) | Saline water microbial communities from Organic Lake, Antarctica - #784 | ecosystem: Environmental > Aquatic > Non-marine Saline and Alkaline > Saline | place: Antarctica: Organic Lake... | reverse complement strand
CATCCTCACTCTCCCTCTCTCTCTCCCTCTCTCTCTCTCTTTTTCCCAATTTAAAACACACCATTATAAACGCACACAGGGTGCGCACCGTTCCACCAATGTCGTCTTTCCCTCGTCTTCCAGCTGTCATTTCTGCCGCTCCACCACCGTCCTTATTTCCTAAATCTACTACCTCCCCCGCCCCTGCCACCTCTTCACACATCTTCCAGCCTATGGCCACACGTGATATCAGCCCTACGGCAGCAGCCAAGCGCCAGTTGCAGCAATCCCAGCAGCAGCGCAAGACCGAGCAGCAGCAGCGGCAGCAGCAACAGGATCAGCAGCGGATTCCAGCATTTCAACCACCATTGCCACCTCCAACTCAACAAAATTCAACCCTAGCAAGCCCTTGCTTTCCTGCACCATCTGTCCACGAGCCCACTGCGTTACCCTCTGTGCCTCCTCCTTATGGTCAAACTAATGCAGCAACTGCATCAGACAGCACGCTCTCTTCCTCGCTACCAGAGCAGCCAGCCTCGTGGCTCAACCAGCCTTCTTTTATGGAGCCGCTGTCATCTTTTCACCAGGTGCTGTTGTTAAGGTCGAATCCCCAGTCTCAATCATAGCATCTCTCACTCTTTGCTCTCAACTTTCAAGATCATTCAACAAGATCAATTACCGTTTGGCTTGATTGACAAAGTGACTGTTCCAAGCTCATTCAGAAATCAATGTAGTGTGTAATGTGCCAACATCTGCACTCCTTAGAATTTATTGCGGGCAGCTTTATAGCTCAACAATGTGTTCTGCTGTACCCTTGCTCCACTAGTGCTTCCATAAGTGTAAGTGCAAGACACCCAAACGACTTGCAACTAACAGCACGACAATTGCACGCACACTCTCTAACACACCACAGGCAGTGGAGGAAAACAGCTTCAATGGTGGACCCGCAAGCCTTTGGCCGCCTGACATGCTTCAGCCCTCCCCACGCCGCCCTCAGCCACCACCCTCATCTCACCCTACCTCTTCTTTCTATGGATTGCCCACGCCCTCTCCCTCTTCCCAAGGAGCATGTGGCAACGGAGAAGAGGAGCTGTTGCTGCACTCCCCAGTAGCACAATTGCGTGCATGGCAGGCTGATGCACCGGCTGGAGATGAAGGTAATCACTGTTGCTTCCTTCTAGTGAAGCTCCAACTAGTGTCTTCTAAGGATGCTCGATTTTGTTTGCATTGACCTTTGCTTTCTACCTTTACACCAAAGGCAGTTTTATCAATTGCTTCCTTCTACTTTTCCAGAAAGGAATCGACCAGATAAGATCTTTTTAATCTAAAAGGAGGTGCAGGACATATTTGTCGGGCACTTGGATGTAATAAAATATGGTTTAATTGCAGATCATGCTGGAAATAGAGGAAATACTGTTATTAATTTGCGCAAGTGGGCGCCCCTAAGAATGGCAGGTTGTATATAGGGCTGGACAGAGTCTTGCATGTATGTGTACATGAACATAAGGTGTTTATATGGTGTTTTGAGCAGGGAAGTTATCAATGTGGAGAGTGGTTTTCACTGCCTGCGTACTTTTTCTTTTAATGTACAAACCAGTCATATACGTGGTATATATTATATATTATGTATATGGTTCTGGCCAAACCTGGTTATGTCCAATATAATCTTACAAGGTGACATGTAGGGTTGGGGGAATTGGCTTCAAGGTCGAGGAATAGGATGCAAATTGTTACATCCCACGAATCTTGACAATGGAAGAGGTAAGGTTGGGGGAAAAGGCATCAAGTCCAAGAAAAATGACGTTTAGGCAAGCTGGAGCAAGCGCCAAACATAGGAAGCCCGTACGTGGGATCCATTTTGGCAATGTTGAGCCCGGTACAAGTTATTACTCAGTATATTTTTTGATTTTAACCAATTCGGCAATGTCAAGCCTGGTACGAGTTACACACTTTTCTTCCAACCTCTCCTATAGAGGTATGTGTCAATATGGCACACAGCTAGGTATGTCTTTATGAACAGCTGGGTAGGCAAGGAAGTGTGATACAAGTCACGAGCTACTATGCATTACCGGTTTCATTGTAGTCTTTTGGCTAGCTACCCAGGACACGAATGAACTTTTCATTTGTTTTCCTTTGTTTTTGAGTGTGCATTGAAGGTACATTGTGTCAGGACAGCACACTGGAAGCATTCTCAGTGTCTTCTCAGTGTCAGGACAGCACACTGGAAGCATTCTCGGTGTCTTGTGCTCATGTGCCTGCTTGTGTATGTGTGTGTTTCTGAGTAAGAAGATGAACCTGTGCAATAGTGTGTGTTTGTTGCTTGTAGGACACAAATGTTCTCATTCATAAATAGTGTGTGTGTGTTGTTGCTTGTAGGACACAAATTGTTCTCATTCATAAATAGTGTGTGTGTTGTTGCTTGTAGGACACAAAATGTTCTCATTCATAAATAGTGTGTGTGTTGTTGCTTGTAGGACACAAATTGTTCTCATTCACAATTAGTGCGTGTGTGTTGTTGCTTGTAGGATACAAATGTTCTCATTCACCTTTTAACTTATTTGGCCCCTCCTATCTGGCTGACCCATCCCTGTTTCTCAATGTTCAGTTCTAGTAAACACACAAGCACACCTCCAAAACGTTAAGGGGGTTCATTATTTACACGATTAAATGCTGGTTGCAGTCATAAGGCCTTACAATGCACAAGCACCTCTGATTTCGAATTCATCAAGAAACACAGCAATTTTCCTTTGCATATTAAAGTCTTCTTGCCTTCTAAACACACTAGATCTTACCGTCTGCTTACCCGTGCCTTGTTACATTTCTTCCCTCCAGAAATGGGAGAAACAACACGCATCGGGGAAGGGGGGTTGGGGAGCAGCTTGTTGTCAGGTATAAATGCTAGCAGCCACAATAGCCCGCTGCGGAGCTTGCCTGCCTCACCCATGGACATCAGCTGGTTGCCCAGTTCGCCAGCACTGTTTAGAAATGGCCAGCTGAGCCCAATGCAAAGCATGTTGAACGGAAATAACGGAGGATGGGGAAATGGTGGGAGGGGAGATGGCTGGCATTTGCAAATTCCGTATAGCCCGCGCAATAACCACAGGCATCTTGGGGTGGGTGAGGGACAGCTGTTTCAGCAGCAGCAGCAAGAGCAGCAGCAGCAGCAGCAGCAGCCGCCCCTAGCTGATTTCTTGTGGAGATCCATGCTCCAGCAGCAGCAGCAGCAGCAGCAGCAGCAGCAGCAGCATCAGCACAACAAGTGACTTAACGTTTGGACCATCGTCTTTGCACGACAGCTCTTAACCTGCATGTTTGCACCTTTGTTGCATATTCAGTGATTGATTGCAGCGTCCATCATGAACAGAAGTCGTTATTATCTGTTAAAAAAAAATTGGCTTATTTTTGAACTGTTATCTTTGGCCTGCACAAGTATGCGGGCCTTGGCAAGTCAGCAAATTATGCAGCAAGCACATGAATTGCAATATGTCCCTGTGCATTTGGTACGCAGACTGTTTTTGTTGTTCCACAATCATTGATCAACAACCGAGTCAGAATCGCGCCCACAAACCAGAAGCCCTGAAAAGCAATCAAAAGCATGCATCAAAGTTCAAACTCTGACATGCTTTATTTGCCCACACCGAAATGGTGGCTTACACATCTCTCTGGATGCCAGCACACACACAATTAAGGGATATGGTCAACTAAAGGCGCACAATGTATAACTCAGCGTGTGGCATGATCATTAAAGCCTTGAGCAAAAGGCTCCCTTATAATCTTTCTTTGTCTCCTTGGATATACCTAGATGGGTCTTTCAAACCCGCTTCTCATACAAGAACAGGTTCGCCTGCAGTCACCTAGCAGTTGCTGTGCTGATTGACAACTGCAAAATCACAACAAACTGGAAGGGCATGGAATCTTTTGGGTGGCCGGGGGCATCTGAGTAAGATGGAAGCAGCTCAGCAGCATCACCAGCCGCCAGCATGCCAACCATCTCCAGACAACAATAACCCAAGAATTTCGGCACCTTCAACGTGACATCCACTCCTTGAGATCAATTTCTCAAGGACACTAGCCTCATAACCAAGTATATGCCGCCAAGGAACAGCTCAGAGATCTCTGATTGTTCTTTTTTTAAAGAGCCGATTTATGAAAAAGCCAGCAACCCTCATGATCCCTGTTAAAATTTTGTTTTCTGTGGTGAAGGAGCTTTAAAATACGTGGGGTCAGTTTCCTGCCTGCGTTACTTCCTTTTCCTGCGTGCACCTAACCCATGCCACACATTTATTTTTCGTGGCATTAATTACTTTCGTCCAATTGCCAATTGTCAAGGGATGGGAGGGGTCCGTGGTTCGTGCCACTCTCAAGTCCAAACCACGCATAAAATAAAATATTTCGTAAAATTAAAATTAAATTAAAATTAACGGAAACTGTTGCTGAGAGAGAATGGCGAGCTTCCTCTACCAGCATCTGCCCAGCGTTGTTGGCGAGTCAAATAAGCATCATTTCATAGGAAATTATACTGGGAGATTAAATATCTTGTGCCAGGGCTTTCAATCGCACGTTAATCACTGTCTATCATGCCTCATCAGAGCTGTGGTTCTCTGTTTTTCTGGTTGCACTGCTTCCCTGCTGCATCTATCCCTGCTCCACCCTTTTAGAACATGAGCTGATGTTCCTTCATCCATGCAATTGTAATCCATTTGTTGTCTGTCATCACCAGCAGGGGTCGTGGGAGCTGGCAATCTTGGCACTCAAATCGCTCAGGCATGTGCCTCAAAGGTGGGACGACTTACGGGTGCACAGATGCTGAACGATGTGCCACTTTTTTCACACTCATCCGTTACAGGTTTGCCTGTAACAAATGCAGGGCATGAGCGTGCTGCTCTCTGACATCAGTCAACATGCAGTGGTGGGCCATCAGCAGTCTTATTCAAAAACGCTAACTGTTCATACTCGTGGCATGCAAAAAGGCGGCTGGAAATGAAAGTCTCAGGCTGCAGCACCTCATCATCAACGCAGGGCATGTATAACTCTGCAAATGCGCTCGCCATGCTTTTTGTGCTTTCTGCCTTTGCATCTTGCTGTAGGATGGTCTATTTCCATGCTCCCTTTGTTTCGTCATGACCACAAATTTCATATACATCAGGAGTGTGAGCAAAACCAATGGAAAAGTCATAAATTTACAGGATCGGAGCATGAATGAAATTAAGGACACTCTCCATTACCAAGCAAGACATGGCACCATCCCACACTCCTCTATTCAAGAGTCCATGGGCCGCATCCACGCAAGCTTAGCAATGGAGGTGGGATCCGTTATATAATATAATTTATTTTGAGTCCGGTGCAAGCTCCTTGCAATAGCCTGCAAATAATTTTTCAAGCACTGCTGCACCACAAACACTAGAAGACCATTATCGTCTTGGCAGTCACAAAATGAGTGTACTTTGCCCGCTTGCTCACAGCCCTACAAGAAAGCTGACTTCATCATCGAGGCTGTGACGGAGGTGCGGTGGGGCGCTGCTTTATTTGCATCACGACATTTTGCGACAAACACCCTACAACACAACAAGTGCAAGCTCGTGTATGTTCAACTTGTTTTCCAAGTTGTAATTGCTATCCAAATGACAGCTGCTTTCTCCAATCACCGTAACACCAATTTTAGGACGAGGACATAAAAGGCAGCGTGTTCAGGCGCCTTGATCAGGTAATAGAGCCTTAAATAATCATGTGCTTGTCATTTTAGAGGGGCGAGCCGATCAAGCTCGAGGCACACCGAGGGTGATCCCGTGTCATGACTGAGACCAGTTGAAATAGATATCATGCGTAAGCAACAGCATGAGAATTTAGGAAAGTCACACGATTTTGACACGCCCTTTGGTTTAGAGTAATGGCATTAACGTGGGAAGCCAGAGATGCACTTTTTCCCTGCCTCTTTCCCTTATGTATGACAGACTGCGGTATGCCATGACTATGACAAGTACTCCCACCACATCCGCATGTATACCCACCCTTTGTGTAATTGTGGTCTTGGCCCCGCTTACAGATCACGCCTGTTCAAACGCTACTCTCCTCCAATACGTCCAGCATTTCCATTACAAGGCTTGCCAAGCAAACCACTAAGCCTCACAGGTAACAGTCAGGCGTGTTTGTGTGTGTGCATTCAGCTAATGATGGTCCTTGGCACATTTTAGGTATCAAGAGACCATGGGGTTGGAAGCGAGCATGCATGCCTGGCCAACACTGTGATTTTGATTCCTCGCAGGGTCGTGGGCATGCATTTCACATCACCCATTTCCGAGCTCAAGATTGTGCAGCTTGCCCGAGGAATGCATACCTCGTGAGTGCGTGGCTGTGATTGAGAAGTGTCTCGAGGGCTCAGCTGAACGATATGCATCCCTGACGGATGACTGGGGAGTCTGGAGGTTTGAGGTCTGTGAGTGACTCTTTGTGGTTAAACCCTAAACCTGAACCCTTTCTTTGCAGGCCGTGCTTGCATGCTACCCGTATGCAAGGGTTATCAATCACTGAAAAGCTTGTGACAATTTTGGTGCCCACCCAATTTCTTCACTTCGTTAAACGATTTGTTTGCCTTTTAGAGACCCTCAAAGGAAGGATTATGTGCATGTGGCCCCAAGTAACGGGCTAATTCCAGTCCTTGAGCATAAGAACGTTGCTGAAAGTATTCGTGTCAGCATCAGGATTCAACCCCGCAACCCTGAAGAGTCTGGCCTGGTCCTGAACCACTAAGTTTTCAGAACAGCTGCTTTGGCGTACGACTGTGACGTGAAGTGCGATTGCTCTTGTGCCGAACATGTTAGGTCAAAGTGGGTAATTGCAAATCTTAGCTTGAGCAGCGATGACAAACATTTGAAGTGTGCCAAAGCATTCTTTGTTCAGGCCCTTATCAGATCACTCAGTGCCCAAAAAAACACTTATGGGTTGCCATGGAGCTTGTGTCCTTGCCAATGCTGATTTTTTATTCGATTGAATTGCAAAAGAAATTTAAGGGAAGACTATTTGAAAAGCTCACCAGGTGTTCAGAGAAAGGGTCATGCTTAAAGATCGAGTAAGATAAAGAGACGGCGATGCGCACAACGATTGGATCTCGTATTCATCTTCAATGCTCAAACAGTACCTATGTAGGAGAGGCCTCGGATAGTTGCTTTATCAGCTCCCTTGAAACTGCTGAGTTCGGTGCAACACTTGAACTCCATATGTTTAGGAGTGAAGCAAAGCGATATCACTCTTGTCATCTTTTTGTGTCCTTGTAAATATTCACCGCCATCTCACGATGCAACCAAAATTTAATTAATGTGATGGGAGTTGCTCCTTGTGCTGTGGTTTGCTCTACAATCTTCGTTTGAGGACCATGTTACGTTTACAGGACACACATACACACTTTCCCATGTGCAGGCAACAGACCTACGTGGCAGCAAGAAGCTTGGTAAGGACAAGTTGTCAGCTTTCCTTGAGATTACCGTGCAAACATCGGTAGTACGTATACCTTGCACTGTGTTGAGCAAATTAAAGATAAAGCAAAACAAGGGCTTCCTTTTAATCTTTTGCTCCATGATTTTAAACCCCCTATCTCCAAACGTCACTCCTTTGACTTTTCAACCCAACACAACCTTGCCGCCACCAGTTCATTGTTCAGGTGACACAGGGTATTTTTTGCCTTCAGCTTATAGAAGCTTATTCCAGTTAGCTTACTTCTCAATTCGTTCCTCAACAGGCTGAAACCCTCGGCATGCAAACCATATGCAGTGAAGACAGGTGAAGAGTTTTTGTTTCCTTTTTCAGGACACAGGGCTAATGGCGCTTGCCTGGTCAGATGTTCACCAGGAAATTTTGCATACATGCCTTTTTGATACCAGCAAGCACTTTATCACAGCACGCGATCCGTCGCAGCAAGCACGTTGTTACAGAACGCTCTTTTTCAAAGCAAGCACTTTTTTATGGCAACTTGAATCACAGTAATCTTTTTAGTTCTTTTTTGCAGCAAGCTGTGTATCACAATGGTCTGAGCACTAAACTTACTTTCGTCTGATATCCAAACAGGCCTGGTTTTGTGGTGTATCGCATCTTGATGCCATGGATCAACGAGGTGTGGTTCTCTAGTTTGCTGATTAAGTAAATAGAAGGGTAGATTTAGGCAGACAAATTGACATCTAAAGGCTGATAGGTGTCTGCCCATTCTCAGCAATCGGTTGTTGTTTGCACCTGTATGTATTAGACCGTTGCCTGGTACTTACAAGGTGTTTGTTGCATAGATGGAATTGCGTATGGTCAATTAAAGCAAATGTGGTCCACTCTGTCATCTGATCATGGACGCAAAAGCACAGCCACATTTGTGTTCAAACATATTGTGAAATATTTTGCAGTAATGAGTGTATATGTTCCCTTGCTCAAATCTGATACTGGACATCACTGCCTGCCTAGTGTTTCCTCTCTATTTGAGAGGGGCCAGCACAGCTGTGATTTGGCAGTGTGATTGCTTGTAATTCATCATGCAGGCTTTCTGCTGCCTTATGGAGGCAACCAGCACAGCACAAGATATTGACAGGTTTGCCTTTTGTGATTTACTTTAACCTAGCAAATGGTAGCCTTTTCGCTTTTAGCACATTTACAAATGAACGTTAAAACGATTGCACAGTTGAATGTTTGTTTATGAAAATGGAACGTTAGAAATTGTGAGGAACGCTAAAAAATTGCGAGGGTTGCTGGTAGTGAGGATAAGGACAACTGCACAATTTGCACTGTGTCTTCAGAGGCCTGAAACTGGGGATGGGCCTGAAGCTTGGTCCCCTTTCAAAAGCGGATCTGATTGGCTTGGACACCTGCCTGAACGTCATGAAAGGTGTTGCTGTTCTAAGTACTGGCGTCTGCTTTGTGGTGACGCTCTGAAAGTGCATCTTTAAGTCGAGCAGAGCCGTTTGGAAGCAAGAGGACAGGTAGCCCACATTATTGCAATGCCACTCGGTACAGCAAACTGGATTTAATAATCCCTTTTAACCTAGTGTCCTTTATCTTCCCTTCCTTGTAGTTCTACATCAAAACTTGGGCGACAAATACCGCCCTAGCCCTTTACTAGCACAATACGTCAATGCAGGATTCCTCGGCGTCAAGACAGGTGAAAAGTGCTTGTTGCTTGTTTGTGTACTTTTCATGTGCAACCGCCACACAAATGCTATCAAACACGAGCACAAGTTTAAATTCACTGTTTTGAGGAGTAAGATACCTCCCTGCTCCTTTACAGGTCGTGGGGTGTTCTCGTACGTGCGTGATTCAGCAGGGGGGAGGACGACAAAGAAGGAATAGCTGGCTTTGAATCTGCGCTTCCAGCATTTCTCAAATTTATCTACTGAGACTTTTTTTTATGGTGACTTGACCAGATTTAGGCAAAGACAGGAGGATCAGAGCCCTGGACATTTCTGTAAATACATGGTTCATTAACAGTTGAACAAATGCATTCTTGATATTTTAGCAATTGGTAAGCAGAGTGTACAAATTAATTCACAAGCTGCTGTTGCATAAGCTGTGGTATCCAAAAGGTCTTCTGCTGTGATTATTTGGGTTCATTAGGTAATCTAACAAACATTGACGTTTAAGATGTCAAAATTATCGCCAAAGAAAGATACATTCAATTAGGTATTTTTATTTCCCTCACATGCAACTCACGGTCATCAAATTACTGTAAGATAGCTCACTCATGGAAATTTTGGAACGAGGTGCAATGTTATTATCAACAAGGAGCTGAAGGTGTGCCCCTGTTTGTGCCCATTGCAAAATGACAATCAAGTACCCTACCAAAGTGAATAGGTCCTTTATACATCTGTCACGTATGAATGCCAGTGATAAGTTTTCTGTTCCATCCAAGCTTAAGCATGTTTTCCACTGCATTCAGCCTTAAGCATGTCTTGTGTCATCTTCTGCAGGTCGTACTTAGGTGCCCAGCCCCAATCTCTAGATGCTTGTGAGTCATCTATTGCCCGTGGCCTGCAGCACATGTGCATGCACAGGTTTGGAGCCTTCAGATAATAAATGGTGTTTTGCCCAAGCATTGATGAACACACAACAATGCTACCGACGGTCAGAGCACTCCATTGTCTTATAGTCTGATAGTCTGAGCTTTCCAGAGACCAAGTCAAAGGCGTAGAATGAGTCAAATGAACACACAACAATGCTGTCGACAGTCTGAGCATATATGACTTTTTGCAACTTGGCAGAATGAGGCTATTTGATCTCGAATTTTTGTACCAAGAAGTGTGCTATAAAATGCTCCACTTCTTGTCATGACGCAGATCACGTTAAGCCACCGGGCAGAAAGTTATTGGTTGATGTATACTTACATTCTTTACAAATATCAAGTCAACCCACCACGAGTGTGCAATTGCCGCACGGTAGTCAGGCGGGCCAACTTCAAACTTGAAGTCTGGGCGCGAGAGAAAAAATAGTAATAAAAAGAGAAGCGCAATACAAGGATGTCAATTTCTGATGTTCATCTGGCACAATTTGGATCAGCGTACATTAAGGGGACAATTTCAAGAGCATGTACATCAGTCATCAGTATGTACACACTAGTACAGTAGTTATATCAGCCAACAGTGTGTACATCAGTCACGTCCTCACCAGGGACATGCTCCGCAATTGCAGTGGCAAGCTCTCGGGGGCAGATTGACATTCCTTGCACGTTGTACACAGTCCTTGATAATTGCTCACGCGGTGCCTGCAGGTTGGCAAGGGGGAGGAGGAGGAGAGGCCTGCCAGCCTGTCTGTAAACAGCGTACACCACTGCACACGTCTCTTGCAGAGGTGGCTGGTATGAGTGAATGCCATGCCCAACTGCGGCCACCATGGCAAAGGGGGGGCTCCTTTATTGGAATGTTTATGTAAGAAAGATAGGTGAGGAGCTTACAGGTGCTCGCAACCAAGTGCTACATCCCTTAATCACGCGGATGTATTGATACTGTCAGCAGCCTTTTCTGTCCTTGTGTCTTATCTTCGTTACACAGATAGGAAACTGTAAGAAGCGACAATTACCATGATCAGAGAGTAGATGGCTTCCAGGCAGTCTGGCATATACAGCATGGGCAGAGCTAAATCTTCAGGCTGCACAAAAAGGAAAGGTAGCATTGATGTGGTGTCTGAAACCTAAATTCCTTTTTTCTTTTTTTTTACAGGATGGGCATACAAATCCAGCTTTCAGATCTGGTCTGTTCATGCATGAATGACAAGTTTGTTTTGTGATGTTGGTGGCCTTTTGATAAAACACCATGGCGTACCATGGAGCATGTATACTTTTTGGACTGCAAAGCAGCGCGGAAGATGTCCACTGCACATAGAAAAATCATGTATTGTTGTTGGTTAGTTGGAAGCGACAATAACACTGACTTATTATACAGGTGTGTGTGTGTGAGTGTGAAGTTGTGTGTGTGTGTATGTGTGTGTGTGTTTGTGTGTGTGTGTGTGCGTGTGTGTGTGTGTGTGTGTGTGTGTGTGGAACAAGCATATAATCCCAGTAACAGGTACACACAGATTACTGTCAATTATCCCACCTGCATAGTCGGTGGTGCCACCTCCTGGATATGAATATAAAAACACAAAGTCACAGTTCAGCGGCCAGAGATGTGTATATAACCTAAAATATTGCCTAATATAGTGTGAACAGTGCCAATTTAGTCTCACGGCCTTCAACAGCTTCACGGCCTAGTTCACAGTCTCATGGCCTAGTTCACAGTCTCACGGCCTAGTTCACAGTCTCACGGCCTAGTTTAACAGTCCCACAGCCTAGTTTAACCGTCTCACAGCCTAGTGTACCAAGCTACCTGCTGGAGCTTTTCCTATGATCCCAGGCAGCCGCAAAGACCTGGCAGAAACAGACAGGGGAACGCACACGTGACGCGTGTGTTACATGTTAAAAATACGCGTGTGTTACATGTTATGTTTTACATGTGTGTTGCAGGGGCACGCACACGTGACGCGTGTGTTACATGTTAAAAATAATGCCGATCTCTAATACTTGCTCCTGGACACTCATCCACAAGGCATAAGACAAGCAGCCCATCCTCTTTCAGACAGCAGCTGCTCTAATGGGCACTTTTTCACTCGACAAAGCATTTGCGATCTGGGCAGGGTCCTGTGCTAACGAGCTCACATTCACAGAATCAAGCAACCGTCCTTCAGACAGCACCTGTGCGAACGGGCAATCTTTCCCAAGACAATGCACCAGTGCTCTAGGCAGGCACCTGTATGACCTGTATAAAAGGCACTCATTCACTAGACAGAGCAGTTGCACCAGTGCTCTAGGCAGGCACCTGTATGACCTGTATAACAAGCACCTGTATGCCCTGTATAACAGGCACCTGTATGACCTGTATAACAAGATAACAGGCACTCGTTCACTAGACAAAGCAGTTGCGCTCTGGGCAGGCACCCATCTGTTGACTTATGGATGCAAATACAGACAAGCACCCAATCCAGCTGTTGTTCCTTGAGCAGCTGCAGGACAGGTCCAACAACATATTGCACAATAGTGGGGCCCTGGCTTAGGTGTGAGCTATTTAGTAAGGAGTTTTCCCTGAATGCAAGCTTCCCAGACACGCACCCAAGCTTTGTGCCTTGAACTGCTGCACGACAGGACCAAGAACGTATTGCCCAATGGTGGGGCCTGGTCTAGGTGTGAGCGATTTAGTTAGGAGCCTTTTCTGAATGCGCGCTTATCCTTCAAAGCTTCTCCTCAATGGGCGCAAATCTTTGATGGTCATTCCTTGATGCGTCTTGATCCTTGATCCTCATTCCTTAACGCGCATTTATCATCAATACCCGCTCTTTGGCTAACGCTGTTCCTGTCAATGCATTCGCTCATATTATACTCACCTAAAGTCGACCCCAAAACGTTTGCTGTAGTACGTACCCAGGAGCTCTGTGTGCACCTAAATGCAGCACATCATGCCCTTTGTCAGTACTGACTACTTGTATGCGCTGCAGATAAGGAGTGCTTGCATGTGTATTACCTTGGTGATGCCATACACAGTCGTTGGGCTTTTTATGGCGTCGTCTGATGCCGTGTCCTGCACCACGAGCAGGAGTTGTATCCATGCTTTAAGTCATGCCTGCCTGCCAAGCATTCATAGGCAATGAACGGCGATCTTTACTCACCATTGGTGTACCAAACCTGCATACAGAAACATGTTGAGTTGTGGAGTGACATGAGAGATGGTTGGCCCATAGTATTACTATTGCAAGCAACTGCAGCATTGACTCCTTTCGTGGTAATGTATCACTCACACAGCAATCGTGGATGGGGAGAACACCTGCAGGAACAAAAGGTTAGCAGTGTGAGCGGAAACTGTCCAAATGATCAGATGCGTGCCACTAATATGATCTGATCAGATAATTAAATAATATTGATCATCTGATGCATGCCACTAATATGATCAGCTGCATGCCACTAATTGCATGGATTGAGCAGCTGAAGTACAGATGTGACTATACAGATGCTGCAAACAGCATTATGCAATCGCGTGACTGTAGCTACCTGGAGCTTGTGTTGCAGTGCTATTTCCATAATATTTTCAAATCCCTTGTTGTTGATCTTCAATGTGAGAGGCGGATTCCGCTCCCCAATTGCTGCAAGGCAAAGGCCAGTGGGGGGGGGGGGGGGCTGGGGGAATT
>Ga0307974_1002251_pt1 | contig 13660 bp, 20 predicted proteins | sample OrgLakmetagen784_FD_201812 | JGI IMG/M metagenome (GOLD analysis project Ga0307974, IMG submission 201812) | Saline water microbial communities from Organic Lake, Antarctica - #784 | ecosystem: Environmental > Aquatic > Non-marine Saline and Alkaline > Saline | place: Antarctica: Organic Lake... | reverse complement strand
TCTTGGAGCCGCGCGGGCGCCCCACAGGCCTCTTCCCAGCCTCGCCCCTTGCCTTTGCCTCTTCCTCTTGCAGCTCCTTGAGCTGCCTCTCCCTCTGCAGCTTCTCACGGTCCCGCTGCTGAGCAGCAAGCCTTTCAGCTGGGGACTGGGGCTTCAAGAACCCGGCCAGGGGGTTCACACTGGCGCGCTTGGAGCATTTCGATTTTCACCCTCAAAACCACTATAAAAAATTAAATTACCACTTCGGAAGCCAGTTCGGAGAGGCCTCCAAGAATTAATAAAAATTTCAAAAAATTATTAATTTCCGAAGTGATCGTAAACGGACGGTACTTGATTGTATTTTCTGAGCGTTTCACCTGCAGCCTGTATCCCTCCTCCTCCTCTTCCTCCTCCTTCTCCTCCTTCTGCTTGTGTCCCTCACAGCAGACATCACTTTTATGCTTGTTTTTAGTCACTTTGTTTTTGCGATGATTTTGCCCCTATCCACTGTATCCTTTGGCCTTATCCTATTGCCCCTACCTTTTCCACACCACCCCTATCTTATTCACACAGCCCCTATCTGCACTGCCCCCATTCACACTGCCCCATCCCATCCACTGCAATATCCCATTGATATAGTCCACCTGTCACTAAAATATATAACAATCAACCTGTCCACCACTAATTTGAGGAGAGCAGAGAACTTTGGTTTTGACCAGAATCACCTGTGATAAATCTTTGTCTGAGCGTGGCTGTGCTCGCATGCTCACGCGCACCATTGCGCTTGCTTGCACGGTTTCTAACCGTCCAGCAAAGTCAAATCATGTCACACCATTGAATGCAATCTGTTTTTTCCCCCGCTTGATGCCACCTCATTAACCATTATGGCCGCGCTCGCATCACCCACTACTTTGCACATAGTTCACGTTCAGCACATTCAACCATTTTCAGCCTGGGCGAATTCACAGAATTCGTTACACCTGCCAAAAATTTGTTATTTAACAGGTCTTTGTGGTCACGGCCTTGCTGGTGCGCATCATGTACCACTCCACACAAATGTTACGTCCATCAAAAGCACAGTCACCTATTTCCAACCTGAGCCAATTCATTGGTCACTGTTAGACCTCCCCAATTGTATTTATTCACAGATCTTTGTGGTCATGGCCTTGTAATTATTCACAGATCTTTGTGGTCATGGCCTTGTATTTATTCACAGATCTTTGTGGTCATGGCCTTGTATTTATTCACAGATCTTTGTGGTCATGGCCTTGCTGGTGCGCATCATGCACTTTGCACCGGCCATGGCGGGCCTGGTAGTGACCGTCATCATGATACCAATGTCTACCTTCATCGGCAAGGCCCTTGGCAAGGCTCGACGTGAGATGGTGAAGCAGACAGATGCCAGGGTGAAGCTGGCCACAGAGATCATCACAGGTGCGTTTTCTGGAGTAGTTCAGTGCGCTTGGATGCTGCCCATGAGTGTTTAATGTTGTGTGAAGTGTGAAGTGTGCCACAAAATTGTATGCACCACATGAGTTGGTAAAGCCAACAGATGACACACACAATCGCACACACACATACACACAAATGCACACACAGGCATCAAGGCCATCAAATTGTACGCATGGGAGGAGGCATACGTGGAGCGGGTGAAGCAGCTGCGAGAAACTGAGCTGAGACAGATTCGTCACACACAGATTCTGTCCTTGTTTAACATTGGTACGTACAGCAGACCTGCTTCAGTCAGGAATGCAGCCACACACTTGCACATATACACACGCGTACAAACAATCACACATGCACTCACACACACACACACACACACGCACATACACAAACAAACAAATGCACACATGGACATACAGCAATTCACTTCTCACGTGCAGCTTTCGATGAGCAAACAGTCCAATCGGAATCCTTTTGTTTGCCATCTTAGCAATAACTTCGTCAAGCGCCTTCTAATGTAACACAATTGATTGCATCTTCTTATCATCACATCTTGAAAACGCCTTTGCTCGCCCAGCCAATCTAATCCTGATCTTGCTACAGCATACCGCCTGTTGCAAAATTTCTTAACAAGCTGCCATGCACCACCTCACTGCTTGCAGCCCTCTTCACTGCCGGCCCAATCCTGGTCTCAATAGCAGCCTTCTCTGTTTACACCTTCCTGGGCTACCCGCTGACTGCCTCTGTGGCCTTCCCAGCCCTGGCCCTTTTCAACCTGCTGCGCTTTCCCATCCTCATGTTCCCTTCTCAGGCAAGTTCCCTTCTCATGTTCCCTCTCATGTTCCCTTTCCAGGCAAGTTCTCCCCTTAGCGTACGCTCACTCACTCATAGCTGCACGCAAAGCTTTGCAACTGCTCACGCACACTTTGTGAAGTCCACGCACGCTTTGTGAAGCCCCTGTGCTTCCGCATCCTCAGAACCCCTCCACAGGCGTATTGTTTTGGTACGCTTAGCCAGGGTTGCCCTGGCTCAAGCTGTCAACTGAGCTTTGAGTTGTCGCCTCAGCTTTGCATCTTCTAAGAGGGGATGTATACGAGTCTGGTTTGATATTGAAGTGGCATGTGGCTCACATGTACAGGCATGCACAAATATGCACACACAACGCACCCCCGTACCATACAATCACACGTACTACACACACATGAACACGCTTGCACAACACCACACAGGTGATGAACATGATCAACGCGCGTGTGGGTCTTCAGCGCATCCAGAAGTTCATGGAAGCAGATGAGATGGTCCCCAACGAAACCAACGATGCAGCCACGTCAGGAGCCTCAGCCAACGGGCACCATGCCTCTCACAACAACGGTGAGAATCCCTGCCTGCAGATGTGCAGTGGTGCACACGCACGCAAACACACATACGAACACACACACTCACACCCTCACACAATCACGCAAGCACATGTGCACGCACATGCACACGCACTCGCATACAGTCACGCAGACACACACACATACACACATGCACATGTACATGTCCGGACATATAAAAGTACACAAACAAACACCCATACACAAACACAGGCGACACAGGCCCCATGTCTGATGCATCACGTCCCTCTTCCCAGCAAACTGCCCACGGCAATGAGGACGATATCACAGGTAGGAGCTCCATCTATTCTGTTATAATGTGTGTGTATGTGTGTGTGTGTAGGTGGTGTGTGTGTGTGCTTGTGTGCTTGTGCAAGCGTGTGTTTTTGTTAACCCTTTTAGCTGAAGTAGACCTGAGTAATAAATCCTCGTCATCTCATCATAAAACAATGTGCAGCACATTCCTCTCGTCCTCTGTTGCCGCAGCCAGTGAGGAATGGTACCTCTTTGAACGATACCCACCAGAAAGGTTGTTAACAAATAAGGCGTCATCCTAACTAAGTAACGTACGCATTTGCAGAGGATCCCCTCTTCACTATTGCTACAGCCATAAAAAAAGCCCCTGTCAATCACCACTACCCACCATACAATCTTGAGCAAAAAATGGCATCATTTTGAACAAGTTTTTGTGTACATGCATTTGCAGAGGATACCCTTTCCTCTGTCGCCATAAGCACTGAGCAAAACCCCTGTTGGACAGCACCCAAGAGAAGTGTAAACTTGTAAGGGCATCATTCAACAAGCAGGTTTGCTTGTGCGCATTTCTTTGCAGGAGACCCCTACTCGTCTGTCGCCATTGCCATCGAGGACGAGCCCCTCCTTGACGGCACTCCAGACTCTTCCTCCTTGTCTCAACAGCAGAAAGGGAAAAAGGGCGGCATGCCTGCTCTGCCTGTGTCCAAACCAGCCGCCACCACCACTGCCGGTGTGTGTGTAACTGTGTGTGTTTCTGTGTGTTTCTGTGTGTGTGAGAATATTGGCGTACGTGTTTGTGTGCGTGTGTGTGTGCGTGTGTGTGTGTGTGTGTGTGTGTGTGTGTGTGTGTGTGTGTGTGTTGGCAATGGAATGTGAAGCAGCGTGTTGCATGATCATTGTCGACAGCAGAAAGGGAGGAAGAAAAAAATTGTCTTTGCTATCATTCTTCCCACTTTTCTGTTTCCATTTCCCCATTCACAGTGACCCGTACAGTCACCACTTCCTTGCGTTCACGCATGGGTGTAATTACACGCCCTTATTTTGCCGCGTCATTGTTGCCACACACACACACACACACACACATATACACACATACACACACAGAGACAAGAGCATACGCATACACTGTTGCCGTCTTGTGCTTGCAAACCTGCGCCCAAACACGCGCGTAGCAACACATGCACTGTTACACAAATTACCACACATGCACACACATAAACATTTGTACACACACACACTACGCTTACAGGGGCAGCCATAAATGGTGCGGTTGAGGCAGGGGATGCCGGGGCAATGGTGGTCTTGCGCCATGGTACTTTTGCGTGGGATGCAGATAAGGTGCGTGATGCAGTCTTGGTGATAGTTTCAGAGTGCTAGAGGGATGCAGACAGGGCAATTGAGTGCAGAAGTCTGATGCTACTTGAAAAGAATGCAAGCTGCTTTGCGGCGGTATCGAAAAGCAGCACATTCCATGATTTTGAACTTGGTGCATGGTGCGTGTTGGCATCTGCAAATCGGTACTTTTTGACAAAACTGCCTCATCAGGTCATACATAAGACGTGGATGGTCAACCTCGCACACCTTTGCAGGTGCACACATGCACACGTTCTTGCATGTACTCACACGCACATACACACTCACACACACGCACACACACATACACACTCACACACACAAACACACACAAACATACACACATAACACACACAGGATGCCATCCTTCACGACGTGGACCTGCGAGTACAGAAGGGTCAGCTGGTCATGGTTGTGGGCCAGGTGAGATGTTGGTTCAGATGTTGGTTCAGATGTTGGTTCAGATGTTGGTTCAGATGTTGGTTCAGATGCTGGTTCAGATGTTGGTTCAGATGTTGGTTCAGATGTCGGTTCAGATGTTGGTTCAGATGTTGGTTCAGATGTTGGTTCAGATGTTGGTTCAGATGTTGCTTCAGATGTTGGTCCAGAAGGGTCAGCTGGTTGTGGTTGTAGGCCAGGTGAGATGTGTTGCAAATATATGGAGTGCTCATGACTCTATTTACACAGAAACATTGTTGGTTCAGATCATAGTTCTTTCTGTAAAAGAGTGTTAAGAATGTGTTGTAGACAACCCCTAATTCCTCAGCTGTGTGGCCCTAAAGCCTCAATGTGTGGCTTATCAATGCCCCTGGACACAAGTGCTCACGCAGAAGCACATGCACACATACGCATGCCCACACACATACACACACAGTCATACACACGCACAAACACACACGCACACATGCTCGCACGTGCACACGCACGTTGTCATGAGATGCATTTGCAGGAGGCAATCAATTCAGTTAGCTTTGCTTTCTGGTGCATGTCTGACCCTGGAATTAAAGGCAGCAGGGGACAGTCCTTTCCTCTCATCTTTTTCCTAAGCTTGGTGGACACATGGGTATCTGCGAGTCGTAAGTGCTGGCAGCAATCCTGGGAGGAACGCACAGAGTGTAGCTTTGATCTGGCGCGATTTTAGGAGAAATGAATGAATTGTCCTGTTGACCAACCATCTAATCGTTCCTATCCACATTTAAGAAAGAAAAAACTATGCAGGCAGTGGAAAACCACTCCCCACAGTAATTAAGGAAGAGGAACCACTTTGGTACCGAGTATGGTAAAAAACTCACTCACCAATAAAAGAGAAAACGTGTTCATTAATAACGTGTTTTACAACCCCGCTTGCAGGTTGGCAGCGGCAAGTCGTCATTGCTGGCAGCAATCCTGGGAGAGATGTACAGGCACAGAGGGGCTGTTCGCGTGTCAGGCAGCATGGCCTACACCTCACAGGTGGGTCTTTTTGTTTGGGCGCGTGCTGGTGTGCAGTTGTTGGGGCACGCGCTGGTGTGCACTCATTGAAAAAATGCTTAGAGCGTCTCCATGAAAGACACGGTGCTCTCATGCAGTCATTGGAAGGCAGGCTTTAAGGGACTGTTTGTTTGTCAGGGAGCATTGCCTACACACCACAGGCAGGTTTTCTTGTTGGAGCACATACTGGTTCTGGTTTGCACACAATGCAAGTGCCCGGAAGCGCTCTCATCATTGACATTTTTCTCTTATGCAATCAGCAGTAGGAAACTGAGGGGCTGTTTGTGTTAGGGAGCACCGCCTGCACTTGACAGGCAGGGCACCTTGTTCGAGCAAACACTGGTGATAACCCAATGCAATGTCCTCAAGCGTTCCTATTCAATGCACCGTGCTTCTATGCAATCCTATTCAATGCACCGCGCTTCTATGCAATCCTCTTTAATGCATTGTGCTTCTATGCAATCCTAATCAATGCACCGTGCCTTTATGCAATCCTATTTGATGCACCGTGCTTTGTGCAATCCGCGGTTGGCAGCGCTGTCTGTCTTTTGTTGTGATTCTGCTTTGCTCTGCTCGGCGGCATCAGACTTCAGACTTTCGGCGTGTTCAGACTGCCAAGATTGTTATTTATGCCTCCGGCGTGCTTTGCACGAGCATGAGGCCGTTCACCCAAAGTGTTGGATATAAGGCAGTGGTATGTAAGCAAGCACCTCTTGAGTCTTCTCGTCTGAGTCTGGAGGATGCTTTCGCTGCTGCATCACGCACTGGTCCTTTGGTGATGGACCTTCGCACGATGCAGGCATTGTTTGTTCGACTTTCTTTTGCCTTCTGTGCTATATTTGTGTGTATACGTACATTTGTGTGTGTATATGTGTGTGTACGCGCGTGTTAGACATCCACAAAGGTTATACTATTCGTGGTGTGTATGTGTGTGATTGCAATAGTGTGTTTATTCGTTTAGTGTGTCTGTAAGTTCAGGCAGCCCTCTGCTGCTAAGGCACTGACCAGCAGCACCTGCACACAATAAATAACGCTCTAACCTGCAAGCTTGAAAGTGATGCAAAGTGCACGCTCCACTCCACAAACACGCACCGTGCGCAACAATCTTCTCGTTGGCCAGCCTACAAGAACAGGCAGACACCACCGTGCTCAAGGCACCTGCCTAACAAAACAAAAGTCAACACACACACAGACACCTTTGAGTTATGCATTGTCTACAGGACCCCTGGATTCAAAACAGCACCGTGCGCAACAACCTCCTCATGGGCAAGCCCTACGACGAAGAAGACTACATCACAGTGCTGGCAGCGTGTGCGCTAGGCCATGACCTTGAGCTGCTGACTGCTGGCGACAGCACAGAGATTGGTGAGCGGGCGTGTAATAGGCGGGTTCCAGCATTTGCTTGGATGCAGGACGACACATTGTGAGCCCCTTTGCAGTCATGATTAAAGTACCACACGGTGAGCTACCATCTGGTTGTACCTAAACAAAAAACCACACTGTGAGCTAGTGTCAAAGTCATAAACAGTGCCACACTGTTCATAAACAGTACCACACATGAGCCACTATCTAAGTCATAAACAGTACCACACTGTGAGTATCTAAATTATAGACAGTATCACACTGTGAGAGCCACTTCCAATTGCCTTCACTGTGTGCTGCTTGCCCCTGGCCACTGCATAGGAAACTGTTCACTGTCAGTAAAGTCGATTCAAAGTGTGCGTGCACATGTCAATGTGCCCTCAATGTGCCCTCAATGTCAATGTTCCTCAATGTGCCCTCAATGTCAATGTGCCCTCAATGTGCCCTCAATGTCAATTGCCCTCAATGTCAATGTGCCCTCAATGTGCGTGCACATGTCAATATGCCCTTCTGCACTGTGCCGAGAACTTGTGGTCACAAATGGTTTTGCCAAAACGCAAGTGGCTGCCTTCTCTGCAGCTCCATCCACACACACAACACACACACGCACACATGTACACATGTATTATTAACACATGCATACATGCGTACACACTCGCTCCTCAGGCGAGAAGGGAGTGAATCTGTCTGGAGGTCAGAAGCACCGTGTTGCGCTAGCACGTGCTGCGTACGCTGCTGCTGACCTGTACCTTTTGGACGACCCCCTGAGCGCTGTGGATGCTCACGTGGGGCGCCACTTGTTTGATGAGTGCATTTGTGGCCTGCTGGGAGATCGCACGCGCGTCCTGGTGACCCATCAGCTGCAGGTGAAATGCAGCAGGGCTGCGTGCATGGTGTATACATGTACATATGTGGTGGTGGTGTGTGTGCGTGTTTGTGTGATTTGTTACTTGTTTGATGGGTGTGTGTGTGTGTGGCCTGTTGGGGGGATAGCACACGCATCATGGTCACAGACCAAGTAATAGAGAAACGATGGGTGGTATGTTGAAGAATGGTCATCATGGTCATGAATCAAGTAATAGAGAAACAATGGGTGGTATGTTGAAGAATGGTCATCATGGTCACGGACTAAGTAATAGAGAAACGATGGGTGTAATGTTGAAGAATGGTCATCATGGTCACGGACCAAGTAATAGAGAAACGATGGGTGGTATGTTGAAGAATGGTCATCATAGTCACGGACCAAGTAATAGAGAAACGATGGGTGGTATGTTGAAGAATGGTCATCATAGTCACGGACCAAGTAATAGAGAAACGATGGGTGTTATGTTGAAGAATGGTCATCATGGTTACGGACCAAGTAATAGAGAAACGGTGGGTGTTTTGTTAAAAAATGGTGCCCAATCACCCTTTTGCGTTATCACCTAGCGCACAACTCGCAACCAGGATGGCTTGCAACACACTAATATAATTGAATTGGTGGCGCTGTCTGTCTTTGACATGTACTTTGACTGATACAGCTGCTGGTCATGACAATGTTACTCGTGGGTTCTGTGCTTGTCCAAACAGCTGTGATTAAACATTCAGGTGCCAAGTCGCTGTACTCTCTCTCTGAGGCCCTGAAGACTCAACTACTTCCTATTCACGTTTGCCCTCGCGTGCAGTACCTGCCGTCTTCAGATGTGGTCGTGGTCATGGCGGACGGTCAGATCACACACATGGGACACTACGAGCAACTCACCGCTCAAGGGTGAGTGAGAAGGGAGGCATTTGTTTTGTGTGTCCTCGCATAACTCATGTGAAGGAAATGTTATCTGGTTGTAAACCACAGAGGCAGGAGCAACTCACTGCACATGGGTGAGGAAGGAGGCGTTTGTTGTGTCATTTTAATCTACTTTTTTTAGATTATTTTTTCTCATGCATAAACACACTTATATATTGTAGAGTTGTATATAAGTGTGTTTATGCATTCATTGTACCTGGATGCAAACAATTACACCTGGATGCAAGTACGGAGCATGATGAGCAACTCACCACTCAAAGGCAGTCCTAAGCATATCTATCTGCTTATAGCAATAAACCTTTCTGGTTACAATGCAGTGTGGACTTTGGGCAGTTTGTGAAAGCGTCAGACGAAGGGCCTGGACCAGAGGGGGGACAGCCATCGCCCCCACCAGCACCGCAGCTACCTCCGCCACAGGTAATGGATGCTTCCAAGGGAATTGTAAAAAAGCATTTGTGTGAGAGTTATGTGAAGAACAAGAAGTAACGTCATTTCTTTGTAGGCTTGTGACCAAATGCTACGACCTGAACTGGCTCAACACAGCTGTCACACTGTTTTTGATCCTGCACGCCAACTAATAGACCAAAACAAATCTTCTTCCAACTTTTCATCCACCAGCTCTTCACTCAAGCTGTTACAAGAGTTTGGACACGCGCACACACATACATACGCACTCACACATACACATATATATATATACACACACAAGCTCACACACTCACGCACACAAGCTCACACACTCAACACATACACATGTATACACTCAAGCTCACACACACTCACACACACAAATACGCACAGGATCCACAAAGAGTGTCTTCCGTGCGCCGCGCTCAGACCGAAGCTGCCCATCTCTCACCCAACCTCCCAGCCGCAAGCCCTGCCATTGGAAATGGTGGCATCGACAAGCAGCCTCAGCTCATTTCCATGAGCAGCGCGAGCAGCTGGCACTCAGGTCTGTCGCCTATGCCTAGTGGGAACGGCATGCAAACAGGTGAGGTTGCTGCTAGTCGCCAGGTTTGTCCTTCCTAGAATGATCACATTCAGTCTAGGGTGTTATGAATGGGGCATTGCTGATGGCAAACTGCTGAACTGTTGAAAACTGGCAGTAGGGTCCCGCTTTTTGCTGTAGTAAGGGCTGGAATTGTGGTCTGTTTTTTGCTGACGTGCGTCATGATGATCATCATGTGACCGGAAGCCTGCTTCCCTGCAAGCGCCACTTGATTCAAAAGCCTGCAGCCCTGTAAGCATCACAAAAGATACTCCATATCTATACCACTTGAAGAGAAGCCTGCTTTCCTTGAAGCGCCACGTGATACGAGGCCTGTTCCCTATCTATACCACTTGAAGAGAAGTCTGCTTTTCTTCATGCGCCACGCGATGAGAGGCCTGCTCCCTATCTAAACCACCGATTAGAAGCCTGCTTCCTTGCAAGCGCCACACGGTAGAGGCCTGCCTACCCTTTTCAATACAGTGAGGTGGGGACCTCACAAGCTCATGTTGCGCGTACTGGAAGGTTTTTTGCCTCATTTCCAGAAGCTTTAAATTGTTCCAATGTTTCTGCAGCTGCCATACATATGGTATTGTCCATGGCACTTCATTTGCCCTGCCCTCATTTAATATGCTCATTGCAAATGTTCTTACGTGACCGGTGCAGCTGGAGTGTAGTGCTGTCTCCTGCGGTAGTGTACAAGAAAAGAAGAATTATGCAGCTGGAAAGGAGAGGTGCTGTCTCCTGTATGGTGAAGCTCAGACAGAAGGGGGGATGCAGTAGTGCTGCTAAAATGTAGCAGTGCAGATGCAATGTCGTGCAGCCTCCTGTAGTTGGTAGTTGAGTACAGGATAAAAGGGAATGCAAGAGGCATATGCAGCTAGAAAGCGCATCTGTCATTGCCCATGGTATCAACACACTCACCCTTACTAGCTCACAAATGATGTGTTGGGTGTGTGTGCGTGCATGCGTGTGCATGCCCTCCCCATGTGTGTGTGTGTGTGTGCGTGCATGCATGTGCATGCCCTCCCCATGTGTGTGTGCGTGCATGCGTGTGCATGCCCTCCCCGAGCCCACAAGCCTGTGAGATTGCATTTTGCAGACATGGTTGTCTGTTTGAGTTGTGCGGCCTTTTCAGGCTGCAGTGGATTGGAAATTCTGTTGTGAATCAATGCAGCATATCTTCCTATCCACAACATGCTGCTAGTGACTGCTCATGCTTACTTGTGTATAGCCATGGGCATGCCGATTGGGCGAATGCTGACTTGCCTGAATAGTTGAAGCGTACGCAAACCCTAATTTGCTGAGAATTGAAGCGTTTGGAAACCCTGTCTTGCTTATGCTTTGAAATTTAGATTATAGAATGTAGTTTGTTGCTCAATCATAACATGAATAAACAAACCCTTTTTCCACGCCCAGGCTTGACCCCCATGCCCAGTTCCAACTACAATGGCTTTCAAGCACAAAGGTGTGTGGATGATCTTGAAAGGGTGAGGGCTTACATGCCCAGGGAAGGGGGGCTGCACTGAGTGTGGATGAGGTCACTTGAGTTCAAGGTGGCAGGATAAAGGGGGCTGCGTGTGTGTGTGTTAGGGTTTTGTAAAAATGGGTTCATTGTTTTTACGGGTGGGTGGAAGGGAGGGTTTTTGGCATTTGAAGGGCTGGTTAAAAGAGAGACGTAGAGCAACAGGTGCCGATATGATAGTCACCTCTCTCTCTCTCTCTTTCAGCTTGCTTCCTCCTTTTTTCTTCTTCTTGTGCTGCCTGTAACTGATGCTCCACCTGTGCAGCAATGTCCCCATGCCTAGCAGCTGCTGTATGATGCACGCAGGGCGCTGTGCCTGTGTCCTCTCCACCTGCACTGCTGACCATCTGTACTTGCCGCAGTGTCCCAAAGCCTATCAGCTGCTGTAAGATTCACGCAGAGCGTTGTGCCTGTGTCCTCTCCACCTGCACTGCTGACCATCTGTACTTGCAGCAGCCTCTCAAAACCCAACGGCAATGGCGTGCATTCATCAGAACTGATAGCATCACCAGGGAGCTGTGGCCAAGGGGCAGGGGGAAGATTGGTTGACGTAGAGCTCAGGTGTGCATGTGTGTGTGCGGGTGTGTTTACATGTGTACGTGTGTTGTTGTGGGTATGGGTGCGGTGTTGTGTGTGTGTGTGTGTGTGTGTGAGAGAGAGAGAGAGAGAGAGAGAGGTGTGGTGTATATTTGTGGTTGCTTGTGGGGGTGTCAAGGTAGGAATGTGTGGGTGAGGGTTGGGTGGCTGCAGTTGTTGGCGTTGGGTGTGGGTGTGAGTGTGAGTGGTTGGGCACAAAAATATATGTAAGGGTGAGATACAGGACTGAAAACGTGTAAAGAAAAAAGGCAACGGCAACGTTGGAGCTTGTCCAGCATCATGGAAGCACCGTGAGTGTTATCTTACAAATTACAGCCTTTGTACGGGGCTCAGTGGCTTAGCTCACCATAGCTCAAACTTGTGTTCACGAGACATAACACATGTAACGTTGGGTGGACATCCACAGCATGTGCATACACGCACACACATGACACATACCTCAAACATGACACACACACACACTCACTAATACAATACATGCACAACACACACATGTGCAGCCCTGCTAGCAGCATCAACGACCGCCGTCCCAGCACCAGCTTCCCGCCGCTTGATGGGAGCAGTGGTAATGGCAATGGCCTCCCTGCTAGCCCTCCCACTCCCTCTTACCGTGGTGGCATGAATGGGGTTGCAGAGGGGGATGGCGCAAGTCATCATCCCATTTCGGCGTTGCAAGGAGGGGGTGAGAAAGGGGGTGGGGAGGATGTGCTAGTGCATAGTCAACATGCTGTGTCTAGTCAGCAGCAGCAGCAGCAGCAGCAGCACCAGCACCAGCACCAGCACCAGCAGCAGCATCAGCAGCAGCAGCAGCTGGAAGCGAAAGAGGGGCAGGGAGTGTGGGGGGGAGGGAGAACAGGGGGGAGCGCCGCCCAAAAGCAGCAAGCCATGCGGCAAGCAGCGAGCCAGCAGAACCTAGTGCAGGCTAGGGAGCAGCTGCGGAGCGTGCTATTTCAAAAAGAGCGGGACGGCAAGATCACGAAGGTGGGCATTGTTTAAAATTGTTGCGTGGAAGGTCTTATGGTCAGAGGTGGGGCAACTGGTGCAGAGCGTGACAAGCACACACAGGCGAGCGTGCACATACATACACAAACACACACAGAAGCCATACATAGACATACACACATGCATACACACACAGGTTGAGGAGAGGGCAGTGGGTCGCGTGGACAGGGCCATTTACAGGACCTACCTAGCTGCGTGGTCACCTTCCCTCATGCTGCTGCCTATTTTTGTGGTGGTGCTGGCACTGTCCGAGCGAGGGATGCAGGTAGGTTATGCGGATGTGTGTAGGATTCCTTGTGTCGATTACCTGCATATGACGGTCTGGATGGATGTGTGTAGGATTCCTTTGCGTCGATTACCTGCATATGACGGTCTGGATGGATGTGTGTAAGATTTCCTTTGTGTCGATTACCTGCATATGACGGTCTGGATGGATGTGTGTAGGATTTCCTTTGCGTCGATTACCTGCATATGACGGTCTGGATGGATGTGTGTAGGATTTCCTTTGCGTCGATTACCTG
>Ga0307974_1002247_pt1 | contig 13671 bp, 5 predicted proteins | sample OrgLakmetagen784_FD_201812 | JGI IMG/M metagenome (GOLD analysis project Ga0307974, IMG submission 201812) | Saline water microbial communities from Organic Lake, Antarctica - #784 | ecosystem: Environmental > Aquatic > Non-marine Saline and Alkaline > Saline | place: Antarctica: Organic Lake... | reverse complement strand
CCAACTTTAAGGTTAGGCCTTTTTCTGTCTGTTCTTCAGACACACTCTTAGCTTGTGCTCTTGCGAGCGTGGGCCAATTTCTCAGACTGTGGTTTTTCAAGGAGGGTTTTTCTGTTTATGCAGGAGTTTTCCTTTTCCCAGTCTTATAGGTTTTTTCCTTCATTCTGTCAGGCCCTTGCTGAGGACCGTGTAACAACCCCCACCCAAAAAAAAATGTTTGTCCAGATCCTTGTACAAGTAGGAGGGGATAGAAAATGGAGAACCTCTAGGACCACTCTCAGAACTCCCACACCACTTGTGATACGTGACTGCTTTCTTGTTATTTTTAATGCACAACAGCGGCGGAAATATGGCAAGCCAGATGCATAGTCACTCCGACCCAGCAACCACGCCACAAAGAAACCCAACTAACACGTACCAAACTAGGTCTGCCAATATTGCAAGGAGATTTGTAATCCATGCCCGCTAGCTATGCAACCTAGAGACATGCAACCAAACAAGCGCGATATACCTCACCAGAAGTAATTACTGTGTAGAAGCTTCTCCTATCCAAGCAGAAAAAGCACAAGAACAATTTAAGCCCTTGGATACCACAAAACCCTTCACACCATCCTGCTAGGAGCAACAGGCACCATATACAGCAGCCACACAAGGAACCCACTCCACAGCCTCGGAGTTACTTATTAAGCCTACATGACATCACCTCAACAGCAAAAATCATACAGACGCAACATTGACACATTCCCCAAAAATATCTGAGCAATACTCCTGGTACCAGAGTGGCTCCTTTTCCTTAATTAATGTGGGGAGTGGCTTACACTGCCTGCGTAGTTTCTTCTTTTCCTGGTGGTAATGCAGGCCCATGCCTCACAACCACCTGACCCACACTGAAAACCTTTCCTCTTTTGTTCTCCAAATGGGATGTTGTGTGTCTCTGTACCCACTGGGTGGCTGATGCAGAACGCATAACAACATCCTTTCCTATTCCACGCCGTTAGTGTTTGCACTATCTATGTTCTTTTTGCTTTTCTCTCTAGTATTTGGTTCATTTCTGTGCTTGAGGGTTAGCTGCCCTCAGAAGTCTAGTGGTTCATGGTCAGGCCAGGCTCTTTAGGGTCACGGCTTAGAATCCGCCTGATAGCGTGAGGTATTTGCTGCCTGACTCAATCCGTGCTCGGGGTGTTTTCTTGTAGGCGAGTGACTTGTGTGATACACTTTTGCACAAACGCGCATGCTTCCCCCCTTCTTGTCCATCTTTATTTTACCTGGATAGTTAAAGGCAAGTTTACTTTTGCTTGCTCGTGTAGTGCAGGTTCTTTGTGCCCCTGTATTGTTAGTGCTTTCTTTTTGTTTTCGCGGGCAGACATGGGTGTCAACGGCTCAGCTGTCTGCTGGTCTCTTTCCTTTCTGATTTCCTTTCCTCTTCCCTTTGCTTTTCTCAACCTCATTTTAGGTTATTCAGTTGCTTTTTCTTAGTCTTCTGTTTTTCTCCAGATGTAATTCCCCCTGCAATGTGAACGTAAAAGATCTCATTCACTCACTTTCTAAGGTTTCACATATCTGATGACATATCAAAAATAGTTTATCAGAGCGATTCCAAAAAAGCATACGATAAGTTACCAGGTGCATTTACAAAAAAACGGTCCGTACCGTACTCAGTACTGTACCGTCTGACTGTCTGTGCACAAGCATGATTTTCAAAGCCATCAGCAAAACAGGCTCCATAGATTCCTGCGTTCCTGCTTTGCCTCCATGGATATAGGTAGCAGCGAACGGCTGACGGCTGACTGATGCAAAATCTTCCGATTCCTGACACAGCTAAAACCAGGTTTACACTGAAGTGGCTCTTTCCACCCTGCTTCTTTGACACAATTAGGATTACCTCAAGCCGTCTGGATACTGTACTGGATTCTACCATCTCCGCGAAAACTAAAAAGCAGCAGACTAGTGATGGAGGGGGGTGGATCCTTCAGAGTGGCGGGGAGCAAATGGGGGAGACGACCTCAGCAGCACCGCCAGCCATCAGCAGATCCACCCTCCCCAGACAGCACCACACCCAAAGATCTCAGCTTCTTCAACGTGACATCCACCTCATCAAGATAAAGTACTGTGAGGACACTAGACCTCAGAATCACCTAAGTGTGAAAAGAACAGCACAAGAGCTCTGCACCATTCTTCAAGGAGCCTCTTCTACTCTCCACACCATCTCTTTGGGCGTAGGTGGCACCATTACAACCTTGCACAATGAAGCCTCTCGAGGATCTGGGTCTTGGTTCTCACAGAGGTACGGTTTTGCTTCCAAGCTTCATGTTCATTCTGTTAAAATTACGCTGCCAAACTTGTCCATATCTGACGTACCCTTTCCAGCACCATTTATCAACTCTCATCGCGAGACGGTTTCAGGTCAGGCCTGCAACTTTTCCAGAAGGGGGACACCGGGCAAAAGCCAAAACATGCTCCCTTTTGCATGAAAGGTGCAACTATTCACACGTCACTTCATCACATTGGACCCAACCTAGCTTCAAACTGATGCTGGCTTAGTAAGCTAGCGGAGCATGTGCTCAGATTTAAATAAGTCACCCTACGTACAGATTGACAGGACCAAAAGCACATGTCGTGCACCTGTACCCTAGATGGGTGCTTTCCAGGGGGAATGACACAATAATTTGCATATCTCGCGAACCACTAAGTATTTTTGCCCCATTTCTCTTGCAATGATCTTTATTTATTTTAAGGACTTCAAAACACCAAAAATCACCGGGTTTGGTGCGCTGGCTGGTCAGATACAGCATATGGCTGCTCAAAAATTTAGGTTCACGCCGCGGCCGATTAGGTATGGGCCCCCTAACTTGCAGGTTTCAAGCTAAATGCATTGGAATCTGCATATCAGAGCTGAGCTTGAAACGTGCCAGTTGCGGGGCCCATACCCTAAGAGCATGCAAAAGCCATACCCATTTTGGGCCTCAGTGTCCCCCCTCTGCAACTTTTCTGATCCCCATTAATCTGTTTCTTTTTCTTTCGCGTAAGAGTTTTACGATACTCGGTACCAAAGTGGCTCCTTTTCCTTAATTAATGTGAGGAGCGGTGTTCTGTTTGTACCGCGTGATCGTATCACTTTTATTGATTTTTGGTTAGTGATTAGAGGCAATGAGTAGGTTGACACATCATTTACAGGTGTGAATGGTTATTAAGGACCAGCGTTGTGCTTCTTTGTGCGGATCTGTCTCCTAAATATTTCTTGCGGCAACTTTAACTTTCAAGTTCTGCAACACACCTGGTCCTTGAGGGGAGCGGGAGATTTTAATTTTCTACACAATCTTACGCGAAACAGACGCCTGGCCGCGGAGCTATTTTGAGCGTGCGTGCGTGCGTGCGTGCGTGCGTGCGTGCGTGCGTGCAGGCGTGCGTGCAGGCGTGCGCGCGTGCGTGCGTGCGTGCGTGCGTGCGTGCGTGCGTGCGTGCGTGCGTGCGTGCGTGCGTGTGTGTGTGTGTGTGTGTGTGTGTGTGTGTGTGTGTGTGTGTGTGTGTGTGTGTGTGTGTGTGTGTGTGTGTGTGTGTGTGTGCGCGTGTGTGTGTGCATGGGAAGATGAGTGGCCTCATCATAATAATGCCAGCCATTTTCATAGCCCTTGTGAGCAGCGGGGGCGTGGCTGATTTGTCTGCTTATCTCCACACTAGGCTGAGTTGGAATTATACGGCTTAAATGTACCACAGACGGACCGCAGTTGATTACGTAATTGGCCTTTTCAAAAGTAAGCGCTGTCCCCGGCTTGAGTGAACTGGCAGTGAGCAGTTGTTGCCTGAACTTGTGGAAATGAATAATACGAAACATTTCTGATATTTAAAGCGAATCGCAAATGGTTTAGAAATTCGGGCAGGTTTTTACATATGTTATATCCGTAACGCTTGTGTACTGCATAGATATGCGTAATAATTGTGTACTGCATGGGTATGTGTAATAATTCGGATTTGTTGTTTTTTGACTGGATTTCACCCATTCGTTTTTATTTACAATAATTGCTACTATGCCCACGCTCCTCATCTTTGCACACCCATCGGCGCCCTCTGTCCAGCGCGTAAAAAAGCTGGGCACAGTACACATACTCGGACCATCATTAACACCAACGAAAGAAGAGTTGCACCAGGTTTAAAACGCCTCCAGTTGCAAGTTCAAGCTGGGTTCCTTTTAAATACGCTATTATAATGGCCAGCTCTCTATCTCTTTCGTTCCCTGCTCCATGGTGACAGGCTGACATCGTGCTCCTCGCCGGTGATTAAATTGTTGCACTTTTTGCTTTACGGCCTTGCATGAATAAATAATAGAGCGCACCCTCGGCACCATTGATCTGTACAGCACTGACACTGACACCGGCACCCTCAATGCTGGTTCATCTCAGGGTTTGGCCCAACTGCGCCTTCTGCTTCTGCAGTCGAGGTACTCTTCTTTGTTCCTCGTGCTTGGGAGTCAGCTAGTTTGCTGTATATTGCGTGTCACCCAGCTATCATTTCTTCTGTGAAAACATGTGTAAATTTACTATATCGTTAGAAGTGTCTACTTTTTTTGCTGGACACGGAGCCTAGGATATTTTCCTGCTCTTGCTTGCAGTCAGATGCCGTCTCATCAATGCAGTTTGTTCCTATGAGTATGATCCCTTCCTCACCTTTTTAATGGGGCACAATACAATAGATGGTGCACTACTTTCTTTTAAGCGCAGGAGGCTTGGACAGAGCTGTCCAAGGTGAAGTGGATTCACACTACGTATGCGGGGTTAGAGCAGGTGAAACAAGGCGTCTGTCTGGCATCTCCGGACTGCTTTAGTTCAGATCCTCCTCTGCTAAAGTTTATTGAACCGCGCTTGCTGCTAATTGCTGGGTGTGGGTTGCCAGCCAGGAACAAGGCTCTGTGTGTGGTTGTGAAGCCACAGAGCGTCTCATACATGAAGAAATTGACTGGCGGGAGCAAACAAACATGCGCACGCAAATCTCGTACACAGCTTACATACATTTATACTGCAGGTGTCATTTCCCGGCATCGTTGGGAGTGATGTTGTCATTACAAACTCCAGGGTGCGGAACAAGCTGTGTTATGTTTGATTTGAATTCTAAAAACTTTACCCACTAGTTGTTGGGTGAGGCTGGGTTAAGGATATAGCATATTATTATGAACGTCTGTCATAGCAGCATTTTAGCACAAAAGTCTGATGCCCGAACTTGAACAAGACAAATTCAATAAAAACTGTACAGCCTTGGTATATCCAAATCTATGTGCTATCGTGACAACATATGCTAGCTTTTGCCCCTCCCTCAGGGTGTGTACAGCCACAGCCTTGCGGAATTTGCACTTTGCGTGTGTCTGTGGTTTGCCAAGGACCTTCCACAGTTGCTACATGCCAAAGCAGAAAAGAAGTGGGCCCCATATGAGGTATGTCTCTCTATTCAGCCTGATTAGGCTATGCCGGGAGTAGGAATACACTGGGATGCACAGCTGGCTTGCTTGCAAAACAGAATTCTGGCTGCGTACTTAAAAGCTTATACGTGATGACCTCGGCGTGATGACCTTCTTTTACTCCCACAAAATAGAATTTGAGTGTCCTGCAAGGTTTTCTTGGAAAGCTACGAGAGGGGGGGATGAGGGATAAGAGAAACAGAAGTTTTTCACATGCTCTCCGCAATCGCTCCCAGAAACGCCTAGACTCAAGCTAACGGCTCCCAGAAGCGCCTAGACTCAAGCTAACGATGCCAAACTGTAGATCTGTTTCCAAATTTGTTGTGTCTTGCCAATCCCCCAAGCCAGGGCTTATCAGCCGTGATATGAACCCCACTTTTTGCTAATAAACCTCCATGACAAATCACCTATTCCACCAATTTGAATGATATTTGATGCTTTGGGTTTTTATTGTAGATGGATTGGAGTGAAAATCCCAAGCAATTGGTGAGATATGTAAATATGTGCTACCTATTTCCCATGGAAAGCAACAAACTAGTGCCCGACTGGTGCGCTTAAGTCTGTCGTTCGATCGTAGAGTGGCTTACATGGATCTAAGCACATGCTTTGGTAGCTTATGATGCCAGATCTAATTTTAAGCTACTCCAGGGTAATGAAGTGGTGTTTGAGTATCTACCTCTTAAGCGTTAAATAGGAGTATGCTTTCACAATCGCTGTCCACCCCCATTGGAAGCTTACTCTTGATTTGTTAGCAGACTGTGTGCTAGCAGACCAGGCACCCATAAAATCTGTAGTCCTGTGTATTGGAGCTTTCTGCGGCCTGCTTAAAGGAATGGCATTGCCTTAAACACAACAAATGTTTTGTGTTTCAAACAGGTGGAAGAATTACGGGGCAAGACGATGGGCGTGGTTGGGTACGTGTGCGTTCAACTCTGGAGCCTTGTAATTTAAGGTTTAGGACGGCATGGAGCTCAACACAATGCAACAATGGCTCATGCATTGAAGGATTGTTTGCGCACAGGTATGGGAGTATTGGTCAGTCGGCTGCTCGCCTGGCACGTGCATTTAAGATGCGTGTGGTGGGGCTGAGGAGAGCAGAGCTATCTCAAAAGGAAAAGGAGGAGGGTCTTGTGGTGAGGGCGGGTTGGAATGTGGTGGGAAGGATCTAAAAGCTGCATGTCAGGTTGTAAGATTGTTGTTTTGGCGATATGGTAGTGGCACCGTACTCTTAGCTAGCTCTGCACCATTTGAACTCAGGCTATGCTTCTCATTCAATTTTTGTGCTTATCTATTCAGGATGCCATGTACACCCCTGGTCAGCTGAAGGAGCTCATGTCTGTTTCCGACTATGTGGTCATGTCCACACCTTACACACCACAAACAGACAAGGTGTGTAGCTCAAGATGTGCATTATCATCATGCCAAGTACTATAGTGCTATAATGCTATAACACAGAGTCAGGATAAGTTAGGAAGTGCTCGTCGTGTTGCAGGGTGGCCTTTGCCTCCTTACCTACATTGTACAGTTACAACATAGACAGCGAGCTTTTGCCGTTGAAAGCATGCCTGAATGCTTCCAAACTAAACATAGAATGATCACCAAGAATTAATAAGTTAGTACTACCATATGCAGCACATAACATAAAGATAACAGGTAAAAAGATTAAAATACCTTTATATAAAACAATATTATAAGCAGCATCTATAGTAGTTTAATCATCCGTTGTATGTTCAGTTTGACATGAGCCACACATTTGCATGTCCTGCAGATGCTCTCAGCTGAGGCGATCGCGGCCATGAAGCCCAACAGCGTGTTCATCAATTTGGGGCGTGGAAATTGCGTGGATGAGCAAGCTCTGATTCAAGGTGAATATTTTGAGCTAGATGTGTTGAGTGGCACGATGACACCTGCCATGCCATCACGCCTGTTGCCTCCATTGGAACACGCTGGTGTTCAAGCAATCTTCTATTTCCTGGTAATAAATAATAAGGCTAGCAAAACATCCAAATAGACTGGGTCATTGTGCCAGCGGACAAACAGATGTTGCTCCATTGTTAGAAAGCTTGTGTCAAATGTACCAAAGGTTGTTTTTTTCATCTAAGTGACTGAGCTACAGAGGACATGCTTTCTTATTGTTAGCTTATATTTCTGGCATGAACAATAGTTGTTGGAACTCCTTCGCTTAGAAGCAGGCTACACTGCTACATTTACTCACTTAGGCTACCCAATGCTGCTACATTTGCTCACTTAGGCTACTCAATGCTGCTACATTTGCTCACTTAGGCTACTCAATGCTGCTACATTTCCTCACTTAAGCTACTCAATGCTGCTACATTTATTCACTTAGGCTACTCAATGCTGCTACATTTGCTCACTTAGGCTACTCCTTGCTGCTACATTTACTCTCTCTCACACACACACACACACACACACACACACATACACACACACGCACATACACACACACACTCACACACAAATGTATACTCTGCTTTCATTGCTCTCATAGCTCTCAAGTCTAAAAAGATCCGAGGAGCTGGTTTGGATGTTTTTGCCAAAGAACCACTCCCTGAAGACAGTGAGCTGTGGCAGTTGGATAACGTGCTCATTTCACCCCACACGTAAGTTTGAGGAAAACGCAATGCATACAAACAGTGATGATGTATTGTGCACACGATCAACACATACTAGGTGCTATACTGAGAAGATGAAGAGGCACACACGCATACACTCACACATATACACATATATACGCAGACACATACACACATACACACACTCACATACACATACCCACACATACATACCCACACACTCACACACACACACACACAAATATGTGCACATTCCATAATATAGGGTGTGGGAGTTTTGGTTTACAACTGAGTTAGGAGCGCGAAAAATGGCCATTTGTTCATGCTTTTACCAATCTTACTTATACCACATTCTCACAAGAGCCTTCCCTTCTTTTCTTCTGCAGTGCGGACAGGACCAAGGTGCGCACTCATGATGTGTGCTTGTGCTGTATCTAGGGCTGCTGTTCTCTTTGGCTGCTGCAAATTCCTTTCATGATCTTTGTACTACGTAGTTTCTGCACTAGGATTGAGCAAGGCAAGGGTCAATGGTGGTGCGTTGTTTTTAGGTAGGAACAATTGCTAAAGATCACAAGGTCTGCTCTTGCCTACATTATTGTTAATAAATGGAACAACCAAATCGCATTCAGGAATTCCAAGATGAGGCCATGGACCTGTTTCAAGACAATTTACAGCTATGGCTTTCAGGCCAACCAATGAAAAATACAGTAAAGGACAGTGCCTCATAGAGAAAAGGGCAGGGGGGTATATCACCAGTCAACGATAATTGCTGGGCACCTACTATTTTTGGCTTTCTATTTATCTCACGTAGGCTTCTTTGCTACATGGAGGTAATTCTGGGCATCACGTATAATATAACTACCCTAGCAAACGTTGCCGGATGATTGAGAATTTAAATTGACTAATAAATTCGGCTCCTGATCTTGTGTCCTTTGTGCTGTCATGCATAATTGTGGATACGCACGTATCAATTGATGAGGCTTTTTATGTAAAATTACACCATCCCTTACTGATAATAATGTCTTGGCTTAGACCGCCTAGTATAAACTGCCGATCAAAGGTCAAATCCCGTAGGGCAACACGCTAAGTTAATAGCGCTACCAATATTGGTGCAGCCTCTTGCAGCTCACCTCTGATGATGAACTTGAACTCCGCATTGGATGAATTACTGTAGAATCAGACAAAACAAATACTCAGACAAATTCTGAGAATGACAGAGATAATGAGAGGATGACAAATTTGATTTACGATGGGGATTCAGGTATACAAATCACAAAATTAAACTTTGGACTTTAAACATTATGGTAGCTAAGTCTGCTCTAAAATTCAACAGCTTGAAGTTCACAAACAGCTCGTCTGCCACTATTTACAAACAGTTCGTCTGCCACTACTCGTACAAAGAAAGAGCCCAGAAACGCTTGCGGAGCAACAGTCAAACAAGAATGAAAACCTCTCATAAGTAGGGGGGTTTGGTTGCTGAAGTAGTTTAACTATTTTGTTGATGAATGTGCAAAAAAGTTGAATGGCCTTATTTCTTACACTTTCAATATCAAGGTGCTGCTAGAAAAGGGATGAGTTCGTTTGGACCTTGGGGCAGCTGCAAGTGATATACTCTCACTACATTATTCCTTTCCAAGTTGGTGAAGAAGCATGGCTACGTTCAACACTCTCGTTTACTCATAAAGCGGTAGACAAGCTCAAATAACTCGGGCAGCGTGCCCAAGGTAGATTGAGCAGAGTCGAGGTTGATTCCCACAATCGCCGGTACATGTGCCAATACTACCAGCCCAACCTGTCATAGAACGAAGCATTCTTAAAGTACTCTGATGTCTGAGGCTGATGCATTCGCTCAAGATTTCCTGTCAGCCGTGGAGGGTGAGTGCAGTGCCTACGTTAGCACCATGTAGGTCGTTACTGTTGAGCAGTTTATGACAAGAAGTGAACGTATAAGCCTCTAGTAGTTGCTACCTGACTCACCTGCAAAGTTGTGCTGAAACCTCTTTGGTTTCAAAGAGGCCGTCTTAGTTTGAAATAACAAGCTAGGGAATTTTACTTGATCATTTGTATATCACATGCCAACAAGTACAAATGTTTTTGCTGATCCCACTTGTAGAAAACTAATTACATGGTGAAAAGCGTTCTTACTGAAAGAGTTGCAAGTCACCCTGTGTGGTGTGCCTCGCAGCAACGTATGTTCAGTCTGCCCCGGAGGAGATTGGCTGAGTGGGAGACTGTTCCTAGGACGTTGGCTTTGTGAAGAAAAGCCGGATTTGAAGGATGCCCCCCGACTACCCTACTTCTCTTTTAAACCTGGTTGGCTGGTTTTGGTTGTGAATGCACCGTGACAGTGGCAGGTGATATTCAATTGTATTTAAGGAATGCAACTCCGACTCAAATTGCCAGCAGGGATGCATCGAATTTTTGACAAAGGTCCGCCATATAATGAAGGTTCTGGGTATTTGAATTTGCTGCCGCTTATATTGGATGCGTGTGTTAAGGAGCTGATGGAGCTACTGTCCTGGAGGAAGCAAGATATAGTCTGCGTGTTTGCTTTTGTTTGTGTGTGTACGGTACTTGTAAGCTTCTTTTGAGGTGCATATCGGATTTTCTAAAGGTGCTGGGTAACGAGGAAGACAAGCCCTATCGCCCTACCCAACTTTTTATAAAGATAAAAACAGGCAAGGGAAAAGGGCAGTAAATGCCGTCACACCTTTGTTTGAAGATCTACGTGAAGATTTCCAGCACTATTATTAACTCTTATTAGCAGACAGTTTCAGGTCAAGCATGCGACCCTCCTGATCCCCATTGATCTTTCCTTGTACTTTGGTGGAGGAGTTTTATGGTACCTGGTATCAAGGTGGCTCGTTTTCCTTAAATTAATGTGGGGAGTGTTTTTCACTGCCTGCGTAATTATTCTTTTTTCTTCTTTTTCTACCTTCAACTGCCCTTATAAAAGGCTACTGACAGACTTCTTGGTAGATCTTAAGTGCAGGCCACTCTATAATTAATTAACGCAGACTGTTTGACCTACTTGGTGCTGGAGACTGCTCGATACATCATTGTTCAAAGGCTGCTTGGACCACACAGTCCTTTGGTAAAGGACACGCGGGTATCTCTGTTTTGTTTTCTGAGCTGCTAAGTGCAAAACGTGCGGCTGCTAGGCTGCGTATGTAAAGCATGTAAAAAATGCGATTCTGCTTTGTTTTGCTCAACATGTTTGTGCTTTACGGTTATTACCGGCTTGCAGTTGAATTTCGATGAAAGAAACAACTTTTGAGGGTCTTCTCTTAACCTGCAGCAGGAGGTGTTTCTTATTTGTAATAAGCTAGAAGAAGAGGTCCCAGACAAGCTTGCATTGATTTGCTCGACGCAACCCATCATACAGTCTTATTCAAAAATCGAGGTTCCAGGGTATGTCACAAGAAGTTTCCTGACCTGATGACTAGGGTTGACCAGAACCGTTTTAATCTCTAAATTGCCACGTATTTGGCAATTCCCTTCCCAAAACCGTTTATACACTGTATGTATATATGGTTCTGGCCAACCTTACTGATGTTACAATGAGAGATGTTACAATGAGAGACAAGCCTGATGGTCTGAAAAACACAGAAAAGAGGTCTAGAGGAAAGGACACCTGTGGATGCAAACTAGACGCATTGGGAGGAATGAACCATTGCAGATACCAGCGTATTTGCCTACACGCGTGTGAGCGAGCACAAACAAATACACACTCATCCTGCAATTTAACACCATTGTCACAGAGGCAGCTTAGGCAGCACACCAGGAGAGGATTTTCCACTTGGCACTGCACTTTGGGAGCGGCGTCCACGTATGGAAAAGGTGAGCATTTACTTACTCCATATTAAAGACGCATGTTTCTGTGCTATTTCATTCTTCTAGTTAGTTGGGAGAGCTACACCACAGGCTATTCTAGAGATCTTCAGATCAAACTGGTAGGGAAACTGTGTGCCTTCTGTCAATCAGTGATGTCGGAATCACGGATGTGCCAATCAGTGATTTGACTGAGGCTATGTATCAGCCCAATACTATCAGGGCTTCAGTCATCTCCATGTGATGCACTGAGCGTGAAAGACATTCTAAGCCAAACACCATTTCTTTCTCTGATCATCTTAGGGGAGGCGCATCATCAGCTTAAACCAGCAGTTAGTTTAGATAGCTAATTTCATTGTCGTAAGAACGTAAGAAGTAATTGGTCAGAATCATGCAAGGGGGCACTGGAAACATACTGCATGCGAGCACATCGTCCCCACGGCTGGCACACCCGAATACGGGCTGTGCAATGAGTGCCTCCGTGTGCTTCAAATATGGTCACAGTATGTGCAAGTGTGAGTGCTAGCGAATGTGCAGGCACAAAATTAAACACGTACAAGCATATAAAGCATAAAAATACACGCACAAAAGTGCACACACATGTATGCACAACTGCGTATGTGCGTGCGTGTATGTGTATGTGCGTCTGTGTTTGTGTATGTATGTTCGTGAGTGCGCGCTCGTGCACCTGTGTGTCTATGTGTGTGTATGTGTGTGTGTATGTGTGTGTGTGTGTGTGTGTGTGTGTGTGTGTGTGTGTGTGTGTGTGTGTGTGTGTGTGTGTGTGTGTGTGAGTGTGTGTATGTGTATGTGTGTGTTTGAGTGTGTGTGAATGTGTGTGTGTGTGTGTGTGTGTGTGTGTGTGTGTGTGTCTGTGTCTGTTTGTGTGTGCGTGTGTGCGTGTGTGTGTGTGTGTGTTTGTGTGTGTATGTGTCCGGTGTTCGTGCATGTGTGAGTGAGTGTGTCTGTGCATGTCTGTGCATGTGTGTCTGTGCATGTCTGTGTTTGTGTTTGTGTGTATACATGTGAGCACTCGTGAGTGTTTGTGTGAGAATGTTCGTATAAAATTAGCTCAAGTACACAACATTCTATTAATATTTAAAGATGGAGGATCTCGACGATACATCACTTTTAGGTCTCCTCGGAGGGGATCTCTTTCCGCCCTGTGGTGGTCAAAGCCCTGCAGAGATTCCCACCATTCCTCAACAGAAGGGCTCCCTGAATGAGAAGGACCCCTTCCTCTTGGCAGGTGCTGGTTGTGCCTCCATGCTGTGCCTTTGTGTGACAAGCATTGCAGGCATCCACACTGATTTCTGTATGCGTCCCATCCTCTCGCAGGTGATGAGCAGACGTGGGATCTGGCAGATTGGGACTGGGATCCCGTGAGCTGCACCGCACAGAGGAGAGGAGATGGCAACAGCGCAGGAGTCTCTGCCAACAACAACACCGGAGGCACGTGCAGTGCGGAGCGGCTCGCAGCGCCTTCTCCTGGGCACCATCAGCAACCGTTCATCCATGGCGACCATATGACATCTCCCTCATTCCTCCTAGGCCCACCCCCAGCAGACATGCCTCATGACTCTGCAGCACCCGGCTTGCCCCCTGCATGCAGCTTCCACGCACCGTCACACCAAATGGGTGATGCAGGAAGGGGCTCGCATGACTGGGGTGCCCTCATGCCCACGCTCCCTCCTCCTTGGCAGCAGCAGCATACAGTCGACAGCCAGCAGCACCTCCCTCCTTTCCCTCCGCACCTACCTCCACCCCAGTTTGGTGACATAGGCACGCTGGACATGAATG
>Ga0307974_1002246_pt1 | contig 13680 bp, 13 predicted proteins | sample OrgLakmetagen784_FD_201812 | JGI IMG/M metagenome (GOLD analysis project Ga0307974, IMG submission 201812) | Saline water microbial communities from Organic Lake, Antarctica - #784 | ecosystem: Environmental > Aquatic > Non-marine Saline and Alkaline > Saline | place: Antarctica: Organic Lake... | reverse complement strand
GCGTGGGTGAGCAGGGACTGGGATTGGAGAGAGGGGGTGGGAGGTGCGCTGCTGCTCTGCCCAAGCAAAGCGTCACAAGAACCTTGGACTTCTGGAGAGAAGGATGACGAGGGGGGCTGCTTGGCTAGTTCAGGACCTTGCTGCTCCTGCTGCTGCTGTGCGCTGCCTTGCTCAGGCTGTGAGATGTGTGGCAGCTGACCACGTGCCAGGGCGTCGAACTGAATGCTGAGGGGCTTGGCTAGCAGACCAGCCAGAATTTGACCAGCCAATGCCACCATGCCCCAACCCACCGCATGCTGCAGAAGCTCCAAACCCACCTGCGGCAAAGGGCACAACAGTGTCTAGCAAGCAGACGCACTGCAGAATCAACCCATGTTGGTGGGGTTAAGAGAGTGGCTGTACAGTATGTTTTCTGAGGTTCTGATGGATTTTTTGTCAATCAAAACCTAGTATGAACGCCAAACACTCCGCAGCGCCACCATCCAAGGTACCACAAACGCGTTAAATGGCAAACAAAACAGTCAACACGCAGCACTAACCATCTAAAGGTACCACACGCACTTAACGACAAATTGATAAGCATTGCAGGCAGACAGACCCTCAGCACACGCACACACACCAAGAACACACCTCTGCCATCATTTGCTTCATCTCTGACCGCTGTGCCTCTGCTTTAAGCACTGGCAAAAGACCTTGCCCAACCCTGCTACTGCTTCCCGTATCTGAGCTGCTGGCCTGAGAAGAAGAGACGAGGCTCTGGAACGACAGATACTCTGCAAGGTCGTCCAAAAAGGTTGAAACCTGATCTGGAGTGCGGGGTGGCAGTGCCCAATCTTTGAGCTCCTGTACCTCCTCAGCATACTGGCTGCCCATCAACAGGATGCTGCGGCTGCACAGCTGCGTGCTTGCACTGACCAGCTCGAGCTTCAAGTTGAAACAGCTGTCAGGTGTGAGCAGGTCAGGTGGTACGGAAATGCACACCTGCACAGTTGGAATGGCCATGGTCAAACAGTGGCTTGTACGGCTCATTCTTTACAACTAGCTTGTACGTTTCATTTTTTACAACTAGCTTGTACGGCTCATTCTTTACAACAAGCTTGTACAATTCATTCTTTAAAGCTACGATTCATTCTTTGCAACTAGCTTTTTTCATTCGTTCTTTACAAATAGCTTGTATGTTTCATTCTTTATAACCACGATTCATTCTAAGCAACTAAGCAAGCACAGAGCAAAACGAGTAAAGAATCACATCTGTCCATGGAAAAGCAAGCTGTCATATCCAAAAGAAGGAAACATTTGTCAGTAACTTTATGTATGTTATTTATGACAAAGGAGTGCTCACTGAAGTTCCAAAATCATGCACCCGCAGGCGTATCTGTGACAATCAGCTTGCAGTCTGAACCTTCAAAGTCTAAGATCTACAGGGAGCGTTCAAAACCAAACTTGTCGTAATACCAAAAATAAAAAGACACACTCTAAGATTGCATTCGCTGGGCCACTGGCTAGTATGAGCGCTGGTTGATAACTTTAACTTGATGTTCCTAGTCAGCTTAACCCCCTCGGAGTACGCAGCTGCTTTGAAATGGAAATATGTTGAAGGAGAAGGAGGAGGAGGAGGAGGGTGCTATCTAGAATACCACTAAGTCGTGTTTTGCCACACCTCATGCTTTCAAATGCGCATACCTGAATGAAGCGTTCCTCATGAGTGACCCTGCTGAGCCCAGCTGAGCTGCCTGGAGATTGACACGGAACTGGCTGCTGGGTGACCTTGACAGGCAGGCACATACCACGTGCGGTTCCCAAAACTTGCAGCTGTCCTTGCTGCCCTTCCTCTGTGGCATGGGCTGTAGCCTTTCTTTCTTGCCAGCCCACGAGCTCAGGCGCATCTACCGGTACACATACAGTGGCTGAGAAGCAGATGCTGTCTGCAACTGCTGTGTTGCTTGACCTGTGCTCTTGGAGCTGCTGCATTGACGGAGGGGCAGGGAGGAGAAAGGCTGGTTCTGCCAGAGTGATGCTGTACTGTCCTGGGGGCAGGGCGGTCGTGTCTTGAGACAAAGTCAAGACCTGCTTGCTGGCACTCCACAAACCTGTATAGGTACAGTCGTTCACCTGCGCATGCATGGTGAGCAGCAGCAGAAGCAGCAGCAGCAGAGCAAGTAGGGAGAAACAGGTTGCAAGGTTATATAGATGTCTAAAAAGGCGGGTGGATTAAACAATGATGCACGCTAAAACTTGCTGAGATTTTAGGACAGGAATATGGATCTTCTCTGGACCAGAAGCTCTTTTGCACTTTTACTAGTCACAGCAGTCACAGATACACCTAACTCCAGACTTTGGAACCAGCACCTACTTGGACAGCCAAAAGGGTGCCGTCAATCAGCTGGCCATGCGCTTCCACCCACTTCATGGCTGATTCAGCGATGGCACTAGCAATCGTGAGCTCCGTGGCTGGGCTAGGTTTCAAGCTTTGTCGCTGCTCTGCCAAGCGTTTCAGCTCACACAAGTTAATTGACAGGATGATGCAGCCGTGCCTGACTGCCGTCTCCACCATCACGCTGTTTGGGAAGCTGCACACACAAACGCATGCTGTAGGGTTATCGTCGAGTCCAACACATGTTGGTGCAGAGATTTGTGACATCTGTAACCTCTCTTTCATTCACTTTCCATCTCACGTCAAAGCGCAGACCAAATCGTTTGTGGGTGTTGTATGCAAGCGCGGGAAAGGTTACGCCTTTAGGCAGAAGCAGAGCAGCATCACACCTGCAGCGGATCTGGGAATACAGCTGCTGCCGAGGTGCATGAACTTGCAGGGCTTCTGGTTCTATGTCAGCATTGATTTTTATTGTGACCTGCAACATAAGCAGGCATTATTTGGGTGGTAGGGTATCGAATGAGAGAACGAGGCAGTGTTGTCCTTTAAATGGGATTAGCTGGACTCTAAGATGCATCTTTTTCATTTGTGTTATGGTCAACAGATGTTTGGTGTTCGGCAAGCAGGCAAGACAAAGCAGCCTAACTTGGCCTGAACTTCAAGTATTAGCTGAAGTTTATTGTCTCCTTCAATAAGATGCAGGAGTTCTCGAAGGCTGACGGTATATAATCTAGGTATAACAAGATGAATTAGGCAGTAAAACATCTTGGAGACACATCGCGAGATCTGTCAAAGATGATAATGGCAAACGCATAGCACTGAGAGCTTTTTGTGTTTCTATGGAAATGAGGCAGCAAGGCAAATTTTGTTGAATTGCATACCTTGCGCCTTTTCAGAAGCGACTTGTATGAGGGATGTTGTGGTCGTTTCAAGTCTGGCAGGCACTGCTTTTCTATACAGGAGCCCCAAAAGACAGAGGTAGGCTGCGTGGCTTGGCCTTCAGAGGAGGGTACAGGCAAACTTCTGGCCTCAGCCTGGAAGAGGAGCAAGCGAGGTCAAAAAGGGTGGTGAAATCATGAAGCACCTGGGCCAGCAGCCTGTCTGTTCTGTTGTAAACAAGAAACGTGCAAGAGTGGCGATGACCATGTCGCTTCATTCAAAAAATCTTTGCCTACTGCACCAAGTCGTAGAAGCACGCACCAATAGCGCTTCCCAATGTGCACTTTTGTGTACATGGATAATACCGCAATAGTGTAGAAACAAATAGGTAGGACAGATGAGTATGTTCTCTCAACATTTGTCACTTACACGACCATCCTTGGCATCCAAGTGGGCCAATTTCTTCTCCAGCTTGTGCTGCTGCTTCTTGAGGAGTTGGAAGTACATCACGAATTTGCTCTGCTCCATTTTAGCGTATACAAGGAGACACAGGCTCTGGATGACCACCACCTGGAATGGATCACAGAAATAGGGTGGAGCGGAAGGAAGTAAGGAAAACAACTTATGAATTTTAAGATAGTTTGATCCAAAAAGGTGCCCCTTTAGGCAAATAGAAAAGGAGCCATGTAAATTAAACTTTGGGAGGAAGGACAGCTCGCTCACCTTAAAAATGGCAAAAGGGACAGAATAATCCAGCCATCGAACAAAAAAAGGAGCGCTTGAAGAGATGTGCAGGCCCACGTAGATGAGCCATTCTCCAATTGACCAATCCGCCATAGCCTGAGAGGAAAAAGAAAGTAGAAACCGGCTGAAGAGGAGGAGGGGTACATTTCTCGCTGAGAATCAGAAGTGCACGATTGAAAATCAGTAGGAATGCCGAGGACAGGCAAAGTTTGTGTGCAGCAATACCGTACAGAGATGTAATCATTCCGCACCCCCAAAAAAGGATAATTAGTTTTGCAATCCCGCACCCAATCTGCACCCCTTTCAATAATTATTATTATCCTATACGTACAAATCCGCAGGGCCAAACAACCCCTGATGTGGACCCAGACCTTACCATTGCTTCATCACATGCATACAAGTTACTTTTGCAAAAGATATTGATCATAGGGTGGGATGTCGCCCTCTGCATATAACATACGCCTGGCCGGTTGTTACCACCAAGCAAGAGTTGTCAAACTGCTCAAAAAACTGATTGCATTCTAGTTGCTCAATCCAAGTTCTCGTTCCAACTCTGTGTTTGCGTGGAACTTGCACAACTTGTGTGCTCAATCATTTAAATCCAACAATCTAGTCCATACCCTTTCCCTTCTCATCCCCACTGCCGTCCCAATCCCCCTCGCTCTCTTCCTCGCTGCCCTCCCCATCTTCCTCGCTTTCATCCTTACTGCCTTCAAAAATAATTAATTTTTACTAATCCGCACCCAATCCACAGCCCCAAAATATTATTTAATTTTTGTCCGCAGTTACGCCGCATCCCTCAAAAACATTATTTTTGCGGCGTGAAATACTCTCTGTACGGTATGCAAGCTTTCCAGTAAGCAAGCTCAGCATAAAGTATCACCACTTTTAACACATAGGCCCATTTATTTAGAGTTTGGCGTCTCTGTGGGTGGCAAAGGATTTTTATGTTTGGCTCCAACACTCTAGAGCAGTCAATACTCTTTCCAACCCCAAAAAAAATTACTGCTGTACCGAAGTGACACTGTATCATGCTGCAAAAATCTTGTTTTGGGGGGTACGGACAACTCACCGTCCCCGGAAGAAATAAATATTTGAGGGGGTGCGGATTACTGCGGATTGGGTTTTTAGATTATTTTTGAGTAGTCAAGCCATGAGTGGGAAAGAGCCCCCGAGAGCCCCTGTGGGGCGTGTCCAGACAGGGATGGCCAGCTTCTGCAAGGCACCTCTGAGTCTCTTGGTGTCTTTCTAGTCTCTTGGTGCAGTTCTGAGGGCATTTTGCCCCTGAGGGTTGATGCGGCAAGCACTAAAATATATATTAAAAGGGGTGCGGATTGGTGCGGACAGGTTGAAGTATCTCTTTGTTTGAGGAGTGCGGAATGAGTACATGTCATTAAGGTATAACACAAACCTAGGTCAAGTCTTACATGCAGACTTGATGGCACTCGTTTCTTACCCACTGAATGTTACTGATTCTGAGTGACTTGCGTACACTAAGAGTAACCACTCAATGTTACTGATTCTGAGTGACTTGCGTACACTAAGAGTAACCACTCAATGTTACTGATTCTGAGTGACTTGCGTACACTAAGCGTAACCACTCAATGTTACTGATTCTGAGTGACTTGCGTACACTAAGAGTAACCACTCAATGTTACTGATTCTGAGTGACTTGCGTACACTAAGAGTAACCACTCAATGTTACTGATTCTGAGTGACTTGCGTACACTAAGAGTGTGCTCTGTAGGGTTGCAACATTTGAACATCTGTCAAAAGCGGCAAAGGCTTTGCAGGCTGCAACACATTTGGAGCGTGACTGACTTGCACCTTCCAACCTGTCGTTATTTGCTTTAAAAAGAAGTCGATTGTGCAGCAAAAAAAGTTGTAGGGCACCCACCAGGTTAGGTACGGTAACCACACAGTTTGTTATCGTGTCGAGCCAATAGGTGCACACAAGGATCTGCAGCACAATTTAGTTTGTGTGAGTGTATGTGTCTGTGTTAGTTTTATGGTTGCTGTAGGTTTTGCAAGGCGAGGACATGATAAGCATTGAAGCAAAGCAAGAGCTGCCCTCACAATAAAGCAGGGAACTCAGTCACAGCGTAGGAGCTTACCAGTGAATCTCCAGGGTAAAGGCCGTCGAATGCTATGATCAATGTCAGTGAGATTTGAAGCACTGAGAATGTGATGATGGCGTTGCGAGCCTGCATATGCATGTGTATGTGAGAGTTTCTGTTCTGTGTGGCGTAACAGCAACTGAAAGGAGCAGAACGCGTTGTTCACTTGCATCCCTGTATGATTTGTATCGGAGGCCAAACTTATTTAGACATTCAAATCTGAATAACCAATCTACCCCTTGAAGAAGGGTTCAACAAAACAAGTCGTGACAATCAACTGCAAGGAACTATTCTGAGCAATTGTTAACTAGAGGGGGGGAGCTTTGGCTAAGCAGCTGGCTGGGGGAGGGGCGCCTTTTGAGTCGTGTAGTTCAGGCTTCCTCGAAAGAGAATTCTCACCTTTTTTGCTTGTATGCACAACCTCAATCTTATATACACAAGTTTCGACGTGGCAAATCAGACCCCTTACCCAGTAGTGTTGCTGCGAGGCCTTCATGAAAGGCATGACGTTGAAAGAAATAGCGGCCATGGACACGGCAGTCACTCCCACCATTGACCCAACAATTTGCTGATAAACACCCTCCATGTCCCTGTGCGGGCAACAGATTGTGTTGCATTGTAAAATTGCTCAAAGCTGGTATGTTAAGCAGAGAAGGAGGGAACAGACATGAAAACCATCAGGCCATTCAAGGTCAGTAATGTTTCATGTCCTGGAACAAAATGCCTGCGTGGCGTTCACAAGTCAAGGTTAACCAGATACTCACCGTAAGAGGAGGCATATGTAGGCAACTACGCAAACAGCCCACGACTTCATGAAGGACCTGTGGAGCAATACGAGCAGCACGCGCAGGTACACCAAGACTGTAGTGGCTCTAGTCAGCGCCTGGTAAATTCCATGCACACTTGCCAAGATGCTTCACTCTCAAATTATCCCATGCACAGACTAAAGCCACTGCAGTCTTGTCATCAACCAGGGCATTGCAGCGGTGAGACGGGTCCTATTATAGGGTCGTATAAGTACCCTTGCTGATGTGGTCGCTCATCGCTCATTGCATTCAGGAAAAGGAAATGAGCTGTCTGATCCTACCTGTGATGGGCTGTCCACCTGCATCAGGAGCATGAGGAAAACAAGTCAGAACGCGCCCCCCATTCACACATCTATGCAAGCCATTGCAAGCACGAAGTCCTTGGAACCAGCATCCAGTTGGGAGCACCCCAATCATGACACAACTATGCAGCATACTCACGCCCATTTCCTGAAGTCTTCCGGCACAACCTCGGCCGTGCTCCCGCACAGGCGAGCGGGGACGATCCTTTCCCGCAAAGGATGGCGCAGGAATTGTATCATTTTATATGTCTTTATGCAAAACAGATTTGACCAAAACAATTCTTCACCTATACCACTTCTGCGGTAATTTAATCAAATTTCACTAACGCTTCATGTCTATCTAGACCCACCATGCTTCTGACGTCCAGGACATGCCCCACTCCTTCCATCTCTCGCCTTCCCCTCCACCTGAACAGGCATCGTACATACAGTTCATCCCTGCTGCACAGCCATGCAAGCAGCCTGCGATCCCCTGCATTTCATGAAAAGCAAAGCACACTGCTCCAATGTGGAACTGCATCCCCTCCCTCCCCCCCTCGTATGCTGACCCATCATCCCACAGCAGCGTTTTTAAGGACACCGCAGCACAGCAAGCGGAGGAGCGTGTCTGCACTTGCCCGCAAGCGTATGTACGAGCCTAACACTCTGAACCCCAGCCAACTTGATGCAGTGACGGATGAAAGCGAAGCCATCTACCTGAAAGCTGGCCCAGGGACTGGCAAAACCAGAGTGATAATGGAACGGGTGCGGATGAGGGATGGCTTATGCTCCACAACATTTGTAACATGCACATTCCACAACAATCCTTTAGCCACTACATTACTTTCAGTACTGAGTATCAACTGGGTTGGCCAAAATCGTATATATATACACCGTATATGACCGTATATTTGGTGGTTTCCCTGCTAGCCAAGAATACCGTATATACACCGTATATGTATGGTTCTGGCCAACCCTAATTATCAGTCATCAGTCAATCCAGTACAGAGTCCCCCTAATCAGATCACATTGAAACATCATTTGCAGGTGCGATACCTGGTGCAGAAACGGGGGGTGAACCTGAGCTCAATACTAGTCTTCACTTACACCAAAAAAGCTGCGAGAGAAATAAAGGTATGCTTTCCATCCAGTTTGGGAGGAGCAGGAATGTAGCGGTTGCCTCCTGATTATTCAAGGCAGATGCGGTTGCATGTTGCACTACTTTGAGCATGTGCTTATCGTCATACATTGGGTGGCAGATGGAAAATCTAATGAACTGTGCGGAGAACACATCTGTTCTCCTGGAATCAAATTCTCTCTCTTGAATGTGCTGTCCAGGACTCCTGAATCTTTGGGGTTAAGTCTAAGAGTGAGGCCGTTGTTTCTTTTGTGACCAGGGCATGATTGCAAAAAGCTGTGTGCAATGGATGGGCAGAGCCCGATAATCAATGAAGAAGTTCTTGATTTCTGTTGCAAGGTCTTGGAAAGGGGGATTCAGCAGGGCCTAGATGAAGAGCAGAGTTGCAAAGAGAGATATGGAGGTCCTTAGGAATGATAAGGAGGTCCTTAAGAAAGGTAAGGAGGTCTTTACGGAGGTCCGTAAGGAGATTTTACCCTCCGTTTGGAGGGGGGACTCCAGGTGTGTGTGTATTTGTGTGTGTGTGTGTGTGTGTGTGTGTGTGTGTGTGTGTGTGAGTGAGTGAGTGCGTGTGTGTGTGTGTGAGTGTGTGTGTGTGTAGCACGCACAGCATGGTGACCATTTTTCACTCACGCAGCTCCGATGGACACATCACACACATTCCATCCCGTGTTTTTGAAACCCAGGAACTCATGTGTGGTGTCGGCTGTGTCTGGCTTTGCCCTTGCCCTTGCCCTCGTCTTCGAGACGCTTTTTGCTTCTTGTCGAGCACTTGCATGGAAAGATGCCCAAAATGCCCATTCGGGCATTTCCCACTCGTCCTAGGCCAGTTGTGCGTCATTTGTCCTGTGTGTGTGTATCGCCCTCAATTTACAGCACGCACAGCACGGTGCTCATTCTTGCCTACACAGCCGCACATGTCAACCCACGTTTTCGACCCTCAGGAATGAATGTGTGTGTGTGCTCGGTTCCGGCTGGCTTTGATGCCACTTTGGTAGTTTTGTACAGTGCTTGCACCCCAGCAGGTCAAACCACCACTGCCTGAATCACCACAAATTTAGTATGTGTTTGTATTGTGCGGAATGTAAAATGGGGGCTGGGCACACGCAAGCACGCTTGCGTTTACCCGCGCCAACGTAGAACCGCGCTTCTTCAACAGGCACAGGGCGGTATGCCAGTTTCAATGGACATAAGGTCCTAGCACAATCATGAAGCTCCTAGGTAGGGCCAGGAGGAGGAAGGTTGGATCTGAAACAGCACTGTGCGAGGGGGAGAGTACAGCAACTTTTGCTTCACGTTGTGTAGGAACGTTTGACAAGATCGTTTGGCAGCAAGGAGATGAAAAGGAACGGCAGGTTGGCAACGACCTTCCACAGCTTCTGCATGACTGTGCTCCAGTAAGTGTGCAGTGCAGTGCATGAATTTTGTCCATGCTCCAGTAAGTGTGCAGTGCAGTGCATGAATTTGTCCATGCTCCAGTAAGTGTGCAGTGCAGTGCATGAATTTGTCCATGCTCCAGTAAGTGTGCAATGCAGTGCATGAATTTGTCCATGCTCCAGTAAGTGTGCAATGCAGTGCATGAATTTGTCCATGCTCCAGTAATTGTGCAGTGCAGTGCATGATTTTGCTCCAGTGAGCGTGCAGTGCAGGGCGTTCACTATATCAGCTCCTATCTTGCTGACTTCGCAACTGCTCGTGACGAACGCCGAAACATTTGAAGATTTTTTGTACAGATTTTTGCCAATGGGCAGAGGATGTTTCAATCACTTCTGGATAACGTTTGACGTGTTGCTGCTTCTGCATTCAGGAATGAGAGGTACAGCATCGAGGATTTGGGAATTCAGCTCAGTAGACGTTTCCATGTGTTCGATGAAGACGAGGCACAGGATACGCTGCGTTCGGTGAGTGTCCGCCTGGCACTGCTCGGTAATTTGCTTAGCTCGCACATCTTGTGCACGACGTGCATGCAGCCTGCAACATAGACCACTACCTTGATACTACCATGTAGGCTTTGCAGGCGCACCCAGCTCTGAGGGAAATGACTACCTCGAAAATCAGTGCTCTAGTAAAAACTGTGTACGGCGCCTTTGAGGTTTCGAAAAACCTGGTGCCTACAACGATTGATGCGAAAGGCAACCTCATCGAGTGAGTCCCTGATCAATTCTCATTGTTGCTACAGACTTACAGGTTTGTGTGATCCTAGGTTTGAGAGATCCTTTAAAATTTACTCTTGCGTTACACGAACTTGCAGCTAATTGCATCCATTTTTGCCTTCCTCGTCTAATCACTTTTGTCTTCCTGATTTTCAACACCACAAGCCCGCACCCACTCCCTTTTCCAGCATGACTCAAACCTTCACTGAAGCCCTTCAAAAGGATAAATTTGCCGTCGACAAGACTATCAGCCTCCCTGATGGACTTTCTCTGAGTGACCCAAAGCTATTGTCTGAGCTGTTCTGCCTTTACCAACAGTAAGTGTGATTTGCTTATCAATTGCTTAGTGCAGCTCAACATTTGTTTTCATTTGTCAGATTTGTTTGGCAGTCCACCTGCCTAGCATGACAAACCTGCCTAGCAGTCCACTGCTGAGAATTGGCAGGGTCTTGTCAATGAAATAAGTTAGCGGAATAAGATGGGCAAGTTGTTGCGTTCATCGCTCACATGTTCATCCAGGTGCCATTTTTACTAGCATTCTTCAACACCCTGCATCAATGCTTTGCACAAACATTCCTTTCTGTGGCATTTCGGGGCACTCATTAATTGTATTTGTTCCAATTAACGATGCGCAAAAAATGCAGAGAGCTTCAGAAAAACGATGCAGTGGACTTTTCAGACATCATCAGCTATGCGGTCGCACTGCTCAGCAAAGACAAAGTCCGGGAGTATTACAACAACAAGCTCGCACACGTCATGATTGATGAGTTTCAGGTGAGTTCCGAGTGTGCATGCAAGGTTGGTGGCTTTGTGGGGAATGAGCACGAGCGCTTTTCTCGATCTGTCGCTCTACACCCTGGCTTTCTTGATCTGTCGCTGCACACTCTGCTTTTCTTGATCACTTTTCTTTTCTTGATCTGTCGCTGCACACTCTGCTTTTCTTGATCACTCTTCTTTTCTTAGTCTGTCGCTGCACACTCTGCTTTTTTCGATCACTCTTCTTTTCTTAAACTGTCGCTGCACACTCTGCTTTTCTTGATCACCCTTTTTGTTTGATCTGTCGCTGCACACTCTTCTTTTCTTGATATGGCGCTGCACACTCTTCTTTTCTTGATCTGTCGCTGCATACTCTGCTTTTCTTGATCTGTCGCTGCACACTCTACTTTTCTTGATCTCTTTTCTTTTCTTAGTCTGTCACTGCACACTCTTCTTTTCTTGATCTGTCGCTGCACACTCTGCTTTTCTTGATCTGTCGCTGCACACCCTAGATCAAAAATCACTCAATTTAGTTTACAGATACTTTTACCGAAACCATAATAACAATTTTTGAGTTTTCTCGCTGAGTGCTTTGCGCTTTCGACTTGGGAGCGTGTTAATGTAGCAAGCCAAAAAGGGGGAAGTATTGCTTGCACCATGGTTGTGTCACACGACCAAACGTGTCATGACCGCCAAAAAGTAGTAAAAAATAGAATATCGGAAAAGCCATGGATAGGTCCAAGAATGTTCCTGTATGCAATAAGCTTTGAACTGGCACATTTTCCCATTGCATCGAGTCCCAGGTAGATGTTAAATTTTGATGTCGCTGAGCTTATTGCAGGTTTTCTTCTTCGTTTTGCTGCAGTTGTGCCCTCACCCTTCTTCACCACGACTTATTCACAGGACACCAATGTCCCACAGTTTGCACTAGCAAGGCTGCTCAAGGGTGGTTCTACGAGCTTGTTTGTGGTGGGAGACAACGACCAAATGATTTACTCATGGTAAGCATGAACTCGCAATTTAATTCTATGTTGGTGAGGAGTTTACCAGGAGAAGGTCACCCCCTAAAAAAGAAAGGGGGTCTGCTTTTAGAAAGCTCTAACCAGCTCTCCTGGCTGCACCATTCCCAAATTTTCCACTGCGAATTTATTCTACGGAGCCCAAGGCACCTCACAGATTCAAATAGTTGGGGACATGGGGGGCTCATGTGTGTGCAGTGGGGTGCGGGAGGCAAAGGAACGGGATACCCCAGTACAGTAAGAGTCAAGACTCAAAATTGGCTCCAACATATTTAGAGGAGGTTTAGGCATGCTGAAGAAGCATCCCGCATCTTTTTCAAATGGACAGGAGAGCAAAGTCGAATCTCAGTCCCAGGCAGAATTGAAGCCTGGCAAGCTTTGAATCGCTACAAGTTTTCAATGCTTGGACGTAAAAATCAAAATTTTAGAAAATGCATTAGTGGCGCAATCGGACAAGCGGCTGGCCAAGGGTGAGCAGGTATATGAAAATGTTCATACAAAAGGCCGTCTTGTGCACATCAAATGATGTAAAAGCCATTATAACAAAACTTTTCAGAAATCTTATGAAGAAAAGGGCTGCTATCCTTCCAATTTCCAATCTGGCACATACACAGCCATTTTATTCTTCCAATTTCCAATCTGGCACATACACAGCCATTTTATTAACCCTTTAGCATTTAGTAGCCAGAAACACACAATTATCCTCTAACAATGGCATAAAAGTGTCAAAACTAGAGGAGGTTCTATCAGTTTCCATGCCAGTTCTTGATCTGAAACAGACCGCCCTCTGCATCGTGGTGCAGGACACAAAAACTGTCTAATAACACCCTCTACACCTTCCTCTACATTTTGTGTTTTAGCCAATGGCATACCCTCTACACCTTCCTATACATTTTATGTTTTAGCCAATGGCATACCCTCTACACCTCCCTCTACATTTTGTGTTTTAGCCAATGGCATACCCTCTACACCTTCCTCTACATCTTTTGTTTTAGCCAATGGCATACCCTCTACACCTTCCTCTACATTTTATGTAACAGCCAATGGCATACCCTCTACACCTTCATCTACATTTTGTGTTTTAGCCAATGGCATACCCTCTACACCTTCCTCTATATTTTGTGTTTTAGCCAATGGCATACCCTCTACACCTTCCTCTACATTTTATGTTTTAGCCAAGGGCATACCCTCTACACCTTCATCTACACCTTGTGTTTTAGCCAATGGCATACCCTCTACACCTTCATCTACATTTTGTGTTTTAGCCAATGGCATACCCTCTACACCTTCCTCTACACCTTGCGTTTTAGCCAATGGCATACCCTCTACACCTTCATCTACATTTTGTGTTTTAGCCAATGGCATACCCTCTACACCTTCCTCTACATTTTATGTAACAGCCAATGGCATACC
>Ga0307974_1002239_pt1 | contig 13692 bp, 10 predicted proteins | sample OrgLakmetagen784_FD_201812 | JGI IMG/M metagenome (GOLD analysis project Ga0307974, IMG submission 201812) | Saline water microbial communities from Organic Lake, Antarctica - #784 | ecosystem: Environmental > Aquatic > Non-marine Saline and Alkaline > Saline | place: Antarctica: Organic Lake... | reverse complement strand
CCTACACACACACGCACACACACAAGAATATGCAAACACAACACACAACACACAAACACGCAAGCCAGTCCACGCACCAGCACTGGCAGACCCTTCATGTACCTACACACACACACACGCACACACACAAGAATATGCAAACACAACACACAACACACAAACACGCAAGCCAGTCCACGCACCAGCACTGGCAGACCCTTCATGTACCCAGGGTTGCCTGAGAAAGGCACCAGCACTTGCGATTGGAGCTCAGAGTCCACAAAGTTCAATCGCACAAACTGGCGGTGTGCATCCTGGCTGGCTGTCACGTCGGTCAGGGTCAAGGCCACGGAGATCTGTGCACGCGTACAGACGTGTGTGGGACATGTGTGCACGTGTATGTGTGCACGTGTGTGTGCGTGTGTGTGTGTGTTTAGGCTCACTTTGGGAGTCCATTTGTATATTTGTGTGAGCGCCCTGGCTGGCAGCCACTCTGGTGAGGGCAGTAAATGTCTGTGTGTGATGTGTGATGCGTGCGTATCGTGTGCTTGTGTAAGATGTACACATGTGTGTGTGTGTGTGTGTGTGTGTGTGTGTGTGAGAGAGAGATGTACATGCATGTTTGTGTGAGGTGTACATGTGTGTTTGTGTGAGATGTACATGTTTGTTTGTGTGAGATGTACATGTGTGTTTGTGTGAGATGTACATTTGTGTGTGTTTAAGCCATGCTCACCAATTGTGTGTGCACTTGTTTGCTAGTTCACTTAGCGTGTGCTCAACAGTACAACTGTGCCTGCCACACTCCCATGAGCAGCCTCACTTGTGCTGTGGGAGCGTCTAATGGCAAGAGTTGTGTTCCTTAATCAGGGCAGGTAGCCTCTAGGCAGGGTCTAGCTAAATCATGTACCGGGTGACATGTGTTGATGTATTACAACGTACACTCTGTGACTGACATACGCTCACACGCATGGAATGCATCCTCAAGCGTGGTGGAGCTTGCAAGGCCACGTAGGACAGTGACACATCCGTATCTGGCACACACACATATCCACACACACACACACACATATCCACACACACACACACACACACATTCGCACCCTCGAGATCGTAGCCTGCACATCAGTTGTGTCGGCCAAGGTGTAGAACACAGTAATGTTGATGGCCTGCACCGCGTTGGTGCACACCCCACTCGCGAACGAGCTCGTGGCGGTGCTCGCGTCCTCAGTCGTCACACTTCCATCGTTGGAGATCTGTGAGGGGGGTGAGGGTAGGGTTTCAGGAAAAGGGTGTAGAGCAGGGGGTTGAACTTGAAGGGGTACCTCTAAGGTGTGAGCACAAGTGATGGTGGTGTACGGGAGTCTACCTCTCAAGTTTAGGTACCCCCTAAGCAAGCCTACTCAAGTATAGGTACCCCCTAAGCAAGCCTACTCAAGTCCTTCTTACGAACAAGGGGAATAAACGCCAGTTTGGTCCGTGTACACGTTTGCGTTGATCGCGTCATTCACGAACTGTTTATGCTGACTAAGATCAGCGTACAGGAGGGTGGCCTCGTACACACGTGCTTAGAGCGAGAGAACTGGCCAGAGCCCCAAAGAGCAAAATAGGAGTAGGCTTGGACAGAACTATATATCTATATGTATATATAGCGTGGGCCAGAACTATTTATGTATACGTATATACGGTGTACATACGGTATTTTTAGCAGGAAAATCACCATACATACGGTCATATACGGTGTGAATATACGGTCCTGGCCAGCCCTATGTAAATGTAGGGTTGGCCAGAACTCTAAATATACGGTGTAGATACGGTATCTTTGGCAGGGAAATCACCATACATACGGTCATGTACGGTGAAAAGTTACGGTTCTGGCCAACCCTATGTATATACCATTCCTTTCTTTTATCTTATATCACCGCCCCTGACTAACTTTTTAGAAGGGGACGGTTATCAAACTACTCAGATTGGTCGATTATAATATATTTGTTTTTTTTATGGGCGGTTGGTGTAAGCATAGGTTATATTCAGTGTTTTTGGCGTTATTTAGGGCGTGTAGTGGCCTAGTAGGTCAGGCTTGTAACTAACAACAGTTGGATGACTGGATGCAATAATCCGGATCCCTAGCTCTGATAATCTGTGAAAAGAGTCCCGAGAGAACAGGGGGGCGGTTACTGTAAATTAAATATTTTAGGGGGAGTGGCTGCACTTTTGTTTGAAATTTACATCGTTTTTCCAGAGGGGGTGGTGAGTCTGATGACGTATGGTACGTTTTAGGTATACGGTTCTAGCCAACCAAAGAAAGAGGCAACAGTCTCTCGACAGTTAAAAGCAACACGCATGACCAAAGGGTTCAGTTTATGCAACACGCATGGCCAAAGGGTTCCGGGAAAACAAGTGTGCAATTCTGCACGGGGATTGCGAACCCCCACTCCTTAATAAGCAGCAGAGTGCATCAAATTTACGCCACGTGCTGGAAAGGTAGCTTGTGAATCACAGGTTGTAATGCTACTACACCACGGCAACCATTGCTACCCCCATTGCTAGAGCTGCCTCATGACTTACAAACTTGCACCCCCCCCCAAAATGCCCTGTGCATAAGAACAGACAAATTCACCGTTCATAATTTTACCTTCCAGTAAGATCCTGTTAAGCACGGCTGTGCAGGTGCGCTGATTGAAGCTGGTCATTAAGTCAATATTCCATCAATTTAGACCAGCAACCGTGAAGCATGTAAAAAAATGAGGCATCAAGGAAGAATAAGTAGGGTTGGCCAGAGCCGTATGTATATATATGCTGTACATGAACGTGTATTTGATGAAATCCCTGCCAAAAATACCGTATATACACGGTATATATATGGTTCTGGCCGACCCAAGTGATAAGACATAAAGCCCGATGATTCACTCACAAGCACAAGGGGCAGGAACAACGTATAATGCTGCTGAGCGTCCCCCACAAACGTGACACTTGACTCACGACACATCACACGCAGCTCCCACAACTCACTCACAAGCACAAGGGGCAGGAACAATGTAGTGCTGCTGTAGAGCTGCTGAGCGTCCCCCACAAACCTAACACTTGACTCACGACACATCACACGCAGCTCCCACAACTCACTCACGAGCACAACAGGAATTAACGCTGCTAGGCATCCCCACAAACACGGTGCTTGTACGTACGACACACTGAACGCAACTCATGCTAACTCACATGCACGGGGGGCAGGAAGAGAGCAGTACTCGCATCGCTGCTAGGCGTCCCCGCAAATGTGAAGTTTGTGTAGAGCTCAGGGGACAGCACGCCACCTGCTTCACACATTTGCTCCAGAGTGGTTACGTCTGGGATGGCCCGTACGCAGGACTGGAACACGTCCTGTGCGTGCACGTTTGTGATCATGTATTCGTGTGTGTATGAGTGTGCGTTTCAGTGTGTAAGTGGTCAAGTGTGCATGTGTGCGCATGTGTGTGTGTGCATGCATGTGAGTTTGTGTGCACACGAACGTACAATATCACTGTGGGAGCTGCACACACAACCAGCCAGCTTGACACGAGTATACTCACCTGTGGCAAGTCAGGTACAAACTAAATAATGAAATGGTACAGAGGCATACAGTACAGTTAAGACTGCCTCTAAAAAGTGACACAGGCATACCACGAGAAAATATTTGAAGTGTGCCGCAATATATATAGGATTACACCCACATAATTAGGGTTGGCCAGAACCGCATATTTACACCGTATATGACCGTATAATTGGTGATTTCCCTGCCAAAAATACCGTATATACTCCGTATGTATAAAGTTCTTGCCAACCCTACACGTAATGGATGGTAAAGAAACGGTACCATGCTCAAATGAGCACAGCAGGCATGGTGCCGTTGTTTTTGCAAGGCACGCAACCCATAACAACACTATTTGGTGGAGTGCTGTTTGGTGGTGTGCCCTGCTAATGGTGGTGTGCTAATGCTGGTGTGCCCTGCTAATGGCGGTGTGCTGTTTGGTGGTGTGCTGTTTGGCGGTGTGCTGTTCGGTGGTGTGCTGTTTGGTGGTGTGCCCTGCTAATGGCGGTGTACTGTTTGGTGGTGTGCCTGCTTACTTATTCAAGGCACCCACATGATCCCAGGACGGAACACCCTACCTCAGTCTTTTTGGGAATGTTGTTGAGGAAACCCACGAGCGCTTGGTCCGCACAGGCTGCACTGAACACTGGGGCTGGTAACGCAAGCTCTTGCCGTATTCCTGCAAGACACAAAAATGTAAGAGGAATGATGAAGACGGGGCAATCAGTGCTAGTATTAACGCGGACAACAAGAGAACGTTGTCCTGGGATCTGTAATGAAAAACTATGGAGGTATCACGGGCAATGCTGCTGTGGCGACAACAGGCCGGTTTGTGTATTTGTAGTTCATTTACGTCTCAGGTCTCAGGTAGTTTGTACCATTGGTGGATGAAGGGAGCCACGGTGCTGCCCAACTGCAAGGAAATTGGAAACTGGTAATTTCCTGCAGTGCATCAGGCAGTGCATCAGGCGTTTCCTGGAATTTCCTGCAGTGCATCCATCAGGCAGTGCATCAGGCATTTCCTGAAATCTCCTGGAGGCATCAGGCATTTCCTAAAATGTCCTGCAGTGCATCAGGCAGTGCATTCCTGCAGTGCATTTCCTGCAGTGCATCAGGCTGAAATGGTTTCGAGGTTGGGGATTGAGATTGCAATAAAGGCAGGAGGTGCTACTATGGGATGAAGACCCACCGCCGTTAACATCCCACAATGCACAATGAAACGCATCTTTGTCTGAGCTACTAGGCTGCACATCAAGAGAGCACATGTATGATGCAGCTCAGGCAGCAGAAAAGGGCCTGGCAGGGCCTGTGGAAGCTGATGTAGCAACCGCTGCAAGCATGCGGCAATGAGAGGAAGTGCCTAGGCAAAGCAAAGTCAGCCAAACATCCAACCAAACAGGCTGCACTCCTGCAAGGATTTGGTTATAATGTGTAGGTATTAAAAAGGCGGCAGCAAAATAACGCTGTGGCCCAGCAAATGAATACTATAGGCATACTGTACCCTCTGAGCTCAGAGCATGGACATTGTATTTGATCTTAACTGCAGCAATGCCAAGAGTTGCTCTTGGGGAGGCTAGGCGTCTAGCCACACATCTAACGACAGCTGGTGCAGCCGCACTAGGATCGGAGCAGCGCATGCGCAAACGGAAAGTACTCAAGGTTGCAGAGAGCACAAGTTGAAAACGGCAACAGCACCAAATAACAGTGTCACACATAGTGGGCCCTGACACAACCTGGAGCAGCGCGCCTCTCAGCAACGCTCCTTGTGATCACATATGGGCAAGTGACCAGATCTCCAAAGGTGAGTGGCGTCTCACGGTACGACCGCAAATGACATATTTAGGGTTGGCCAGGACCATAAATATACGGTGTATATACGGTATTTTTGGCAGGGAAATAACCAAATATACGGTCATATACGGTGTAAATATACGGTTCTGGCCAACCCAAGACATATGACACATGCACTGTTACGCAAGATGTACAATGGCATGTGGACCTGGTAGCTAGATGGTGCTGTGGTTGTGGGTGTGGTGCTGGGGCAAGCTACCAGAGAGCGACCAAACTCAAACACACGTACCATCACGCAAGATGTACAACGGCGTCTGGACCTGGTAGCTAGATGGTGCTGTGGTTGTGGGTGTGGTGCTGGGGCAAGCAACCAGAGAGCGAACACACTCAAACACACGTACCGTCACGCAAGATGTACAACGGCGTCTGGACCTAGTAGCTAGATGGTGCTGTGGTTGTGGGTGTGGTGCTGGGGCAAGCTACCATAGAGCGAACACACTCAAACACACGTACCGTCACGCAAGATGTACAACGGTGTCTGGACTTGGTAGCTAGATGGTGCTGTCGGTGTGGGTGTAGCACTGGGGCAAGGTACCAGAGAGGGGTTCCCATCCACGTCACCCGCAGGGGGATCTGCACACACACACACATACACACACACACAGATAGTTGTTTCAAAAGCAAACAAACGCGGGGATTTTTAATGCAGAAACCCTTCCCATCGCCTGCAAACAAGATGATGAAGGAGAAGCAGTTCTCCCACACTTGAAAGGACAAGTACGTGTGCGCAGAGGCTAACGACCCTTATAAGGGGGTTGCAATCCACGCCATCCAGCAGGAAGGGAGGGAGGGACACAAACACACACGCATACGAGTAGGCCTACCAGGTTGGCATGGATTGTACATGTATTGAGGCAGTACACTCTGAGGCTTTGTGGGCACGAACAGAGAGAGAGAGAGAGAGAGAGAGAGAGAGAGAGAGAGAGAGAGAGAGAGAGAGAGAGAGAGAGAGAGATAGAGAGAGAGAGAGAGAGAGAGAGAGAGAGAGAGAGAGAGAGAGAAAGAGAGAGAGAGAGAGAGAGAGAGAGAGAGAGAGAGAGAAAGAGAGAGAGAGAGAGAGAAAACACATCAACTGCATCACCAGCTTAGGAATAGACAAGCGTTCAGCCCTCCCCCCCTAACAGAGGCCGTTGTATGACGTCAATGTGAGCAAGCTGCTAGAGATCGCAACCGAGCAACTCAATGTACAACTTAATATGAACAGAGGATTAACACCACCATCAGCGGGACATTAGTATTCAAATGTCTGTATAGCATACTGTGTGTAACTCCTTTCTATACGGTTTTCGAGCACGCGAGAAAATTTGATTCAGTGAGGGGGATAGGCTGCGTTTGGGTGAGGACGACCGTTAAGTGTTGGTCGATTGACTATGATCAGGAGGAAGGCATACACGTGTGCACACGATGTCTAGACATGTGTGTGTAGGACTGGCTGAAAGTGTAAACGCACACTGCGTTCGACAATGTGTGTTGGAATTCCCCTGCTATAATTACTGTGTACACACCATTTGAATGTAGTTATGTTTAGTCTTGGTCAACCCAGAACTGCAATTGTGTACATGTAGTATGCGGCACGTACACGCAGAGGCATGTACACACGTATGATATAGCAATTCAGCGGGGCACTAGTATTTAAGCAACCACCATAAATTATGGTCCATAATAGTAAGGCATGCATGTGTTTGGGTGCCCTAGCATTCTCTTGAGAACAGGTACTAAAAGTCAAACTATGAGCAAAGCGAACAAGTACGCAAGAGACACCCCTTTGCGCACCACACAGAGCCAGAACAGAGCACCTCACCCCATAACATAATTCCTGAGATAATTCACTCGTTGCCACAGAGCCACCCAAAGCTACAAAAGGCGCGCACGACTTCAGTCAGATAAATGGAGTACCTAGCCTAGCATTGTACTGACCTGAGTACTCGTCTGACAGCTTTGGACTGCTGCTCTTGGTGATGCAGAGCAGCTGCCCGAAAAAATTGTCGTCAGCGGCCTGCTTCTTCAGCTCAAAAAAGTCAAAGCTGGATGGCAGATTCACCTGTGGGACGTTTTTTGGCAAGAATGTCAACACACATGCACGCATACTCCAAGTTCCCAGCACATTTGCTTTCACATATATGTGTAAAAGACACTGACACTCACAGACACAGACGTGCACGCACCCTTGCCACAAAACCATCTGGCACGCAAAAGTCCAGCGTCTGCTCTGCCGGTCCCTCCGGCCTGCAAGCGCCTGCCAGCCTGCTTGCATCTGACACTGCTTGTGGGCAGTCAGAGTCGCAGCAGCAGTCTCTATCGCACACAAAAGGGTGCAAATTGCAGGTGCAGGATGCGGTCAGGTCTTTGCTCGCAGCTGGCTCCAAATCTACCTCGCCCCAGGGTATGTCATAGCTGACTTTTCTGCCTAGAGCTACATTCGATGAGAACCACACTATACAGAGGGTAAGACATGCTTGCATCTTTTGATTTGACTTGCGTCAGCTACCCCTCTGGGGATTCCTTTACATGTAACATTAGAACATTATATTATGTATACACAAAATATACGAAATTGAGCGAACCCTCTTCACGACCAAAACATGGCCATTTGCATGTGACAGGCAGCTCGTTGTGGAAGACAAGATTACAGTACTAAAATGGTTAGATCACTCCTGATAGACAACTACGACAGCTACACCTACAACCTTTTCCAGCTACTCGCGGAAGCCAGTGGTGGTGAGTTGATGTGCACACTGATCACACACGCAGGCTTACACACACACACGCACTCACATTCACATGCATGTTATGACACGTCACGACCTCATCACAACTTCCCACGCCTACCTGCCTCCCACACACAGAGGCACCCCTCGTGTTCAAGAACGATGAAATCTCGCTGGCTGGTGTGGCAGAATTGCTGCAGTCTGGGAGGGTCCACAACGTGGTTATTTCTCCTGGCCCGGGCACTCCGCACTGCCCACAAGACATAGGTGAGCGCCTGCCGCGTGAGCCAGGATATCTGGCCATGCATCAATCCTTTTGGCCACTCACTCCCCCGTGAACCTGAACACACAAATCAGGGGTGTGCATGGATGTCCTGCGCCATCTGCCCCACGTGCCCGTGCTTGGAGTGTGCCTGGGCCATCAAGCCCTAGCGGTCGCCCATGGAGCTCATGTGGTAGGTGGTGCTTTTTCTTAAGAACATCCTCAAGCATTTATCCTTTAAGCAAAACATAGGTAAGTGCTTGCACGCACTGCGTTTTTGCGTTTCATGCACAAATAACTGCCGTTAATTGCATGAGTGAATTGAAAAGCTGTGCTCAATTTTGTCAGCTAATACTATCTCAGGTCAAGGCCCCTGAGCCTGTACATGGGCGGCTCAGCGAGTTGCGGCACTCTGGCCATGCCCTCCTACAAAACATCCCCTCAGGCCCCAGCCAAGGCTTTGACACTGTCCGGTGCGTGGCAGTTTCAGCATGGTTTGTGCAACCAGTGCCATCTCTGCGTAAAAATGTGTTCTGAAGCAACTTTCTGAAGCCTACTGCTTCTATCGCACAACTAGTTACGCTGGTGCCCACGGCATATCAGTTTCATCCACCTGAACACAGGTACCACTCCCTCATGGTAGATGCGCACTCCTTACCAGAATGCTTAGAGGCTGTGGCTTGGACGTGCGGCACCCACCATGCCGTGGACCTCCAAGTACGGTTGAGCCAGCAACACACGCAGCATCAACAGACGGTTTGTAGCGGAGAGTCAGCGCGCTTGCACCTAGGAAACGGGTGTGCTGCACACACTTCCACGATTTGCAACAGCCCTGCACATGTAGGGGCCCAATTCGACCAGGCAGGTGGCGTAGCACTGCCACAAGGGCCTGCAGCAGCTGTGGCACAACCAGGGCCTGCAGCAGCTGTGGCACCACAAGGGCCTGCAGCAGCTGTGGCACCACAAGGGCCTGCAACAGCTGTGGCACCACAAGGGCCTGCAGCAGCTGTGGCACAACCAGGGCCAAGTGCTGCGTTGAGGACGGTTTGGGAACCACATAGCGATGAGGGGGGCCAGCAGATGATCAATGGAGAGGCTGGTGCAGCAATGTGCTTTCATCAACAGCAGCAGCAGCGGCAGCAGCAGCCGGACGATAGCCGAATAGGCAGCAGCAGCCAGCCCATAGTGATGGCCCTCGCCCACCGCTCCCAGCCCCACTTTGGCGTGCAGTTCCACCCGGAGTCCATCTCCACTCGCTTTGGCTGTGTGCTGCTCTCCAACTTTCTGACCATCACCGCAGCCCACCTTTGCTTGAAGCAGCCTCAAAGGTGTGTGCCTTAACTGGGGTCGGAGGTGCCCAGCGTGTGTACGTGCGTGAATTGGTGAATGAGTGAGGTAATGTGCAAAGTAATTTTTTCACAGCCTCACATGAAGGCCCTGACTGGGCCGAAGGGGGCCAGTGCGTGTAAATGTCATGTGTTTTATGTGTGGGTGAGATACTGTTATATGTGTGGTGGATTTTCGACACCGTAGATGACATGCTCACTGTTAAGAGCAGCTTTCAAATGTCCGTGTCGTGTTAAGAGCAGAACAGTTTCAAACAAGTGAAATGTGTCCAATTAAATACCCAAGCCCAAAACATTTTAGCAAGTGAGATGTGCAGAGGCTGTAGACATTGCAAACAATAACCATCCATGTAGAATTGTTCGGGGGCTTGTCCCCAGGTCTCAATTGAAACGAAAGTGCTGTTAAGACTTGCCGCTCCAAAACGAGGTAATATGCAGATTAAAATAAGGCAGGCTCACCAGTCTGACTTTGTTTGCCTTTAATCGCTTGGGATCAAAGGGAAAGCTCTACCAGTGTCCAAATGAAACATCGGCTCTCCCTCCTCGCCACATCCCCTTTCTTGTGAATCCCGTTTGTCTTTTAATCCAACCACGCGATGGTTCGTTCAGGCTGCCATTTGGCCCAGAGCCGCCTGGTCGGGCTGTCGCCCCCAAGGCCTGGCCCGCTCTTGCATACCAACAAGGGCGCGCCCCTCTACAGCTTGTGTGGGAGAAGTGTCCGCAGCTGATGGCACCTGGAGGGCCCTCCGGCACGGAGCAGCTGTTCTCTCACCTGTTCAAGTGGGCACCCTGCTCTTTCTGGCTCGACAGGTGAGTGAGGAAGTTCCTTTGACTTTTATATTTTTTATGGTCGACCTTTCCTTTTGCGACATGTCGGGCTTGCTTTTCGAAGTCAGAGAGTCGAAGTGTCGGAAGAAGATTTCGTCGTGGGGATTGTTTTTATTTCAATGACAGTATTTATGGTTGGAGGAGCGGGGTGTCAGGCTTGCGGTGGTATATGAGCTGGTTTTCTAGGCGCCCCCCAGCAGGAGGCGCGAGCACCCTCAGCAACGTCATATCTCGCAAGGGCACGCTAGTGGGTAAACGGAACTCTGCAGCTTCGGATGAGCCCACTACAAGCCCACGCAGTCCTCGAGACAAAGCAGGCCCAGTAGCTCACAGCAATCACAACAGCCACCCCCACCACCACCACGCCGTGCTGCCCAGACAGAGCCAGGTGGGTCCAGGTGGGGGACGCAGGCCGTCCAGGGAGGAGGGAGAGGCATGTGGGGGCCTGCTGATGGGAGCCCTGCGATGGTTGTTGCTGGCATTCGCGGGCTGCCTCACCGCCCTGGTAGTGCTGCTCGCGTTCCGCTCCGTGCAGTCCGCGCTGCAATCCAGGGGCAGTGCGGGCAGCAAGTTGGACTTCGACGTGAGCAACAAGCAGCTGCTCTCTTTCAGCGTGTGCAGCAGCATGGCCGACCAGCGTCTGGCCCTGGTGTCCGGCGTGGTGCTGGCCTCTCAGCTGGGGCGGGTAGTGATGCTGCCAGATTTGCTGCTAGACGGTTCGGAGGGGCCTGACCGGGGGAGGACCATCCCCTTTTCTCAGCTCTATGATGTGGAGCAATTCATCTCCGCCCTGGCTGTGGTGGGCCTGGAGGCAGTGGACCCCCACCGTGCGTTCCCCAAGGAGCTGTACACACCCTCCTACATCCCTGAGGTGGAGGACCCAGTGGAGGAGCTCGCGGCCAAGCACCGTGCCACCAAGCACCTCCACGTGGAGTGCCCCCTGCACCGCTTTCCTCACATGTACTTCACGGGCGCCAACCACCGCATCATGTGGGCAGTGCTGGATGCCTTGCAGCCCAGCAAGGAGCTTGCCAAGCACATCAAGGTCGTGACGAAGCGCCTCACGCGTGCGACACACCACCGTGCTTTCAACTTTCTGCACCTGCCCATGGATGCTGAATGGCTCAAGGCGTGCAGTGCCAGCATCAACAGCACCACCACGAAGAACAACTGCAACTCCAACGTGGGGGACATCGACCTTGTGAGTGGCAGCAATTCTTAGAAGTTGGCCGAGCATACAAGGGCTTGCAAATCCATTAAACAGCACAGCAATTGCGCAAGCACTCAACGCACTAATGCACGTTGAATGTTGGGGCACAGATGCAGAAGTTGCTATCATCTGTGCTGAATAGCTCCCACGTTTATCGCGCAGCACCTGCACATCCACACACACACACACACACACACACACACACACACACACACACACACACACACACACACACACACACGCACACACACACACACACACACACGCACACACACACACACACACGCATACACACAAACACACATTGACACACACACAAACACGCACATGCTCACACATGCACACCACACACACACACACGCACACACACACAGACACACACACACACACGCACACAAACACACACACACACATTCACGAACACGCGCACACACACACACACATACACATACACACACATCACGCTTTTCAGGCACTTTTGAACTTCAACACACCCGTGACAGAGCCGCTGTACGTCTCTGCTGACTGGGTCAAGACCAGCCCAGAAACAGTAGAGCTTGTGCTGAAAAAGCTGCAGGTCTTCAAGGTGAGAGCTGGCCTTCATTCCGCAGTCCGCCTCACAAGCACTCACAAGCAAGAGCACGTCAGATTCTTTGGTGCAGAAGCGCCATGCTTTTGTGTGTGCACGCATTGCACTTTTACCAAGTGCTTAGCCTACTTCACAAACAACGCCTCCCGTTCGGGCTGAATATGGTACACCCGTCTTTCCTACAATTTCTCGGCAAAATATCCAGACTTCTCCGCTGTTATGCCTACGATGCCTTCCCTACAAATCCTTGACAGAAGATGTCCAGGCTTTCCTGCTGTTATGCCTACACTACCTTCTTGTGTCTTTGCTTGGGCAGGGCACGCCACACATGTCCCGCACTGTACGCACACCTTCCCACGTTACCCCCCCACACAGTAAGACTTCTCAAAAACTCGAAGACTCACCTCTTTCAGACGCAACACTATATGAACACCCGTGGGCCACAGAGACACGCACACACACACATACAAACACACACGCACACACACGCACACGCACATACAAACGCGCACACACGCAAGCGCAACGCACTTGCTGCCCACGCAGGTGCTCACCTCCAAAGACTTTGTGGATCAGCTCAGTGCAGACGTTGAGGTCAATGCCATGGTGGAGTTCCACGTAGCCATGGCTGCCCACAAGTTTGTGGGCCATGCGTTGCACCCGTTTTCGTCGCTGGCCATCGTGCAGAGACGGCACGGGTAAGTCACACAGGGCAGCGCTTGTCTGTGGGCGCACGTGTGTGTGTGTGTGTGCGTATATGTGTGTGTGTGTGTTTGTGTCTGGCCATCGTGCAGAGACGACACGGGTAAGTCACACAGGGCAGCGCTTGTCTGTGGGTGCACGTGTGTGTGTGTGTGTGTATATGTGTGTGTGTGTGTCTGGCCATCGTGCAGAGACGACACGGGTAAGTCACACAGGGCAGCGCTTGTCTGTGGGTGCACGTGTGTGTGTATGTGTGTCTGCCCATCGTGCAGAGACGGCACAGGTAAGTCACACAGGGCAGCTGTTGTCTGTGGGCGCACGTGTGTGTGCGTGTGTGCATGTGCGTGTGTGTGTGTCTGGCCATCGTGCAGAGACGGCACGGGTAAGTCACACAGGGCAGCTGTTGTCTGTGGGCGCACGTGTGTGTATGTGTGTGTGTGTGTGTCTGGCCATCGTGCAGAGACGACACGGGTAAGTCACACAGGGCAGCGCTTGTCTGTGGGTGCACGTGTGTGTGTGTATGTGTGTCTGGCCATCGTGCAGAGACGGCACAGGTAAGTCACACAGGGCAGCTGTTGTCTGTGGGCGCACGTGTGTGTGCGTGTGTGCATGTGCGTGTGTGTGTGTGTGTCTGGCCATCGTGCAGAGACGACAC
>Ga0307974_1002234_pt1 | contig 13700 bp, 10 predicted proteins | sample OrgLakmetagen784_FD_201812 | JGI IMG/M metagenome (GOLD analysis project Ga0307974, IMG submission 201812) | Saline water microbial communities from Organic Lake, Antarctica - #784 | ecosystem: Environmental > Aquatic > Non-marine Saline and Alkaline > Saline | place: Antarctica: Organic Lake... | reverse complement strand
TTCAACTCATATATACCAATCGATAGCTCTGATGTCAGGATTCCGAGTATATATTTTTAATCGATTTGACACGTGCCGTCCAAAAGTTATGCTTACTGGCGCCTCCTGTTGAGGGCATACTTTTTTAAACGAATCGGTCGTGCACGTGGCTCACGCAATCTTTGATGCAACCTTTGCAAAGGAACCTCCTGGTGGGAGGCTTGTCTGATGCATCCCCTCACGCTTCTTTATCTAATCAGCCAATTTGTTAGTGTGTTAGACTTATTTTTTCTGAGATTTGCGCTTACAAAGCAAAGTCTTCAGTCAAGACATCTGACCGCGTGACACTATTTATGCAAACTATTTCTTTGATGCTTTGCAGAATCATTCAAGGGATCTCTGAATAAGGTGGAAGCAACTTCACACATTCCGAGTGGCCAGAGAGAAGTGAGTTTTGAATGCCAATTGGATGAGAGGCAAAGGATATAAGGCGTCTTGCTCCTTTTGCCTACTTATGTATTATGAGAACAGGAGTGCAATTGTTCAACCCGTACCAAGGTGCTGCACAAGTCTCACATGGTATAAGTCTCTTGTATTTACGCACACATTAACATATCACACATGCAGCTGTTAGATGTCCCTGAGGATGTGTTCACGGGGATAGATCTGGCTCAGGGCATGAATTGGTACAGCCTTGCCAGGGTTATCATACACGCGGCAGATGCACCAGCACATGGAGAAGCCTTCCACGACTTTAGTCCAAATCAGTAAGGGAGAAGACGTGTGGGTGTGGGTGTGGGTGTGGGTGTGGGTGTGGGTGTGGGTGTGGGTGTGGGCATGGGCGTGGGCGTGGCCGTGGGCGTGGGTTGCATACATGCATGCGTGTGTATGTGTTGCTTGGTTTGTGTATGTTTTGTGTGACACTGTAGAAGAGAAAGAGGGTACTTGAGCGCCTTTTGTGGCTTTGGGTGCCAACAATACAAGACAGTGTTTTGCTATACAAAACAGTATTTTTTGGATTTTTGTGGTGAGGAGCTGGAGTGCAGCTTAGCTGTCCTGGGCGTTTCCGCTGCTAGATAAGGATTTTGAAAAGCGGTGTCATTTATTGTAGGTCCACGTTGGACACTCTTTAAGGTTGGACCTGTTTACTGTGTTGTAACTTTATGAAATTGGAAGTTTGTGGGATATTCCAGGAGAATCCCCTGAAATCATTTCTTGGCAACCCAAAACGGGCGGTAAATTTGTGCAATACCTTTCATAATATTATCAAATATTATTTAATACCGTTCGTTCACGATCAGTTTGGGACCACACTTCAAAATATTTAATAAATTCCGATTTCAGTTCGTGAGGGGGTCTGGGGATTTATTTTTGAGTTTGAGGGCACTTCGGGAGGGCCCTTTCGGGAATAAAGTTTTGAGTTCGAGAGCCCCCCTGTGAATGCTGCCTGTGTACTGCTACTGCTGATTGTTGAAGAGGCTGAAGCTGAGGCTGAAGCTCTGGCTGGTGCTGCACAGTGCTCAGAAGCAGGGAAAGAGAGGTGAGGGGTTTACATGCAGCAATAGCCACAAGGGGCAAACGCAATGGGGAAAGAGAAGGAGACCTTGTTGGGGCTGCATTTACGGGCGCCCCACGAGCCTCTTCACAGCCTCGCCCCTTGCCTTTGCCTCCTTGCTCCCTCTGCCAGCTCCTGAGCTGCCTCTCTCTCTCTGCAGCTTCACACGGCCCCACTGCTGAGTAGCCAGCCTTTCAGCTGGGGACTGAGGCATCAAGAACAGGGCCAGGGGGTCCACACCGCCAAGGCGCTTGGAGCTCATTTTGAATTATCAACACCACTATAAATGATTGATTTCACTTCGAATTCAGTTCGGAGAGGGCCCTGAGAATTATTAAAAATTTTCGTTTTTTGACAAAATAATTAATCAATTTCTGAAGTGATCGTAAACGAACGGTATGTATAGAAATTATTTCTGGCCGATCTGCTGTGCGTAGACTGTCCACGCAACGCACCAAGTGACGCTTCATTCCCTAAACTTTCCTACAGTTCTTTTCTGTCCGGTCTCTTCACAATAATTTATTAGTTATAGATAGACACAATTTTGGCTAATGCGTGCAAGGTCCAGAATGTGATTTTTTAACCGTAATGCACCATCTAGGGCCTATATTATTCCCTCGCTGCTGCCCATGCCTAGTTATAGCATATAAATTACGTGTTCTTCATGCACGACAGGGACAACTATTTTGCTGGAGACCCACAAAACCGGAGCCTGGAAAACATGCTTCGATATCTTCGCAAGGATTGCAATGTGAGAGAAATAATCTTGAACTGTATTACCTCTATTAAGCTTAGCTAATGAGTTTGGTATGATCAAAGTGTTGTATAATTTCCAAGCATAAACAGTATTGCCTTGGCGGCATAGAAGTCACACATCATGAAAAGCTTTGAAATGTGCCTGGTGTTAAAAAAACAGGCACCATTGCACGTTTACACTACAATCCACACTCACCCCTAGACTGTATAGCTGCCTTTAGGTGCATGCTCTAGTCCTGTACTCACGTACGTCAATATGCCTGAAATGCTTGAATCAGGTTGGCTTGTACATGTTTTTGCACGTCCCAGACTCTAAGACCAAGGAGACCAAGAAAATGGTACGGACTCTGAAGCAAGAAGCGCATGCTGACAATTGGATCAAGGTGAGCCTCACTGCTAAAGATTATGCGCCAGCCTCCTGGCACCCCTCCTTTTCTCTTAAGTCTTTTCCCTTGCAATCCGCGATCGTATACCTTCCATTTCAGCCCCCATGCCTTGAGCATAGATTGGAATTCCTCCTGTACCCTTTCCTTTGTCTCATGGCTAATCATAACTTGCGCAATGCCTCATTTCAGCTTGCCTTTCTAATTCATGTTGTGAATGCACAATTTGCTTATCTTCTCTTTTTTCTTTGCCAGCGCACATGTATTTGATGAACTCCAGCCATCCCTGCGAGAGTCCTTGCCCAAAGCAGAAAAGTACATATAAGTATCATCATTGCAAACACCCCTTGCAGTATCATCATTGCAAACACCCCTGGTAGGTTGCTGGCACCGGGGAGGAGCTTTGGTAAATCCACTATCTGGCAGGGATTTCCACCCTGCCCACCTCTTGCCACAAACTGAATGTGCAGGGTTGCTAAGATATATATAATAAAGGTCATATTGGGGACATTTAAGTGAAGGTCCGGGTGTTTGGGGTGAAGGTCCGGTTTTGGACCTCCCTTTTGGTGGGGAGTTTTCAGAAAGCTTCAGCCTTTTTATCCCTGCATGAATCCGAGAACCGAATTTTGCAGCTAGTTCGAAGAACAATTGTAACAATCATTATCGATAGAGAATACTCTGGTTCGCCTGGGCTTGCTGGATGGCCCCATCAGCCACAACCACTGCCCACCGACGCCCACCCCCATCATTTCAAACCATATTACTCGGCAAAGCATCCCTGGGGGGCATATCGAAGGGCCCCTGACACTCAGATGGTGGCCAGACAGCGTGCTTCCAGGGTTTTCAGAAATGCACCACTTTTGCCCAGCAAACAGGCCCACGCACCATAGTTTGACCCTAAACCTATCTGGGAACAAAAGAATTGGTGAAATTCGAACTAACCCGCATTTCTAAACGCATGCCACCTTTCAGGCAGGGAAATGGCATAAACCCAGCCCCCCACTCACACCCTTGACCCCAAACTCGGTAATTTTATGCAGGAGTGTTACGTTTATGTAAAGAAACCGTTGTTTGGACTCAGATGTGCATTTCAGGAAAGGGGCATTAATTTTCCCTTTTTGGGTGGGGCTTGGCTGGCCTGACAGTATCGAAATTAATTGCATCAGTCACCGACCAAAAATTCCACCAACACCCTAAAAAATGGTCAAAATGTGCAACTGCAACCCCTAAAAAATAGTTACTTTACAGCTTTGTACTGCAAGCGTCCCGCCCTCCGAGGCTCCTGGAGCCTCAAAAGTTGCAATTTGGCCACCCTCACTTCCCACAAACATAAGGAGGAAGGTTCTATTCCGGCTCGGCTCCACCGAATGTAGGTCAAACTACTGCGTGCCTCCCCCTAGCCACTATCAGCATCACTGATGCCGTTGCAGCTCTTGCTGCCACTGTCATTGCCTTCGCTACTGCCCTCGCTGCTGCTGTCATTGTCGCTGCCTTGCTTGTGCTTGCCCCTGCTGGTGCTGCCGCCTTGCTTGGGCTAGCACTTGTTGCCTGGGTATGCTTTGCTGGTGGACCTGGCCTTGTGGCACACATGAGGCCAAGTGCTAATTTGTGAGGCCTCCCGGGCCCCCTTTTCTGCGCAAGAGCCCTTGCTTCTTGCTTGGCCCTCTCCACTTTCGATTGCTGCAGGCTGGCAAGGTCGGTTGCTGCTGCTCCCTTTGCTGCTGAAGCGCTGCTCAGCTGTCACTGTTGGCTTGAAAAAACAGATTGCACCCTGCTGGAACTTCCCGACGGGTGCAACGGGTGCAGGCGGGGCTGGGGCTGGGGGCGTAGGGGCAGGCGGAGCTGGGGTTGGGGGGTCAGGTAGTGCTGGGAAGGCTTCTTGACCTGCTTGCACTGCTCAAAATCTGTATTTCCGCTATCGCCCCACGACCGCCCCACGACCTTCCCAGTATGCTCCTTTGCATAAACATTGTTCTATACCTGTAACTATTGATGTTATAAGAAGTTTGCGGTCAAGGGTGCTATTCGTTGGATTCTTTTGGCCAAAGTTTAGCAGGGATAATAAACATCGGCCCCAGAAGCCAACTTTTCCTTACTAATAACATGATCAATGCAACCCTATTATTATTATAAACCATCATGGTTACATCTTTACTTGGCGGGTCGAAACTTGGCCATATTTGGCCCTTCTCCACACAAGGGATATGGCTGAACTTCCATTTCTGACCACCTGGGTCAGTGTGTGACCTGATAAAGGCTGTGACTTGTATATAATAGCATGCACGCCACAGCAAGCTAAGCATTCCTCCAAAGAGCATATTGAAACCTGCCCATTTGGGCCTCTGTGGTCCCCCTCTGCCTCTGGAAAAGTATGCACACATTTTCTCCTCCCTGCTGCTTCACCCTGTTACCCCACTTGCTCCATATGTGTACAGGACATGGAGTTGCATGAAATGCAAGGTGACTTTATAGACGGGGCGTTTGATGCTGTGCACTCCAGCATCGTGAAGACCAATCTGGGATTCTGATCAATGCAGGGAAATCAAGCAATGAATTTTCTGTATGCATGCAAGCATACGGTTCGTTGGTGTAACAGCGCTAAGTGTAGTATCAACAGTAGCACCTTAGGCTGTGTTTGGAGTTGCGGAGGACACAGGCCCCAAGCTCGCCCGTGTCTGTGAGCTGCTGCCTAATAGAGAAGTCGGGAAATTTGTGTAATTTCTACTATTAACTCTGAACAACCAGCTCCCCAAATATAATATCCCCTCCTTGCAGTAGTTTAGTTTAGTTTGGAATACTAAGGCATTCAATCTGAAATGGCTGCTCAACCTATGAGAACGAGGTGAACCTCAAAACAAACCAAGTAAAAAAGGGCTGTGACGCAACTGGAAAATGCTGACCTTAAAGACACGAGAAAAAGTAGGCGAAAAACACATCAAAGTGTAGACGTTGGTTCACCAAAGTAGACGCATACTGAAACATAGTAAAGACCTGTTATAAGGGCGAAACCCACGCACACTGCACACACACAAATAAGTTGGACAAGTTGGAAACGCAGGGACAATGGAGTTTGAACACAAGTTTGAGACTACTGAAACTGGTCTGTACAACCTACTGGTCTGGTCTGTATAACCTGCTGCACTGGTACTGAAACTGAGCATGGATTAACTGCTGCTACTGCTGAATCGTGGTGTCACCATCTCCCCACATACTGTGTCGACCAAGATCTGGTAGATGGGGCACCAGTAAGTAAAGAATAAGAGCAAAACAATCACTTTGAACTGAGTCTGTGTCAAAACTTCGAACATGTTGGTGGCGTCTAGTGTTCAAGTGCAGGGCAGGGCAGCAGCTGGAAATGTAGTGTAAAGTGCCAAAAACTTATTAGCAAACATCCTAAGCAAGCAAACAAAGATATCTTAACCACCAGCACCGGCCAGCCACGGGCAGGTATGGTAGCTCTGCAGAACCCTAAAACACAGGAAATCGAATCCGAACCTGAAAAAATAAAACATAGTCCATGCTTTCTTTTTAAAGTCACTTCACGCTGTAAACCCCAAAACAAGTCAATACCTGCCGGAGCAAACCCCTCAAATTACCCGTGGGATGATAAAGCAAACAGAGGCATACCTGACCCCTTCACCTTCGAATCCAAGATAACAAGTTCAGAAAAAGAGGGCATCTCTGAAAGGCAATGGCTACACAGTTCCATATGAGACCAGGCAGCCTTCCACAAATGCATCAGCTGAAAAACAACTGCAAAACAACAAATCACCAGGCCCAGACGGTGTTGTTAATGAGGTCCTAAAAATGCTCCCTTCTGAAATACAGAGGGTAATACCATGGGGTAATACACATGTTGTTTATCATATGTGGGCCACAGGAGTGAACCCCAGGCTTGGAAAATAAGCGAAACTGTGCTCCTTGATAAAATTAAAGGAGAAGAGACACAAATAACATTGTATAGGCCCATTGGATTAGCTAACACCCTCTACAAACTATGGACACGTATGGTCACAAATGCAATGTATGGGTATGCAGAATGTAACTCATTGCTCAGCAACACACAATCAGGCTTCCGAAAACAATTAGATACAATCCACCAACTCGAAAACGTCATCATGGCCCTTGAAGATTCAAAACTACACAGCAAGGACACATACGCCCTCGTTGTTGACTTTATCTCCGCATTCAACACAACTGACCATGACCGCATGCTGTGGATCATGTACGACCTGGGCTTTCATACGGATGCAATTGAAGCGGTGAAGCATCTGTACACTCAGGCAAGCACGCAGATCTGCCTCCCAAGCGGTGGAAGTACGGACCCTAATTCTGTAGAGAGGGGAACGATCCAAGGAGACGCCCTATCCCCTTTCCGTTTTCTCCTATATCTAGAACCTCTTTTGCGGTGGCTCCATGTGGGTGGAAGAGGGTATAATCATGCATGTGCTGACTCACACGACCACTCAGGCAGCCTGGTTAGCCTAAAGCACATGCACCTTAGCAACACCTTTGAGCAATGGGGCCTTCACAGACGACATAATATGCCTGGCAGGATCCCTTTAAAACCTCCATATTCAAGCGGACAAACTGACCAGGTACTCTAATTGGGCTGCTCTGCAGGTCTCAGGCAGCAAGACAAAAGTAACAGGAATCCTACACGGGGCTGCCAAAACTGGAGTATGGGGGAAAGACCCAAAGAAACATCTGAGGACCCAGCTCTCAAACAAAATGCTCGTCCAAGGACAACATGCACACTTTATCGAGCAATATGACCCTTTTACCTATCTTGGCGTCAAGCTTACTATGAGCCTCAACTGGACACACCAATACACACGTATGACAGAAACCTTTAAACAAAAACTTACAGGCCTCAGAAACTCATACGCCTCACCCTGGCAGGCCATACGCATTATAAATGGCAATCATGCCAAGCATAGCGTATGCATTTCCGGTCACCCGCCCTCTGCGACCCTGACCGACTAAACGACTGGGACAATAAAATTGGGAGCCTGATCAAGCATAAATTTAAGTTCATGAAAAGCACCCCCACTGCCATGATCAGAAAGAATAAAGATGACTTTGGCGCAGGATGCCATTCAATTTCAGTGGAGTATCACAGGCGAAATGCCGAAGCCCTAGTACACAGCATGAACCATAATAGTCACAGACAGTTGTATAACAGAGAAGCTGCTCCGCAGTCAAATTGCCCTCTTAAGACAAAAAGCCTTTAATCTACAAGCACAACACAGGGAGTCATCAATCCCTCTGAGACGCCTCCTAGGATTCAATATGCGGGTACGGCAGCTGCTTAGTATCAAACTTTCTAATGTGTGCATTAATAAAGAGAACAACAGACATTTTTCTGAGGACCTGAAATGGGTCCAAGCCCATGTTTCATCCAAACGGATTGTGTACAACCTTGAAAACCTGTACATGTCATAGCCAAGCCCCTTGTAACACTGGGGCCTCCACTCCCACTGACCTCTTGGAATCAAATAACACACACATACAATCACTGGTAACGCCCTTAAACTAAAATTGGGAAACACTTCTCTGATGAAGATATCATCGCTTTAAACCGACTTTCTGCTCTCCTAAACACAAATGCAGCAACTGTGACTACGCAAGGCATAGCTCAAGAAATATTTAGGCACCGTAACAAGGGATGCAGCACCTTGACTGAAAGTAAACACAGCCCTAGTGGCCATTGAGGGCTTGTGCCAGGCGTTTGAACAAGAAAGGACAGAAAGACAAGCAACCATTCGCGTACGCACAACGCGCCCAGCACCTAATATCCTCCCAATGCCTACACACACACCGCACGACGCACCCCTAATCTTTCAAAGACACCCTGCAACTCTTAGACGGGTGAGGATACAGCAATCAGCTAGCCGGCCCACTCCTGGCATCATACACAATAATGTTTAGAGAGCCAACCGAATTTGGACACAACCGGCCCTAATATCTCCCCACTTAAACTTAGATCTACGACGATTGGTTCAGAACAAATACGACCTCAAAGTGTTGCGACCTGACCTAGGCAAACCCGTGCTATGACCGGGCGGGAACTATCAGGTACATCTGCTGCTAACAATAGATTAGCGAGCACAAACAGAACGCGCACACACCAGGACCCTGATGAGCATGACACATCTCAGTCAAGACAGGCTCAAGGCAATGCTAACAAAACCGGACGATTGGAAAATCTGCACCACTGTTCCCGAGGACAACCTGATGATCTTAACTTACAACATGCTCCCCAGCATCAAAGTCCATTATCTTCACAAAGGCAAACACGCTACATGACTCAGAGGTGTGAGACTCAAGATGCCAATGCAGAAGAATGCCAATTCAAGAATGCTTGCAAGAAACGCCCATATTCCGCGGAGACACCACCTGAACCCCCCTTAGCAACCCAGGGTAGCGAAATACAAAACACTACACAAAGGAAACCACGAAGGCTAGCAGAGAGACAACAGACACCCGCCCCACAGGCAAATGAACAGCCGCCCAAGCCCAAGGAGAATAAGCGCCAACGACCATCAGAATACAAATTACTTAATAATGACATCTCGTATTGTGAGGTGCAACCCCTTGACCCTGAAAATAGGGCAACCTCTCTTTGGGACTACAAAAAGGTCTGCGTTGTGGGAACTTTCAATGACCCATCTGATGCTTTTAACCATACGTACCAATATAATCTGCAAGCTGCATAAGTGGTAGACCATCGCCTGCACGTCAACAACAAACACAGAGCAGATGAAACAGAAGCCGGAGACCAATAGCAATACCTCACACACTATGAGCCCTTGATATTTGAAAAATGGGCTCTTCGTCTGCTTAAAACAGACAAAAACAGAACCATCATCATCAGCACAGAGCCTATTGTCCGCATAGATGTGGAAGATGCCAGTTGCGAGATCTGCTGTGAGCCAGGAACACGTGAGGAACACACAGAACAAGGAGATCTACCTACCACAGATATGTACCAATGCAGCATATGCAACCGCACCTACCACTGGTCATGTCTAGAAAAGACTACGCAGGCAGTGAAAACCACTCCCCACTTCAATAAAGGAAAAAGAGCCACTTTGGTACCGAGTACCGTATAGCTCCTCCACTGCAAAAAGGAAAGGAAAATTCAAACTATGGCCCCAACCGCTAAAACTAAATGAACAACTGTAGCCAAAACTATGAGAACTATAAGTATAGCGACGAGGGGCTTGGGATGGGACCTATGTCAGAAATGAGCAAAAATCTGTTGGTCCCAATGCGTCACGCACACCACCCAAATAACAGTTTACTAAAAGCACTTGAAAATCATTGATTATTAGGCTATGTACAAACATTCAGGAAGTGCATGCTTCAGGATCTGTGTGTTTGTTTCATCACTTCATGGAACACACACATGCACATACATATCCACACACCTATGCATACATGCAAACACACACGTCAAGGCACATAAACACGCACGATGGCACATGTACATACATCCACATGCAACGGGCTTTGCCAACGTTTCAGCTTTGCTTGCCTCGCTTACCCATGCATATGAAGTGTAATTAGAATTGGAAAGTATGCCCCAGATCATCACTTGATTCATCTGCTCTTGCAATCTGTATACATTGCAGAAGGCCAGCGGGTGGTCTTAAACCGCACGACACCGGACCGAACGGCTTCTAAAGAATCATGGAAGCAGTAATTAAGGAAGTGCCAAACAGCAGCGCGGTGGTGGTCTTCCTGTTTTTCCAGCCAACCAGGTGCAAGCAGAAGCCTCATCTCAGATTGCCTCAACTCAGCAGCAGCAGCAGCAGCAGCAGCAGTAGCAGACCCCCCACGACACTGCAGCAGCAGCTGCAACAGCGGGAGCCGGAACAGCGTGACCAAAGTGCTTGCAATTTCTGCTGCTGTTGCAAGCCCTTCAACGACGTACGCCAGTTTCTCTGCTGAAATCTAGGTATGGTGCCAGTAGCTAGGGGTTAATTGTGATCTGTCTGTAAAATATCACAACCCTCATTTCACAAGCATTCCCCAGAGCCTCATTCTTGTTGCCCATGCACTGCTTTATCGTTTGGTTGTTGCAGCAAATGGGGTGTTTCTGAGTCGCTTTGCCTTAGGGCACATGCTGCACCTCATGCTGGTGTTATTGTCGCTAAATTAAAAGGACTGCAATTTGGAATGAGGCAGCAACACTTACCCAGTGGTTTAATTGCACACCCATCGGGTGTTCAAGCTCTTAATGCTGTCCTCAATTGTTACCCATACAGGATCAGCCTGACAAAAAAATGGTCTTCGATAATCACTCTAGCTGCAATCTAAATGGCAGACCGTTTTCCCCCTTGCAGCTCAAAAGTCTATGACCATTGAGGGGAGCTTTCATGGAGCTCCTCTAAGGGCTATATATGCTTGTTGTGAATGATATGACTGGCCAGCCTTGGGTTGAGTCGTAATTGGTTTTGGCACACCAGTCATTGCAATGGCTTGGTTGGAAAAAACAACGTAGGCAGCAGAAAACCACTCCCCACAATAATAAAGGAAAAGGAGCCACTTTGGCCAAGTAGCTTTTATTTTGGCTTACTCTTAACTTCCCTTGCTTCTTGTTGAGGGCCCTGAGACGTTTTTTTGTATGTGCGCATTTTTGCACTCGACCTGTTATTCTGTTTCTTTATTTTACTAGCCCTTCGGTACATAAACATTTAAGTGCACAGCTTTTCCCTTTCTCTTGGCTTAAACTATTGGCGTTTCCCATTGTGTGGCAACAATGCAAATGTTCTAGCAGGGCGTTGCAATAGTTATATACCGAACTGACTTAGGAGGCTCAGCCAGATGTGATTTTCCTTTCGCGGTGGAGGAGCTTTACGGTACTCGGTACCAAAGTGGCTCCTTTCCCTTAATTAATGTGGGGAGCGGCTTTCACCTCCTGCGTAGTTTTTCTTATTTCTTTTCAGGAGGCTCGGAGCCTCGGAGCCTCGGGTCTGGTGGCTGGGCCATGTTGGTACTGTGCAACGCTATTTGTGTAGAAATTCAGTTTGTGCGGGTAGTACATACATGATTGTTTGCTTCGTTATGGCATGTCTCAGTATGTGGGAGTCTTCTCCTTGGAGATCTTTCGAACCTTGAATGTGGAGAAGACGCAAAGCATGAAGCAAGCAAGCAAAATAATAAGCAACCAGGGAGACAAACGTTCTCTTTCTCTATTCATTTTTCTCTTCTACATACATCAGTTTCATGTTCCCTCTAGCTTCTTTTTCTGGTGTCTTGTTCAGTCTGGCCTCTTTCTCTTCTTGAAGCTGGCTTTTTATGATATAGCTCAACTGCCCTCGCTGGCGGATATAGCTGTGTAACCCTTACCCTTACCCTAAGCAACCAGGGAGATGTGAATAGAAATCTGATCCTGATGGATGTCACATCCAATTGTTGGCAGCGACAAATTGTGTGACAAGCACTTCGTTGACATCGGTTGACAGTGGCCGACAGTTGAAAATTATGCACGTCTTGTTCAGTAAGGGTTTACAAAGGGGGGTAACAATTAAGCTGAATAGCCTGCCTGTCTCATCGATGATTAATCGACGTCTTCATGATAAGCGATTAGTTGATGTCTTATGATGACAAGTTGACGTAACGAGTCTTTTACTTTGCAGTGACGCACTTGCGCCGACCGAGTTTGTTCTATGGCTCACCAGAACAGCAGGCACCGCGGAAAATATGAAAAATATGGAAAAGCCACAAAGCTTTGCTTACACTTGAAGGCAATTCTAGGCAACCAAGTTGTTCCAACCAATCCTCATTAATTTACAGGATAGAACATACAAGGAGGAAGGATTTGTAAGGTAAATTTACAAAGATAAAAAGGAACCTGGATTGCTTAAAGCTTCAGCAAATTTCAACCTAAAAAGGCAGCAATTTAAGTATGCAATCATGCCTAAAAATTGTAGCTGACCAGCGAGCGTCCATCCAACACCCTTACACAACTAATTGAATATTACCTTATCAGTCTGGTTTAGATAGAGTCTTATGCACATGAACTGGCTCGCAGTCAGCACCTTGCAAATTATTCAGCTCTCTGCAAACTCTGAACTCTTCTTGCAATCTTCACCCAACAAAGCAAAGCACCTAGACTTCTCACCAACACGAAGGAAAACAAGGACGAAGGGTACTAAATTTGGTAAGATTGAACCATGTTTAAAGGATCAGGCCTTGCCAAGAGGGTGCCAGCTCTTAATTGCCGGCCGCCTCAGTCGTAGGACAAACAAGTTTTAACACACCGCTAGTATGCTCAAGAGAGGATGCTTCGGATTAATATAGCACTCTTATTGCTTTTTTAAAGGTATTTATACGAACCGCGGCACAACTTCCTAAGGATATAAAAGCGGAGCGTCTGCAATGCTGCACACATTCAAAATCGGCAGGATTAAACTCTTCCATGACCAACTTCCAACGCCCCCCTCAAATTCCCCTCCCCAAATACAAAAAACGTCTTCTACTTCAAACGAGCCGCCCACAAAACACACAGCACCTTGCTTATTCCTTTGTCCAACTTCATCCACTTCTCCATGACTGGACACCTTTCCAGCCAACGTCCATTTCTTGCCGCCACACAGATGCGTTTATTTGATGCCCGCTGTCAGATCAAATTACGGTCACTGCAAAGTAAGACTCAGCACATCTACTGATCCAGCTGTAACACGTAGTTGCTGGAAGTGCGTGACAAATCATGTGACAAGCAACTTCTTCAATTCCCAGTAGGGATTGTTTTGACTCGCCTCAATCAAGAATCCAGAGCCGTATATAGCCGTATATAGCCGTACATAGCCGTACATAGCCGTATATAGCCGTATGTATTGAAGATCATTGGAGTTACCTTGTTGTGACCTAACACAGCCACTGCCAAAACACAAGGGCTGCCAGTGAACCCTCTTTTCCCGTAGACCCTGAGAATGCCAACCATCGTCCACTAACACTAGTAACGCTCAGGGCTCAAAGCCCCCTACCACCCCTACCACCGCCTCCATCTCCACCTC
>Ga0307974_1002231_pt1:0-12500 | contig 13706 bp, 14 predicted proteins | sample OrgLakmetagen784_FD_201812 | JGI IMG/M metagenome (GOLD analysis project Ga0307974, IMG submission 201812) | Saline water microbial communities from Organic Lake, Antarctica - #784 | ecosystem: Environmental > Aquatic > Non-marine Saline and Alkaline > Saline | place: Antarctica: Organic... | reverse complement strand
AATTATGCACCGGGCCCCACACAGCCCCCCATAAAATATGCACCGGGCCCCACATAGCCCCCCAGAGTGCCGAATTTCCAGCGATTGTCAATGCTTTAGATATAACATCAAGTAGCTTACTTTCAAATGAGGTATAGGGGGCTTTGAATTGGGTTTGGATAGCTTATTAGCCCTGTTTGGGGGGGTTTTACACGGGGACGACCCAATGGTTTAGATATAACATCAAGTATCTTGGATTTGGATAAGGTATAGGGGGCTTTGAATTGCGTGGAGAGCTAAGTGAGACTGGTCGGGGGGGTTGTTCATGGGGACAGCCTTTAGTAACAGCTAAAGAAGTGGTCTTTATGTGTTCGTGGAGAGGCTTCCCATCATCCCAGCATCATCAGTGTCCCCCGTCCCTGCAAATATATGGAACACAGTAAAATCACAAATGCAAAGGCCTCAAAATCATAGTTTGCACCGCACATCTCCTTCACCAAGTCAACAATACAATGCGGCAGCTTTGCTGTGCTCCCCAATCCTCAAACCATCTGCATGAGGAAAACTTATATTTCGCTCATTCTCGACCATCTCATCTCAACATGCTCACTATGTGCTCTGTGCCAATAACCATTCTTGCAGGTCGTGTGTTTACTCAATTCACACACCACCCATGCACGCTGACATTTCTCACCACATCACTCAATCCTCTCCACTCCCAGCCCCCCTTATGCCTAGCCACAGTTCACAGTTTGCGTGTCTTCTATGTGCCATTAGTATGATGTGCCAACAGTACGTGGCAACAGTACGTGCCAACAGTACGTGCCAAATGTCTGTATGTGCCAACAGTATGTGTAAACAGTACGTGCCAACATATACGTGCCAATAGTATGGCCAACAGTATGTGTTAACAGTACGTGCCAACAGTATGTGCCAACAGTACATGCCAACAGTATTTGCCAAGAGTACGTGCCAACAGTACGTGGCAACAGTACGTGCCAACTGTCTGTATGTGCCAACAGTATGTGCAAACAGTACGTGCCAACAGTATGATGATCCAACAGTATGATGTGCCAACAGTATGTGCCAACAATACGTGACAGCATTACCCATACATTCCAACCACTCACCATCTTTCCATGCTCCCTACACTTCCAGGCCCCAACTCCAGAAAACACCACCACACTACCACACATTTAGAACTTATAACCACACACCATATTTCCATGCCCTCTCCATTTCCAGGCCCCAGCTCCAGAGGACACCACCACACTACCACGCATTCAGGGCAGGTACCCGCCTCCCCCCATCTCCTCATTTACGCAACCGCTGCATCAGCAGCAGAGCAGGCCTGAAGCTCCCCAGCAGCAGCAGCGGCTGCAGCAGCGCAGGGATCAAATGGCAAGGGGCCCCGCTGCTGCAATTGCGACCCATAGCACTCCATTCCGGCAGGTCAGCTGCATCAACGCTTGCCAAACTCACGTTTGCGCACAATGCATTTCTTGGCAGCCATGTCTGATTTGCTCGAGCGGACCCATGGCACTCCATTCCGGCAGGTCAGCTGCATCAACACTTGCCAAACTCACGTTTGCGCATATTGGATTTCTTGGCAGCCATGTCTGATTTGCTCGAGCGGAGCACTTTTCCCATGTCCATTCTGTATTTGAGCATAGAAATTAATATGAAGTTGTGTTACTGGCATGCAATAAGGGGGGAAGGGTCACAGCGATTACAAAGGAAGGGTTTACAGGAAAAGGGGTTACAGAATGTATTAAGGGGAGGGGTTACAGGGTAAGGGGTTACAGGCATGTATTTAGGGGGGAGTGGTGTCAGCAAGCTGCTGAGGGCCCCAAGTATGTCCTTCTCCTCCTTCCTCCCCGTGGCACGCACCCACAAACAACCCAAGACTCTGACATGTAACGATGTATGCGCACCTGCTTGCTGCAGATGTCGGATGCCGCATCTGGGGTCGAAACTAGGCACAGAGTGTGTGTGTGCAAACAACCCAAGACTCTGACATGTAACGATGTATGCGCACCTGCTTGCTGCAGATGACGGATGCCGCATCTGGGGTCGAAACTAGGCACACAGCGTGTGTGTGCAAACAACCCAAAACTCTGACATACGACGATGTATGCGCACCTGCTTGCTGCAGATGTCGGATGCCGCATCTGGGGTCGAAATTAGGCACAGAGTGTGTGTGTGCAAACAACCCAAAACTCTGACATACGACGATGTATGCGCACCTGCTTGCTGCAGATGACGGATGCCGCATCTGGGGTCGAAACTAGGCACACAGCGTGTGTGTGCAAACAACTCAAAACTCTGACATACGACGATGTATGCGCACCTGCTTGCTGCAGATGACGGATGCCGCGTCTGGGGTCGAAACTAGGCACACAGCATGTCTGTGCAAACAACCCAAAACTCTGGCATGTAACGATGTATGCGCACCTGCTTGCTGCAGATGTCGGATGCCGCATCTTGGGTCAAAACTAGACACACAGCGTGTGTGTGCAAACAACCCAAAACTCTGACATGTAACGATGTATGCGCACCTGCTTGCTGCAGATGACGGATGCCGCATCTGGGGTCGAAACTAGGCACACAACATGTTTGTGCAAACAACCCAAAACTCTGACATGTAACGATGTATGCGCACCTGCTTGCTGCAGATAATGGATGCCGCATCTGGGGTCGAAATTCGTCACAGCGTGTGTGTGTGTGTGTGTGTGTGTGTGTGTGTGTTTGTGTGTGTGCAAACAACACAAGACTCTGACATGTAACAATGTATGCGCACCTGCTTGCTGCAGATGTTGGATGCCGCATCTGGGGTCGAAACTAGGCACTCAGCATGTCTGTGCAAACAATCCAAAACTCTGACATGTAACGATGTATGCGTCCCTGCTTGCTGCAGATGACAGATGCCGCATCTGGGGTTGACAAGGGCCTCCTGGGGAAGCAACAGCAGCAGCAATCGCAGCACAACGGCTTGCTCGTTGGTCTGAAAGAGATGGTGGTTGGCGGCAAGAATGCCCTGGTCGAACCTGGATCAGGCTGCGTGTACGGGCTACCCAAAGGCAAGAATGTTTTGTGTTCGTGTGTGCAATGCTATGTGCGCTTGTGCTCGGTTATGGTAGTGGAGTGTGGCGGTTACCACTGTTCAGTGCATTGCTGATGAACAACAATGTGGCACCCTTGCTGTCTGTGCAGTTTGGTAGCTGTAAAGTGCAGTTTGGTAGCGGTTAAGTGCAGTGCAGTTGGGTAGCTGTGCCGTGCAGTTTGGTAGCTGTCAGCAGTGCAGTTTGGTAGCTGCAGTTTGGTAGCATTGCAGTTTGGTAGCTGTTAAATGCAGTGCAGTTTGGTAGCTGTCTGTGCGGTTTGGTAGCTGTGAGGTGCATTGCTATACAATGCGGCACTACAGTTTGGTAGCTGTAAAGTGCATTGCTACAATGTGGCACCCTTGCTGTCTGTGCAGTTTGGTAGCTATAAAGTGCAGTTTGGTAGCGGTTAAATGCAGTGCAGTTTGGTAGCTGTGCAGTGCAGTTTGGTAGCAGTGCAGTTTGGTAGCTGTAAAGTGAATTGTCAGAGTCAAAAACAGCCTGGTTGAACCAGGTTCAGGGTATGTGTATGAGCTATCGACAGGCAGGAGCTTGCATGCAATGCTACGTACTTGATAATGGCAGTGGAGTGTGACCAAATTACCATGGCAGTGGAGTGTGACCGCATTACCATGGCGGTGGAGTGTGATCGCACTACCGTGGCAGTGGAGTGTGATCGCAATACCATGGCAGTTGAGTGTGACCGCATTACCATGGCAGTGGAGTGTGACTGCATTAACGTGGCAGTATAGCTACCGACAGGCAGGAGCTTGCATGCAATGCTACGTAATTGATCATGGCAGTGGAGTGATCGCATTACCATGGCAGTGGAGTGTGACCGCATCACCGTGGCAGTTTAGAACTGACGATTGACACAGTGTCTGTCTTGCTGCGCGGTCAGGTAGCTTTGTCGTTAGGGTTGGCCAGAACCATTTATATATATTTATATATATTTACAGTGTACATACAGTATTTTTGGCTGAGAAATCACCAATAACCAAAAACATATGGTCATGTACGGTGTACCTATTTAATTACGGCCGACCCTAGACTCGCATTACACGGGAGCTTAGTGATCGTGCTCTGTGTTTGTCATGCTTTGCAGTGTGAGTTAATGATCTACGTCCAATTTTCTGCTCCCTTGGGAAAATAACGCTTACTCGTTGTGTTGCCCAAGAGTGTGCACTTACACAAAGTGCATGACTATGACTATGAAAATGAGCATGCTCATGCACTTGCACAAAGTGCATGACTAGACTATGGCCACACTTACACAAAGTGCATGGCTATACTATGGCCACACTTACACAAAGTGCATGTCTAAACTATGACCATGCACTTGCACAAAGTGCATTGCTACGCATTTGGGGACATGTTTGCCAGGCTCGGTAATAATAACATTCACACAGCCGTGCCCAACGCTGCACACCTTTGCCCTGGAGTGCTGCCTGCATATTTGATCAATTGTAGAAGTTGGAGTCAATATCACCAAAATCCATACTCCCGGCCCTGGTGTGTATCTGGAATGTGCATAAATGATCAATTGTAATAATCGGAGACCTGTAATGATAAAATTCTGTCATATCCAATGCCCTGCTGCGTGTGTAACGTCTGCAACCTCAAATAAGTTTTTCTTTGAAAGCAACACTGCCAGAACGCAGAACATAACCGGTTTTGTTGTGCGTTCCAACTATGCCCTGCTGGCTCCTTGCAGGCAGCGAGTACCCTCCCATCTTGGGCTGTTTAGATTCCTCCACTCCTGAGAGCACACACAGGAGCAGAGCAGCGACCAGGTGTGCATAACGATTGCATACTTTTTGATTTTTGATATCAGGTGTTGCGCAATATGCATTATGCAATCGTTGTCCCCTGATGTGCACACCGAAGCAGAGGAGCTCCAAGATGAACACATTGATTGCGTAGTTTGATACGTATCAGGCATCACTTAATTCAGTGTGACAACAACTTGTCCTGAGCTGTCTATGAGCTTAAGTACCGATGATGAAAAATTCCTCCCCACAATCATCCTGTGTGATGACACTTTTTGTGACACATGAATGATTTATATAACTTTCCTGTGTGTACTGAGTTACCACTCATTTCTTCCCCTGGCAACACTCCCAGCAAAGCAAAGCGTTTTCACGTACAGTCATCCTGTCGTGGCTGAACAGAATGACATCCTTAGCCCACGTCTCTCCATCACCTGCTGACTGAACCTGTCTTTAAATGCTATGCGGCTGACAATAGTCATCAACACACAACACACTGATGCGTCTTCTTCTGCAATGTCGCAGGAGGAGCGATGTTACCTCTGCTCGTACTCCGTGCATTCACCTAAACCTTGTGTACGTGCAACGGACACCAAAACCTACACATGCAATTTGCACCGAAGCATATACACGCAATATTCATGATCGTCACTAAAACTAAACGCTTATTGCTACCATGGCACTGTAGCGGCAATAGCAAGGCACTAGCCACACCTGTGTTCAATGCCGACAACGACCTCTTTGCCTACATGGACTACGAGCTGCAAGTCAACCTCAGAAAGATGGAGGAGGTGTGCTTTTGTGCAGCTCTTTGAAGTGCGATGCTCTGTCCTTTCTGCTGTATGAGTGCAACCATGCTCGTCTTAATCAACATGATTGTTACATGTGCTCGTCTGAATCAGCATCGTTATTACATGTACTCGTCTGAATCAACATCGTTATTACATGTGCTCGTCTGAATCAGAATCATTGTTGCATGTGCTCGTTTGAAGCAACATGGTTGTTACATGTGCTCCTCTGAATCAAGATTGTTGATACATGCGCTCGTCTGAATCAACATCGTTGATACATGTGCTCGTCTGAATCAGCATCATTGTTGCATGTGCTCGTCTGAAGCAACATGGTTATTACATGTGCTCGTCTGAATCAGCATCATTGTTACATGTGCTCGTCTGAATCAACACCGTTATTACATGTGCTCCTCTGAATCAATATGGTTATATCAGCATCATTGTTGGATGTGCTCCTCTGAAGCAACACGGTTATTACATGTGCTCGTCTGAATCAGCATCATTGTTGCATGTGCTCGTCTGAAGCAACATGGTTATTACATGTGCTCGTCTGAATCAGCATCATTGTAACATGTGCTCGTCTGAATCAACACCGTTATTACATGTGCTCCTCTGAATCAATATGGTTATTACATGTGCTTCTCTGAATCAACATGGTTATTACATGTGCTCGTCTGAATCAACATCGTTGATACATGCGCTCCTCTGAATCAACATCGTTGATACATGCGCTCCTCTGAATCGACATCGTTGATACATGCGCGCATACCCCCTTTGCTGCATGAGTCAAAAACAAAGTGTCGCTGTTCCTGGGTGTTTGAGTTGGTGCTGATCTGTTTGAGCTGACCTGGTGCGGACCTGTTTGAGTTGGTGCTGACGTGAGGGGCTGGGTGGACTTAACATCTTCTAAGGACTTGCTTAATTTTGCGCGCAGCTGCTGCCCAGCATGACCTACTGCTTTGGTATCCTACAAGCTGCTTACTTTCTCCATGTTGTTCTCAGGTGTTCGATGGCCTTGACGTTGATTGCCTGGGGTCCGTGTTCCCTGAGGACTTAGGTGACTTTGCGCAGAGCATGCTGCCTGACGCCTCCTCAGACGAGCTCCTCTACTTTATGGTGATTATGCCTGCCACCCATGGCTTTGTTGTGCCTTGTCATAGCTGCTGTGGCATCCCTGTTGCCGCAGCGGAGGAAACCCTGTTGCGTGCAACCTGTGTGGCACTACCACCGCAAAGGGGAACCAAAGCATACCACCACCTGTGTAGCAACCCCATCAGGAAAGAAAAATAAAAGTATACCACCTGTGTGGCACCTCCAAAATGAAAAATTAAAGCATACCACCTGTGTGGCACTACCACCGCAAAGGGGAATCAAAGCATAACACCACCTGCGTAGCACCTCCATCAGAAATAAAAAAATAAAACAAACTACCTGTGTGGCACTACAATCGCAAAAGGGAACCAAAGCATACCACCACCTGTGTGGCACCTCCATCAGAAATGAAAAATACCAGCATAATACCACAAGTAATGCGCGGTAGTGCCACACAGGTGATGCGCAGAAGTCCCTAAGCCCTAACCCTAACCCTAACCCTAACCCTAAAACCCTAACCCTAACCCAACAAAGTACACCCACAACCTACGGATATGGCGCTTGCTGCATTTTTCCCACCACGCCCTGCCTATACGCTATAGTTTGCACCATGACCTCACATGCACACCCACAACCTACAAATGTAATGCTTGCCGCATGTCTAGGGTTGGCCAGAGCCGTATATATACACCATATATAACCGTATATTTGATGATTTCCCTGCCAAAAATACCGTACATACACCGTATATACATGGTTCTGGCCAACCCTACGTATGTCTGTCATCCACAACACAGCGCCATTTTCTGTCACGCTTGCCAGTTTGCTTGTCATCCCATCATCCTTCCCCTGTCTGCTGCTATATATTGCTGCTCCTCCCCACTCCCCTCTCCCTGCTGTTCTATAACCCACAATTACCTGCAGTTCTATAGGGTGCTGCTCCTCCCCACTCCCTGCTGTTCTATAACCCACAATGACCTGCTGCTCTGTGGGTGCTGCTCCTCCCCACTCCCTGCTGTTCTATAATCCACAATGACCTGCTGCTCTGTGGGTGCTGCTCCTCCCCACTCCCTGCTGTTCTATAACCCACAATGATCTGCTGCTCTATGGGTGATGCTCCTCCCCACTCCCTGCTGTTCTATAACCCACAATTACCTGCAGTTCTATAGGGTGCTGCTCCTTCCCACTCCTGTTTTTACAACCCACAATTACCTGCAGTTCTATAAGGTGCTGCTCCTCCCCACTCCTGTTTTCACAACCCACAATTACCTGCAGTTCTATAGGGTGCTGCTCCTCCCCACTCCCTGCTGTTCTGTACCACACCACTCCCTGTCGTTTTTTCTCCGCACCTCAGGTTTGCATGCGCTGCGTCACTTCAGGGCTGGTTAGAACCGTATAAATACACTGTATACGACCGTACGTTTGGTGGTTTCCCTGCCAAACATACCATATATACACTGTATGTATATACGGATCTGGCCAACTTTAACAATCTTGCTTGCAAATTGATCTCCGAGGTGCTTGTAGCGTACCTCTGTCTGAACTGCTAACACCTCTGAAGTGCTAACACCTCTGAAGTGCTAACACCTCTGAAGTGCTAACACCTCTGAAGTGCTAACACCTCTGAAGTGCTAACACCTCTGAAGTGCTAACACCTCTGAAGTGCTAACACTCCCCACTTTGTGTATACCTACAACACAGGCCATGGTAGACTGTGAAGAGGGCGTGGGTATCAGCTTCAAGCAGCTGACCCAAGCCATCAAGGATTGTGCCAACCTGGTGGGTTTGGTTTGGGTGGGAGGAGGATATCTGTTTTTTCTTTATGATTGTAGAGCATTTGACCTTTTTTTTATGTGCTTGTTTCTGGCTCAAATGTGTTTTCCTACTCATTGGCTTAGTCAGTATTTTTTACAGTTGTGCTGTTTGACACCCGTTATCTGAGATTATATTATTAATGATCTCATTTTGCCTATTTGTGCCGTTTCCCACCTGTAACCCGTGTCTAGTGATTAGTGATCTAATTTTGCCTATTTGTGCTGTTTGCCACCTGTAATCTGTGTCTGACAGTGTATCATCTACAGCATACGCTGTGTAACTACGTTCCCTACTTTGCCAAGATACACACAACATTGGTTCACACGGCACAATGTCTGCACCCTAATAAATTCCTGAAAAAAATAGTTAAATATTGGTACGCACAACATTTGTTCACAGGCACAATGTCTGCACCCTAATACATTCACTGAAAAACAACTAGAGTTTAATTTGGTACACGCTACCTTAGTTCACAAGGCACGATGTTTGCATCCAAATTTAACTTGCAGGTGAAGAGTGTGTCCGGACACATAGGGTCCGGTGCCGCTGAGGTGCTTGGACGAGCAAGCAACGCCATTAGGAATGACAAGGTATATGCTTAGGGTTGGCCAGAACCATATATACACACCGGATGTGACCGTACATTTGGGGATTTCCCTGCCTGAATTATTGTATATAAACCGTGTATGTATGGTTCTGGCTAAACCTATATATGTTGAAGAGAGCTTTTAGTTACTGTGATAGGACCTCTTCATACATTTGCACTTCGGTGCTGGCATTTGCTGCAGTACGGATCTGTGGAACTTGTTTCATACAGCAATGCATGTGGCGCATATTCATCACCTTCATGCCCGTGCATGCTTGCACTGTAATTGCACGACATGTGTGTTGCATTTGCACACTTGCACCTATAGCCAAATGCAGACATATTTTGCTGTGCGGACCAAACATGGAATGGGAACAACGCTTCTTAGGGTTTAGTCTTAGTGGTCTTAGTGGACTGCTCAGGGTTGGAAAGACGGCAGACGTCTGATGAGTTTGAATGTTTTGAACGTTTTGGATCTTGCTGCTGTGCAATCAGTGGAAAGACAGCAAACGTCTGATACATTTAAATGTGTTGATGTTTTAGATGTAGCTGCTGTGCATTCACTGACAATCGACCCCATGTGCATTCACTGAAAATCGACCCCATGTGCACAGGCATATGCAGAGTTGGCCTTCCAGGAGCAGCTTGACATATCTGGCTCAGATCAGCTGCACGTCGCCAAGCAAGCTGCTCTGCTGCGTGTCCTCCTGCCAGGCCTCCGGCAAAAAGAGCTGAGGTACGTTGTACTTTGTGCACACTTTTTGTGTGTTTGTGCTGTGATGATGTGGTAAAAAACCGTGGTGGAAAACAGAAGATTTTTGCCATGTTCATGCGCAAACAAAAGCGGAGGGAGGTACTCAAGCATTCACTACCAACTAGGCATGCCGCATGCCGTACCTTTTTTTTACGCAGACCTGCACCTGCATATGCTTGTTTGGGTCGCTGGGAGGACTTTCATCGCATATAACGGCCTGCTCTGCACCATTGGCAGTGGTGCCGTGTCCTTCACTGATCTGTGTCTGCCCCTCTGTGTGCCTGATTTATGTGCTTGTTTGAACTGCTGCAGGAGGATTGATCGCCCACTTGCATCTACTCTGCTCCAATGGCAGTGGAGCCGTGTCCTTCACTGATCTGTGTCTGTGCCTCTGTGTGCCTGATTTATGTGCTTGTTTGAACTGCTGCAGGATCTTGATCGCCCACGTGCATCTACTCTGCACCAATGGCAGTGGAGCTGTGTCCTTCACTGATCTGTGTCTGTGCCTCTGTGTGCCTGATTTATGTGCTTGTTTGAACTGCTGCAGGATCTTGATCGCCCACTTGCATCTACTCTGCACCAATGGCAGTGGAGCCGTGTCCTTCACTGATCTGTGTCTGTGCCTCTGTGTGCCTGATTTATGTGCTTGTTTGAACTGCTGCAGGATCTTGGTCGCCCACTTGCATCTACTCTGCACCAATGGCAGTGGAGCCGTGTCCTTCACTGATCTGTGCCTGCGTCTCCATGTGCCTGATCTGAGGTGAGTTGTGGTTGAATCAGTGTCGCAGAAAAAGCTGCATCAATATACTTAAAAACGAGCAGGCGAATAAAAACAAGTATATGTGGGTGTGGGCGTGAGTAGTGTGTGGTGTGGGGAAAGGCAGAGTGGCGCGTGTGCGTCTGTTCAACTATGTGTGGGGCAAGGATATGCATGCAAACAATGACCATTCTCCATAAAACCTGGTGGTGTGAAGAAAGGCAGAGTGGCGCCTGTTCAACGTATGTGTGGGGCAAGGATATGCATGCAAATAATGACCATTCTCCATAAAACTGACCTTAAGACTTAAAAACACGTGCGCCTTTCTCCTTCATAATGCACCTTACAGGTTTGATCTCTTAAACTGTAGGCTGTTGTGTTTGTCCCCCCACGCATATGCAACACCTTTTTCTCCATTCCACCTTGCAATCCATCCAAGGTGGACCGCATCTATGCTGTAGCCAATTGAACAAAAAAGCAGAGTTACATTGTAGCACGCCTGGTGTGGCATTATTAAAACATGCTCAGCATGGCTATGTCAGCACATTTAAACCCTCTTACATATTCCGCTGCTCCCTCCTCAGGTTCCCCGCTGGCAACACAAATATGCTCCCCTCATCAACACATGGCCGACCCAGAACAGCACCTCACCAACCCCCAGCCAGGAACACCACCTCCACCTCCTACACCGATATGCCAAGGGGGGGACAGACTGCATCAGTGATTGCAAATGGTGGCGCAGGGTCTTTCCCTTGCACCCGCCCCCCTGTCCGGCCACCTGTGGGCTCGTTTGCTGCCAGCACTGCAGACAAGCTCGGATCTGCTAGGTATGAGCTGGCAATTTGCATGGGCAGAAAAACGGACCCACATGCACGGATCTGCTATGTATGAGCTGGCAATTTGCATGGGCAGAAAAATGGACCCACAGGCATGGACTTGCTAGGTATGAGCTGGCAATTTGCATTGACAGAAAAACGGACCCACGGGCATGGACCTGCTAAGTATGAGGTGACAAATTGAATTGACAGAAAAATGGACCTGCTAGGTACTAGCTAAAAAGTTGCACTCACAGAAAACTGACCTACACTGGCACTCAAGACACTCTCCACAACAATCAAGGGATCGTAGGCGCTTTTGTGGCGGCTGCTGTAATGATTATTTGTTGTTTGAGCAGGAAGAGGGGATCATCAGTGAAGAACAGAAGGCTGAGCGAGAGTTTTCACAATCAGCGGAGCATGTGGGGCACCAGACTGACGGCCACAGTGCAGCTGGTAAAAGGCAGGGCATTATTTTTTACTGTAGGCGTCAATCAATTTGGCACCAGCATGCCAATACCACAGTCCTATTAGTAGGGTTGGCCAGAACCGTATATATACGCCGTGTATGACGGTATATTTGATGATTTCCCTGCCAAAAATGCCGTATATAAACCGTATATACCTATGTGGTTCTGGCCAACCCTACTTATTAGGAGTGTGGACTTATTTGCTTGCAGGACTAGTGCAGCAGCAAACTGGATGGGTGCGACTAGGGATGGGGCGGATCTGGCTGAGCTGCAAGAGTGGGAGGAGCAGGAACAGATGGATGGAGAGGCATACCGGGCACCGAATTACAGGTATGTAAAAATACAGGTAAGTTATGTTCAGCTTGCATCAGCACCTTGGGGGTGCTTGATTTGTGTTATGACCCCTATTGAAATGTATGTTACCGCATGGGGGGCACACTCCCCTACTTGTGTTGGTGAGGTCTAATTGGTCAGTTAGCAGTGGCTTTTAACACAGGGTCCTGGCGGGGGTTGTGACTGTGGGGGCAGTTGTGATGCTGTGTGTGTGTGTGTGTGTGTGTGTGCGTGTGTG
>Ga0307974_1002230_pt1 | contig 13706 bp, 12 predicted proteins | sample OrgLakmetagen784_FD_201812 | JGI IMG/M metagenome (GOLD analysis project Ga0307974, IMG submission 201812) | Saline water microbial communities from Organic Lake, Antarctica - #784 | ecosystem: Environmental > Aquatic > Non-marine Saline and Alkaline > Saline | place: Antarctica: Organic Lake... | reverse complement strand
AGATGTTTGAGTCACGCAGAATCGGATCATTGTCTGACGAGAGAGAACGAGAGGAACTTCCTTTCTGCTTGCCAGCCATTGTATCGTCCAACTGTGTCCAACCAAGATTTTTCTATCTAGTAATCTAGTAATCTTAATATTAATTTTTAATTTTGAACAGATAAGACGAGGCATTACACAACCCCCACAAATATCTAAACAAAACTCCTGGCCGTGTGCAGACCCGCAGACCCATGCCTCTTAACTATCTGACCTTTACTAAAAAGCCCTTCTTCTTTTTATTCTCCAGCTGGGATGACGTGTTTGTTTTTGGTGCATCCATTGGGTGGTGCAGGTCACAAAGCGACGTTCTTTCATAATCCACAGCGGCAGTGTCTACTCTATCTGCGTTTGTTTCTTTTCTTTTGCTGTTCCTTCACAGCGTTTTGCTTGTACCAAGGTCTGTGCCTCATTGTACACAAGATCTCATCGAGGAGGGAGAGTGCTGATGTTAACCTCCAGTTTGATGCTGTCCAGGGACAGTGGCTGCTGGTGTCTAGCGATACTGCTGAGGTGCTTAAGTAAACTAGGGAAAAGGTTAAACTTCATTAAAGTCCGGAAGGTAAGGTTACATGCTGTGTACGTCTCAGGGGGCATTTGAGCGAAACTTTCTTGAGAACAAAAGAACCGATCATAGCAAGAAATTTTCAGGTTTGGTCTGAAACTGGCTCCTGACAAGAGTGGTACGTTACTGGAAGGGGCACGTTTGATATGGACTATTTTAGCGGCATAGTTGACAGGTCTGAGATTGAAAATGTGTGAAAGCGAGCTTGAACCACCCACACCCAACATGATAATGTTAGTTTGGTTTGGATTACAAAGGAATTCAACCTGGAATGGCTGCTCAACCTATGAGAACGAGGTAAACCTCAAAAAAAACTAAGTAAAAAAAGGGCTGAAACGCAACTGGAAAATGCTAACCTTAAAGACACGAGAAGAAATAGGCAAAAACACATCAAAGTGTAGAAGTTGGTTCACCAATGTAGACGCATGCTGAAAAATAGTTACCTTTCAAAAGGTCAAAACCCACAAACATTGCACACAAATAAGTTGGACAAGAACATGATAATGTTAAGAGCTTTAATGGAAGCTATTCAAGTCCCAAATTCGATGCACTTACTATCCCACGTCAATGTTCGCAGGAAATTAACCATTTCGGCTGCTGTAAAATATAATCAGCAAAACATATGTGGTGCCACGTATCTTGGGTGGCGGGATATGTGTCAACGGATTGAAACTATTTTTAATCGTTTGCACATGTAATGTTACTTAAATTATTATTGATGACATGCCCAGGCTCTGATTATAAAGCTTTTTTAAACCCTTTTCCTGTTACCTGCACAGAAGGGCGCAGGGCGCCAGTCCCAAATTTCGATTGACACGAAACGCAAATATGCAGACACACAAGCCTGCACACACAGACAGACAGACTGACATACAGACAGACGGACAGACGCACGCACGCACAAACAGATGCATGCACAAAGAGATGCACGCACAAACAGATGCAGACAGACAAGCATGCATACAAGCATTCCATCAGAAGCGTAAGCATAGCATTTAAACTAAGCCAGAAGGACTTTGTTTAATTTCGTAACATCGGAAGCATGCATAATTGCAAAGCTCAAGCACATGACGTATGCGCAAGCACACACAAACAAACACAAATGCAAAAAGACAGAAACAGGAATTAAGATAGGCATGCAGTCAAGCTGACATATCAAAAGACACATGCTGACATGCAGACACATGCTGACATGCAGACACACAGGCAGACATTGAGACAGACAAGCACACAGGCATGCAATTTTGCAGACACACAGGCATGCAGACAAAGAATAGACAGGCACATAGACAAAAAAACAGACTAGGGCGCAGGCATGCAAACACGAAGACAGAAATGCATGCATTCAAGCACACCAACGAACTATTAAGCATGGCGAAAAGAATTAAGCCAGAAGCACATACCTTGATTACATCACATCAGAAGCATGCACAGATGCAAAAGGCAAGCATTCGACGTATGCGTTATGCGTGGAACTGACTTTGCTAACAAGAAATTGCTTTCTTAATGTTAGATGCATTGTCAGTTCTAAAAGCTTTAGCAATGTCACGTAGCTGCGTGCACGACATAGAAATGTTTGTATCAAAGTAAATATTACAGGATCAGACTTTACGCAAAATTGATAGCATCTTGCATGTTCAGATTGTCTGTACCTTATGCTGATGCCAATAAGGGTCTTTATCTCTTGTTATGTCCTGCCCGGTCCAGCAACATGAGCATGCACGCACTCCATAGGAAATGCTGCACACGTATCAGTTCTGGAAGCAGAAGCGAGTCATGTGCTTATTATGCGTTTATGCAGTTTGCCACCAACATTCAGTACAAGCATGTTTTGCAAAGAAAGAAACACACCAGCATAAAGGTCCAGAAACCATACTTAAAATGTTGTTGCGAAGCATGTGCATGGAACAGATGGTATTGTTCTAATGTGCGTAGAATGCATCTTGAGTTACGTGTGTATGCCTTACTGCAGAATGCACGCTGCCTTGCATTGCTTCAATATGTGTCATGCTTTCTACCTTGCAATGCAGCATCATCTGGATTGCGTACACCCCTCTGGAAAGCGTGCAGATTCAAGAAGCACTTACATCACTAATGTCCTTCATGTGTTGTTTGTAGCCACCATGAATGTCTGCCTGATGCTATCCCGGTACGTGTGTCTTCAAATCATGTCTTGACACAGCAAAGTGCTGGAAGATGCACGTCATGTCCCAAGTGAGCTTGCAATCAAGCCTCTCCTTGTTTGAGCTAACCCAACAAGTAGTCACCGTGCATGCTGTCTGCCTGATACTGTACCGGGACGTGTGTCTTCAAGTCCTACCTTGACACAGCAGAGTGTTGGAAGATGCACGTCATGTGCCAAGCGACCTTGCAGTCAAGTCTCTCCTTGTTTGAGCTCTCAGCAAGCAGACAGTCCAGCGATGTGTAATTATGCTGTAAAATAATAGTTATAAACAGCAGCATTAAACTGCCTGAAAAAGTTGCCGGCCAAAAATCCCTCCTCGTCGGTCTCCATGCAGCCACAAAATTCGGCAGAGCATAACTGCACCAATCCTCAACGGAATCAAGTAAGAATCAAAACAGTAAAATGTGCATTAATTCGCCGTCACAGCGTGCCCCTTTTTAGCCCTTCTCGTCACCAAAAGTCCGACCCTGCTTGTTCGCCGCTAAACTCGGCACAGACAGCCCGGGTACCCTAGGCAATTTTCCTATGTAAATCTTAAACCGTCGGCCGCAGCAGGCGAAGCGCCGTCACAGTGCCCCTTTTCAGCCCTTCTCCTCACCAAAAGTCCGACCCTCACAGCTCGCCGCGAAACTCGGCACAGCTCTAAGTTTGAGGCTGAAAGACTTTTCTAACTAAATCTTAAGCCGTCGGCAACAGCAGGCGAAGCAGGAAAAGGCTCCGAAAAACCTCCAACCGACTGAAAAAGTAGCGGTTAACTCCAGCTTGTCAACAAATTTCTTATTGAAATTTGGGTATTATGAGAAGAGAGAAATTATTATACGTTTCCCGCTTTTTGTGCAACCAAGTACCTGTGCCCTAGAAATCGAGGTGAGTAAATCGAATTTTGATTTATTTTGCCTGCTGTGCCTTTGCAAATTGGAAAAATTCACGGTGAACGATGCTGGCTCTGTCTGTCGTATGGGAAACAGTTGGCCGTCTGTTTATTGGATTCACACAGAACACATGATGGCGTGGGCCAACCGCTGGTGTCTGCACATTATTTCACTGTGTATTTCACCCATGCACGCACAATGAACCACCACGTGACTCAGACTCTGATCAGATCCTTGCATGATGACCAAAATACAGTACCAAACACCAAATCCCTGCACAAACTCACGCAGACAACCACCGCTACCAGCCTTTGTGTCACCTCTCAGCTCGGCATCATCATGTCGTCCAGCCTTCCGGAGTTTGGAGCACTGCAGCAAGCAGTGGAGGACCACCAGCTTTTCATGCGACAAAATGAGGACTGCCATCAATTAATTATGAGGCAGCTACGAGAAGCACACAAGTGAGTCACTGCGGCAGCGACAGATGTCTGGTATTTATAACCATTTCTGCGAAGTAGAGACTTTAGTTACAAGTTGTAAATGCTTGAAGCCGCCTTCATCTGCTGCATAAAAAACACGTGGATTTTACACCTCTTCATTTTTACATGCCCTTTCCCATGCAACATAGTCACATGCCAATATCATTATATCTGGGAAATCATAGCACACGCAACAGAGGCGTAAGCGCACAACAAACAAATGGCCTCTGAAAGCATGCACTAAATTTAAGGCAGGACAGTCCGTCTTGTGAACCATCAGCTATGTTAAAATCATCTCAGCAACAGGAACACCAGAAGCACCAACAACAAGCCTCGTCACCCATGAACTTGCAGGTTACGGTGTGAGCAAGAAAAGGAACTCTATGAGCTGACCAAAAGGCAGCGCTTAGAACAAGGGAAAGGTGAAGTTTGCTCTAGTGAGCACACTGCTTCAGAGAGGCGTTTGAATGCTGGGAGGACGACTGCACTCGCCTTTTTACCTATAGCAAGCAAGACAATTTTGGTTACAGGATATAATTTCCTCAATTTGCTAATGCTTTGAGTCATGCCTGTCGAAGCTGTGCAATGTACTGATGCTATGCAAATACCGTGCTTCCCCTTGCTAAGCCAGGTTTAAATATTAAATTTAAATGACTAAAAATCAATGGCTTATACTTGCATGCAGAGGCATTGCCCCCTCCGGAGATACTTACAAGTGGAGCATGCGCATCAAACATGTAATAAGAGATTCACACCAGCGTTGACTGACAGTTGTACAGCATTTTTGCATTTCAGCATCTGTTGCAAGAAGTGCTACAATAAAATTGGGTCAAGATATGGTTGCCTTGTTGGGTTGAGGGAGTTAAAAGTTGTGATGATTGGATTACCAGTTTAATTGTTAAAACAGGAACACCAGAAGCACCAACAACAAGCCTCGTCACCCATGAACTTGCAGGTTACGGTGTGAGCAAGAAAAGGAACTCTATGAGCTGACCAAAAGGCAGCGCTTAGAACAAGGGAAAGGTGAAGTTTGCTCTAGTGAGCACACTGCTTCAGAGAGGCGTTTGAATGCTGGGAGGACGACTGCACTCGCCTTTTTACCTATAGCAAGCAAGACAATTTTGGTTACAGGATATAATTTCCTCAATTTGCTAATGCTTTGAGTCATGCCTGTCGAAGCTGTGCAATGTACTGATGCTATGCAAATACCGTGCTTCCCCTTGCTAAGCCAGGTTTAAATATTAAATTTAAATGACTAAAAATCAATGGCTTATACTTGCATGCAGAGGCATTGCCCCCTCCGGAGATACTTACAAGTGGAGCATGCGCATCAAACATGTAATAAGAGATTCACACCAGCGTTGACTGACAGTTGTACAGCATTTTTGCATTTCAGCATCTGTTGCAAGAAGTGCTACAATAAAATTGGGTCAAGATATGGTTGCCTTGTTGGGTTGAGGGAGTTAAAAGTTGTGATGATTGGATTACCAGTTTGATTGTTACAAAGTGACCCTTTTTTTTGATCAAGGCCTTTAAAAGCATCAAGTGCTAAACGAATCCAACTGAACATGAGAGGCTGAAACAGGTTTTTTAAGATTGGTGTTTTGACTTGATGTTGATGTGTCCGTTTCAGCTCGAGTCTTAGGCTTGTTTTAAACCGATTTTTACTAATTAAGAAAAACTCATGTTGATCAGGGCACCACAACTTCTTCGCCATTGGGTTTTAGGTCCCTTTGCTTTCAAAACAAATAACGACTCCCTGCAATAACCATGGGAAGGAATTAACTTCACGCACCGTGAATATCGGGAAAAGAGGTGTAGGTACCAGAAGAAGGCAAGCGCAGTTGTGCCTGCTTTGCTCACACACGGGTAACTCAGTTCCTAACTCAGCGAGGTTCTAATTGTTTGCTGCTGCATTGGCTCAAACCACAGACGCATTGGCTGCATGCATCATGTCATGAAATATTGCCGGATGTTGATCTCAACAAGTGTGGAGGGTGTTTGTTTTTGACCCAATCCAGCGGCTTTCTGCTTTTTTTCTTTACCGGAAGTAGTGGCTGAGAAAGCTTGGTCTTTTCACTCCATTTTTTGCAATATGCAACAATGTTTTTTTGTGGCACAGACTGCTAGCCGTATGGCTCCTAGACTGGAGAACTGAAAGGCAAGGCTCTAGCAGTACTTCAATGCACAGCGGGAGGCACCAAGCTTGAATATTACCGGGAGTTCCGGGAGCCATATGCGTACGATGCGTTCTATTCGCAGTACACTCACGTGAGGGTTTGAAAATGTCCCTGCCTTTTTTGGCCTCAGTCGTCTCCCCCCCTTTTTTTTATGAGGCTGCTAGGTTTGGCCTACTCTTAGACACCTGTGTGTATTGCATTTCCTGTGCGCGTGCATTGCATTTCATTTCCTTTGCGCGTGCCTTGCATTTCATTTTCTTTGCGCGTGCGTGCATTACATTTGTGTTCGACACCTGCGTGTGCGTGCAGTAATACATGTCCTTTATTATTCATCTGTGGTGTATCAAAGATAAGAGGGGTTACATGAGGCTTTACACATAAAAACAGGCTAGGATAGTCCTGACATGCCCATCTCAGCTGAAGAACTGTGTGCGGAGCATTTGGACTTGCTTGAAATCTCCTAAAACGGTGCCATACTTGGATTTCCAAATCGCTCAATTCTGGAGTTGGAGTTCCCCCCGTCTTTATTATTAATTTGCAACACTCCTACCTCAAAACAGACTCAAAATTACTTGTGACAAAAATATACTCATCACTTGGTAAGTACCGGTAAGTTGGTAAAAAGCAAAAAAACAAGCTTCGCACGCTGTGTTGGCACAATCGGAACCAATATAATTTCATTGTTGGTTTAAATTAAGATGCGGGTAGTACTAGTTACGGGCGGTGGAGGCCTGGTGGGCCGGGCGGTACAGGAAGTCATCGCGCAAAGGCCGCCCGCAGATGAGACCTGGATTTACGCCACCAGCAAGGACGCAGACCTGACCAACTATGATTCTGCGAGGGCCATGTTTGAGAAGTACAAGCCAACTCATATCCTCCACTTGGCAGCCCGTGTGGGTGGCCTCTTCAGTAACATGAAGTATAAGGTAAGCAGGCTGGCATGTGATTACTGTATAAGGGGTTGCCATTGCCTGGAGGGGCTTGCTTGCATCATCTAAGACAGGTCCACGAAAGATGCTCACGCTGATTTACCCGTACTCCCCATAACCACAGTTAGTGTGCATATCTAAACTTTGTGACTGTTGCAGTGCCTATTGCAGTGATGGGTGCGGATGTGGGTAAGATGTGGATCGCATGGCATGCGTCGCAACTGCTGGACACACGCAGCAAATGCTGAACGCAGCAGCTGCTAAGATTAACGTGTTGCTCAGAACCAGCACGCTATAAGCTGAACACACACAAACACATACACACTCATACATACACACACACCACATCATCACACACACACACATACACATACACACACAGACACACACACACACACACACACACACACACAAACATATATAAACATACACACACATACACACACTTTTACAATAAACTCAACATAAACACAAGCAACACACACATACATACTCTTACTCCTCCTCTTTTCGCCTTCCTGTCTTCCCTAGGTCGAGTTCTGGAGGGACAACATCGTGATGCAGGAAAATGTGTTCAGGCTGTGCAAAGAATTTGACGTGGCTAAGCTCGTCTCCTGCCTCAGCACGTGTGTGTTCCCTGACAAAACCACGTACCCCATCGATGAGACCATGATACACAATGGCCCGCCCCACCACAGCAATCTTGGTTACGCCTACGCAAAACGGATGGTGGGTGCACAATATGATGCCTTTTTGTGTGGTACCCAGGCCCAGATTACAACCGTCAGTGTGGTACCATCGTGCTGTTGATGCCTTCAGTATATAATGCCATCACCCAGCTTGGTGCCTCCGGTGGTGTGAACCACGTGCATTTGTCAGAGTGTTTGAAGTCGGTTCCCTCACAGATAATAGGCGTTTTTGGATGCCTTTGCAAAGGTGTGTGGGTGCCCTGTACTGCACGCAGATTCGTAAGTTGAGCAACGTTGCTGTAGGGCTTCTGTTATTTGTAAGACAAACAGCGCACACACATACACACACACACACACACACAAATACACACGCAGCACATACAGCACACACACACACACATACACACACACACACGCACACGCACATACACACACGCAGCACACACAGCACACACACTCACAGCACACACAGCACACACACTCACAGCACACACACATACACACACATACACACACACGCAGGTGGATGTTGTGAATCACCTGCACCACGAGCAGTATGGATGCATGTACACATCCGTCGTGCCCACAAATATTTTTGGCAAGCACGACAACTTCAGTATTGAAGACGGCCACGTCATTCCGGGTGAGTGAGGCATGCTGACTTCGCTGATCAATGGGGCTGCAGCTGCTGCTCTGGCTCTGAAACCAATGGCAAGCGTGAGGAGGAGGCTCGCTGAGTGGGTTCCAAGCATGAAAAGTGTCAAGTGAAAAACTGTGGTGTAAGCAAGACATGCTCAGTACAATGACAACGGCTGCGAGGATAAGTTTGAGGCAGACGGTGGAGAATGCGCTTCTTCAATGATGTGTGTGTGTGTGTGGATGGGTGTGGGTGTGGGTGTGGGTGTGCGTGTGGGTGTGTGGGTGTGTAAGTGTGGCTGTGGCTGTGTGTTTGTGTGGCATGGCTGTGTGAAGCTGCACAATACAACATAAGTATTGCAGGTACATGTGTGGGGCACCGTAATGTGTGTTGAGTGTTAAGTGTGCATCAAAAATGGTGTCCTATCATGGTCGCCCGCCAGCTCCCCCTGATTCACGCTTCAATAAGCAAAGGCATGGTTTGGAGAAATGTGTGAGGCAATGCATTCTGTGAGACACCACAAATCCAACCACTCTTTCAGAGGAGGCAGAGAGTGCTCACTTTCTTTGCTGGGTACTGTCAGGCTCCACCCATTGAAAGGCAGAGTACTGAAAACGTCAGCTACCCTCTACCCGGAGGCTGTCACATTTGTATAAGCTCACTAGTGTTGTATCTACCGCCCCAATAACCAATAATATTTGTTAGGGGCGCAAATAGGAAATAAGCCTAATGCCCGCTGTGCCTCTACTCCTGCCTGTATGTGGGTGGGGGTGTGCTTGTATACGTGTAATTGTGTGTAAGTGTGGGTGTGGGTGTGGGTGTGGGTGTGGGTGTGGGTGTGGGTGTGGGTGTGGGTGTGGGTGTGTGGGTGTAGGTGTGGGTGTAGGTGTGGGTGTGGGTGTGACTGTGTGGGCCCCCTGCTTTGATCGTGAGTTTGGACCATAAAGGCAAATGCAGCTCCTCAAAACAAACCAAGCAGAAAATATGCGATGCAACTGTTTTTGCCCATAGAGTGCTGTCAGCTTATCCTCTCATGCACGCCAGTCAATTCCGTGCACAGACTTATTGTTACACCTGTCTGTGGCACCCCTGCTTTGCAGGCCTCATCCGCAAATGCTATATCGCAATGCAGACTAATTGCGTTAATTGCTATAATATAATTGCTATAATGCAATGCATCCACAAATGCTATAACGCAATGCAGACTGACACCCCTGCTGTGGCACCCCTGCTTTGCAGGCCTCATCCACAAATGCTATAACGCAATGCAGACTGGACAGCCGTTTGTAGTTTGGGGCAGCGGCAAGTGCGTACGGCTAGCTAGGAACGTGTTTGTGTGGTGGTGTGTGTCTATGGTCTGTAAGCTGGAGAATGACTGCATGGTGTGTGTGTTTATGCATGTGTGTGTATGTGTGTATCAATGTGTCTATGTGTGTGTCTGTGCATGTGTGCATGGTCTGTAAGCTGGAGTACGACTGCGTGGTGTGTGTTTATGTATGTGTATGTGTGCATGGTACGTAAGTTTTGCAGTGCATGTTACAGCGCAGACTAGGCCAGTGCCTGTGCGTACTTTGCAGAGCTCAGCACACAATGCGGACTAGGCAGTGCCTGTGTGCTTTAATTTTTGCAGTGCCTGTGTGCTTAAATTATAGCAGTGCCTGTGCGTGCTTTGCAGAGCTCAGCACACAATGCGGACTAGGCAGTGCCTGTGTGCTTTAATTTTTGCAGTGCCTGTGTGCTTTAATTATAGCAGTGCCTGTGCGTGCTTTGCAGAGCTCAGCACACAATGCGGACTAGGCAGTGCCTGTGTGCTTTAATTTTTGCAGTGCCTGTGTGCTTTAATTTTAGCAGTGCCTGTGCGTGCTTTGCAGAGCTCAGCACACGACGCGGACTAGGCAGAGCCTGTGTGCTTTAATTTTAGCAGAGCTTAGAACAAAGCATTGCAGGCCAGGTAACCGTATGCAGTACGGGCGGCAGCAAGTGTAGGGTGTGTTTGTGTATGTGTGTGTGCGTGTGTGTATGTGTATGTGCTTGTGTGCACACATGTTGAGCTACATATTGGTTTGAGGGCAAATGGACTTTACCTAAACCCTGCCAGTCTGTCAGCAAAACAATGCGCACAAAATGTTGCCAGGGCAGGTAAGGAGTTGATTAAAGTACCTGCATCCCACATACACACAACTACATACGCACACACAAATGTGCGCACGTGCATACACGCAGGCCCTTGAGACAGTTTATCTTCTCAAAGGACCTTGCAGCTCTTATGATTTGGGTGGTTAGGGACTACAAGGAAGTTGCGCCCATCATTTTGTCCGTAGATGAAGCAGCAGAGGTGCGTCTGAGTGTGTGTGTGCATGGAGTTGTGCATTGTTCGTGTGCTTCTGCATCAAGTGCAGCCCACCAGTTTGTCTGTGGAAGGAGCAGCAACAGTGTGTATGTTTTTGTGTATGGGTGGCAAGGTGAGTTTGTAGGGAATGCTAGTGTTCAGGAAAAATTTGCCAAAGCTTCGATTACTTTGTTGCGCGTACATGCATGCATGAAATGCTTTGTACACATGACAGACAAAAAAGTCAGCCCTCCACAATAGGTCGTCACCAAATAAAAATTCAGGTTAGGATTAGGTTCCTCTTGGCCTGTTTGACCAATCATATTTTAAGACCCTTGAGGCCTCAGTGACTCTAGGTGTACGTGTACACACACATTTACATTCACATGTGTGCAGGTGACAATTGAGCACGTGGCCCGCAGTATATGCTCCGCCATGGGCTTCAAAGGAGATCTGGTGCTGGACAGCACTAAGGCTGACGGTCAGCTGAAAAAGACGGCCTGCAACACAAAGCTGCGCAAGTACCTGCCTGACTTCCAGTTCACACCCTTTGATGACGCCATCAAGGAGACGGTCGAATGGTTCCAGGCTAACTACGCTGCTGTTCGGAAGTAGGGGCAGTTCACGGGGGTGAAAAACTGTAGCATCAGCAGATGAGAAAGGGGTAAGCAGTCCCCAAATTTAGTAGGCTGGCAAGCTTTTGGCTGGGCCCGACCAGTGCAAAGGTAAACAAGTTTGTGGGTGCAGTGTAGGCTCTGCAGCCGTATGAAGTTGTGATTAGCAACTTGTGTACTGTGTATATGCCGTGAGGGACCCAAAGTCCTGAGTTCTACACAGGAGTCTCCGTTTTTCTCCACTTCTATCCTTTTCCTTACCCAGTGTTGGAAATGGATCCCCCTGCCCCCTAACTGTGCAGTTCTTCTGTTTTCTACAACACACGTGCTGACGATGTGCACCTGTATGCACTAAACACAACGCAAGCATCTTGGCCGAGAATTGGTGCAGGGGTCAGGACTTTGTAGCAGAAAGTTGCTGGGTGACTCCGTTGTTTTAAAGGCTCAGAATGTTGCATTGCAGGGGTGCTTGACGACAAAAATAGTTCAGCTTAGATTCTTGGGAGCTTCAGAGCATCAGATGAGGGCAGTCGCAGGTGTTTGCTGTCTTTGCACACTTACTGTTCCTTTGTATGATGTTATGTCGGACTGACAAGGCGACGCCTAGACTTTGACCCGCAGCAGCAGAATGGCATACAGCTTTTTCTGTTAGAACATCGGTGTGACATGGTGTGGTCGTGTCTGTGTAGAAAAGTTGTCATGAGCGCTTTAGAAGGGGAAGAAAATGAGGAGGATCCTGACACTGCCTCACAACTGGCTGTGAATTAGACACACATGGCTGTGTATTAGACACACAATACATGGCTGTGTATTAGACACACATTACATGGCTGTGTATTAGACACACATTACATGGCTGTGTATTAGACACACATGGCACTGCCTCACAACTGGCTGTGTATTAGACACACATGCACAGCGTTGTACAAGATTTTGTTGTCAGCTGTGAGCAATGAGACCAAACTGATTCGATTTGCAGGATGAGCGGACTGAACAATGTTGCATGCTTTGTGATTGGTGCCCTGTAACAGTGCCTGGCAAAAGCTGTGGGCAAGTCCATTGCCCACCGTGATGACAGTCACCTACTTGCTGATTCCATTTTTACCTTGTCGCGTTCAACTAACATGCTTGTTTGATTATAGCGCACACTGATTAGGAAGAGAATCTGCGAATCTACAATTGTTATGTTCTGTCAATTCAAAAAGAACAAATATAATCATCAGCCTAACTAGAAGAAGGCAACAACAGTAAGAAGGGTGTGGTTTTTTGAGAAACTCCCACGCTTTGCCTGATGGAGGTTAGGTAGCAATTCCAGCAGCTATTCAAACAGGAACATTCCACGCAAGCAGCAGGTAGTTGAAACTTTCTTCAATCATGGAGTTACATGATGTATCACTTTATTCTTTGTCAGGCGGAGTAATGCCACAGTGTATACACGCATAATCACTTCCGGTTGAACTAAGAAATTCTGTTGACGCTTGCCTGAGCGCATTACCTTTATCGAAAAGAAAAAGGAAAGAAGAGACTCCGCGGGTATTGATGACACAGCCAGCATGATTGTGGGCGTACGCAGGTATAGGTGTAGTGCTGCTGGTTCGGAGTTTATGTAGCAGCAGGGGCCGCAGCACAAGAGTGATGAACCAGACCATGTTCAAAACCCTTTCGTTGTGCATGTGCTGCTCCTCAAACATGAGTTTTATGTATAGTATGATACTTTAATTTACCTCCCTCATTCTTGGTATCCTTAGTGTGCCATCAGCCAGAGTTTCGGGCTGTAGGGGTAAGGGGTAAGGGTTACACAGATATATCCGCCAGCGAGGGCAGTTGAGCTATAGCATAAAAAAGCCAGCTTCAAGAAGAGAAAGAGGCCAGACTGAACAAGACACCAGAAAAAGAAGCTAAATAAACATGAAACAGATGTATGAAGAAGAGAAAAGTGAATAGAGAAAGAGAATGTTTGGGCTGTAGGCCATCCTTGTAACCCCTTGTAACCCCCTTAGTGTGACAGTCCTGGGTTTTCATGTGCCCAAACATAAAGATCCCTCTCTTTGGTTTAATTACAAGAATAAAAAAATAGAGCCACTGTACTCGTTGCAGTGGCTCTCTCAATTTTTGTCGGGTCTGGCGACCTGTGTTGGTATGCATGGTTATCAGGAGACCAGCCTCGCCGTCTCCTCTTCACGTGGCC
>Ga0307974_1002226_pt1:0-12500 | contig 13710 bp, 8 predicted proteins | sample OrgLakmetagen784_FD_201812 | JGI IMG/M metagenome (GOLD analysis project Ga0307974, IMG submission 201812) | Saline water microbial communities from Organic Lake, Antarctica - #784 | ecosystem: Environmental > Aquatic > Non-marine Saline and Alkaline > Saline | place: Antarctica: Organic... | reverse complement strand
ATGACTGACTGAGGAAAACTAGAGGCCAAGAATGTTGTTTCCCTCACGTACGGAAAGCAAATTTTCTTTGGCCTGGCCACCAGTGCCAGTAAAGCCTGGGCGTTTCAACGAAACGTCAGACTTGTGAAATAGCACTCAACATCATAGGCCAGGGCTTCTGACCCCTCCACGATTGAATCAGCCTGTCATTGCTACGGCCATGGCTAGCTTCTAAAAACCCAAGCACCCCGTCAATAAGTGAAGATGCCATAGATACGAGGGGCAGGAGGATGAGGTATCTGGAAATGTGCGCACTAGCAGCAATGCATGCCTGTGCTCTCCGTACAGCAACCTCCTTTTTGTCCAACTTGTCAACCTCAGGTTTGCTTCCAAGGTAGAGGGGCCACGAGACTTGCAGCTAGAGAGGACCGTTGGGACCTGCCTGAACGCTGGCAACGGTGAGTGTGATGCGGCCCTCCAATGTTTTGGAACTGGTACCGAGTGTTTGTTGCTGACCAAAGGACGTTTGGCTGAAACAAGCTTCTTTCAAAGGCCCATATTTTTGCAGAGGCCAGATGTGCAGGACACCTCTGAGCTACTGGTCACTGTGACCATCTGGTATGGGAGGCTTAACAGTTTTTTTGGCGTTTGTAGGTTCTCACAAGCCATGCCTGCCCGCCTTTCAAAGTCGTCATCGCAGACAGCTCAGCAACAAATCTCGTCTTTGTTCAAGAACCTATTAATGAGCCATGTGTGCGTTCGTTCTTCCACACAGTCTGCAGTGGAAGGCTTGCTTTTCAAAGCAAAATTAAACATCCATCAGCTCAGACTACCCATTTACAAACCTGTAGTTGACGACTTGATCTGGGTGGCTGGCGGCCGTGGCTTGCATGTTAACAGCTATTGTACTGATTATGACAAGGGATTGGCGTATAGCGCTATACGATACATTTCTGTAGCACTATATAGCGATATAGCGCTTGTAAGCAAACGTCAATCCCTGTTTGTGACATATAGACTTTACGACTTTACTTTTGTATGCCCAACAACAATAGCACAGAATTTGACGTACACACTACTTCAATATGCCCTCAATTGCACAGATTTGACATAAGCACACTTTCATTCATACGCCGGTGACGATCGCACTGAGTTTGACGTCAGCGTTACGTTACTTCCATGCTGTGAGGCCACATTACAGAGAAAAGCATTAAAACCATAGACTCAAGGATTATCCTTTGAAGTGGTGCCTGTTCTATTTTGCTCTAAGTTCTCCACCATCAAACTGCTGAGGATAGAGGGCATCGCTTGCTGCACTTGTTCAGGGCATATCTCCAAGTTAGGAATTTTAAATGAGGTCTAGCCAGGACCACAGTGTTGAAATGTACATGCATTTTATAATATTTCTTTGCCATTTATTTGCTGTATTCACATCGCACATGCTTGGTTACGGCCAAACCCCTAAATCTTGCAGTGGACAACCTGTTAAGAGTCCTGGCCACCATAAAGCATGCTGAGGACAGAGCACTCTTGAGTCCGACAGGCACTGCTGCAGGCTTGGTGAAAGAGCGTCAGGTCGACCGCACAAGGTATGAGCTATCCTGCAGTTCTGCCTACTATATACCTGATGACCCACATTAACACGATTCTCTATACCATGTGATTTCTTAGGTGAGACGTTGTGTGGCTGTTTGTGTCTAAGGGTGGTGCAGATCCTCAAATGGTACTTATCCCATGCGCCAGTACTGACTTAGATTTAGATTTACATGGGGGGACCTTCAGCCAGACTGTTCGGCCTGTGACTGGTCCTTGCCAGTCAACAATAAATCGCCAGTGCTGACACTGCGTTGTGTTCCTATCCCTTTCTTACTCACTGTGTCCCAAATCTGTCTCACAAAAGCATTGTACCAAACCAATAGTACCGAACCAGGAGCACCAAAGGGCTGTTGTGGTGTTACAGTGACAAAACGCTCCTAATCAGTTAGAGGGCTGTTGTGGTGTTGCAGTGACAAAACGCTCCTGACTAGCTAGAGGGCTGTTGTGGTGTTACATTGACAAAACGCTCCTAAGCAGTTAGAGGGCTGTTGTGGTGTTGCAGTGACAAAAACGCTCCTGACTAGCTAGAGGGCTGTTGTGGTGTTACAGTGACAAAACGCTCCTGACCAGGTAGCTTGTTCTGAATCAACCGTGATCTCTGTAAGCTGCGCACCACATGCATGTGCGCCCAGAGCGGAACCTGTACATATGGCAATTTTGTGCAACGATCCTGTGGCTGGCAGCGTATGGATGTATGGATTTGTTTGTGGCTGACAGAGACCAGCCAACAGCAGCCAATAACAACTGACGATCATCACCACCTTGTCGTAAACAATGTAGTAATTGCGTACAATGATTTTGAGCTCTGCCATCAAAGCCAAGCTCCACCTAAGAATCCTCCCCTTTGCTGTACGTTTGTGCAGGGATGCGCACTTGGCGGAGCTCTTCAGCTTGTTGGACACCCAAAAAACAGGGTCACTGTGAGTAAACAGAAACCAACATTCACGGACAGCCTATTGTTTTCCCAAGTCAGAGCATGGACTTCAGTTAAGTTTCCACTACTTAGTTGGCAACACTATTGCACCAGGCAGGCTGGCGTAAGAGGACTCCCCTAACGCAATTTGTAGAGTTGGCCAGAACCATATATTATATACGGTAAATTTGCGGTAGTTTTGGCAGTGAATTCACCAAATATAAAGTGTATATATATACGGTTCTAGCCAACCCTAGCGAATTGTGATACCTCCTCCGTGTCGCCCAGACGAGCGTTGTGACTAAACACCTACAGGACCCTCACCGCCTTCTTCAATGGCCTTGAGCTTCTGAGGGAGCACATGAGTGATGCTGAGTTGGAGCTAATCGGGAGCTCTATGGATGGCAGCGGCCGCATCACACTGGAGCAGTTCCTGTAAGTCTGGGGCTGGTGTGGGAGCTGAAAGGAATAGAAAACTGGAAACCTGTGCCCTAACAAGGCGTAAACAACAGTCTGTAAGGAAGGGAAGGAATTGTTTTACTGGCAATTTGTGCCATCAATTCAGGGACAATTGCCTGGCAGTACGCACTTACTCAGAACTTAATGTGGAAGGCAATTTGCCAGCCCATCTAGTGTGTGAGGATTATGGAGCTTGGCTTTTTGAGCAAAAGGGGATGGGGGCAGGGTGTAAGAAGATGCTGCTTTTTTATCAAGCTGTAAGTCATGTCTTGTGACGTCCTCTCTGCATTTCACGTTGTGTATACATAGTCTTGAAATAGAGGGCCTTTTGCTTTCCATGGGTAGAGGGAGTCAAATAGTGAACTGGGATTAGACTACTAGTTGGGATGTAGTCTCAGCCCTTTCTTGCCCACGCTGGTGTGTCACTCTTAGTTTTCGCCTTTGCAGTCGTTCTCAACACTGCTAAACATTCATAATGAAATTCAAACTCAAAGCTTGTGTTGTAGTTGACAAGGATATATCCGTTTCCCACCCGTTTAGAAGACGTCACTAAAACATCCATTGCTCCAAACTTGTGCCTTTGCAGTGCGGTCGTGAATGCAGCTGAGCTGAGCAAGGCCAGCAAGGACACCACATTCCTTCAGCACCTTACTCATGTGCACCCCTCTGAATCCAGTGTTGACAAGTTTCAATAAAGATGTACAGGAAAGCGCAAGATAATTTCAAATGTGCATTTGCGGCCTGGACCTGAACTTTTGTGCTGCTGTGCTATCTACCTAAACACTGCAGTGTACATATTTGCCAATTGCTTTGGAGGCTGCCTCCGTTGTGCTGTTTTAATATGCTGTTAGATTCAGGGAGCTTTTGTTGATTTCTATGGCAAGACATAGTTTACAGGTAAATTCTTGTTTAGCTGCAACAAATCAGCACCGAGTACACACAAGGTAAAGTTACATCGCTATATATGCCTCCGGGGGCATCTGAGCGGAAGTTCGAAAAAAAGCCTGTAATCACACCTAGCTAGACAAAAGGGGAAATGCCTAACAAAAGGGGCCTAAGAGAAACAAGAGAAAGAGATGGAATGATAGAAAAAAGTTGGAGAAAAGGCGAGAAGTTGGAAGCCAAAAAGGGAACTGAAGAATAACCAGCAGAAAAAGTTTGGTCTGAACACAGAGAGTCTTGAAAGAGGCAGTGCCAGTGCACCACATAGACATGCCGAAGATCAAGCCGGCTGTAGAGTACACAAAAGTAACGTATAAACCGCCAGCAGAATGTAAGCGCTTCCCGCCTAGATCAGGATAGAACACTTCTGGGATGAACCATACACCAAATCAAGAACCTAAGAAAGAAAAATAAAGTGTCCAGGCTTAAGACACAAAAAGCGTTGAGAGACCGAGTAGAGCTCCTTCAAGTTCAGTTACAAGGAGTGACACAGATTTGAATGCTGGACGGTGCATTACACTTAGGCGGAACAGACGGTTCAAGCAGTGTATGAGCAGCAATTTTAGGGCGAAGCCCATGGGAAGTTGTGCACGCCTCAATTCCTATCTCATAAGGAGCCGGTTTCAGGCCAAGCCAGCAACCCTCCTGATACCCATTGATTTCTCCTATCCTTTTCGCGGTGGAGGAGCTTTACGGTACTCGGTACCAGAGTGGCTCCTTTTCCTTAATTAATGTGGGGAATGCTTTCACTGCCTGCATAGTTTTTTCTTTTTCTTTTCCTTTTCCTACTGCACCATTCACCTGCTCCCACAACTCGAACTAGAAAATTGTGCCCAGCTTTATGTCATGACATCAGAAAAATATAAAAAAGGTGCACAAAATTGTGGTGTCTTAAACCGAAACGTACAGGTGGAGCATTTCCAGAGACTCTTCACATCTTTCTGCAAATCAAACTAATACGAGCCCACTGATGGAATAGGGTCCAAACTCCTGCAGAAAAATGTGGAGGTGGAATAATGTTAAGAGAAGGAATTACAACGTTACTTGGCAATGATCACTTACACACACCCCTGAATCAGACAAATGCTTAAAAAATTTCTGGATTGAGTTCCAGACTCGCTCATCAGAACCGATAAACACTCCTCAATTCGTCCTCGAGATTGCTAGTTTGGTGGCAGTCTGGTGCTTTTGCAATGCAACAGAAATGATGTGAATTGTGATGGTGTGTCCCCCTCTCTTTACCTCTGTGAATACACTGGCTGTGCGGCTGTGTTACCAAGCAGCATCGGAGGTCCTTTCTACTTAAGCACACTGCTGAGAGCAAATGGTCGAGCTTAGCACTTACATATACACCGTACAATTACACCTGTGCCTACCTGCATGATAGCCTCGCGCTCTTGCAACCAGCTAGAGGGCCGTGGTGGTGTACGATGAATACCACGTGCCTGTGCGAAAATGGAAGGTTGCAGAAGCATCCGCTGAACACGAGCTGTGCTTTACATGTTTGTGAATCTTGAAAGGTCACATCACATGGTGATCAACTGTTCTCTTCTAACAGGCAAGTAGCACGACCATCTTCTGTTGTCATTACGCAGGACATCCCTTGCTAGCATTGGTGGAAATATTGCTACTTTTGCAATGCAACCACAAACGTGAACTAGAGCATTCATTACAAAAACTGCACCTGTCCTTCCATTGTAGGTGTAGATGAGATGCGATTGCTGCTGTTGGGCAGGCTACGTCCACCACCAACGCTACTGCTGCTACCGTTTCCCCTGCAGAGGAGGAGAACGACAACTTAAAAGCACTTTCAGCATGGATGAATGGGAAGTTTGGAGGTCTGCACCACTCAAAGGGTGCAATTGCCACATCCACCAAAGTATAACGGTAAGCAGTAAGCAATAAACGCGCCCTCTGCACACACCTGCCCACTGAGACAGCCTTTGAACCTTGACTGCGAGACATGGTGCCGTGCGGCTGTCCTTTCCTTCCACGTTGCTGCTGTTGTTGAGGGCTACTGTCTGCGTACATTACAAAGCTTGTGGCATTGTTCAGCTTAACTTCATATATCATAAAGGACGTTAAGAATGGTGATAACAATGCATGCTTACATACGTGTCACTGGCACAGGAGCTGGATCTGTGCCAGCAATTCCAGATAAGCCAAATTGAAGCAAACACAATGCAGCAGAAAAAGCTATGTGCAGGACAGCCTTAGGGAGGATGCTGATAAACATTAGCAAAATCGAGACCCTCTTGCCCAATGCATATTATCACCTGCAAGGCCAGGTACACTCTCACTCTCATAACCAGGCGCACGGCGCATATGCACTGATAGATTTACAGGCAAAACCGCACCGGGTAAGCTGTCAGCTACATCAATAGGCTCTGGGCCTCCTTGGCGTTTTGCTCTCTGATTCAGCTTTGCCTGTGCAAAAAAGTGTGTGCAAGTACTTTTATGTGGGTGTATTTTGCGTACATTGCAAGCTATGATGGAATGTCAAGCCTGAAATATGAAAAACGAGTGTGGAATTTCATTTTTTGCTTCTTCGACTGCATTTGCTCAAAGCATACACATTCTTTCCCCTAATCTCTGGTCATATCAAGTCCCACCGCTTGCCCTCCTTTTTTATAAACTGAGCTCGACACTCCCTCGTACTCTCAACTTTTGTCGGATTTGCGGCTGCAACCTTGTTTTCTTCGTGTGACTCTTTTTATACAACATCCACACGCTTCTTGGCTTTCACCTGTTTTTTGACGGCTTTACGCGCTGCTTTAGCCTCAGCCTTATGTGCATCGGCAGCGGCAGCCTCCAGCTCCTTAGTGGAAGCCTGTTGATGAAGAACAATAGAGATACAAACAAGGATGGTGTTCAGGCTACGGGCACGTTATTCGTAATGGATTGGCTCAGACCCTGCGCATTTGTTGTGATTCTTCTAAATGGTAGTTGCTCACAAAAAAGGCACCAAACTATCTTTGTTTATCCTTACTTGCATAACCTTTCAAAGCCATAAACGGTCTATCAATTGAACGGATTCTCAGGGGTAGGGTGAGGACAGTAATCTGTGGTTTGCGCACTCGTGTTGTCATTCGATTTAACATGCTCAGTCGCAAGCATGCTTTCCAAAATCACACTTGCAGCCCCGTTCGATTCACTACCTGCTGCTCAGCTTCAAGGCCACTCATATATCCACCCCCCATTCCGTCAGACTCTGCTCCACCCTGTGCATGGGGTGAGATTGCGAGTAGTTGTGTGAAAGCGTGTAGTTGTTGAGGACGAGATGGTCACCAGGCGTGGGATGGGGGAACGCATCAGGTGCACGTAGCAACTTATCATTGCTAGGAGGTTGAGAGGCAGAAGGCAACTGCTGTTGAACCGAGTCAAGAGCGCTTCTGAATACCGACTGACCGCACCTGCTCCTCTTCCTCTTCCTGGCTGCTCTCCTCTTTGCCAGCAACTGTGCGTGATGCCCTGCGTGCTGCAGAGTCCATAGACAAAACTGCAGACACAATAATTGTGGATGACTGTGCAGTGATGAGCCACTAGACCTTGTACAGACACGAGTTGCTCGAGAACAAATGCCAATTCAGAGTTTGAGACTAGAAACTGCACGCAACATTGCAAACACCCACTACGTTTGGAATATTAACCGCACAGTCGTGTGTAGGCACACACACTCCTCAGCAATGTGATGTGCTGTGGTGATCTATGGAAGCAAGGAAATTGTTAAGACTGGTAGAAAAGCATATGCGCACTTTGCCATGGCAGCTTGTCCAAAAGTCCATCACAGAGTGCGCATAATTCCGTCCCAAAATGACCCCCCCCCAAAAACACTGTCCTGACCCCCCACACTTATAACAAGGGTGTTAATCTGCTCAGAATGTAAGCAGCTATCTGCCTGTACAGTTTTCTTGCCAAATAAAGTAGCACCTGAAGAGTTATGGGGCAAAAGCTGATATGCGCACGCTCTTGCACTGACTACCTGTTTAGTTCACAAATCCAGCCAAAACATTGACCAAAGCACTTTTACTTCATTCATGCAACTTATATATAGTGCGACACATGAACTGCAAGTTTGGAATCAATTGCTGGTAATTTGCTTGAACACACCCCCGCGGCCTACTTGGGGGCATTCCATGCATTTCTGTAACGGGGCACCCAGACCCCTCCCCTAAATCACTCAGCAAGGGTGCCAATTGAACGGGCTCGAGCTGAGGAACCCAAAGTATATTCAACATTTCGTAAAAGTGTCCCAGTAAAATTTTGGAGCACCCCCCCAAAATCCCCGACCTCCCCTGCCCCCGGACCCCTCAGAATTGACTCATTTGTATACCAAACGATAGAATTGGACGCCAGGGTTACGAATAAGTAATTTTAATTGACAAGTGACGCCAAAAAGTTATGATACTTACAAGCTCCTGTCCCATGGCATACAATACAGCATCTTGCTTGCTAGCAATAGCAAACAACTCTGACATCAGTTAAACTGTGTGGCTGCGTTTGCTACTGGGTGCTCCGCCTTTTGAAGCTTTGCAACATCTTTCTGCCTATTTGCACCACAAAGAGGTAAGAGGAAAAAGTGAGACTCACGCTGGCAGTGATAACGTAGCCTCGTTACTATCGCCGCACCATTACTGGCAATATTTAGCAAATTCATAAAACATTCCTGAGTCAACCAGACTAAAGACTCTCATGTAATGCTCCTTCTATCTGTATAACTATCCACACTTTGGCTAATATTACACTAAGCCACCTGAGTCACGCAGGTAGAAGGGCAGTCCGCAAGAGAGCACAAAAGGCAGGGTGGCCATGGTTTCTTCTGGAACGCCGACCCCTTCCACTGCCTCTCGTTTAGTCACCAGGTTGTACTTAGAGTTCTGGAGGCAAAAAGAGGTTGTAGCAAAACTGAGATGGCGTTGAGCATTCGCTTTTTTAAAATCATGATCTTACCACAAAGGAGCAGAATACCCGAGGAGTGAGTGCAGAGTAGTGGAAAATGAGACGGAAACTCTCACCAACCATGAGGCTTGTTTGCTGTAAACGCTTGTCTGCTTGTAACCAACTGCATTTGAGGCCATGGCTTGGTTGCTTGAGTAACAGAGAAGGCTAAACCGTCTCAATAGGTTAAGCGCGTTCAAAACCTTCTCCGTTGAAGCTGATATTTTTAGTACCTCAGTGCACTTCCGTCTGGAGATTTAGTTCAACCGTTGTTTAAGGACGATCGTTTCAGCTGCTCTCCAAGCAACGCAACGTGTCTAATGCTGGATCCAGGGCAAATCATCTCACAAGTTTTAATCCAGCCAAAACCTTCAATCCCCAAAAGTACATTACCATGTCGAAGGATATTTGTTGTCGAACAAGCTTTAGCACATCAGATCACATCGACACTTTAGCCAATGAAAAATTGGGAAGTATTGACACGTGCACAAGAATCTTTAGTAGCACGTCACACACACAGGCACAGACACAAGGCACAAGCATACGCGCACACACACACATACACACACACACCTGTGGCTCGCAGGTTAAACAGAGCCGTACATTAAGTAGTTGGAACATGTATGGCGTAGGGTGCTGACACTCCACACACAGGGTCCGTTTCACTGCAAGCATCAGTTGGGCACAGTACAATAGCTGTGTACAGATGAGTGGTTTGGCACACAGAACTGCATCTACAAGAAATTGTATGGGTGCTTATGGCTCTCAGTCCAAACACAAGAAGCACCCCTACCGGGAGAGTTTCTCAGTTGATGACGCTTGCAATGAGTGCCTACTACAGATATCCATAATCGACAACAGAGCACTGACATACATCACACCTGCTGCGTAGTGACTGCAATATGGTTGATTCATGTACCTCCGCGCTGGGAGCTTCCAGCCATGTGCCTCACAAATGGGTTGCCATATGTGGCAAGCACCTGCGGCCTGCGATTGTGACGGCATGGCAAAGCAGTAAATGAGATGAAACTTGAATATACCAGGTAATTATATATTTCAAATGTGCCTTAAACCCCCTCCAATTCTGCACTCCCACATACAGACAAAGACACACAGACACACACACACAAACATACACACACACGCGCGCGCACACACACACACACACACACACACACACACACACACACACACACACGCACACAAACAAACATACACCACAAAGGACCATCAAAGAACACTGAATCACTGTAAGGGGTGGAAATTGCATGCCAAGGTGCAATCACATCTAGCTCAAGCAAAAATGCTTTACCTGTTGAAGAGTTTTGCTTGCCAATGCCAACCGAAAAAGATCTCTGGGATCTAAGTGGGTGCAAATCTGAGCGCGATGTGGCATTAGTGGGCACCAGTTTGTGTAGTGCGTGTGTGTGTGTGTGTGTGTGTGTGTGTGTGTGAGTGTGTGTGTGTGTGTGAGTGTGTGAGTGTGTGTGGTGTGTGTGTGTGTATCTGTGTGTGTGATTGTGTGTGTGTGTGTGTGTGTGTGTGTTTGTGCGCCTAAGCACGCACCTCGGCAAAAAGACAATCAGGCAATTTGTACAAGAGGGGGCTGTCGTATTCCTCCATTTCAAAACAATTAAAATTTCTAAATTACAAGAATCGTATTCAGCGAAATTTCATTAACGCGATCCGTGAACTAACGATTTAAAAAGGAATTAACGATTTAAAAAGGAAATTAAAGAAAACCAAACCAAAAAGAAAAACGAAGACGAAGGCGAAAAAGACCGACGTCCTTGGAATGTCGGATGCTATTCTAATTCTTGAAGCGGTCCCCGAAACTGCAGTTTGCAAAGGACAGAGTGAGGAGAAGAGTTAAAAAAGCAACGGAAGCCCCATTCAACCCCAATTGGATCTGATATAGTCGTGTACAAAATATGAAGGGGAGGATCTCAGTTTCACATTGGTATGCCAGTTTTCAACATTCTGTTGGTCACCCGGCAAATGATCAGCTTGGACACGGACCCAGGAGCAATCATAATTTCAAGCCCTCTAAGGTCTGAACAAGCATGCAGCCTTTTTTACTTTTGGCTGAATAAGCGTGGAGCCTTTTCTATTGTAAAACGAGTTGCCTGCGCTCTTGTCCAAAGAACAAAACTCTTTGGCTCCAAAACAGCACGACACAACTCAAACACACCTCATTGTGGTGACGGAAACACTAAGCGAGGACACGACAGCAAGTAGAGAACGTGGTACCTTTGGATCCAGTTGACCAGCAGCATGATGACAAGGGAGATGGCCAGGAGCACAGTGCCAATTACAGTAGCGCCCATAAAATCATACTGCTCTAAGCACTGGAAAATAAGGACGGGCGCAATGAGGTCCTGCAAAGAAGAATAAGATGAGCGACATTTAAAGCGATCTAGGACGCAGCATTTTAGTGGGTCCCCTGTTCACTGGAAGGGGTGGTGCGACATCTGTGTGGAAGTTACAAACAAATGGATGCAGGAAGTTGCCGTCAAACGAGCCATCGGCAAGCCCCTACCAAGTTCCTGAGAGCTTGAATTAACAGACCTCGTAATCAATCAAGTTTGAGCAGCTTCTGACGTACAAGCCCGTCTTTCATAGGAGCAAACTGAGAAGAGCAATCTAGGAAGACAAGGCAAAACCCTCATTTCTCCGTGACAGAAAGCGTCAAACCATTAGCAATTAGAGGAGGATAAACAAAAAGCACTTCAAACAACTTTCACAGGGAGGATCGTTCACCTTGAATGCAAAATTGGAGGAGATAATGACGATGGATCCAAACTCGCCCAGGGCGCGAGAAAAGGCTAGAGCGGTGCCCGTCAGCAAGGGAGGCAGCAGAGGGGGAAGCAATACCTGTTTAGCGAGAGAACGTGAGGTGAATGGACAACAAGCAGGAGCACCTGATTGACAGAGATAGAAAGAAAATAGCACAGAGTGGGTGGTATATGGTATATTTTACCTTTCCTATAACAACCCGAATAAATATCTTTTTTGCTCTGCGGGGTGACCGCGACATTTTAAAATACATATATCAGGAGGATAAAAAAAAAGTAGTGGACGTCACGTCAAATTTCTGGGCGGGAGCCCTCAAAGGACCACCCACCCCCCTACCCCCCAAATACTGCCCCCCCTGGGACGAAAAGGGTACCAATCTGCTCCTTTTCAAATTTTGCATCCATCTGCATCAAAAGGAAATACAATAAATGTGTCTATAAGACGCTGTGAGTCAAAAACAGATTCGGAGCATCCGTATGCATGTTTGCACTAAGACCTAATAAGCTGCTTGTTCCTAACTAGCAAGGTGCGCGCACGCCCTTGGACAATTTGTCCATGTGCCGCTGCTCCTTGGGGCCCATGATGAAAGGCTGCCTCTGCTCTAGCTGCTGCTGCTGCTGGTGCTTGGCTGTGAAGTGAGCTTCCAAGCTGTACTTCCACACCACAGCCTTGCACCCAGCTGGGCACTCCATGAGGTGGTTATTGCAGCCTGCCCTGTCCTTCTCACATGGCTTGCTGGACATGCTTGGCTCTCTTGTTTGTGTCCCGCTGCTTCTTGCATGCTGCTACGTGCTTGTCCCTGTTGCCTCTATTGTCACACTGCTTAAGGCAGTATGGGCACTCTAAGTCATCCATCCTAACACTGCTAACATACACA
>Ga0307974_1002221_pt1 | contig 13721 bp, 17 predicted proteins | sample OrgLakmetagen784_FD_201812 | JGI IMG/M metagenome (GOLD analysis project Ga0307974, IMG submission 201812) | Saline water microbial communities from Organic Lake, Antarctica - #784 | ecosystem: Environmental > Aquatic > Non-marine Saline and Alkaline > Saline | place: Antarctica: Organic Lake... | reverse complement strand
TAAGGGTACCATCAGAGGGGATCCTCAAGAGACCCTCGCTCCTGTGCCGTGTAAAGTCTCCGATTGTATTTGTTTGTTCGTTTAGCGATGTTAATATGTAACCACATTGAGGCCGAGAGGTCCGTCTGAGTCATGGGTCCCAGCTCCGGGAAGGAGCAGCAGTGTGGCAGCCACGCAAAGCTGATTAGACACAGATACATGTGTGCAAAGAGCGCAAGGGCATGAGCCAGAGAACTGGTAGAAGCATTAGGGAACAGCGATGCAAAGAATTCACTCCTCTGCTGGATGGTTTTTCCACCTTGGAGGCCTTTCTTGGTCCGAAGACGCAGCCATTTTCACTAAGACTGATATCATACAACATCATCCTCTGCACATTTTTCACGTGATCTTCCAGGCTTGTTTCACAAACCTCTTAGATTAGGGTGGTATCAGTAAATGTGCTGAGTCTTATACTTTGCAGTAATTTGATCTGACAGCCTGCTAATTTGCTTTATAGTATCTGATTTCAATTCACTCTTTATACCCGATTGCTGATTGTCCAAGCCCTACAAAAAGGGACCATGCGGTGCCAACCAAATTGCCTACACTGACGTAGGCAGCGCAGATAATCTATCAGAGCAAGGCCTAGATCTGAGAAACACTGCCAACAAAACACTGCCCTCTTGGTTGCTACCAAGACTAACAGCACATGCTTTAAAAACCTCTTCTCGTCCTGACACCATCCTATTTTTACCTAGCACTGTGTGCTCCTCTCGCATAACCACCCGCAACCCAAACTTTCAACAGCTTGCTTAAGACAAGAAATTAAATCCAAACCAGTGGGAGGTTCACCTGATTGAGTTTAAATGCTGTGAAGACACAAGGCCCGATCCCTAACTCCAAAAAGCAAAAGCACAGCACACAGCATGCTTATTGCCAACCTAAACAGACAAGGATATACGGAAGTCAAGCTCCACGTCGGAGCTATGGGAACAAGACTACGCAGACAAACCTCTGGCAGACCTTAATATGGATACCATAAGATAGAAAACCTGACACCGTGACACAAACTGAATGAACACTCCATCAGACATGCATCTGCACTCATTAAAACAAGGTATGCACTGCAATATAACACAAGCAACAACAGTCAAGGATTGGGTCCGGGTGCTACGGCACACAAGCCCCCTGACCCACACTAATTTATTTTTAATTGGCTGGTGCGTGCGGGCACCTAAGTAACCCCCTCCGTTAATCATGCTGGCTGTGTCATCACTACCAGCGGAGTCTTTTCTTCTCTTTTTTTACCCGATTTTTACAGTCTTAACCAGGCAAGTGCTGGTTCAGAGTTCATCTAGAAGCAGGGCCCGCAGCAAAAGAGTAATGAGGAACCAGACCGTATTCCAGACCCTCTCGGCTGCTCCTCACACATTAGTTTAAAAATAATGTCATTTGCCTCCCTCATTCTTGGTATCCTCAGTGTGACATCCATGTTTTTATGTGCCCAAGACTCACAGATGATTCCCCCTCTTTAATTCATTGCGGTCGATTGGTTCTGATGACGGATGCTTAATTGTTAACTGATTTTATTCGCTACAACAACAACAACAACAACAACAACAACAACAACAACAACAACAACAACAACAACAACAACAACAACAACAACAACAACAACAACAACAACAACAACAACAACAACAACAACAACAACAACAACCACAGTTTTCACACTTTTTATTTACGCAGCCTAGCAGTCGCACGTTTTGACTGATGGCTTTATCTGTAAATCCTGTAAATCCTGAAAGATGAATGTTCTACTCCACTGGAACCCAACAGTCGTACAGCCACACAACATCCTGCCTGAAAAATAAAGAGAGGGAGGCTATTGATGGAATGGGGTAAAAGTGGATCAATAATTGTGATTAGTAGTTAATGCCGTTCTTTCTTGTTAACAACCGGTATGGAAAATTTTTCATGTGTTAGAAGTAGCGCCGCCGTGCCAGCCAGGCTGGAGGCCTTTAAAATCTATAACTAATCTAGCTGGTGCAGGATGTGCAAGCCAGGTTACACAGGCTTGATATAGCTAGTTTAGTTTGGATTACAAAGGCATTCAACCTGGAATGGCTGCTCAACCTATGAGAACGAGGTAAGGTAAGGTAAAGGTTACATCACTATATATGCCTCGAAGGGCGTCTCAGCGGAAGTTTGGAAAAAGCCTGAAACTACACCTGGCTAAACAAAAGAAACAGAACGAGGTAAACCTCAAAACAAACCAAGGCCACAGCCTGATATGTGCAGGCAATGTGCAACGTCACACAAGCCAACGTCACATAGCCTGATACGTGCAGGTCACACAGCCTGATACGTGCAGGTCACATAGCCTGATACGTGTAGGTCACAAAGCCTGATACGTGCAGGTCACATAGCCTGATACGTGCCACGTCACACAGCCTGATACGTGCAGGTCACATAAGGGGTTACAAGGGTTACAAGGATGGCCTACAGCCCGAGTCTCTGGCTGATGGCAATTGGCTGGTGAAACAAAATCAACCAGTGTCGAAAATTGAAACTAAATCTGACACAAATTTGAGGAGTCTGTATGAGTCTTGATTCAGGAATGCATTGATCTCAAAATCAGGTCACATAGCCTGATACGTGCAGGTCACACAGCCTGATACGCGCAGCCTGACACGTGCAGCTGTGCGCAGGAGCAAGACTAATAAGCAACATAAATAAGATAATGGTATAGGAATTTCTGTTTAGAAAGGAATAGTCTACCCAATGCGATGTCAAGACCGCAAACATCAGAGCATTGCAGATGTCTACATCTCTGCCCCAAATCCTCCTGTGCCAAAAAAGTCCCTGTTCTTGCTGACAGCGGCACGGTTCTCGGCCTGCAAAGAAACACATCAACGTACGCAAAATATGTGAGGACAGGGGGGCGATAAAGAAAGAGGAGGTTGCAAGCAGCGTACACATTTCCTCTACCAGTAAAGGAGCCCTTTTGGTACTGCGGAATCAAATCTGTCAAAACGACACAGGGTCATTTCGGTGTACACGTTCAAATGTTGTTATCATCATATTCAAAAAGTTAGTATGAATGTGAAAAAATGTGCGTATATCAGCAGTTAACAACACGCACGATTACGCATCGAGCATGAGCATTTAGTCCACAGCCTCCATCCAAGTAAGGTGTACCACAAACCCACGCCGTCCATCCTCACCCACACCCACAGCCACATCCACGCCAATCTCCAGCTCCCACAGACGCATACACACACAAACGCACACACACACACACACATGCTAGTATGCACTCCCTTCACCTGCAAAGGGAGCATAACCTAAACCCCATCTCTACCCCCCCCCCCTTATATATACAAGCAGATATACAAGCACGCATGCACACACACACACATACACACACACACACGTGCACACACACACCTGTAGCTTTGGGCACTGTGTTGCCCTATGGCCCAGACCACCACAGATAGCACAGCCCTTGAAGCCTGAAGCAGCAGCAGAGGCCTCCATTTCTTCTACAGGGTCGTCCAGGGCAAGCAGGAAGTGGGGCACACGCTGCATGCATCGCAACGTGTACATGCGTGAGTGTGTGTGTACATGTGTGTGTGTGTTGTGTGTGTTAGTGTGTGTGCGTGTGTGTGTGCGTGTGCGTGTGTATGTGTGTGTGTGTGTGTGCATGTGAGAGCAGGTTCTTTGGTTGCTATAAAAAACTTAACAGGTCCTGCACTTAGCTAAGCGAAAAGAAAAACAAAATACGCTTTGCAGTCCAACAGGAAAAAACACATGGGCTTTACTCGCTACGTCCTCTCTCTCTCCACTATGCCTACTCAGCCTCACATTGCACAGAAGCTCACAAACCAGAATGAACCAAATATAACTTTTGACGTATACCTGCTTTAACAAGTGCTTCAAATCAAGCAGGATGGTCTCGTCTTATTTGAACATCAAGCAGGATGGTCTCTAATGATCTAAACACAGCCTTTTTATGTATACCTGCTTCGCCTCCTTTAACAAGTGCTTCAAATCAAGCAGGATGGTCTCGTCTGTGTAGCGCGTGTTGATGAAGGTGCTGGCCACACCTGTAAGTGTGTGTGTGTGTGTGTGTGTGTGTGTGTGTGTGTGTGTGTGTGTGTGTGTGTGTGTGAATGTGTATGAATGTGTGTGAATGTGTGTGAATGTGTGTGTGTGTGTGCATGCACTTAACTATGAAACCGTCAGGTCTGCAGAGATACATGATGCTCTGCAAACTATATGATAGATTACTGACGCATCAATTGGTGCTGTGGATTGCCTCCTTCAAAAGTTTTGGGGGCTAGTTGATACGCACGGCAGATCGCCTCAAACGATGACCGTCTAAATGGTGAAGCGTGCTGACAAGAGACCTAATCTGATAGCGTGTTTGTGCTGTGGGTTTACACACTTCATGATTGAGGTTGCACCATAACTGCACCATAAAGGTAGCCTCAGCAGATGGCTGTCTGCATAAAGCTTGCTGACAAGGAATATGGTCAAACTTCTGACTTTGCATGTCAGCCGCATCTACATCACACGTTCGGGTTCACCCACCCTTGTAATTATATCACACACCTGTTGGGTTGGCCAGAACCATACATTTAAGGCGTGTATACGGTATATTCGGCAGGGAAATTATAGAATAAACGGTCATATACGGAGTATATACACGGTTCTGGCCAACCCTACACACTACACACCTGTCTTCCCACAACGGCCAGTACGTCCAATCCTGTGCACGTAATTCTCAATCTCTGAGGGCATATCGTAGTTTATCACGTGCTGGACGTCCGCAAAATCTAAACCCTGTGAGTGAACGCGCACATGCGTAAGCGTGCATTAGTGTGCAGGGGGTCTGCAACGCACACCCTGTGAGTGAACGCGCACATGCGTAAGCGTGCATTAGTGTGCAGGGGGTCTGCAACGCACATGACATTATAAATATGATGCACGTTAGACTTGTGTAGATGAAAATTTGTTTGTGTACCCTGCAACTGTACGCACGTACCTAGGGTTGGCCAGAGCCGTATATATACGCCATTACTGCAAATAAATACCGTAAATATACACTATATATGTATACGTGTGTGTTTTTGGCCAACCCTACACATATCTGTTTGTATGCGTGCGCATGCACCCCCCCCTACAATTACGCCCAACCACACCCAATTACCCACATCCACGCCCACACCAACATCCACACCTGCACGTACAAACCCACAACCCACACCCACTCTCACAGTTTCACCCTCATGTGCACGTGCACACACAAGCCCATACTCATACCCACACTACACCTATACACACACTTACACCCAGGACCCAAACCCAAACTCAGCCCCATACACACTAAAGCACACACATACCCACACTCAGCTCCGTACGCACCAATACACACACACATACACAATGAGCCCCATGCACACCAAGGAACACACATACACTCACAATCAGCCCCATACACACCAAAACACACACAATCAGCCCCATACACACCAAAGCACACACATACCCACACCCAGCTCCGTACGCACCAACACACACATACACACATAATGAGCCCCATACACACCAGAACACACACATACACACATACACACACAAACAGCCCATGCACACCAAAACACACACACCTTTGAAGCCACATCTGTGGCCACTAGCACATCTTTCTCGCCAGACTTGAATGCATCAATGCTGCGCTCACGCTCCTCTTGCTCCTTATCACCGTGAATGGCCACAGCCTCCACTCCCTGCAAGCTTGTGTATGGTGTAATGGCGTATATGTGTGTACCTAGGTTTGTGTGCGTGTGTGTGGATGTTTGAAAATATGGTCGTGCGAGAGTATGTCAGATATGCACATGTATGTAAATGTGTTGGAGAGTGTGTGTGTGTGTGCACTACCTTTTGTTATTAATGTAAAACATTCATATACACACAAAACAGCGTGTACGCGCACACTATCAAGCGCCCGCACCTGTACCAACAAATACTCATATAATGCATCCAACATACACACACATATACACACAGCAGCAGCAGCGCGTATGGGCACACTATCAAGCACCCTCACCTGTATTAACAAGCACTTGTGTAGTGCGTATAAAACACACACACACAACAGCGCATACGCACACATTATCAAGCGCCCTCACCTGTACCAACAAGTACTCATGAATTGCGTCCACGTCTCTCTTGTTCTCCGCAAACACTAGTACTGGTGGGGCCGTTTTCTGTGCACATTTTTGGACAAGCATGTGCGTGTTTTGGACACGCGTGTGCGGGTTTTGGACAAGCAGGACATTATGTTTGTTAGCCTCATTTCTGGAGTACACATGCGGTCATGCGTGAGCATGAATTATTTTCTGGAGTACACATGCAGTAATGCGTGAGCATGAATTGTAACCGACACAGGAATGTGCACTGCAGAGGAACCAAACTTGTTTCCCCGCATCAAGTAAGGAAGAGGACTCAGCTAGTGTGTTACTCAATGTGTTGCTCGAGGTGTGTGTGTATGTGTGTGTGTGCATGTTTAAAGTACACTGCGCATACGTGATTTATTTTCAAGCGCTACTTTAAACTGCTTTTGATATACTTATTATAGAATACAGATGTTCAGGAAGGCCTTCCCCATCTCAGCCTACTGTTTATTTCCAACCGCCTACCACAAATTTGTCACAGAGTACAAATGTCCAGGAAAACCTTCCTCCTCTCAGCCTGACATTCAAACCTCCAAAGTAATTCTCCAATTAGGGAGAGGGATACTGCAACACACAACTCCAAGGTCGTGAGAACGCCTTTTGATATGCCACTGCATCCAATGAATTGTTCACCCGGACAGAAACCTGTTTTGCGTTAGGGCCTTATTCGACTCCTAACGTACATATGGCAAATTCTGCATACCCTGCAGCACCACCTCCTCCTATTTCCCGCCATGCCTGCAGCGTTCACCGCACCACCTCCTGCTTCCAATAGACACTTCACCTCCTGTGCTCTTCGCAACTCTTCACACACACACACACACACACACACACACACACACACACACACCTGCAAGGCACTTGGTAGGCAGGTATTGCAGCTCCACCTCCTCCTTCACGTACACCACCTTACAGCCTTTGGTAATGCATCAGTCCAACCCCACAAACACAAACACAGCAATACTACACAGTAGCACACAACGTTGCTCCGCACCTGCAGGCACTCCAGCAGGCATACTGCAGCTCCTGCTTCCAAATGAACTCCACCTCCTGTATGCTCTTTCTACCTCACACTTGACCCCCTAAGTTCGTTGCATTCCTCACACGCACCTGCAGGCACTCCAGCAGATACTGCAGCTTCACCTCTTCCTTCACGTACTCCACCTCTTGGATGACGTCCAAGTTGGCAGCACCAGCACGGCCCACGTTTACCTGATAGTTTGTGTTCAATGTTTGTGTGCGTGATTGTGTGCGCGTGTGTGTCTTTGTATGTGTGCTTGTGTGTCTGTGTGTGTGTGTGTGTGTGTGTGTGTGTGTGTGTGTGTGTGCACAGCACACAAATGCAGCAGCCCCTTGCCTCCAATGTGCTCCACCAGGGAGGGCTAACTGAGCAGGCAAACAAAGCACACAAATGCAGCAGCCCCTTGCCTCCAATGTGCTCCACCAGGGAGGACTAACTGAGCAGGCAAACAAAGCACACAAATGCAACAGCCCCTTGCCTCCAATGTGCTCCACCAGGAAGGACTAACTGAGCAGGCAAACAAAGCACACAAATGCAGCAGCCCCTTGCCTCCAATGTGCTCCACCAGGAAGGACTAACTGAGCAGGCAAACAAAGCACACAAATGCAGCATCCCCTTGCCTCCAATGTGCTCCTCCAGGGAGGACTAACTGAGCAGGCAAACAAAGCACACAAATGCAGCAGCCGCTCACCTCAATGGGGTCAACTAGGGCAGACTCCGCAAAAGCCTTGATTTTGGCAGGCATGGTGGCACTGAACATCAGGGTCTGACGCTGGCCCTGTGGTTGCACAAAAGCAAAGTGGACGGGCAGTGTTTCAATTAACCGCGACACGTCTCTTAGGTGTCGCAATTTGACCATTCTGGGTAAGACACAGCGACGCCCGGCAGGCTTACAGAGCCTTTTTTGGGGTAAATATTCAGTGGCGACACTCTTTTTTAGCAAAAGCACCCTGCGTAGCCAAATGGCCACACATCCAAAAACCTTAATAGAAACACTGTGGATGGGCACTGTTCAACACGCAGGAGGAAGTGGATAGGGACTGCATCAGATGCGTGGTGAAGTGGATAGGGACTGTTTTAAATGCGTGGTGAAGTGGATAGGGACTGCATTAGATGCGTGGTGAAGTGGATAGGGACTGTTTTAGATGCGTGGTGGAGTGAGCAGGGACGTATCAAGAAGCGTGAAAAATTAGACAGGGCCTGCACAACGTGCATGAGGAAGTGGATGCTTCAAAGTGCGCAAATAGATGGGTAGGGACTGTGTTCAGGATGCATGAGGAGGATTAGACAGGGCCTGCACAGCGTGCATGAGGAAGTGGATAGTTCAGAGCGCGCAAATGGGGTTGGTAGGGACTATTCAGAATGCGCAAATAAGTGGGTAGGGACTGTGTTCAGGATGCGCAAAGAAAGTGGAAATGAATATAACAGACAAATAATGAAAGCAACATTATTGCCTAATTCCAGAAAGGCGTCAAAATGCTAGAATTTGCTTCCACGCTCGCAATGCACACACCTTGAAGTACGATAGCATGTCCCGCATTTCTTCTTCAAAGCCTCCATCCACCATGCGATCAGCCTCATCCAAACAAATATACCTGAAGTGTGTATGTATGTGTGAATGTGTGTGTGTGTGTGTGCGTTTGTGCGAGTGTGTGTGTGCGTACGTGTGTGTGTGTGTGTGTGCGTTTGTGCGAGTGTGTGTGTACGTGCGTACGTGCGTGTGTGTCTGCGTGTGTGCTATGTGAGCATGCGCACGTTCAAGCACGTGTATGCACCTGCCCGTCTCTTAGTCCTATGTTCAATGTTTTTTTGGGACTGCCATGTGGATCACAGCTACACGGATGCGCACTCACTGCAAGCGTGCAAATAGATATGCAATGTGTACAGAGGGCTATGACTGAAAAGTGTAGCATGCGCATAAAAAACACGATGCACATGCATCAGATACCATCAGGTACACAAGGCCTCCTTTGTCACATACGGCCATCCACTCCAAATACAAACATGCACACAGACACACATACACACACACACACGCACACACACACACACACCCACACCCACACCCACACCCACACCCACACCCACACACACACGCAAGACCTCCTCTCCCACCTGCAAATGTCTAGATTCATCCTTTTCTTGTGGAGCAGGTCCTTCAGACGGCCTGGGGTGGCCACGGCCATGTGGCAGCCCTGCGCAGCAAAATCAGTATTTATAAGAAAAAAGCGTGAGTTGCAGGGCTAGAAACATACAGCACATGCAGGGCGCGTAGTATACAGGGTTTAAGGTGCACACGGCACACAGCACAGGAACACAGCACATGTAGGGTATGAAAAAACACGCAGGGCACGTGGTATACAGGGTTTAAAGTGCACAAACGGCACACAGCATATGTAGGGTAGGAAAAACACGCAGGGCACGTGGTATACAGGGTTTAAAGTGCACACACGGCACACGGTACATGCAGGGTATGAAAAACACGCAGGGCACGTGGTATACAGGGTTTAAAGTGCACACACGGCACACGGCACATGCAGGGTATGAAAAACACGCAGGGCACGTGGTATACAGGGTTTAAAGTGCAGAGTTTAACTACCAAGGGCAGACATTGTCAAATGTGAGTGTGAAGGAGCGAGGGACAGCAACGCAGCGCTGTTTGCGAGAGCTGGGAGGCGTAGAGGCATGGCAGAGCACACAGCACACTGTAAAGCCCAGCAATCTTGAAGCTCTGTTTGGAAAAAGGCATGTTTGACAGCCAATCAAATACGGCATTGTATATATTTATGCATCAAGGCATGTTGCACAGCCAATCAAATAAGGCATTTTAGTAGCCAATGCAGCAAGGCATAATTAACAGCCAATGCAACAAGGCATGTTGCACAGCCAATCAAATAAGGCATTTTAGTAGCCAATCAAATACACAGCCACGCATGCAGTGCCAAAGCCTGACCATCATATTTAGCAATACAATCATATCAGTATTGATCACACGTGGCTTGATTTCTTGCCGCACATTTTCTCATGGTCGGCAGCACACATTCCAGCGTGAGTGTGTATGAATGAGTGTGTATCATTCTGAGTCAGTATCGCCCATGTGCCAAAACCATCAGTGTCAATCACACGTGGCTTAATTTCTTGCTGCACGCTTTCTCATGGTCGGCAACAAACACACATTCCAGCATGAGTGTGCAACTTTCTGGGTCAATATCGTCCATGTGGAAAAACCCCACAGACATAGGTCAGAACCATCGCCTTGCACACGTGTCGCTGCTCACAAGATTGAAGCATTTCATTTTGTCACAATGTCCACAAGTATACATGTATACCTTTGAGCGTTTTGTAAGTGTTTCTGCTCACAAGATTGCCGCATCCTTTTTGCTTTTTGTCAAAATGGCCACAAGCACATAAACACACACACTTTTGAGCGTGTTGTAAGTGTTGCTGCTCACAAGACCAAAGCATTCCTTTATGTCACAATGGCCACAAGCACACACACACACCTTTGAGCGTGTTGTAATGCAGCCTGGGAGGAATGCTGCCCCAGACCAAATTAGACAGGAGCACGAACACACATGCACGCAGACTTAAACACAGGAACCAACTCTCACGTTTTTGAGCGTGTCGTACTGCAGCTTGGGATCAATGCCGCCCATGATGAGCATGCAACGCAGCTCCGGGTAGCCCTCCTTGGCTAACGTCTGTAAAGTGTGCGCGCGTGTGTGTACGTGTGTGTGTACGTGTGTGTGTACGTGTGTGTGAACGCGTGTGTGTGTGTGTGTGTGTGTGTGTGTGTTAAGGAGTATGTGTTTGTGTGTGTTTGTGTGTGTATCCTTGCATGTGTAAGTGCGGCCGCATATTTGTGTTGAGCCTGTGAGCATGCGTGCGTATTTTGGAGGTGTATCTGCACGGTAATGACACATGTGTGCATCCTTAGGTACGTGACAATAACACCATACTAGTTTGAACATGTACTGCGAGTGTGTAAGCGCACGTACACAACCCTCACCGTGCAGTAGGTGACGATGACATCGTCCTAGTTTGAACACATGTTGTGCGTGTGCAAGCGCACGTACACAACCCTCACCGTGCAATTGGTGACAATGATATCGTGCGTCTGTCTCGCCAGCTCTGAGCACAAATAGCTGCCCTAGTTATAAACACACGTTGTGAGTATGCAAGCGCAAATTCACAACCCTCACTTTGCAGTAGGTGACGATGACATCGTGCGTCTGTCTCGCCAGCTCCGAGCACAAATAGCTGCCCTAGTTTTAAACACACGTTGTGAGTATGCAAGCGCAAATTCACAACCCTCACTTTGCAGTAGGTGACGATGACATCGTGCGTCTGTCTCGCCAGCTCTGAACACAAATAATTGCCCTAGTTAGAACACATGTTATGCGTGTGCAAGCGCACGTACACAACCCTCACCGTGCAGTAGGTGACAATGACATCGTCCTAGTTAGAACACGTGTTGTGAGTGTGCAAGCGCACGTACACAGCCCTCACCGTGCAGTAGGTGACAATGACATCGTGCGTCTGTCTTGCCAGCTCTCGAGACGGACACACCACCATCCCAATTGGGCCCTCATTCTTTGTGACGGGCAGCATCATCTCGTCCTACAGCAACACACATGCGTGCGAAAAAGCTCGAGTGTGTGTGTGAAGTGCGCACTTGTGTGACGGTCAGCGTCATCTCGTCCTACAGCAACACACGCGCATGTGTAAGGTTGAGTGTGTGAATTGTGCACTTGTGTGACAGTCAGCGTCATCTCGTCCTACAGCAATACATGCATGCGAATGGGTTGTATGTGTATGTGTGTGTGTGTGTATGTGTGTGTGTGTGTGTGTGTGTGTGTGTGTGTGTGAAGTACGCACTTGTGTGACCAGCAGTGTTTGTACGTCTAACATGTAACAGCAACCTTGAACACAGCAACATTGGATACACAGCACTGTATGCATGTGTAACAGCAAGTTGAAAGCATATTTTGACCAGGACCTTAACACAGGTGTACAGCATCGTGTGGTAAATGCAATGTCATATGTCACACACACAGACATACATACACATACGTGCACAAACACGCACACACACGCGCACACACACACACACAAACACACAAACACACATACATGCACAAACACACGCACACACGAACGCACACTTGCAGCACGCACACACACAACTTGCCTGGAGTGCTATCAGGATCATGGGTAATGAAAACACCAGGGTCTTGCCACTCCCAGTAAAGGCAATGCCAATCATGTCACGTCCAGCCAAGGCCACCGGTAGACCCTGCGCCTGAATGGGCGTGGGCTTTTTGATGCCCTTGGCTTCTAGCTGCTGGCTGCAAAAACAAAAGATAAGGTAACAAAGATGTAGTGTGAGTAACGGTTGAGGTACGTGCACTTTTTAAGAGTGGAAGCAGTGCAGGAAACAAGGGTCTGCTTTGTTCTGGAATGGGTGTGGGCTATTTAGTGCCCTTGGCTTCTAGCTGCTGGCTGCAAAAGCCAAAAAATAGGGTAACAAAGGCGTAAAAGCGTCTATTTGCAAACGGAATTTGGCAAACGAAAGTTTCATTTTGTTCTTTAAGGGGGTTTTGAAGTGAATGGAGCAGTGCAAACCTTTTTATAGAAAGAGTCTAGAGTAGGCGTCTGACTGCTGGTATTTGTTTCTGATAATAGCCAGATTCCTCTGTACGTATGCATCTAGGAAAATCAGATAAGCGAGGCACGAAAGGGACAAACATCCTTTCATCGCCCACCCACATATCATGCACGGACCCACACACACACACACACACACACACACACACACACACACACACACACACACACACGCACCCTCGCTCACACCCAGTGCAAATGCGCACGTACCTTAATACACACACTGGTACACACACATACATAGGGTTGGCCAGAACCAGTGTATATACGGTATGTTTGGCAGGGAAAACATCAAACATACGGTCAACTGCGGTGTATACAAACGGTTCTGGCCAACCCTACACACATACACACAACTCACATGACGCAGGGTGGGATCTTCATATCTCTGAAGTTTGTGATAGGGGGAGGCACATTGTGACCGTCCACGATGATGCGGAACTCCTCCCTCACTTTCTGACGCGCAGCCTCAGACATTAGGCGATACCTGCGTTGCAGTGCATATAATAAGCGTGCGTGTATGTACGTGTGTGTGCGTGTGCGTGTGTGTATGTCATTGTGGAACTCCTCTTGCACTTTCTGGCGCACAGCTTTGGGCATGAGTCCATGCATTTCAAGTGTGTGTGCGTGCGTATGATCGCTTATTTGCGTTATGCGTCTGTATCATATAAACCTCATACCGACCACACTTTATCACTTTACAAGGCCTCATAAGCTTGCAACAAGCGCACGTGGAATGCCACAGTGGCCCTCGTTCTATCTAGTGCAAATGTTGACATATTTTTTTTGCACGCACGCACGCCCACCCCCCCCGT
>Ga0307974_1002220_pt1 | contig 13723 bp, 23 predicted proteins | sample OrgLakmetagen784_FD_201812 | JGI IMG/M metagenome (GOLD analysis project Ga0307974, IMG submission 201812) | Saline water microbial communities from Organic Lake, Antarctica - #784 | ecosystem: Environmental > Aquatic > Non-marine Saline and Alkaline > Saline | place: Antarctica: Organic Lake... | reverse complement strand
TGTGGCTAACATCTGTGTATAAACCAGTGGTGTGTTTGCATCACCTAAAAAGAAAATAGAATTAACTAAATTTAAAAACAAAACAAAATGAAACAATTATTTACAATATTAACAGTGATGTTATTCTCACTGACAACTTTTACGAGTTGTGAAAAACCGATAGGGATAACTAATGAATCTCAAACCCTTTCCGAATTTGTTATTGGAGAATGGCAAAAATCAACTGCTGTAAATTCTTTTATATATATTACCAGAATTCCTTTTAATAGGTATATTATCTATAGAAAAATAATATCTCCATCAGGCTTAATTGATGAATCGAATAACCGTATTATGCAATCAGAAGGAAGGTACATAATTGATGAAGATGCTAATACGATTACCATAACAGGAGTAGATTATCAAAAATATTTTGTTTTTTATGTTACGTGGATGGGAGATGCAGATACGATGATATGGACAGAATATAACGAATCTGATAATCCACAAATCGAATCTGATAATCCACAAATCATTAAATGGACAAGAAGTTAACAATCAAAAATAAATAAAATATTATGAAAAAATTACTTATTATTATTATTGCTATTATGTTTAGTGTAATATCAAATGCTCAATATTTACAAAATCATAATGTAAATATTATAGATTATAGTTTGCTAACTAAGGAACAATTAAATCTTGCTTATGATAAAGCAGAAAAAAATGTTGATACAGGCAAAATATTAGTTGGTGCTGGTGCTGGTGTTACATTATTAGGAACTATAATTTATGTAGCCTCTTTAAATGCAATTATTGAAAGTACAGACTATGATTATTCTTCTGAATTATCTGGCTCAACTGCTGGAGCTTTAATAGCGGGAACAGGAGGCATTATGGTTGCAATTGGAATTCCAGTATGGATAAGTGGAAAGAATAAAACAGAAACTATTGAAATTCATTTACAAAAATTTACTACAGGTAATCAAACTTCTATTTCAGGAATTGGATTAACTTATAATTTTTAATAAATAAACAAAATTATGACAAGCCAAGAAATTAAAGTAGGATTAAAATTTAAGCTTACAAAAACGGGAAGAACATACGAGGTTACTAGAATTAGTAATGTGAGTGTTTGGTTTAAAGATATCACAAGAACACCTATATGGAGAGAAGCCAAAACAACTTTTTTGAATAAATTTAATAATGGATTTGAATTAATATGAGTAAAGATTTAGTGAACTACCCCGCAGCAAGCTGAGGGGCATCAGGAATAAAACAAACGGGGAAACCCATTAAAAACTTACAAAATGAATATTTTTATTATTTGGATTATATTTTGCTTTATCGTTGCCAGTATTGCTAAAAGTAAAAAGTTGGGTTATTGGGGCGGCTTTTTTTTATCTTTGTTTTTTAGCCCGTTAATCGGTTTAATTTTTGCTTTAATATCTAAACCCAAAGAACGAAACAAAGAGAAAGCAACCGGGCAATATGCAGGAACTTACAACGCCAAAAATCAAAAATCAAACGTAACAACTTATAAAAAAAGAAATGACAACATTAGACGAAACAAAAGCAAAGGCCGATGAACTTGGCCAGATGCAGAATACTATTCTCGATCTGCTAAATAAATGTGTTATTGAATATAAGTCGTATTCCGAATTTTCAACTATTAAAATGGGTTTGTCCAATGCTTTTAAGGAAATTAACAGCATCAGGCTTAAAGTTGTGATCGGCGATAAACCTGAAAAGAAGGAGGAGAAAAATGGAAATTGAAATAAATCCAGGAACATTTCTTTCCGTGATAACGAAAGAACAATGGTTGCGCCGGATTGAACAACTATCAGGTGACGACTTAGCTCATTTTTTATCTCAATGTAATTTGGCCAGAGCCGTACCCGATAAAGTTTTTATCCAAAAGGATGAACTTTTGAAAAAGTGCAAAGAACTTGAACCCCACTTTAATCCTGAAACCGATTATTATGTCATCAGACAAAAACCACAACTTGATACTTGAATACGGAGAAGTTGATTATAGCGAAAGATTCTGTTTGGATTTCCAGAACCGGGCATTTAACTCTCCCACAATACTAAAAATCTCTTCCGAAGAATACTTATAGTTAATAATTAATCCTCTACGGGTTGGAAAATACTGATTGTATTCCTCTTTTAATTCATCCCTTAAATCGTATAAAGGTTGCCAATTAGCCGACTTAACATCAAATGTGTATTTTATTCTGGCCTCCTCTGTGCCTTGGTCCAGCAAAGCGTGTTCTCCGGGGGTTAACAGCACAATATTCTTTGCATAGTATTTAAAATAGGGATATTTATTGCTCCCTTTGGCCAGTACATGAGCAAAACAGTTAAAAAATAGATCCGTTTGCATAAACTTCCGTAAGAACAAACCGGACACATAGGATTTCTTATTGCTGTTTAACCATATCTGTTTAAAAATAACAACCTGGGTTAGGTTAGCTCCACTCCCCTGTCCTTCAAATATCGGTACATTTCCCATAATTAGATTTATTTTGTTAAGTTTTGGATACCCCGTAATTCTACTGCGGGGAGGAATTCAGGTTTAAAACCTCTAAGCTCTGCTTTGAGGTAGTTCACAACAACTTATCTAAACGTGAAACCGCCTTAGAAAGGTTAATTGCACAGGTTTCAGTATAATCATCCAACAACCTTAGTTTGCCAGATAATGTTTCTGAATCATCTGTTTTTGCAATGTCCTCGCCTGAAATACTGGAGGAAGAAGATGCGGAACGATATAAGCAGAAGATTGAATATGCTACCATTTTAGCTTCCGGTGGCTCTTTCGTTGTCTCTTTACTATGTATTGGCTCCTCATTCGGTGGGCGAATTGCAATCCTGTCAATAATATATTGCAGTTCATCCGTCAAATTACTTATTCTCAATAATTGATCATGGGTGTGTTCTAAATTTCTGGTAATAGTTTTTTCTTGTGCATTTGAAGCATTCATAGCATTTCTGTTTTTAGTTGTCAGTTAAAAAAGGGAACATCTAATCTTCTCGATCAACGTCCCCCTTTATTTTTTACCTAAGTAAGAGTCTGATCACAAATATATGTAATCAGATTGAATTAAGCAAGGTATTGATTTCGTCTTTGGTTGCTTTATAACAAAAATCCTCCTTGGTTCTGTATTTTTGGAATTGCGGAAGCTTTGTAGAAATGAGCTGTTCAAAACGATGGTTGTCAATACCGGCCATGTTGCTTATATCCTCAAATAAAGACTTCACTCCATCAAAAGATCGCTTACCCTCAACCGTCTCTGGCACCTCGATGTTAAACTTATTCTCTTCAGTCTCAGTCTCGGCCTCGACCTCAGCTTCAGTCTCAGCTTTTTCAAAATGCTCATCAGCAGATGGCATATCATCAGGATACCCCTCGGCCATTCCAGGTTCTTCCTCTCGATTTTCGTCTGGAAGCATCAAAGCAAGTTCTCCGGCATATTTCGCAAGGATAATAAACCTGAGCTTTTTGTTGGTGTTCTTACCAGGATCAAAATCCCTAACTTTAATCATCAAACTGTCCTTTTCTATCAGGTCATGCAGGTCATCCAGACTCATCTCTTTAAGCTCATCTTCCGAATAAACAACTATTTCGCCTGGTGTGCCATTAAGCATTACTTCACAAGTCTCCGCTTTAACCGCCTCTCTCTCCGTTAAGGGATACTTACGAATATCTTCCTTTTTGTGAGGAACCTCATCCCGGTCTGTGGTCTTTAATCCGGAGCTATTGGCCTTATCAATTTTCTCTGCAGCCTTGCTTGTTAACGACCTGCTGCGCTCCTCATTAAATTCTTTGTCCGGAATAATTATCTCTGCATCTCTGGCATCAATGGTGACTGACTGGTCCTGGGGAAAGTCCTGTGCTTCTTCCATGGTATAGGTACCGTTCATAACATCAGGAAACAAATCTCTTGCAAGAAAGCCCAGCGCACGGTACTTAATCATCCTGTCAGGAAATTTATGCCAGGGAGAGTGCTTATATTTCCATCCATCCTGCTTCTGTAACATGGCTTGATCAACCCATAACCCAGCCCTCTTAGCTAACGCAACAGAAAATGAACGGGATAATGTTTCATCCGTATCATATCTTGTTGCGGTAATTGTCACCTCAAAGTCTCCATCAGCTACTGATCCCTTGCTTTCTTCCTTCCAGGATCCCGGCTTTATCTTACCTGAACTGAGAATTAAGGCCTTCGCCCCATCTCCCTTAATCGATAATAAGCCGTTTACAGGCACTATCTCCTGCAGGGACGTCATAGGATGTAGCCCTAACTGATCTCCCTTTATCCATACTGCAACCACCTTGGAAACCTGTCCTTTCTTTAGATCAGGCTTACCATCTGCCCCTTTCTCATAAAAATGGACCGGGATTATCTGGCTGTCCAGAAATTCCTCTGCCAATTTTTTCATGCCATCCAATGTTTCAAATGCCTTCTGAATCATCGGAGCAGTCATCTGTGTTTTCATTAAACTTTTTTCTTGTTCCATGTCAATTAATTTAAGTTGAATAATTTAAGTTATTATGTTCGCTTGTCCAGTTTCTTTGTTCCGGAGGGATCCATGGTATCTGCAAAAACTCAAAAAAATCTGCCTCCGTATCAAAAACAGGAGGTTTAATACAATTAGTTTTTTGATATTCAGGCTTTAACACCCATCGGGACCCCTTCTTATCACATTCTTTCTTTCGCCGTAGCCCTTGTTCCGTTCCACACCAGCCAAGGCGATTCCAGGTTATAGCCAACTTAATATGGCTAAACGATGATGATCCTGTCCTGATAGCAAGGATTCTACCATAATCATAAGGCTGTGCAATGTATAGCTCTATCTGGATTCTGTCTTTAGGGTACTTAAACCTTTTAAGGCGTGATCCATTCACAACTATACCTGGGTACTCAGCATGGAAGATATTGTCTAATCCGTTGAAATGGTTCTCAACACAAACGATTTCTATATCTCCCACCATCTTGCATTTCCTGCGCACACTACCAGCTATCTCTGCTTTCTCCACGTAAGGGTCAATAAGCTTCAAAAACCGATTAGCAACACTGTATGCTTTACTTAACGGTATTTTCGGTCCTGTACTCATATATCACTCTTTCACGATTTCTTGCCTCATCTCTGGTTCTTCTACATCCTTCCTTGTACGATAAGATGATCCTCTTAGCTCCGGATGCCGCTCTTGTATTTTCTGTCTGGATCTCCGAATACTTTCAGGATCAGAATAAGCACCCCTTGCAAAGTCTCGGGCAAAATTCCTAAATGATATCTCCCCCAAACATATCCTTTCTTTACCCCACACATGGAGCATTAGCAATCGGTCATTATCTCTGGTGGCTGGTCTTTCTGTCAAAATACTCTTAACGGTATCTTTGATGGATTTCACTTTTTCTAACATTGTCATGGCTAATCCTCCTTAGTGCAACTTAAACCTTCCAGGTTAGTAAACCATCTCGCTTTACCGTCTCCCTGTATTCTTTTCCTGCCCCGTAAACAAAAATCAATGTTTACCCAATCGTTTTCACGGATTAGGTTAAGTTTCTCCATGTTGTCGTTCACAAACTCAAACGCAACTTCCTGTTTGTAACGATTTTTTACATACACTTCCATTTCAATAATCCTTTTAAAAGAATTATCGCTTATCTGTACCGGCCTGCCGACAAATACCACTTTGCCGGAAATGTTAAATTCATTAATCTGTTTTGATCCCATAGCTGTGTTTTTTTTAAAATTACAATGTTTATATTATTTTTACGTTTATAAATACCTCTAAGCTCTGCTTTGAGGGTAAATTTTTTTCACCTGAACATGAATATGCGGCGTGATACCGTCAATCTCATAAATTTTCTCTGCAGAAACCGAACAGATACACTTGTCGTCTTTCCAAAAAATCCCATTAAGAGAATCACACACAAACTTGATAAGGTTATCACAATCCGGAGTACCAGTATGCCATTTAGGGGCCGAATCCTTCAATAAATGACTGTTCTTACCTGTTCTAAAATGCGCTTTTGGCCTCGGAAAACAGAATGTGAGCTTCACATATAACGGCTCATCTAATGGGATATTTGGTTTATTACCCATGGCCAACACCAGAAAGTCCTTTTTATCACCTTCGGAAGGATCATAGTTCTTATTAAAATCTCCAATCCTGACGGTCCTGTGCCTTTTTAACGCTACCGGTTTACCAGGTATCTTGAAGTCTATGATAAAAAATCCATTCATCTCAAACTGTTTTTAATTAACTATATATTCGATTCACCTTTTCCCAGTACCGTTAATTCTTCCGGCGCAAATATCTTAATCCGGCCATCCTTAATATGCTGACAGATCCCTACTGTATATGAGGCAGGATATCGATTACCATCTTTATCCACCAATATCTCCATGTGTAAGCCCCAATGCAATAGATAGTATAAAGCCTCTTTCATAGCTGGCTCAGGCATTGTCTTAGTCTTGTTTGAATATTCAATAGGTTTTCCGTCTTTATCCAAATAATTACCTTCATCATCCATTTCTGGCACCATTACTTTTACTACTGTTTTATATCTACTCATTCCTCAACACCTTTTCAACCACGTCTTGTTGTTTCATGGACTAAAACGATCTGTGATCCAATTTTTTAAATTCCTGTTCCACTATATCCTCGCTTGGAGCTTCTTTAGTTCTGTTATTAAACGTCCTTGATTTAGACCCTTTGCGCTCGGACCAGTTTACATACCCTAATTTACCGAAGTCAATGCTCTCCGATCCATGTTGTACCATAAATTTAATGAATAGATTTTTTATACCGATGCGCTCCTTATCTATTTTCCCTTTTATCTTCTTTAGGAAATTGTCTTTCTTAGCCAGACTGTATAACTCTATTGTGCCGTCAATGGACTCTCTTGTTTCGACAAACTTCTCTTCCATAAATTCCTTGTAGGCCTCGCTTTCATCGGGTTCCGGTTCTAATTGTTGAACAACAGCATCATGTTTCTCAACCTCCGCAAGATTACCACCTATCTCAGCCTGGTTCCTGTTTTTTATCGCCTCCTGCCCGGGGACAACTCTGTCATACCACCACGATTTAGTGATGCTTAACAACTTTTCAATAATGCCCTCATCCCTATGTATTTTCTCAACAACTAAACGACCACCGTCAACCAGCATCGCTATCTCGGCATAATCTGTCTCCAATATGGCCATGTACTGATGTATTTGCAATAGGTAAAAAATAGGCATGCCGTCCTCCCACATCTTACTTACCCAGTAACTCATGTTTTTGCACTCCAGTATTGCTTCCTGTGTTAAAGGCTCTCCTGTGATGAGATTAAAACCTCCCTCTTTGTTGATCAACCGGTCAACAGAAGCAAATAACCATGGATATTCGGGATTGACAACATATCCATTAACATTACGGCATTTGCGCACAATCTTATCATTGGTATAATTCTCTACATAACCTTCTTGCGTTCCATCATAATACTGCCATACACGGGCAATGTTTTCTTCATTAGTTCTTCCCCAAAACATCCTCTCGCTATCTATCCTCCGGGGTTCAATGCTTCCAATCTTCTCATGGAAGACTCTTACATTGGTGTCATACTTGTTTAATCCAAGGACTGTACCTACCTCGGATCCCCCTATCCCGTTCTGACGAAACGCATACCATTCATCACTTTGGTGGGGAATGTTGTAAACTTTCAGATTTTTTCTCATTTTTTGTTACCTCGTTTTTTTTAGGTGGGTTAATATCTAACTTCAAATTCTCTACGGCCTGATATATTTTATAAAATATGTCTTGCATCATTGTTGCCTGTATCCCCATCATTTCTTTGGGTTGCATCCCATCGTTTGATATATTTTTATACCAATCAATATATGCCTTAACCAACAAATCCGTCTGGTTTTCATGCTGCTGTATTAATTCCATCACCGAATTATACAAACGGTGTAAATCAATATTCTGTGTATCAAGCATCTGGTACTTCTTTTTGGCCCTGTCTTTTTGATCCCCCTTCCATTTTTGGTTAGGATCATCCAATATTGCCCTTGCATCCACAACCCGTTTGTTAAATGGATCCAGATACTTCTGCTTATAAACTTCCAGTTCACTCGCAGCCTTCCAGTTGTTAACATATTTGTTACTCATAAATATAAAATATTTGATCTTCTATTATCCAGTGCAATTCCTCGCCATCCCGGTTCATTACGCTGGCTCCCTTCCTCGCATACTGAACTCGGTCCCCCGCCTTTACAGATTCACACCCCGGCCCTACCTCTATGACAGCACCTATATTAGGCTTTTCCTTGACTGTTTTAGGTATTATTATTCCTCTCTCTTTTTCCGGATTGTCTTCCGGCCTTATCAATACTGTTTTTCCTTGTGGTTCCATAACTATATATTAAAATGGTAAATCATCATCATCATCATTTTTGTTTGTGTTAAATATATTTGACTCTATTCTCTCATCAGGTGTCGGTGAAGGCTTTGCTTCTTTACTATTCTTGCATATTGTGAATCGGCCATAATTATTCATCTCCATTTTTACTCTGTTTTCATGGCCCAATTCCTCAAACCGTATTTTCTCTGTTCTAATTATGGTGGGTGCATTTTCCATCACAATATATTTCTCATCTTCATCCATATCTTCAATATCTAAGTTCATACCCATGGCCATCTTGTGAGTTATTTTCTTCATCTTATACCTGTGAATAAGGATCCCAATATCTGCCTTCTCCTTCCATGCTGAAGATCCTTTTATATCATATAAAGACGGCATCTTGTAATTTTCCCCACTCATCTCGATCTTCCTTGGATGAACGATCACAAAACTATGAACATCCCAATAGGCATTGAAGTCTATCAACCTATCCAACTGTTCGCTGATAAATGTTGTTTCGGCCTGCCATTTAGGTTGTTCATGCTCAATCTTATTCCATGCATCAATCACATAACCAAAAATATTTTCTGTCTTTTTGAGATAAATAAGATATTTCTGGATTGACTTGATAGTATTGACCTTTTTTGGATCCACCCCCTCGAATGGTTCGTGATTATATTTGTCCGGAGAAATAATGAGAAAATGCTTCTCAACAAAATTCATAGCTTTCCTGTATTGCTCATCGCTCATGCTATACTTATGTCCTTTCTCTAAACTCATACCAGTCAATGCCTGTGCTATCTTTGCATATTCACGGCTTACCGGTCTGTTCTCTGGTGTAAACATTGCCCATTTAAGGCCCAGGTCTGCATTATGCTTAATCAGCTCCACAAGGTACCAGCGTGTCCATACGCTCTTTCCGCTGCCTGGTACTCCAGTAATAAAAGTTATATGCTTAGGTTTTAGCGTAAACAGATAATCAATTTCTGGTATTCCACAACCTAAACCCGGCTTAAAGCCGCCCTCACGTAATATTTGTAATTCTTCACGCACCTGTGATGCTCTTATTACTCCCTTTATAGGTACTGATGATGCATTTTGTAAACATTCCTCAACACCTTTTTTGCCTAACGGCTTTAATCCCTTCTTCTCATGGCCAACAAATACCTCATTGATATCTTTGTAGCCTGTCGGATAACGAATTATCCTACACTTATCCTTGCCAAGGATCATTGAAAGGTGCTTTCTTAATAACCTTCCGGCCTCATCATCATCTACACATAAATAAAATATGTCTATATCGCTTAATACACTCTGCACATACTTGTCCTGTAAATATCTGAACTCCTTCTCAAAATTTTTAGCCTTTGTTGATGGTGCGCCCTGTGGTACAGATATTACATTATTATATCCACATTCTTTCCAGGTTAACATATCCCATTCACCCTCTGTTATTAATAAAGAGTTTTTAGCATATCGTCTGCCCTCCTCGTCATGAGTTTTTAATAGATTCATCCCCAACGGCAAAACCCTTGTGCCAAGATCTTGTGGTAACTGAAACCATTTAGGCTTTTTATCACCCTCTCTATAATCCATGTTAAAGAACTTCACATTTACCAGAGTCAGGTTCATGTAATAAGGAAAACATATCAACGTGTCCTTCATCTGTTGCGATTCATATATCCCTGTACTTTTCGCTGCCCCCTGTGATATCCCCCGTTTTTTTAAATAATCCCTAACCTTAACAGTGTAGACTCTCTCCTTGCTTGGCATCCGGCTTTTGTCCCTCACCCCTTCGTAACGATCCTGAACATCCAGGTTCCCCGACCATCCACAATGATGACATTTATACCACCGGTTCCCGGGTTCATCATTAACAGTTAAGCATAACGCCCCCTGATGCTTTGTCCTTGTTTTATCACATTGAGGACAAGTAGTTGCATACCGCTGTTTACCTGCCTTAGTCTTGATACCAAGATCTTCAAACTGCATCATGGAAGATACCTTTCACTTTTTTCGTTCCTGATTATAAACTTAGGGCCTGTTCCTTTCATGTCTGCAAAAGGATGACAAAAGTCCAGATCCGTAATCAGCTCCCCATCTTTATACACCGGTCTGCATTTGTTGGCTATTGTGCTAATGGCCAAACCAGTCAATTCTGAAAACTGGGTCATAGTCCATATGTTGTATCTCAACATATTTATTATTATTTGCAGTGGCGTAGGATCCATCCATTCTATAAGCTCTATACCCCTTGCCTCCACAATGCGGTCAATTAATTCATCATCTTTCTTGACGAGCCGGACCTCCTGATTGATTAATCCCATTTTTTCTGTCATGTTTTATAATATTATTTTATGCACAAATATATTTATTATTTTCGTTTAATCAAATTTTATTTCAAAAAAAAAGGGGAATCACAATGACCCCCCTTGACCGTTTCACATCAACACAATTAGCCTCCACCAACTGCAAAGATAGAAAGAACAACAATTAGAACACCCATGGTTGTTTGCCAAATAGTTTTGTTCCTGCGCTCTTTTTTAATCTGCTTGTCTTTGACCTCAATAACCTCATCTTTATTATCAACAATGCTATCAAGATCCTGATGTGTCTGCTTCATCAGCATCAGTTGAATGTCCTGTTCGTCAACTATCATATCCTTTACTTGTAACTGACTGCCCAGCTCATTGATCTGATCAATCAAGTTACCTTTCATGTCCACCAGGCTTATGTTTTCAAGATATGTTAAATGAATCCCTTTCACCTGTGGTTCATTAAAAGGATACTTCCTGTGACCCTCATAGGGGTACGCCTCGTTGACCAGGAAATCATAACTCGAATCCACCGGTATAACCAATAGGTCATCCGACAAACTCTCGTATTCGGCCTTTAAATAGCTGTAGTCGCTTTTTAGCTTTGTGAGTTTTCTTACAGAGATTAATATACTGTCCTTCAGTTCAGCAATTCTTCCATCTTTCTGTATAATTAAGCTGTCTCTCTTGCTTATCCCCTGCCTTAATATATCATTGCGAACATTAAGACCGGCAACTCTTTCCGTCAATTCTTCCATCTGCTGACGGTTACACGCCCCACGTAAAATAGAAAACCCCAATAAAACGATTAAAACAAGTATTCCAACCGTTTTTATCCTTCCCAGATTTTTGGCTGGCCAGTCCAAAATCTTTCCTATATTTATTTTCTTTCTCTCATCATTTGTCATCGCTCGTCTCTTACAGCTTTATTGCCCAATAAGCTCTCAATAAATAATATTATGTTCTGTATAACATCCACATCATACCCTCTATTGGCCATAAGGCCTGCACCAAACCCATAAAGGATAACAAGCCACCATTCCGCATCATACAAAAAGCCTATTTTTAGCAGATAGCCTCCAATAAAAGCAAGGAGAATAGGAACGCCCCAGCTAACAGCCAATCGCATCCACTTCTTGAGAACCTGAAGGGACCCATTGATAAGGCCGGTAATAAACAAAGACAATACGGCTATACCCCCCAGGGAAGCCATATAAGTCTTGAAGTTGGCCACAGCATCAAAAATATCTGATGGTGGCTCAACCACCTGTCCTATGACTGGTATCACAAGGACAAACATCACAAGAAAAATCATAAATTTTTTCATAATAAGTTTTTTAAATTAAACATAAAGTTAAATATTTTTTGCAAAGCGGACAATCATTTCTGCGTACTTTTTTTGTTCAGCAGGATCTCTTTGGATCTTAAAGTCATCAATGTTATCAAAAAACAACCACTCCGGCATTATAGCAGGGCATTTTGTGTTTACCAGAATATAAAAAGATGATTCCTTGTCCACATCACCATCTGACTCATCCTTACGGATTCGGATATCAGGAAACGAAGTCTTAAACTCTTTCATAAATGCCGTGGCATAGATATCACTCTTTGTTGCTCCCGGGGAGGTCCATATTTCAAACCCTTCACCACCACCAGCATTAGAATGTAGTGATATAAGCAGACAGTTGTTCGATCCAAACTCATCGCAATAACTATTAATAACATCTACCCGGGTGTCCAGGTCTATGTCCAAATCCGTTGGGCAAACATCAATGTACCTTATATTATAAAAGGTGAGCAACCTTAATAGGTGGGCTTTAACCTCTCTATTAAGAACTCCTTCATAGGCGATATCCCCATTCTGATGAAGATGCATTTTGTGTGGTGCCGTCTGGTAAACACCCCCAACCATGCCTCCGTGACCCGAATCAATTAATAATACTCTCTCCATATGCTTTAAATTTGATTTCATTTTGTATCTCATCAAACCTTTGACGAATAACGCTATCAAGGTTCCTATATGCGATAAGCTTCTGACCATCTGTATCCCTTTCTTTAAGTACCACATCATTCACATTTTTTATGACTTTATGTTTATGTTGCATATCCAAAAACTCACTCAGATAACGACCCTTCCATTTAAACCGTCCAAGGTTGGTGGCCAGCTCCTTAAATCTATTACATATAAAAGCATCTAATTTAGCATTAATTTCAGCACGATTATTTTTAACGTCATTTCTGGTTATACTGGCAGCCCCCTCACACAATATGGCTTCCTTAATATGACCAACAAACTCATCAATAATAATAGGCATTTGTATATCTGTAACTTCCTCGGCATACTGATCTGCCAGCAACCTTAGATATCCCTCAATGTTGCTCATAGTATTCTCCAACCTATGATTCATTATTCTATTTTCTCTCTCATTATTCTTATCTATCCATATCTTATATCCCTGCAATATTGCAAGAATAAATATTGCGAGAATAATTGCCCAATCGCTTTGCAAGGTTTCTAATAAAAATCTTCCTTCTTCCATCTATTTATATTTTTCAAGTTTAAGCATCTTCACGGCTTCGTCCACTTTGTATAAATTAGCTTTTTCAAGTTTCGGCCTCCATATATCAGCAATTTGGCGAATAGCATGTCCTACCCTATCTATTTCTTTTTGGTCACCCTGGGTTCTTTCGCTAAAATAAACCTGTAATAAACTGTTAAAGTCCCTATAAATACTATATTCTTTCAGCCATGGGTGTTCCTGAAACTGACTCAACACATATTGAACGTGAGGGGAGGAATACACCGGCGCAGCTCTCCATAGGCCTGTATCGGTCGCATCAAACCTGAACTGGTCCTGAGATGCCCCAGGTAGTATAGACTCCATCATATTAAGGAAGTAGTTTCCATAATAAGCAAGTTGTCCTGTAATCAAAGCATCGATTTTTCTTGGATCAACAAGATAATGAGTCTCCTTTTTTGTCAATAAATCTGATTTCTCTTGTAACATTTTTCCAAACTTACTCGCATAGGTC
>Ga0307974_1002217_pt1:0-12500 | contig 13743 bp, 12 predicted proteins | sample OrgLakmetagen784_FD_201812 | JGI IMG/M metagenome (GOLD analysis project Ga0307974, IMG submission 201812) | Saline water microbial communities from Organic Lake, Antarctica - #784 | ecosystem: Environmental > Aquatic > Non-marine Saline and Alkaline > Saline | place: Antarctica: Organic... | reverse complement strand
CGCGTCCCGCTTTGTGAATGCCATGGTTGGAGTGTGCCCGTTGGTTTTCAAGTTCAGCCCTACGGTGCTGCAGGTGAGTGTGTGTGTGTGTACGTGCGTGCGTGTGTGTTTCCGTGCGTGTGTGTGCGTGTGTGTGTGAGTGTGCGTGCATACGCATGTGTGTGTGTGTGTGTGAGTGTGCGTGCATACGCATGTGTGTGTGTGTGTGTGTGTGTGTGTGTGTGTGTGTGCCGACTCGGCTGTCTGTGGCAGTTGCACGAGTTTAATTATTAGGAATAGCCGCTGAATGGTGATAGGTGGCGCTTGCAGGCCCTCTCAAAGACGTAACAAAAACTGTTCCAGACGGAGTCATCCAAACTGTTATGACTGCTTGGGTACAGGGCTGAAGAGCAGGTGTTTCCTCTCACATTCGCAAACCCAGCTGCAAAGCTACGTCCCATTGCCTGCATCCAGCCGTCACCCTCCTCTTTTTCCTTTCGCCCTATGTGTTGCCAGGATTGTTCGGTTCGATTTTTGGGGAGCAAGGGTTCGATAAAGTTCGTGGAAGTTCTAGAACCCTCGAACTGTTTGAGCAGTTTGATGTGCAATTTTGAGAATGGAGCATTTTGCTGGTTTCTGTAGTCAATACTCGCCCAAACATACTTAAATTGTCTTAAATACCCAAATTTGTAAGAAATTTGTGAAGTTTGGGTTTTAACCGATTCGGTTGGGCGCACTTTGGGCCTGAATAGTTCCGCAGTCGGGCGTCCGTTCCGTGTAAGATTCTGTAGACAAATAAATCCGTTACCTCGGAGCTGGCACGCCGAGTTTCGCGGCGAGCTGTGAGGGTCGGACTTTGCAGCCTCGTAGATGAGAAAAAAACAGGACACAGTCATGCGTTGCAAAAAAGTCTACTCAAGAAAAAACTCAAAAAGGAATTAGAGCAGCCTGTGTGCCAGACCTGTCGGACAAATTAAAGTACGTCCAGCTGTTGCAGCGACTCTGGCAGGCTAGAATCAGAGGGTTGCATGGAATAATTAAATGGAGATCCAGGCAAAGAGGTTCTCAGGTGTTGTCAAACTCAGTAGAAAATACAAGTTAGACAATGTTGACTTGCAAGGCAAAAGCAGGGAGGGTACAAAAAAGCGAGCGCTTGAAAACGGGGACAAAAAACACAAAAATTACTGCATTGAAATTTGGGCGGGCGGAGCCCTTCTATATATAATGCATTTTTATTAATCTGTACCAAAAATTCGAACATTTGACAGCCATCTAAGGCTCTTTCCTGCATTTTTGGCTACGATTTTGGACCAAAATATTAGAAAAATAGGGCTTTAAAAATTCGACATATTGTTGACAGCTCACAAATGGCATTTTTAAGGTTCGTTACATGTATGAAAGTTCGCGAGCCTGAGCTTTTGACCGAACCCCGAACTGAACAACCCTGTGTGTCGCAAAACACACACCCTTTGCCTCCCTCTCTTTGTAGACACACACGTCTACACATGTGCAAGCAAAAGCCTGCAACACACACCTAAGCACACACTGTGTTGGTTCCTTGTGCTACGTACAGGCATCTTCCTGCAGCATGTTCTTGCCTGGCTGCCCTTGCTGAGCACAGAGGACCACACCCCTTTGCCCTGTAAATGCTATGCAGGCAAGCTGGACTTCTTCTCAGATTTTTTTGTTGCTTCTGCTTGCTTGCAGGTCAAATTCGACCTGTTGGTACAAGCAGCCTCAGCTCGAGACGACTGGCGGGCAAGCTTAGCAGGCTTGAACCCGCACGGCCTCTGCAAATGCCTCATTCCTGGCATGGCGCGTTTTAAACGCTTCAGGTACAACCGCTTGTAATGCCTTGCTAAACAATGTGTGTGGAATTGCGTCAGTTGTTGGCAAGGTTCTAAGCCCATGTGTCTGAGTACATAGAATTATACTCACGGCTTACGAAAATCTTACGTGTGTTTTGTCGCTTAGATTGGTGTGTGGACTTGGCAAACAGAAATATTTTCTTATTCAGCTGAGCAGCTAATAACCAGCTCAGTTGCCTATTTGGTGCTCGTGATCTGCCAGTGTTGTTGATAAGTTGCGAGAGGGTGCCGGGCGGAGGCAAAAGTCCAGGAGTGCTCTATTATTTTATGCAATCAATATATTGCTTCATATAAAGGCAATGCCAATGTAGTTTTGGCTGAAGTGGACGACCCTGCTGGCCTAGGCGAGAAACATTTGACTCAAGGCGCACGCACACTGAGCCACCACGCCTTAACCGGAGCTATTTCCACTCCCAAAACGCCACCAGTACATTTAAATTATGTTAATGGAGCAATCATGGACGTTCAATCATGTTTGGAGAGAGTCTGTCGTTGACCCAGCTTTGCACCCTTTTTGCTAACTTTCTCTTAGAAGTGGCTCGAATTTGATATCTCACCACCCAACCCACCAACCCAACCCCCCCCTTTTATCTACTATTTCTCCTTGTCCCTTGCATTGATCTCAACTGACTCGCCGGATCTTGTGCTCTGGCTGGCCGGCTGAAAAGTGCATCTTATGTCGCAGCCGATTAGAAATGTTCCCCATGATTTGCCATTTTCAGGCTCAGGTGCTTGGTAATCAGGGCGGAACAGTCCTACGCTTGAAAATTGGAAATTTACGTGGCCCATACTTTTTAAACATTTTCAAAGCATGCCATTCTGGGTATTTGTTGGCCCCCTCTATCAAATCATTCAGGCAAAATAACTTTCATCGACAAGAGGAATTTATGCGTATCGTACTCCCAAGCACCGTCTTTTTGTTTCTAGTACACAATGTTGACCATGTGTAAATGGTAATATGCTCAAGTGTTTTGGATCAGACGCTCGACCACTCAAAACAGCATTGTCTGTTCAGTGTTGCCCCTGCTCTTCCATGGTTGCATCTTGCAAGAATGTAGCGTAGCGGCCAAAATGATTTATCCGGAGATTGAGTAACCTGTACAGTACTTGTGCAAGTTATAGAGAAAGTGTTTTTTGTCTGTACACAAGTCGCTCGCATGTGCAGAAACAAGGCATTTGCTGTGACATTGTACTTGACTCAGTGTATACATGGCTTCTTCTACGCAGATACCTGAAAGATGAAAGCACACGAGCCTCCGATCCGGATACGCCCTTTGTTGATACCAGCTCTGTTCAGATCATCCTGTGGACCCCACCTAACAAATTTAACGCAAAGTTCCCTGAGTATCTTTCATGGAGTGAGGGTTAAGACAGCGTTATTTTGTTCCTTGAAACAGCGGTTGCTGAGCAGGCACTGGGATTTTTGCATTATTGAATGAAAGTGCTGCGATGAAGGTCAGCATATATGCGATTTAGGAGTTGCAGGTCTGCCACTTCGCGAATGTACCTGTGAACAACACTGTCATGATATGTATGTACTCGTTAGGCAGGCATAGCTGCTGATGAGCTCGCCAAGTCAGTTGTCAAGTGAAATCGGTGGCAAGTATGGTTGACCTGTAAAATCCGATCGTATTATCCGAATTAATTGGAATTGAACAGTACGTGTTAAAAAGTTCGAAACGAACGTTCTGGCTTTGGCCAGCTGCGTCAGTCGATATTGCACTTGGATTATTTTGTTCAAAATTTGGATAAAAACCCTATATTTGTATAAGTCCATCATGATCAATTCCGAAAGTTCGATGCCGCACCTCTCGGTGCTGCAAGTTTAGGTGCCGCACTGGTTATTTAACATAGCGACGAGTCTTGACTGGTGATCGTAGCCCTATTGGCAGGGGGCTTCGTCTCGGAAACTCCGACATATTGGTGGGTTCATCATGTCGTGCGCGAGGGTGATAAAAGGACAATCCTGACAGGTCAGGATTCCACTGAGACAGCGATATGCATCCCCCAAGCCGCGTGCGCTTGTCGTGCTAGCAAGTTCCAATTGGTGTGTTAAAGGAATTCGTGTCCAAGAAATTGTGTGCACACACACCCCGGATTGCAATAAACCCAGCATCCTCGCTGTGTGCTTGCACAGCAATGATAGGCAACATCTGTTAAGAAGCGGCAACGCTACTACGATCACTACAATCGCTCCTGCAATCCCTTCTTACCAGTTTTACTATGCTGTGCAATCCTGATTATGAATGTGTCAACAGGATGCTGAATGGTGAGCTTCAGGCTACTGCTCCCGGTTGCATTTCCGCTGCACAATGAGGGATGTGCACCTCATCATCAGTGCCGCATGCACGTGTTGGTGAGTAAAGGGATGTTTACTAGCATGGCACGCGCGCGCATGCCGTCGGCATGCAAGCCGAACGATATTGCAAGCCGAACGATATTATTGTCATCCCTGAAGCAGGAGTAGCACCCTTTTACTTAAGTATAAATGTGCGCAGAGCTTTCTTAAAGGGGTACTTGAGCCTTCTTGTGTCTGATCTATGAATCTTCTACCTGCTATCTAATCGTTACCCAGTGAAAGATAAATCGCCAAGCGAGAGCCCGGACATGGAGGCACATAGGTTTTGGGTGGAAAGCGGAAAGTATGGAGAAAAGGTTTGGCAGCACAAACCACAAGCAACAGTGTTGTCTGGCTGGAAAGCAGCTTTTACAAAGGGGCACATACAGCAAAGTTTTCAATCCACTTTCTTCTTCCTTCTTTTTGTGTGCGTGAGATAATTAGCATTTGAGTTGAGCGCAACGACATAATTGACAAAACTGTGTGTTCTTGCAATGTGTGTACCAGGTCTCCACTCCTTCATTGGCAGGGCAGCAGAGCGCCCCGGTGCACCTGGCGGGTTTGGCATGGGGTGAAAGAACTATTTTTGATGTCCAGTTTGAGCATGTATTTCAGCAACTAGGACCAGCAGCGGAGAGTAGGAGAGCAGCTGGAGAGGGAGCAGCAAGGCCGGAGGTGCAAGACCTGTTTCAAACACTAACGTGAGTGCAATTATGGGCAAGGCTACCTCAAAAGGCTAACAGCTCATTGAAGGGGAAAAAAGGAAGAGAGGAACTTTGCAGGCTGTGAAATGCACTCTAACGAAAAAGAAAAAACTACACAGGCAGTGAAAACCACTCCCCACATTAATTTAGGAAAAGGGCCACTTTGGTACCGAGTACCGTAAAGCTCCTCCACCGCGAAAAGGAAAGGAAAAATTAATGGGGATCAGGAGGGTTGCAGGCTTGGCCTGAAACCGGCTCCTGATGAAAGTTGATAACAGTACTGGAAAGGGCACGTCTAGTATGGACAAGTTTAGCAGCAAAGTTCACAGACTCTCTACATTGATCAAAGAAGAGCCACTCTGGTAGGCAGAGAACTCGCTTCCTGCCGTGTATGGCTATAGCTAGGCAAAGAGATTTTACATTGGCATACGCAGGATCAACTTGCCTATTCCCTCCCAATTGCCAGAGGAGCCTCTCTTACCTGGCATGCCTATTGTTGTGCTTCTGTTGGGGCCCGCAAGTCATGAGGAGGGGCCTTCACCATCATTCACAAATCAGGCCGTTGTGCATGATCACGCATATTTTCTTGTGCTGACGCAACAGGTGCGCCTTGCTTTTCTTTGTGCAGTGGTAGTGCTGAAATGAAATACAACTGCTTTTCTCATTGCTCACTGCTTATATCAATGATGCCTTCACCAAAAGGGTACCTTATTTACAATCAGGCTTGCCACGATCTCAACAATTTATGGATGGCAATGTTGGAGGCTTCATCTGCTCAAGGCGAAGCAGAGGTAAGCAGCAACTGGTATGATTGCATGTTTTAATACAAGCGTCAGCAGAACAGGGAGCAACGCTGCTGTATGAAAACCAAAAGAATGCATGATTTTTCGCTACCCTGTTCAGCCCTGTTCGGCACTTTGATTAGCTCTGTAACAAAGTCGTATAGATAAAAGCAGGCCCAATTTATGAAAAGGCTGGAATGTGCCTTTTGCCTCCTGTTTAAATAAAACATGGGGGGGAATGCTGCCTTCATGAGATTCATAGCATGGGAGTCTTCATAACATTCATAATATGGGGGAGGTAGGGTGTGAGCACAATTTTAAAAACTTGATGCAGCTCATCCTGCGTACAAAAAGTATATGAGCTCCCATTCATCAACGCTTTTATTCCTTCATCGAGCTTTCTATGCTGCAAAAGCAGCAAGCCCGTGCAAATGTTCGGTTGCACCTACTTATAAATGCCTTGACAAGGGTTATTGCAATTGCCTCACTTTGGTGCATTTCCAGGAAAGTGGACAGCCACACCTGGAAGCGGCGCTGGCAGCCATTGCACTTCTTACAGAGCAAGAAAATGCCCTTCCAAGGCCATTTTGGTTAAGTGTCTGGATGGAACACCTGCAGCCTCTGCTCCAGGACCTTGCAGGTGGGAGTTGGCAAATGGGGCTGCTTCGTTATCAAGCAGCAGCCCTGAAAGTATGTGTTCAGTATTTTCCATCCTGATTGTGCTTTGTGTATTTCATATTTAGAAGCATGACCTGATTGTGCTTTGTGTATTTCATATTTAGAAGCATGATGTGCTAAATGCCATTGCAAGTGGTCGACCTAAAATCAAGCCGAGCATTTACCCCTGGTAAAATTAAGGGAAATCTAGTGTGCATAGCAGCCTTAACGAACTCACGCCAAGCTGAGTAGTTGACGACTTTAACCTTTAACATCTTCCTAATCTGCTCTAAAATTGGAGCTCAAAGAGTGCAAGTGGTATGCTCTTGTGCTGGGCAACTTAATTATGGGGATGCTTGTGTGACAGAAATGTAGGCACACTGAATCTGCCTTGACAAAAGGACATAGATCTGGCAGATTACCCATCGATTAATGAAAAAACAAAGCACTTCATACGTATCAAGTTGTGAGGCTTCTCCCTCCGTGCATTTATTCTGTATCCAACTGCGCACAGGGCTGCTTTATGCGTTGCGGCACCTCCCATTGCTTCAAGAACAGCTGGTGGAAAGGATGAGAGCGTCAGGTGCATGTGCCACCAGACCCCCCCCCTGCAGGTCTCCCCTTCTTGATCAAGCACAACCTGGACGCCATTCTACAGAGGGACCTTCCCAATCAGCACCAATGGCAGCTTGCGGCCCCAGCTCAGACGGGCAGCCCTTTTCTAGGTGTATGAGCAGAAATTCAGGAGTATGGATGTGCCTACGTGCTAGGTTTCAAAGCCCTGTATGGTGCTTCCTGTAACGCAAAACGTGGGGAGGATTGTAGCTATACTCACGCTCACGCAAAACACCACTGCCTCAACAGGCACATGACGGAGCAGCAGGTTGATAAGGGAGCAGGGATGTCATTCGTTCTACGTCCAGCAAGCCAGGGTGGTAGTGTTTTCAACTCAGTAGTGGAGGCCCTGTCATCAGCATCAAGCAGTCATTCAAACGTAAGTTCAAGTTTTATTGCAAACGTGCTTCAAACATCCTGTCCTGATACACAGTTTGTCGGTGAGTTCTGCGGCCCCGGTTTCTGCAAGTTGGAACTTCAGGCCTACAACAGTCAGGCAACCTCATGCATACAGGCGAGTGACAGGAATGTCCGGGCCCCCTTTTCCTCCTCGACACTAGCCGCCAGTGGAGAGCACGGCTCTGCCTCCTTCGTGCAAGCTCCACTGCCTTTTCATAACGCCTTCCCCTCCAGTTACTTGGATAATTTGGAAGAAACAGAGCATGCAGCAAGCTCAAACCTGGGCCCTGCTACGCTCGGTAAGTCTAGTGAAGGATGAGCCCCTCGAGCGTTGCAGTGCCCTGTAGCAGAGCAGCATTTGGACTGCCACGATGTCTTTGACGTCCCTTTACTTCAACAATATGTGCCTTGGTATACACAGAAGACAAACGTCCTCACGGCGTGGTGCACAAACTCTAAGAATAAACTGTCGCTCACGCTTGCAGCCGGTCCTGAAAACCCAGCTGGACTCAGTACAGGGGAGGGTAATACGGCAGCAATCACATCACTCACGTCAGAGCTTGTGGTAAGCATACTCGATTGCCAACCATCATGTAAAACTATAAGGCTCATCCTTTTTTCATTGCTGATTGATGGCAATTGCTAATGCGTCTTACTCTATACTGACCGTCACATATTGATCATCTTCTTTCACCCGTCTTCGCCTTCTAGGACCTTGCATTGGACACGCTTCCTGTGATTTCCCGTGTTGATCAATACCTGAGATCACAGCCCACATCTTATTCAGGCTTGCTTCACCTGGTAAGGCAATCGCACTAGCATAACTAGTGCCCTGCTGACGTGTATTGATTGTAACAGTCTGCAGCAATCCGATGTATCGATTTTTTTAGCTTCTCTTCTGTTTTAGCCTTTGCTGAGAGGGCTGCTGCTGCCCTGGTTGTAGTATGAGTTAAATGATGTGCATGCATTGACCTCTTGATGCAAGTGCTGTCATGCTCCTCTTTCGCGCAGGTACAGGTGTGCTCATTGAGCACGCAACAAAGCTTGGAGTGGATGAACGAGCAGGTTGCTATCCTTTCGACTCCCCTTGGCTCTCGTGACTTCTCCTGTCATTCCCCTGCTCACACGGCGCCCTGCCTGAATTCTGCACTCTACCAGCCTGGAGGAGGAGTGCCAGCAGCAGGAGTAGGAGCAGCAGCGTCACCAGCCCCTTTTACTCACGCTCATTTACATGCACGGGAGCCGCAAGCCTTACTGCCCCCCTCGCCTCCGCAGTTGTTCTTACCTGCCCACAATCTTGGAGTGCCTGATTCTTTTGGGCTTGCTGACAGTAACATAGAAAGCAGGGCACAGAGGTAAGGAGATTAACAAAGAAAAGCTCGGATTACTGCAGGCTTATGTATAAATTAGGAGAGTGTGTTACCGTCATGCTCTGCCCATCAACACCATTGATGTTAAGAAAGGTCCACACCAGGATATCAGGCGGACTTTCAAACCTTACCTCATCCTAGTTGGAGAGGTAGATACCTGAGACTTCCTATATTCCTACAATTAAAAATTTAGCAGTCAGTTAATATGAGCTGAGAACACATCTCGGGTCTTTCTGCAACTTGCTTGTGCCAAAAGATATGCCGAGATTGAAACCTTAGACCTTGGTCAATGTGCTGTAGGTTAGAATTTGGAGAGGCACGCGACTTCACCGGAATTCGGCAGGGTTGGAGGGAAAAGCTGGTGACCTACTCAGGTGTCTTACGAGAGCAGCTGCTCCTCGTAGCCACAGGGTTTGATCAGCACGGAATCAATCCGTTGGGCCAGGCGACGGAGGAGGTTTTTTCTATCTGGATGATAGCACAGACTAGACAAGCACGCCTCTTGATCTCTTCAGTGCAGGTTTGTGTTGTTTGAGTATGTGTGTGTGCGCGTTTGTGTGCCTGCGCACACGTGTGATTTGTGTGTACGTAGGTGCATGGATAAACAGCCTCTTCAGTCTGTTCCTGACCAGCCTCTTCAGTTTGTTCCTGACCATACAGCAATTCTACACCCATTTCCCTTGTCTTGCTTGTGTGTAGTTTCCTTTCATTAAGTGCTCTGCGCTGATTTGGACGACTTACTCCTCACTATAGGTGCTGCAGGCAACAGTGACTCAGATGGGCTACCACCAAATCCACGGCAAGATGTGGTGAGATGAAAGCGTCTGCTGTGCCCCAAAAGATCATCTTTGTTGCTGAGATCAGTCCAGAGTGCTTAAGGCATACCTAACAAGCTGCTTCCAACATTGCTGTAGTAGATGTATTCTCCCTTTTAGGTATGTGATGATGAGGGAGGCAATTGTCCTCACTTGAGTTGCTGAGCAAGTATTAATCATGATCCGTGTCTTGCCCCATTTGGTCCTTTCAACGATGCACACAAATGTCAGACACAAAACCAATTAGATCTAAAGGCTTGATGTCAGGGCTGTGTGTCACAAATAAACTGCCATTGCTGATCGCGTGCCAGATGCAACATTACAAGGACATGACCCAAGGTCATGGTAAAGAGCTGCAGAGGGGAAAGCTAACCTTCAATATTTTAGGTACCTGGACACGACCTCCTCAATAAGTAATCTGCTTTATGTCCTCATCTGATAGTCTGATCTGCACAACAGCATCCAGCTGGCAAGGCGGTTACTTTCTGACTAAGTGAGATCATGTTTCTTCCAACAACAAAGCAGGGTGAGCGCACTTGGCCTTGTCCCATTGGCACTGCAGCTGGCCATCCTGAACGTCCCAGTCTCGGTCTCCTCTCGCCTACTTGATTCCAATGCCCAATATCCCAAAACTACACGGGTACGTTTGCTTGCAAATGCTTGCCTTGTCTACAAATGTATGATGTAGCTTTTAAGCAGTCAGCTCCTAGACAGGGCCTTGCACCACCGCTGAGGAAGTAAGTTAAAAACACCTCAACCCTTTCTTTTAGTACCTGGAATTACAAGGCCCAAAAATGAGGGCAGATCTGAAAGGCGGTAGTGCACAGCTGTGCAAAAGGCTATACACCCTTTAAAAAAACACAGGTATCTCCAGGGTCAGACGGGGTTGTTAGGGTCATGACCCTCACCAGAATCACACCCTAAGCCTAGAAAGCAAAATTGTGCTTAGACAAAAGCAGGAAAACAGACCTAGTTCATAAGTCCATTGATTTAGCTAACACCTTTCGGGTAGCTGCGCTGAAAGCGTAGTGGTCCATGGTCACGCCAGACTCTTTAGGGTCGCGGGTTTGAATTCGTCTGGTAGCCTGAATTCTTTTCCGTCCTCTCTATTTTCTTAACCCATGACTGTTGACGCTCTCATATAATCATAACTATAAGGTGTCATGGTCATAAAAACGCTATACAAATATGTGAGTGCAAACCAATACGCAGCATCCGCATTGTGCAAACCTAAGGCTCATATATGGTAATTGAGAAGCATGATCTTTATAAATGGCAAGAAATTTTATTAGTGATAGGAAGGTCCATCAGCTACAATTGGTGGAGATGCAAAGCTACATATTTTTGCATCGTGAGATGGTGGTGGGACATTTACAAGGGAATTAAAAGTTGGAGGGAAACAAGAAGAACACAGATAACTTGCGAGTGATATGAGTGGTATCACTTTGCATCACTGGAGTTGAAGTGTTACATTCTATTCAGCAGTTATTCAACAGTGAATTATATGCCCTCGTTGTTGTCTTTACCTCTAAAATAATACAGCAAACAAAACACAGTAAACAGTGGTTGCAGGTTACATGCTCTGGGTCGTGCATGGTAGCTTTTTCTAGACACGACAAACTTCCATTGAGGCAGTGAACCTTATGTCTTGAACTTATCACAAAACTTTGGCATGGCTCCAACTTTAAGAGTAAGAGGCACAATCTGAGAAGACACATCATCGATCTTTCTTTCAATTTTGTACGACTCCTCTTGAAGCAACTCCGTGCAGGCAAAACGCGCGTTATTCATCATGATCATCAAGGAAAGTCTTGTAAGCGACCTGCCCAGTAACAAAGCCTGCAAACAACCCCATCTTGGCCTCATTATTGACTACCGTGCAAACCTCAGGCAGCAGCATACTAGAGTCACAGGCATTTTACACATGGAGCTGCCAGAATCAATGAAAACCCCAAGTCACATATCTAGCAGAGGACTGCAAACAAACTCCCCGTCCCTCATCAAAAGACCTGAAGTAACGTGCGGAGTTGTTCTTTGCTGCCTGCATAGCCTTTTTCGTTTTGGCCTACGACTCAAGTACAACAGTGAGGGGATTGAGTGTGTTAACACTACCAGCGTGGCCATGGCGCACTGTTTACTGAGGACACTAGACCCCAGAACCAGCTGAGCACCGCGCAGAAACAGCACAAAGGCCTATGTACCATCCTTGAGAGCCTCCGTTACCCTCCACACCATCCTTTTAGGAGTGGGTGGCACCATCTACAACAATCACACACTGGGGCTTTTTAAGGAGCTGGGTCTCGACTCTTAAAGAGCTAAAAAACTTGCTTCCAAGCTTCATGTTCATTCTGTCAACTACGCTACCAAACTTGTCCATACCAGACACACCCTTTCCGTACGATTACCACTCTCATCAGGAGCTGGTATCAGGTCAAGCCATCAGGTGAAGAAGTTCTATGCTACAGTTCGCTGTAGGCTTTGTCATTACACCAAGCTGCCGTGGAGGGAGATCAAAACCAAAGACACGCTAGAACAAAAAATGGGCTGCAGGCCCTCATAAAAGCAAAACACGCAAAGAAGCAAGCGGCAAGTCTATAAATCAGATCCAAGCAAGCTCAGATGGGAACACCCACAAGTCAAAGCACAAGCTGAGGGGGGGGAGCGGGAAAAACAACCCGAGCAAAAGCAAGGCATAAAAAGAATGCCTAAAACGAGAGTACACAGCACTTTATGCAAAGTGCCTGCCAGATCTCAGCCTACGTTCACTACGCAAGAACTTCAGTTCTATTCCGGCTCGTGTCCACCGAACTGCTGGAGGGGGATTTTTACACTAGTGCCCAATACCAAAAGAGACACTGAACTGGCTAAAAAAGCCCTCCTAGCAGAGAAACGAGAAAAGCATCTGGGCCGTTGACACCCATACCTGCCAACAAAAAACTGAGCTTGCCACACAAAAAGGGGCAGGAGAAACAG
>Ga0307974_1002214_pt1 | contig 13750 bp, 16 predicted proteins | sample OrgLakmetagen784_FD_201812 | JGI IMG/M metagenome (GOLD analysis project Ga0307974, IMG submission 201812) | Saline water microbial communities from Organic Lake, Antarctica - #784 | ecosystem: Environmental > Aquatic > Non-marine Saline and Alkaline > Saline | place: Antarctica: Organic Lake... | reverse complement strand
TATGTGTGTGCGTGTGTGCATGTGTGTGCGTGCGCGCAGGTGAGTGTGTGTGTGTGTGTGTGTGTGTGTGTGTGTGTGTGTGTGTGTAATGTTGCCTTGTTTAGTCTCATGCAAAGATACAAAAACCCTAATCACCTCGCCAGATGTCCATTTACAGATGTTAGACGCGAGACAGTCCCGGGGAGCACCACCAGCTTTTCTTGAAGGATAGGAAGCAAGGCATCCATCGCGCGACCACTTAACTTTTGGTTTGAAAGGTGGGAAAAATGAACACTGCCTGAAATATTCGAGATTTTCTGCACAAGTCCAAATTAATGGGAAGTGTCCAAATTATTTATTTGCGACTTTCAGGCCTTGCGAGGCCGTCACTACCCGCTAGTACACTGTTTTCAAATTTTGCGAATATCTGGGTGATGCTCTCTATGCAGAGAATTAAGAGAAGGCATCCTTATTGACTTCGGCTTTGCCCAATCCAGGTCATTCCAAAAATGAAGCTACGACCATTCTACGAATACAAGCCTACAGGGGAACTTTGGCTGCACAGCGTCCAGTGCTGACAGTGCCACCTTGCGCGGCACTCGATCCATTTCAAAGATAACCTGCCCCGGCCTCACAGCGCAAGCGTAGTACTCTATAGCTCCCTTGCCCTTGCCCATGCGCACGCCAAGGGGCTTCTTTGTGACAGGCACGGTGGCCTGGATGCGAACCCAAAGCCTCGCTGTCCTCTTGATCTTCCGCACTAGCGTCCTGCAAGGAGTATAGTATACGTTGTAAGAATGATGCCAGAAGTGCTTGTTTAAGAAGGTATTGGCCATAAAAAGTTGTACATGGTGTAATGACTCACAATGATTACCAAATTCTTACCTCTTTGTATGCAACCACTGTACATCTTAGTAGGCGGTTAGTAACTGGAACATCATGGCCTGTATTGGATTACGCCAGTGACCAAGTACCTTAATTTCTTCTCTTTCTCCTTCCTTTTATGCCTACGACAAGGATACAGTTTGACTAGGTATAAGCTGAGGAGCCTATGCATATGTATGTGCACGTTTGTGGGTTGTGTGTATGTGTGTGCATGTGTCCAGATTCAATTTCATTCTGAGCACATGCCCTGGTAGCTTATGTTCTCAGCTTTAGTTTCATGCTACGTTGATTTTAATTTGATGAAGTAGAGTGTGAGTACCGTATAAGTAGGGTTGGCCAGAACCGTATATCTGCACCGTATATGACCGTATGTATTGTGATATCCCTGCTAAAATTACCATATGTACACCTTATATACCTAAAAATGTATGGTTCTGGCCGACCCTGCGTATAAGCGGTATATCACCGTGTACCACGAACGTCTCTGCCCTCTGCCCCCCTCGTGAAGTGTCGGGAGCAGTAAAAGTAACTTAGTTACGAGGGCCTCGCAGGACTCGCATCGGAATTAATTAATTAATTTCAAGCATGAATGGGGGCAGGCCGGGAAAGCCTCCCAAGCCGCTCCTCAAGGCCCCCAAGGGGGACAGACAGCTTGGGGTTGCAGACTTCTTCAAGCCTAGTATTCAAACAGCAAGTGAGAAGAAGGCAACAGAGGGGGAGGCAGCAAAGGCACATGCAGAAAGTGTTGCAGGGGACAGGGCAGCACAGGCAGAGTGGGATGCAGCAGCAAAGAAGAGGGAACCTGGTAGGCCTCCCAAGCTGGCTTCAGGCATAAGCAGCAAGGGGACTGGCCCTCTCTTGGGGAGGAAGAACACCAAGAGGAAGGGCGTCTTCAATCCCTCTACATGCGCACGCACGCACGTACGCACGCACGCACGTACGCACGCACACACACATAAGTGCACGCACACACGTACGAGCACACACACGTACGTGCGCACGCACACACACGCACACACGTAAGTACACTACTATATACACACGCACGCACGTAAACAACGCACGCACACATGTACATGCACGTACACACACATACACGCACACACACACACGCACGCACACACATGTACGTGCGTGCATTAGCGTGCACGTGCAGCTCAGAGGGCAAAAGGCCCTCGCATAGGCCGCATTGGGGTGAATATTTAGATTGTGTGTCCCTTGCGTTGGGGTTTTATTCAAAATCTCATTGGTTACGCGCCTGTACAGTAATTGCCCTTTCAATGTCGAAAAGGAACATATTTGGGCACTTGCTCAGTTGCCCCCCTCAGGCAATTCATCAACCAGACGCAAAAAAGTCAAGGCTGTATTCAGGCACCTTTCCCTCTTTTTACGGTGTCTTGGATACATGTCTTACTCCATGATGCCCTTTGTTTTATTGCTTGTTGATGGGAGCAAACTGAGTTAACATTTCAGGCAGGGTCCTGCAAAGGATCTTGGGTGAAGGACTGGAAAAAAACATCTCGGTGCTCCCTTTGGAAATTTCCACATCAACTTGTTGACCATCAGCACCTCTGTGCAACAACCTTGTGCACACTTTATTCCTAGAGGATTTGGCGCTTTCCAGAGGGGGGGGCTGAGGCCCCCAAAGGAATCATTTTAAGATTCTCTCCCCGCGCATAAACCCGAATTGCTAGACTCAAGCTAGGCATCATGTTGTAACAGGCTGTCTAAAGTTACGGCGTGAACACAATAATTTGTGACCAAATTTTCATGATAGGTCACCCACCAATTTCAGTGATTTGGTGTTTTAAAGTCCTTGTAAATTGTAATAATGTAATACATAACTATCACCGCGAAAGAAATGAAGTGAAAAGGCACAGCAGTTGGTGAGAAATGTACGTTAATTCATATGGCTCCATAGAGCACCAAACTAGGATATAGGTGCCCAACTTGTGCATTTAGCCCTGTGAACCTCTGCACAGAGCGATTTACCTCATCCAAGCATGCTCTGTTAGCTTATAATCTCAGTTTCAAGCAAATCTTGTTCCATTTTGACGAAGTAATTTGTGAGTAACGTACTGCGCTTGGTTGTTTTACCGTACCTTACCATACTCATCCCGCCCACCCCAGATTTCAGAAATATTTTATCAAACCAACTTTTAGCCCTGTTCAGCACCAATTAGCTTTAAATGGAAGAGAACACCACAAAAGGGAAAGGTAAGTCACCCCGCTGTTTGCATGTTGTAGCCTGACGCTCTTTGTTCTCCTGCCCTACACCTTTTTTGCCCTTCCTCCCCCCAAAATCTGCTTCTTCTAGCCACTATCACTGATGCCGGCGCTCTCCTCACTGCTGCTGCTGCTGCTGCTGGGTGTCTTGCTTGTGCTTGCGCATGGTGATGGTGCGGCTTGGGTGCAGGCAGCCTTGGTGCGTGACCTTGTTTGCTGCACCAGCTGCCCCACCTGCTCATCTGTTAGCTGCTGGGCTGCTCTAATTTGCTCTGCGTGCGCTAGCATAACAGCTTGGTCCTCCAAAGCCTTTTCTTTGGCCTGCCAGGAGACCTTTTCATCACTGCTTCCTGCGCCTGTCACTCAACCCGTTCAAGTTTTGCTTGTAGCAGCTTGGCTCGGTTGGTTTCCAGCTGCTGCTGCTTTTGCTGCTGAAGTGCTGCTTTCTGCTCGGCTGTTTAAGCTGCGTGCGTCCCGCTGAAAAATCCCCTTTAGAGCCAGTCGGTGCTGCTGTTGCTGTGGCTGCTGCTGTGGCTGCTGCTGCTGTTGCTGCTGTTGGGGCGGGGAGGGGGCCGGTGGGCCTCTCGTCACTCGTGCACTTGCAGGGACAAAAATTGTATTTACGCACAACCCCACAGGGTCAAAAGAGATAAAGAGATACATATTAAAGCTTACCGCAGTTACCCCGCAGGGCAAAAAATTATACTTACATTGGGGGTGTTATGGAAAGGTACGGAAAATAAATAATTATTGAGGCCCCTCGCAATAAGTCAGGCCAAAAAGTAAAAATGTTTCTCCGGACCTCGTAAAACTTTGACTTTCCAGCGGGGATAATTTATTTTGGGCTTTGCAAAGGACCCCAACGTTTTCAGGGCAACCATCATGGCCGAGTTGCACCTTGAGAAGCGGGCGGGGTTCCGCCTTGGGAGCTTCTGGGGCTGACATTACCCTGTGCAAGCATATGCTGCACTTGTTTGGCAGGCCCCATTTAGACTTTGGGCAAACCCATGCACAGCCTTTAATGGGGGTTCAAGGTTCTCCAGGAGAGGAGCATGAGGGTAGAACTGCTGCTGCCTCGGGTGCAAACTGGAGCATGGTGTGCTTGCATGCAGCAGGCAGCCATCCTCCAGCAGCAGCAGAAGCAGGAATCCCCGAATTTCCGAACATGGAAAGGGAGGCCAGAAAAACACCGTGAAAACCGCAAATTTCGCTAATTTTCTTAACTTTTGAGGGACCTTGCAAAAGCTCAATGCTTTGCAAATTAATTGTTCTGCTTATTTGGCATCTTTCAAAAAATAGGCCTCGCAATACTAATAGCGCTACACAATAGTTGCCTTTTAATTGAAAAATTAGATATTTTGACTTTGCTCAGTTAGACCCCTCTGGCTCTTTTTAATGCTGCATCGTGGGCTTTAACTATTTGGCCCATGCAGAACTGTTCTAAAATCCTCATGACATGTTGCAATGAACAGGATTCATATGAGGAATAACAGGGAGAGTCACTTTCTTTGCCTCAGGCATTTGCGTAGAAGTAGAAGCTTGAGCTTGAGCTTTTAATAGTTACCGTATGGTAGTTATATCACCGTGACCGCAAACGTTTTTGACCCCCTTGTGCTGTGTCGCGAGCACTAAAATAAACCAAGATGCAAAGGCCTCATGATGCTCGCATCGGGCAAATTGATATTTGTGAGCATGAACATGAAGGGGCCGGGAAGGTCTCCCATGCTTGTTGTGGGCGACTTCTTCAAGCCCAGTAACCGGACAGCAAGTCAAAAGGCGGGTTGAAGAGGACAGGGCAGCAAAGGCCAATGGAAAGGCTTAGGCTGACCTCAGGCGCAGCAGTAGGGGGTTCTTTGGGGAGGAGCAGCGGGTGCCTTCCTTCACATGCACATGTATGCGTGCGGACACGCATGCGTACGCATGCACATGCGTGTGCATACACGCACACACGCGCATGCCTGTGCATGCATATGTATGCACACGCACGCACACGCGCGCACACAAGCATGCTCACACGCATGCATACGCGTGTATGTGCAGCTCAGAGGGCCAGAAGGCCCTCTCATAGGCTCGCACTGTGATTATTAATTGTGTTGCCCCCCTCGCATTGGGGTTTATTAACCAAGTTTTCCGAACCTCACATTAGTTACAGTGACCCAATCACAAGCGCGAGAACAACTTTACACAATGCTTATACTTGAATTCTACTGCAAGGGTTCAATGTTGACATGCAAGAGAGACATGCCATCATAGACATGATTTCTACTGCAAGAGTTTAATGTTGACATGCAAGAGAGACTTGCCATCATCTCTGGCCAAATTGCCAGGAGCACTGATGACAGAGGTTGCTGCTTACAAAACGGGCTTTCAGTGGAAGAGATCAAAAAAGACTTTTTTACAAGCATCCTGTTGGCCCTACCTTCGCACTGCCTCTATGGTGGCAGCAGCCACACGTTTGCCAGTCACAGCACGTAGCCCATACATGCCGAACTCCAGGTCTGTGGTGTTTTTCATGATGGTGTCATTGATTGCTGCACTCTTAGGTACTCTTTTGCGACTGAGCCCGCTGTTGTACCGTCTGCCGCCTACAAGCCCTGCCCAAATGCTTCCCTGCGGTCAATTGTGCCATCACGTGGTTGTGAGCATGACACAAATAATGATCTGCCCCAGGTCACTGGCTTAGATAGCACTGCCTGATGTCTCCTACGCGTATGTGTATATGTGTGTGTATCCGTAAGAACCTATGTATGTGTGTGAATGCACACATGCATGCGTGTTTGTGTGCGCGCTTGTGTGTGTGTGTGTGTGTGTGTGTGTGTGTGTGTGCGCTCTTGCATGTGGGTGTGAGCGTGAGTGCATTTGTGTGAATTGTGAATGTAATTGTCTCTCCTAATCAGAGAGGTTCACTTACACACTAAAACACAGGATATCCTGTCCCTGTCTCCAGATGGAGGAGACAGTGAGGGGCCAGTGCAGGTACAATCCCCACCGAGAAGCCTAATTAGCGCTGCTCGTCCTTGGAGTATGTTCCATCGCTGGCACAACAACGCTCACCTGTTGGAATAATGCAGAATGTGACAAGCCACTGCTTTGCTGCAGCGTGGGGCGCTGTTGCTGATGTGAGTGCAAGCAAGAGTGGTTGAGGGGGGGTTGCAAAGGTGCGGAGAAGGGGGCACCGGAAAGGGGGCACCGTGCTTCATTGGTGGAGCAAGAAGGAGAGGAAGGAGACGCTCCAATCCAGCTCGTCTGCAGGCTGGGCTGACCACAGGAGGTGCTAGATGGAGGAGAGGAGGGCTGAGGGGAGTGGAGGGGAGAGCTGGTCCCTTGCGCTGTTGCATGTGCCTGCCTGTGGCTGTTTTGCTGGCAAAGCAATGCCATACATGCTGAGGCAAGGGGGGAGGAGTGCACTGGCCTGGTTGCTGAGTGTAATAGGCTGTTCAGCATGTTGGTTAAGACAAGATTCAAACGGGTCGAATTGATACACATAAATTTAAGTAAGAAAGTAAAGGACTTGTTCTAACATCGGGGCTCTCGCCACAGCAGCACGCATGATGAGTGCTTGCCAGAACCAGCCCCTTGCCCCGTGAGTGAATCCGGGACCAGGATGGCTCACAAAGAGTTTGTGGTGACTGCCCTTTTGTGCCCGGGATTTCTCCCAATTATCACTGGCTGCTGTGGTTTTGGTTTTGCTTGCTGGGGGTGTTTGCATGCCTGCTGGAATCAAGGCATGCCCTTGCTTGTTGAGTGTGGCTCAGGCAATGCCAGGGGCGTAGGAGATGGACGATTCGATCATGCTTTAGCTCATGATTGCCAGGGGCCAGGCACAGCCCACTCTCCCTCCTTGCCTGTGTCTGCAGGAAGGAGGCAGGGCTGTTTAAGCAGCTCATCAAGATGTACGAGTCAAAGCAGAGCAAGAAGGGGCTGAAGATCGCTGACCAGATCCTAAAGAAGAACCCAGGGCACGGAGAAACGCTGGCCATGAAGGGACTCATCGTAGCAAACTTGGGGGCAGACAAAAGGGAGGAGGCGTATGACCTGGTCAGGCAGGGAGTCAAGTCTGATATAAGGAGCCACGTCTGCTGGCATGCATACGGGTGTGTATGCAAGCATCATTTTTCATTGCTCTAGGCGCCCTAAGGCAGCTTGCTGAGCATCTGACCATCTACCCGTTATTGTGCGCCTTCCTAAGTAAACAAATAAACGCTTCACGTACCTGTGCAGACTTTTGTACCGAGGTGACCGCGACTACAAGGAGGCCATCAAATGCTACATGAATGGCTTGCGCCAGGACAAAGAAAACATGATGATCATGCGGGACCTGGCCGTGTTGCAGGTTTGTTTAGCTTTCTACGATTTTGTAGTATGAATCGAGCCAGCTTGTGAGATATTGATGCTAGCTTGTTGCTGCTTGTAATGAGGCTGGTTCCCCGCCTGTCCTGTGCTTGTTTTGATTCAGTCCACTCTGTATTTGCAAACATATAACCTTGGCACCGTTTGATCTGCCACGCCTCGCATCCTTTCCTATCTTCTTTGTGGTGTGCAGATCCAGACACGAGACTTACAGGGCTTTGTGGAGACTAGGCAGAAGATTTTAGACCTCAAGCCCAGCAATCGCAACCATTGGATCTCCTTTGCCCTGGCACACCACGCCAATAAATCCTTTGAGGTGGCGGTGCAGGTGCTGGATGCATACTTCAAAACGCTCAGCAACGAGGTGAGGATTTCTGCCCTTGGTTGTTTGTAAAACGCTGCTAGGTGTATTTAGGAGAAGAAGGCCGGTTTTGAGTTGTTAAAGAGCAGTTTTGCAAGTGGCTACCATGTATGTACCTTGCTGCACCCTTGGTGGTGTTGGCATTCATTTCATGGTGTTACTTATCTCTCAGGTCCAGGCAAATGAGGCCTATGAGCACAGTGAGCTACTCCTGTACAAAGCCATGGTGCTGGATGAGGGGGGCCGCCTGGATGATGCGCTGGCTGTGCTTGACGCTGACAAGGTGGGTCAGTGAATGCTTGCTGCTAAGACAGGGTTTATTTCTGGTGTAAGGGCAAGATAGGGTGTGTTTGGGAAGCACAAAGCTCCTTCAGACGTAGAGCCGCGCATCAGAAACCGCGCTTCCCCGACTGGCACAGGGTGCAAAGTTGAATGCTGATGCCTGTCTGTCCATGCTGTCCTGCTTCTCCCTTGGTTTGCAAACCAACCTACTGTCAAGTGGCACACGTTATTGTGTGGCTCTGTGCAGGCAAACATCCGTGACCAGCGTGGCATGCTTGAGATGCGCGCCTCCCTGCTCATGCGGGCAGGCAGGTTGCATGACGCAGAGCAACAGTACCGGATGTTGTTACAAACCAACCCTGACCACTACCGCTACCACCAGGGCCTACAAGCTGCAATGGGCCTACGGGTGAGCGGCAGCAGTTGTGGACTGTTTTACGAATAGGAAGGGGAATGAGAGTGGATGAATTTGAGGTTAAAGCTGTTTGGGAGTCTGGAAGTATAGCTTTTTGCAATGCCTGTAGCAAGCACTGTGGGCCTGCATGTCACTGCATGTTTCACAAGCTGAGAGACACGCCATACCTTTTCTTTGCGCAGCCGGAGGTGTCTGGGGCTGAGAGCAGTGCAACGGCCGCTGTGCTTGCAGCCACGGCTCTATCAGACGAGCAGCGTGAGCGTTTGGCACAGCTGTACTCAGAGCTGGCAGCTGCCTACCCCCGCAGCAGCAGCTGTAAACGCATCCAGCTGGACTTCCTGCAGGTGCTTTGCTGTATGAGTGCATACATTATAAATAGGGTTGGCCCATACTGTATTTGGAATTCCGTCTACGTATATACACGCCGTGTAAACCGTATATATACGTATATCCGTATAAACCGCATGTATTCCGTATATTTGAAATTTCGACCATCTCAGAATTTAGTTCTAGGGGGGTCATTTTGTAGCTCTTTAAGAGCTGTATAAACGTATCCAATTAAGTTGTGCCAAAAAAAAAAGGTTGGGAAGCTATGCTTGCCCAAAGAGGCCAAAACACACAGGCATGCACGGTCACTTTCACGAGACCCCTCCTCTTCCCCCGCCCCATCAAATTACCCTGTTTGTGTATGCATGTGTGTGTGTGTGTGTGTGAAAAGAGGTACATGCATGCATGCGTGTTGTTGTGCGTGCGTCTATATTTGCACGCGTGCTGGGATTCGTGCATGCTCGTGTGTACTTGTGCGTGTGCGTGCATGTGTGTGCATTTGCGCGCGTGCATGCACACGTGTGCGTGCGCATGCTTGCATGTGCGTGTGCATGCTTACGTGTGCGTGTGCATGCTTACGTGTGTGTGTGCATGTGCATGCTTACGTGTGCACAAATATGCGTGTGCGTGTACTTGCTTATGGTTGTATGCATGCGCGCGTGCATGCACACGTGTTCGTGCGCATGCTTACGTGTGTGTGTGTGTGCGTGTGCTTGCTTATGGTTGTATGTATGCGTGGGTGCGTGCATGTGCGTATACATTTGTGTGCGTGCTAAGGTTCGTACATGCATGTGTGTATGTGTGCGTGCGCGTACATGTGTAATGCGCGTGCATGTACCTTTTCACACATACGTGTGTTTTTGTGTGTGCATCTGTGCACACAGGTTTGCGTGCATGTATGTGTGCACGTGCAGGGGTGCGTGAATGCAGATGTGCGCGCATGTGGGGGTGGGTGCATGCACATATGTGTGAAGAGTGTGCGTGTGTTGTTTCTGATCCTGCATCATCTCCGCCCTGGAAACCTTCAGTGGGGTTGGCTTGCATGCACTGCTAAAACTCAAACTCTGGTGCTCCTGGTGCTGCTGCTTCTGAACCCCTTGCTGTCGAACCACTGGCTGCTGTCAGACCATCACGGATTCACTTCCACGAGGGACACGGCAATACCACAAAAACAATTGTTAAGTAGCCCGGATGCAGGGCTTTGGATTTTTGTGGTCTCGAAGGCCAGTTGAAGGTCACTTTTCGACCACTCATTCAGACCGTATATATATATGTATTTATACGGAAAAATCGTATCTAAACGTATTATATGGCGTATATGTACGCCGGCTAAAATTCACATACGGTGTATACGAATACGGGTACGGAGAAAATTTATTTATACATACGTATATATACGGTACATATATATACGGCGTATATATACTTATACGGTTTGGGCCAACCCTAATTATAATTTGGTAGAAGAGTGCAACACTTAGTCAAGTTTGGAAGTATAAACCACTCAGGTTAGCTATTCCAAGCAGTGTAGTGCTCAAGAAGGCAAGCATCCAAGAAGTAAAGTTCAAAAGCACCTACAAGCGTGTAAAATGTGTGTGATGCATGGAGACCTGTCGTTTATGAATCATTGCTCTTGCTCACACAACACCCCTTGTATGCAAAATGTGTGTGATGCAAGCGTGTATGCAAAATGTATGATGCAATGAGACCTGTCGTTTGGGAATCGTTGCTCTTGCTTACACAACACCCTTTCTTGTGTTCTTAACAACATGAATATACCGATACCTCTAGTGCCGGAGACGTGCTCTTGTGATTTAACAAACAGCACCTTTCCTGCTGCATGTTCTTCAATTCTGCAGGGAGACACGTTCTTGGCTGCTGCTGACGCATACGTGCGCAAGTACCTGCTTAAGGGGGTGCCCTCACTGTTCATGGACTTGCGCCCATTGTACCGGTGAGGACAGAGCTGTCCGTGCGTGTGAAGAGTGTAGTTGATGAGGCTGAAAAGTGAGGAGTCGGAAGTGCATTACCTTTTTGATCGGGATGGTGGTGAGCTAAGAGGGGGTGTTCACCTTTTTTGAGAACAGTAACGGAGAGACGGGTATCCCTCATTTCTTCCAGACAGCAAGGTCAGCTTTGCTGCTCGATATTAGCTATGAAGAGGTTTAGATAAATGGTCTCTTGTCTCCATTTTATTGGATGGTAGGACCTGTTTCCATGACGCTGAAATTGATCATGCCAATCATAAAAGCTCACTGCTCTGCACTTTCAAATGCAGTGACCCCTCCAAAGCTGCTGCCCTGGGGTCCCTGTTCTGTGCCTTCCATGAGCACTTGACCAGCAGCAAAGCCTTCCCTCCGCTTCTTCCTCAACCTTCGAACAGCTCTGCCTCCCAAGGCCCCCCTGCAGAGCAGGAAACCATGCAGGCGGCACACGTGTGGGTGCTCAACTACCTGGCACAGCACTACGACTTCATGGGGTGAGTGCATGGGCGTGCAGGATTGAACACTGTAGACTGTGTGCTGCAAATGCTCACAGCCATGTGCACGGAAAAGGACCGCAAGAATTTGAGCCTTGTTATGTAAGTGTGTGTGTGTGACCCTGAGGTGCTCAGCAGTCCCAACTGACACAGCATCTGCGTGAACAAAAATGGGTGCATGTTTTGTGCATGTATGTGTGTTTGTTTGCCTCACTCACCTTTGACCTCTGGCCAGATTCCATCCCTCCACACCCACCACCTGCATACACTGTATACAGAAGAGATTAGGCCTCTGTTCCTTATTTACAAAGAAGGCACACTGAGTAGCAAATTTCAACTAATCCATTTGCTTTGTGTTTTGCAATTTGGTACATAAAACATGCACCCCACTCCTGCCAGCTGCGTATCACGCCAAACTGTCATAACTCTGCAGACTTTGCTGCCCACAACTGCTCCTCCTCCTCCCTTCTTTTAAGGTACATCACCAAAGGGCTTGACCTGATGTCTGAGGCCCTGCAGCAAGCACCCACGCTCATTGAGCTTTTCACCACACGCTCCAAGCTGCTTAAGCACGCTGGTGATTACGAGGGTGGGTGTTTGGAGATATACGAGGATAATTTTGTGGTGTTGTACGTGGTAGTCAGCCAATGAAATTTGTGTGACCTTAGAAACTTGTATAAAAATTGGGGGAGCTATTTTTATAGCCATATGCCATATGGTACTGCAGCACTACTCTAGATATGGTCAATTTTTGAACAGACGCACGCTTTGACGCGAAATTTACGTCGTGACCCTCAAGTCCACTTGCGTCTGCTGGAGGGCAATTGGCGTTGTGCATTGTTCCCAGTGTTGTGCAAACATGCCATACTTCTGGACTTTGTATCCGGTGCGGTTACGGTACGCTTTAGGACTGAATAGTATGCTAAAAAAACAACAGCTATACCAGACGAGTAAGGTTTGACTACAGTCTGTCTTATTGCAGGGGAAAAGGGGGTTAAGGATTTAAACCTCGGTAAAAACTGCTTTGCTTTTTTTCTCGTCTGTCTGTTTGTGCAAATCCTTCTAGCCTCCGCATCACGGTTTCCTTTGTATCAACAAAATATCACTGTAAAAAAGGTGAGCCAAAATGACCCTTTAAGTGCATCAAAGACCAAGTTTGGACTTTTAGCACTGTACCATACATCTTGCCGTATTGTACAGCACACCCTCATGAGTCTGATCTGCACCAGAGAAGTGGATAACCGTACCGTACCATCAAATTGTAAAAGTTGTTAACATCGTACAACACTTTTTGTCCCTGAGATGTTAGCGAAAAAATTCACATAAGGCATCCAGAGAATCTCCCAGCTCCTTACCTTGGTTGATAAGTAATGTACATGTCCTTTTATCCAGCCACTTATTCTCTACAGACTTCACACCTTTGGTTGCAGGGGCTGCGCATTCGGCAGAGACGGCCCGCCGTTTGGACCTCAGCGATCGTTACCTCAACAGCATGGCTGTCAAAGCGCTATTTGGAGCCGGGAAACCTGAAGCGGTGGGTATATGTCTGTGTGTGTCTTAGTGGCTATTGACATGGATTAGCAGGTGACGTATGAAGTTTACAAAGGCTTGTATCAGGAGGGCTACACACATGTCAACATGATCTTACGTACAGGCTGCCAAGACGGCTGCGCTGTTCACCAAGGATGGGGACCAGCTTTCTGCCCTGCATGACATGCAGCACATGTGGTACGAGTGTGCTGCAGGCGCAGCCCACCTCAAGCGCAAGGAGTGGGGCAAGGTGCGGGACTTGGCAGTGCCTGTTGTTGCATGTGTAAAATAAGGCAGGAGGGTGAGGTTTGAAAAAAAACTAATGCGAGCAATGTGAGGGGGGCAACACTTACTAATGAACACAATGCGAGCATATGCAAGAGCCTTTTGTCCCTCTGAGCTGCACATGCATGCGTGTGAGCATGCCTGTGTGCGCACATGTCCATACGTGCGTGCACACGTACATGAGCTTGTGAAGGACGGCACCCGCTTACACTGCTGCTCGTCCCCAAAGAGATTCCCTGCTGCTAATTGCTGCCCTGTCCTCTGCAACCCGCTTAGCATGCGCCTCTCCTGCTCGCTGCTCATCTGCCCCCTTGCTGTACGGTTGCTGGGCTTAAAAGAAGTCTGCAATCCCAAGCTGTTTGTCCCCTTGAAGGCCTTGAGGGGCAGCTTGGGAGGCTTTCCTGGCCTGTCTCTGTTCATGCTTAAAATTAATTGAACCCAATGCGAGCTTCTAGCCCTTGTAACTTTGTTATTTAAACTGCTCCCAACACACTGCGAGGGGGTGAAAAACGTTCGTGGTTCGCGGTGATGTAAGTACCCTACGGTAACAAGAAAGCTCTGATGAATGTCGCATGTAAATTTGTGGGTGGACCCCTCTGACCCCCCCCCCAGACGCCCCTTCCCGTGCCCC
>Ga0307974_1002211_pt1 | contig 13755 bp, 18 predicted proteins | sample OrgLakmetagen784_FD_201812 | JGI IMG/M metagenome (GOLD analysis project Ga0307974, IMG submission 201812) | Saline water microbial communities from Organic Lake, Antarctica - #784 | ecosystem: Environmental > Aquatic > Non-marine Saline and Alkaline > Saline | place: Antarctica: Organic Lake... | reverse complement strand
CGCAGAGTCTTAAACATTCTTTCAAAAAGGTCTCTGTATCTCATGCGCAGCTCGCACACTTCAACACACTTGCAGAAGAAAAGCACATGCTTCTCATCTTGAACTTCTCCACACTCACATTTATCACGAATGCTAGAACCACCATGCCATTTGCAAGACTCCACTCTCAAATGGAGTGGCAATTACACCTAGGCTTCGTGCACTCTCTAATGGCCAAGCTGAAAACAGAAATGTGCAAATCGCACAGACTGGGGAGTGCCAAAACAAACACAGGGCATTTCGACTACTAAAAGGACCTTAGACCTTTGGTCAATAAACAAGCCACAGTTGCTTTCTGGAACAATATTAATCTCAAATTCTACGGAAAGCGTAATGTTATGAGGTACCGCACTGGTACATTTTTAAATATAATACACGCCTACCGGTACGGCTTCTCTCTTATTGCAAACTGCCCCATCTGCCCTTGCACTGATTGTGCGCTTCACATACTCTCAGGTTGCCAACACACTAAAATGAGGAACATGACTATAAAACGCCATAATACGGCAAGTATGCTGATTGTCCAAGCCTTAAAGGGACCATGCGGTGCCAACCATAATGCCTACACTGGCGTAGGCAGTGCAGATAATCTAGTAGAACTGAACCTAGATCTGAGAAGCACTGCCAACAAAACACTGCCCTCTTGGTTGCTACCAAAACTAACAGCACATGCTTTTAAAGCCTCTTCTCGTCCTGACGCCATCCTATTTTTACCTAGCACTGTGTCAGAGGGGGCTAACGGAGGAAATGCCTGAAAAATGTGCATTTCTGCATTCAGAAGGCAGCCACTCACAGCCACTTCATTCGATCGACACCATTTTAGTACCAAAGTGTAGCTGGCATTGAGAGCTACCCGAGCTTGTGCCCAGTTTTATGTGGGTCGCTTTGCGTGCTGAGATCGACTGGAATAAGCACACATGGTGCATGTAAACCCTAATGTGGTGATTTCCATGGGAAAATGGCTCAAATCCTCATAAAACACCAACCACTCAGCCGTTTTCTTTCATTTTTGTTGCAATGATATTCTTTTCCAATAAGAATTCTATACCATTTATAAAATTTCAGATTGATGGAGTGGGTGAGTTGTTATGAACAATTTGTGGTAAAAAATGGCCTGCACGCCACAGCAAATTAAGCACACGCCCCAAAATTGGCAAGCTCCAAATTTTACATCTATGGACAGAGCAAGGATTCATATTTCATATTATGTAAATTTTGGAGCTTGCCAGTCATGGGGCCCATGCTCAATTTACATTTTTTAGCACTTTTCGTTTGCTCAGTCAGCCCCCTCTGGCACTGTGTGCTCCTCTCGCGTAACCATCCGCAACTCAAATTTTCGACTGCTTGCTAAAGACAAGAAACTGAATCCAAACCAGTGGGAGGTTCAACTGATTGAGCTAAAATTTTGTTAAGACACTAGACCTGATCCCCAACTCCAAAAAGCAAAAGCACAGCACAGCATGCTTATTGCCAAAATTAACAGACAAGGATATAGGGAAGTCAAGCTTCGCGTGATCCTCGTTGGAGCTATGGGAACTATCTACAAAGACTATACAGACAAACCTCTGGCAGACCTTAATCTGGATTACCATAAGATTTAACAATTGACACACAAACTGAACGAACACTCTATCAGACATGCATCTGCACCCATAAAAACAAGGTATGCACTGCAATATAACACAAGCAACAACAGTCAAGGATTGGGTCCGGGTGCTACGGCACACAACCCCCCTGACCCACATTAATTTCTTTTTATTTGTTTGCGCGGTGGGGGGTTGCATGGTGCGGGCACCTAAGTAACCCCCTCCCTTAATCATGCTGGCTGTGTCATCACTACCAGCGGAGTCTCTTCTTGTTCTTTATCTTTTCGTGTACGTAGGCTTTTGCTGTTTTTTCCTTACTGATTAGATTAGATTAGATGACAAGGACCAGCAGCCACTACGTTGGGCTGATGGTGGTGCTGGTACCTTCCAGCACACTGAAAACAAATTACAACGGGGGAAAAAGGAAATAGATATCGAGGTTCGAGTTGAGATGTGCAAGGCAGAGCCCAATTAGGCTTATGATACAATTAATTGTTGCATGCATGCCACAACAGTTCAAGCATGCCTACTGAACACAAAAAATGTATAACTCAAACGGGTGACGGCAGTGCACTGAGAAAGCCATGACTGTTTAAGAACGATCATACCAGCATGTTCGTTCAAAGAAAAGCGTGTAGCAAGGGAGTCCTATGCATGAGGCTTGTTGTTCGAGCCCGCAATGCTTTGGTCTCAATAATGAGTTTGGTCTCAATAATAAGTTTATGCTGGTAGCATCCAACCTCATACCTATCAGAAAACTACCTAGAAGGATACAAGGCCACCTAGGTAAACCCAAAATTGATCTCATGCCTAATTTAACTCAAAGGTACTTCCCAGCCACCCTTACAAAGTTGTTTTGACCATGATCGTATTGCTTGGACAATTGTCACGCACAGCATAGACCTGGAACCCCGTCATCCACTGGATCTTCAAGATTGGCAAGACAACATGAAGCATTTTTGTTGCAGCTCATATAAGGAGAGAGAGAGAGAGAGAGAGAGAGAGAGAGAGAGAGAGAGAGAGAGAGACAGAGACAGAGAGAGAGAGAGAGAGAGAGAGAGAGAGAGAGAAAGAGAGAGAGAGAGAATGTGTATGTGTGTGGGAAGGTAGATTACAACTTGTGGTCCTCACAATAAAGTAAGGAAACTACCTAGCAACCACCTTCGTCAAACCCCACAAGGCCTCCAAGATAAAACAAGTACCCTGGACCCACCATAGAGCTCTGACAAAAAGTGACCCAACACAGCTCCAGTTCAAACCCGATCCGTAATGTACAAGATTGGCGGGGCTGGACCTACACTGATGGCAGTCTGAAAAAATACGAAGAAGTGCAAGACACAGGTTCAGGTGCTTAAACGTATCCCTTTACGTGAAACCAAAACGCGTAGGTATAACCATACCATCTCACGTGCAGAGCTAGCAGCTATAGCAGCTGCAGTCATACACGGCTACTCACATATAGCCACAGACAGCCTTACATCACTGCACCAAATAAAAAAAACAGCTTTCTCACCCAAACCTCCACCACCACCACATCCAGGGAGATGTCCCCCAATCCATTGCCAAAGCAATCCATCAGTCACCATCGCCCATTCATTTCTACAAAGTCAGATTCCGTGCAGGTATTACTATAGGCAATGAATATGCTGACGCTCTCGCTAGAAAATTAATCACAACCTACTATAACGCTGCGGATACCTCCATTAAAACAGCTGGCCCTGAGGGACATCTCTTCTACAACATCTACTGGCTTGCAAAAGAATATGAAGAACATCGGATCATACAAAATCACCAAAACACTGCCCAGTCACCTACCTCAAGGCTAAGGTACTGATCCAATTACCATGACGCCTTGCGAGCATACATGCACCCCCTCCACAAACTAGGAAATGCCAATACCGTAGCACACTACCATTATCAATACCACACCCTTACCAAGAATGGCACTGCCAATAGAGCTGCTAGCAACGCTTACCGACATCCCTGTTAAAACCAAGTGCATCATTATGAAGTACAAACAGGAATTCTGCACAACCAAAAGCATGCGGTATGGTTCAAGCACTTGATAAGCCTAATTTGCCCCCTCTGCCCTCAACAAGACAGTGCCCTGCATATCCTTTCTAATTGCCAACACACACACAAATAGAAACATGACCATTGAGAGACACAACTTAGCATGCAGCATGATAATCAGAGCCATCAGCAAAACAGGCTCTCCAGGATCCTGCTTTGTCTGCATGGATATAGGTAGCAGCGAATGGCTGGCTATGCAAAATCTCCAGATTTCTGATACAGTTGAAAGTAGGATCATACCGAAGTAGGTCTTTCCGACCCGCTTCTCAGACAAAAAAGGGTCACCCCCAGCCGTCCGGGTGCTGTATTGGTTGCGCCCATCTCCGTGAAAACAAAAAAGCAACAGACTGGCGGTAAAGGGGGGTGGGTTCTTAGGAGTGGCAGGGGGCAACTGAGGGACACCGGGAGCACCTCAACAGCACCGCCAGCCATTCCCCAAACAGCAACAACCCAAAGATTTCAGCAAACTTCAACGTGACATTCACCTCATTGAGATCAAGTACTGTGAGGACGCTAGACTTCAGAACCAGCTGAGCACCGCGCAGGAACAAAGCAAAGGCCTCTGCTCCATCCTTTAAAGAGCCTCTATTACCCTCCACGCCATCCTTCTGGAAGTGGGTGGCACCATCTACAACAATCACACGCTGGATCCTTTAAGGAGCTGGGTCTTGACTCTCAAAGAGCTAAGAAACTTGCTTCCGAGCTTCATGTTCATTCTGTCGATTACGCTGCCAAACTTGTCCATACCAGACGTGCCCTTTCCAGCACTATAATCAACTCTCATCAGGAGACGGTTCCAGGTCAAGCCTGCAACCCTCGTGATCCCCATTGGTCTTTTTCTTTTTCCTTTGGTGGAGGAGTTGTATGGTACCCGGTACCAAAGTGGCAGAGGGGGACCACGGAGGCCCAAAATGGGCAAGTTTTAATATGCTCTTTGGCTTATGTGTGCCCCAATTGCTAAGCGTCATGAATGTGGGTGTAAAATCTGGAGCTTAGCAATTGGGGCGCATATACTCAGTTTGCTGTGGCGTGCAGCCATTATTTACCACACATTCTTCATACCAGATCACCCACTGCACCAATCTGGAATATTTTGAATGGCATAGAATCCTTATTAGAAAAGAAAATCATTACAACAAAAATAAAAGAAAAAAACTGAGTGGTTGGTGTTTTATGAGGAATTCAGCCATTTCCCCATGGAAATCATTACATTAGGGTTTACATGCACCGTGTGTGCTTCTATCTCAGCACGGAAAGCAACCCACATAAAACTGGGCACATGCTCGGGTAGCTCTCAATTTCAGCTACACTTTAATACTAAAATGGTGTCAATCGGATGAAGTGGCTGTGAGTGACTGCCTTGTGAATGCAAACATGCACATTTTCAGGCATTTCCTCCGTGGTCTCCCTCTGCCAAAGTGGCTCCTTTTTCTTTATTAACGTTGGGAGCGGTTTTCCATTACCTGACCATTATTTATAATCAGGATTTATATAAGCGATGTAACCTTACCTTACCTTTACCTTGATTAGTCCCTACCTGTCACACACCTATTATATAGTGATGTAACCTTAAAGCTTAATACCTTACCTTGATTAGTCCCTGTCTCACACCTAATACCTAGTCGAGGGCGATTATCAAGATATTTCATGGATGAAAATTTTCCAACCATTCCTATTGTTTTTCATGTTGGCCATGCTGTTGCAGACCTTTATTTCACAGACCTTGTGCTCCTTGTCACGGTACTTTATTACAATCACGTCTTAGGGCCTTACATTGCTCAGTTGTTCAATCTGCTGAATGACAAACAAGGCCTGCATCCCTGTGTGCTGGAAGCAAGCTTAGCCCTCTGTATAAGAAGGGCCCCCTTTCGGACCCCAACAATTACAGCATACATCTTGTCAGTCAATGGCACTATGTACCGTATGTATGCCAATATGCCAATGTTGTTTGCTCTTTGCTTACTGAGTGATGTGTGGCAACTGGTCAGGTCCCTGACGACACCCAATATGGTTTTTACCCAGACCGTAACACTTTGCAACCTGTGTTCATTCTTCGGCACTTACAACATGCTGCACGTACGAATAAACCCATCGGGTCACCGGGTTGCACGCTGCTTTCATTGTTTTTAAGCAAGCCGCCCTTGAGTTGAGCTTCCGCTGAGGTGCCCTTTGAGGCATATAGCGATGTAACCTTAAGCTTAAGCAAGCCGCCCTTGAGTTTGCCCCTTCCTAAAAGCACGGACGTGCATACGCTTGCGGATGCTCGTGCCAACGTAGAACTGCACTTTTTTAACAGGCACATGGCGCAGGCCATTGACACCATTCCAAGGGATGCCCTATGAAAACCCCTTTTGCGTGCCTGCGCCTTTGTTGTCTGTGATTTAAGACATGTACGACCGTGATGAGTATGTGTCCTTGAAGGATGGTGATAAGACTGCTCGTGTGCATCCGACTCGTGGGGCCAAGCAAGGTAGCCCCCTATCCCCCCTGCTTTTTTTTCCTTTCCATTAACGATATTAACAACATTGCTCTCATCTTTTTGGTGTGGTTACAGGCTTTTTCCAAGCTTCTGCTCAGATGCCCCCCAGAGGCATACATGGCAATGTAACCTCAACAACATTGTTGAGGGGGTATAGGGGGTTGTCTCCGGAATTGCGGGTGTGCACGTCTCACACATGTTGTATGCAACTGATCTGGCTTTGCTGACTAATGAGCTCCGTGACATGCAACTCATGCTGAGTCAGTTGGCTGCGTACGCCAGAAATATACATCTGATTGTCAACACTTGTTAGTCTGAGGGTGTGCACTCAAATTCCGTGGGTGGAAATGTTCCTATTTTAAAGTTGGCGGTGCCGCCCTTCAGCACAAAGATTATTTTAGGTATCTGGGCATGGTTTTCTACAGGACCTTGGACATGGATGATTCTGCTGAACATGCATCCCGTCCTTTTCTTGCCTCTACCTACAGGATACCTACGTAGATTTGTGCAGGAACACGCTTTGGCAAACAGACCGCACACTTCTTTGTGGCTTGCTAAGACGTATGTTATTCCTGCTGGCATGTATGGTAGTCAAGTATGGGGCGCTGGTTTTTGGCAGGCAGGTAGGGAGTTCTCCAGCTCGGTGTTCGTCGGAAAGTCAGGCCTGTTGTTTCAATGGGGTTGAACCAACCAAAAGTGTTTATTTCTAGTTGATGGTTCAAGCAGAAATCAACTGCTATCCTGATTGATTCAATCACGCAGTTGAGTCAACCAGCAATCAAGCAGGAGTGGTTGATCTGAGAACGATTTCAAGTTGACCCTGGATTCAAGCAAAAATCAACTGCTATTGATAAAAGCACATGGTTGATTAAACCTGCGAATATGTAAGTAATGGTGGCCTACCAGTCGCGCTTTTTTGGCTGATGGCTTCATTTGTAACCTCTGTAAATATTGGTGGCATTATCTGTACATACTTTGACTGATACAGCTGCTAAACAGGACATTTTACAAAAACATAGGACATGAAGAATGGAAGATAGTGGTGCCGCAGACGCAGGACACCCACCACTGCAACTGCAAGTAAAAAGCCAGGAGATGTATCGGGACAGTATGTCCCGACGTCTTGTATCATTGCACATCTTGTACCATTGCCTGACTACAAGGACTACTCTAACGCATGTCTGTGTGTGGCTACGCGGAGAAATTGTTCATCAGGAGCCTGCTTAACACAAAGCAAGCCACGTGTCTCAGAGCTCACAGCACAATGCACACGTCGTTTGAACCTGCTGAGCCTGAATTGTTGCCATAACACAGAGCTGGCGTTGGCATCATTGCAGGAGTGGAAACATTGATCCTCATGGGGCATGCATTTTGCGTGTGTGTATGTCTGTGCGTGCAAGAACAACCTCATAGTGCCAGAGTGTGTGCAAGCATATAAAGCTGTTGCCATTACAGGCTACTTTGTTTGCAGGACTACACTACACCTCAGCATCAGCTTCCTGTTGCTGCTGCTCCTGGGACTGCTGCTGCGGATGCAGGATGGTGTCCAGTCGCTGGTGCTTCACCGCCACCACCTGCTGTGCACCCACAAACTCACCTGTCACAGGTGAATTTGATTGTGCCTCGCACCGCAGCTCACGTGGCAGCGCATCCTCCTTGTGCTCCACTGCAGCGACTCACTTGCATTTAGCCTGGTCGAGGAGCTTGCTCAGGGTGGGTGGGGCGTGCGACGCAACACAGGGGTCCAGCGCGTCACATGCAGGTGCAGGGAGGCGCCCCCAGGTGTTGCTGTGCTCGTAGCCCCCATCCTCACCGTCGCTGTCCTCACTGTCCTCATTCCTGCTGTTGCCCCCACTGAACAGTGGGCCGCGGGGATTGGGAGGAGGCGTGGTGTCGTCCTTAAGGCTTGATCATAGCACGTCACTAGTGGAACAATTTTGCAGATGCGCCTTGTGCTGTGACCAAGCTTAAGCGCTTGCAAGGCACATCCCTTATGTAAAAAGGCCTGCTACTTATCATCAGCGTGAGAGTTAGATCAAATGTTGATGCAAACAAACATTGCAGACCTGCACTGACCGCCATAATATAATAAATAATTAGTACCTGCTCTTTCCATGGCATTAGAGAGACTTCCGGATGACCTCCTTGGCGTTATTTACAACGCCCTGTCATGCCCCAAAGATAAGGCTGCATTGCGGCACACGCATCCATCGATCTACAGGCAGGTGACCTCGTGTGATTCATGCTTAAAAGTGCCTCGTGAATCACACGCAACCTGGAAACCTTCCTTCACACAGCTCCCAGACCTCTCCCATCCTTGACATTATGCGTACATTGCACGCCAATTATAGCATGCCTATAACATGGCACAGCCATCCCTACACACTGCAGGTCTCCTGTCCTAAATTTCAGCATTTCAGCGCTGGTCTTGGATGATACGATGTCGGCTTCTGAAAGCGTGAATGTCGTGGCAGGTGTGTAGCGTCACAATGGCTTTAGAAGGAAGGGGGGAGGTTTGTTCCAGATTTTGAACAAGGGTGACCAATCCCGTGCAATGACAACCGAGGTGTTGGTTAACAAGGTGAACTGAAACAATTGCGATAATCATATTTGCTCAGCTGGACAAACACTAAGCATTAAAATTCACACGGTGTCCTTTAGTGCCTGTGATAAAACGCAAAGGTTGGGTATTAAAGGTTTACAGAGCAAATCATAGCTGTTGCTGTAAGGTACACCTACCAATCAGTAGATTGCAGCGTCTAAATTTTCATGCAAGTATGGAATATGCTTGGAACAAAAGTTGTTGTTATGCTTTCTAAGATTGAAAGCAGGCATGCATGTTTGAATGCTTTACATGTATTGCAAACAAGGCAGTTGCAAGCGTTTGATTGCAGTTGCTGTTTTCTTTTCCCTACAGCCTTCCCTCAGCATGCCACTCTAAAGACCCTGACGTTCAACCAGCAGCAGCTGCAGCACGCAAAAAGATCAGGAACGTGGACAGTCTCGTTTTTGAGGTGCGTGAATCATGATCATGATCATTGCTAAACAGGACGTTACACTAACATCAACCCAAATTTGTCCGTGAATGAAAGTTAAGTTGACATTTTTGTGCTATGCATAAGCTTATGTGCTAAGCATAAGCTTTTCAAGTGCGGTCAACCTCGCTCAGTAGAGGTCAAAACACGTAATGCCCTCGTGTGTTGCAAACTTCATGGGTTCTTCAAGTTGGGGTTTGCAGCGTGTTGGGACGTGCAAAACTTAGAGCATGCGTACAGTAATAAATAAAGGAGTTTGTCAGGGTATCCATGATCGCTGTACGAACAAATAAATTTGGATTTTGTCTGCACAGATTCTTCCCGTCTTGAACACCAGCATTAAATTACCAGTTTTATTCGGCCCAGAAGCTGGTTAGGCACCCGGGAGTTTAGTTTAGATTGAAGGCATTCAGCCTGGGATGGCTTCTGACTCCTCTAACCCATAAGGACGTCCTTGTCGACAGAATACTAACTTCAAAAAATCCAAACAAAAATGGAATGCAATGACACAACAAACAAGATAAGGCCCGTTAACCCCCCCTTGGAAGAACTTTCATTCCTCTATTCCACTGACACCGTTCCTCCCTAATCAAATACTATGTGTGATAGCCTCTTTATGCCTTAGCCACCAGGTCAGAAGGAACAAACAAAGGGGCTTGTCTCTGAGGAACCCTCATTCTTGCAGACTACTGAAACCAGGCATAATAGTAGGGAAACCCTACCATCATGATCACCCCCTGCACTATAGTAGCGTTAGCCAAAGCTACAGCGTGGCTTGTCTATGCGTAGCAGCGTTTGCTACCGGCAGCTATGCAGCTGGAGGCTGTGTCAAATATGAAATAGAATTTGACAATTCATTAGTTAGGCCGCAGCGATTGCTGAATAAGGGCGCAGGGGATCAGTTGTCTAAAAACAAAACCAATTACTGAATCCCCTTTTCCACCAGATTCGTTCACCTCAAAGCTGCAGACTACTGAAAATATTCTGGTGTGTGCGTGTACATTGATTTCAGGATCTGGACGATGGCGAACTGACCGTGATTGACCTCCTGACTGACCTCCTGAGGCTTTTTCCTTACTTTCGGTATGAAGAGTTGTATTGAGACCCTTATTACAGCGACTTGACTGTTGATGATGATGCCAGCGAGAAAGATGAAGTGAGTGAGGATTTTAATGGTGGGGGGAAAATCGTCTTTCGTGATTGTGTGGTCCCTAGTTTGCTCTTTTTCTGTATGACTGATGAACTCTGCGTCAATCTGTGTGAGCTCCATTTGACTGGCGGCTATATGACTGCAGAAGTCGGATTTTTTCTTGAGGAAGATTTTGCATTTTACCAAGCAATCCAGCAAGCAGCAGCAACGAGCATTAGGCATTTAAACCGTGTCCATAATCTGTGCGTACTTACTTTAAACACCAACCTCTCACTAGCCAAACTTGATGTTAGTTCTTTAGCGCACCTAGATTACTTACACACACTGACTCTTGGACCTTGCACGGTAATGAACTTGAACGTGCTATTGCTGAATGCGCCTTCATTGCAGCACCTCAAACTGTGCAGTGTCTCCTTATCTCCAAAGGTGCAATTAGCCTCAAATATGCTCAAGACACTTTCATTAAGTGGAATGAATCTCACAAAGGAGTTCCTGTCTTGCTCTTCCTTCCCATCACTTACATCTCTTGAATTGGACAGTCTTGATCTATCTGTGTGAGTAGGTAATCAACCAGTTGATGTTGGCAAAGATGAGTTGGCAAAGATTGCAGCCTCAAAAGTCCAGGAAGCTCTTGCTCTGTACTCCGCTTTCCCGTTGTGTATTAAAGAAAAGTTCAACCTCTTAGGGGCACGTATTCTTGATGAAAAAAGGAAGGAGATGGTCTGGTCAAGTTCTGTGTGTTCTGCCATTTTCGCTGCCCTGTCCTCTGCCAAGTCCTTGTTCAGTGCGGTTGTTGAAGCTGAGCTGCACAGGTGCTGCTTTAGTGATGGTGGTTTGGCAAAAGCCTGCAGCCTTTTTAGCAATGTGCAAGTCCTTCGTTGTGTCAAGTCCGTCTACAATGATGAACGCATGTGTCTGTCTACTGTTGTTGCTGATGGTCCGCCTAATTTACGGCGCATAGAGCTGTCCGTCGGTGAATTTGATGATGGTGTTTTGCAAAAGGACGTCATTGCTGCTTGCCAGCTGGCGTTTTCACAAAAGAGGCCGTTCGCCTTCCAAATAGAGGCACCAGGGGGCAGGCACTTCATGGCATACGGTTTGCTTCAGAATGCTAGGCGGAAGTGGGAAAAATTGGAGCGCACACAGAGGGAGCATACCAGAAGCAGCACACATCCAGACGTGCAGATCCTCTTGATTTACATGAATGCGAAGCATAAGATATAGAGGCGTCTCCCCCCCGTTTCAATGAGCCTGAACCGTGTTGGTGATTTGTGTGTGAGTGTCGTTTTGCCAGAGTCTGGCAAAAGTCTTAGATGCGCAATGACTACAATATTTTACTCAGATGTGCAGGCCTCTGACCGTTGTATTTTTATGGCGCAATTTGAAGAGATGAGGGTATTAATTGTTACATGAGTGTTGCGGCATCTAAATCCATGTGTGGATTTTTAGTTTTTATCAAAGGAATGCGTTTAAGCATTCCATGTTAAAAAGTACTACATCCCCTCCCAGGAATACTATCTGCAAAACGATACTCCACATCCCATCCGTTCCGCAGCAGAAAATGTAAAGGAAAGGAACAAGGCGAGGGGGGCAGGGGCAGAGAAGGTTGATCTAGATTGCTTATGAAATGAAAGAGAAAAGTAGATTGTCTACAATAGTTACAATGGGGGGTGACCTTCAGCTAGGTTTGGCTAATCGGCTGCTGACTGGTCTCGGCCAGCCACAAATAAATCCATAAGTTCAGGAAGAGTAAGAAAAAAGTCTACTGTTCTGCTGAGAAAGGAAATCATGAACAAGTCGGTTGTTGACCTGTTGCAGCAAAAAGGGTTGGGCTGCTGAAAAGTCCTCAAAAAAAGATGTAAACAGAAAGGAAAAGTGTTTCTCAGCTCACAAACTCGATGGTCTTGGCAAACTAAAAGAGCATGCAGCCACCTCGTTCTGAACAAGTTCATCTTCACCAGGATATTGGTCACAAACGCAAGAACCATCTTCAAGCCACGCTGCTGCCTCAACCTTCAAAGTATGCGCACGCAAGCGAAATCTACTTATATTGCGCATAACATAAATTGTCTACTGTGACACACTGCAACCCATTAGGGCTAACAGCAATCGGAGAAAGAGTTTGGCATTAGATGTGATAGACCTCATTACACGCAAAGATATTGCTACCTCCAAACATATAAGCCAAATGATGATAGGTTTACAAAGATTAAATTATAAAAACCTTTAAAACACACTTTCATTGAAATTTAAAGAAGCAGCGTGGCTTGAGGGTGGTTCTCGTGTATGTGAGCAGTGACCTGGTGAAGATGAACATGTCCAAAGCGAAGGTGCACACTCCTTTTTTCTGCCAAGACCATCAGGTTTGTGAGGAAACATTCCTCTTTGTTCACGCCTTTAACTTAAACCGTTTCAACCGCACTTCAACCCTGAATCGTCTGACGAAATTGAGGACTTCTCAAGAGCTTGCCGCTGTTTGCTGCAACAGGTTGTTCCAGCTTTATAATTTAATGATTTCCTTTCTCAGCAGAACTCTAGACCTTTTCCTTTTCTTTCAGAGTTTACAGATCCCTTCCTTTATAAGGTAAGGTAAGGTTACATCACTATATATGCCTCAAAGGGCATCTCAGCGGAAGTTTGGAAAAGGCCTGAAACTACACCTGGCCAAACAAAAGAAACAGAAGCTAGAGGAAGAGAAATGTGTAAAGAGAAACAGAACGTTTGTTTAGAAGAAGCGCGAAGAGAAAGCATCAAGGAGAACGAGAAAAAAACTTGGACAAGCTCAAGCATCAGAGACGCCAGCTCGAAGGCAAGGAACAAATTGATGCATGACACATTACGCACACAAAGCTCCCGCACTACTAGGCCAGGATGGGGCTCTTGCTATGCTTGCCTACTGACGGTACACAGTGGACGGAGTAAATAGACGGTGGAGCTTGCTTGCTTGCATTTCGGCGGTACGACAGAGCCTCCCCCTTCGATAACGAAGGAACGCCCCTTTTCTAATAGATAGTCTGGGTTGGCTGTGTGTCGTGGTGCCTTTGCTTGCTGTGAGTTGCACCTCTAGGGTGAAAAAACGCTGTGGTGTTTGTTGGCTAACTTGCTGTGGCTTGAACATCACGGGAGTGAGGACTGAGATGGTTGAGTTTTTGTGTAGTGCAGCAACCAGCTAGGCCAGGATGGGGCTCTAACAACCTAACAACTTGAGGCGAAGGTTTTTCCTTCCAACACTTTTCTGTGCTTTTCTTAGAACGTACATGCTGGTGCGTGCACTGTTGTAAGTCAAATGTTAAATTTGAACTCAGCTTCCAATTTGTTTGCATGAACAGCATGGGTCTCTAATGTGGCGCTCCCTTCCTCCCCTTGGGTTATACATTCTGGTGTTCAGTTAAC
>Ga0307974_1002207_pt1 | contig 13780 bp, 9 predicted proteins | sample OrgLakmetagen784_FD_201812 | JGI IMG/M metagenome (GOLD analysis project Ga0307974, IMG submission 201812) | Saline water microbial communities from Organic Lake, Antarctica - #784 | ecosystem: Environmental > Aquatic > Non-marine Saline and Alkaline > Saline | place: Antarctica: Organic Lake... | reverse complement strand
TGTGTGTGTGTGTGTGTGTGTGTGTGTGTGTGTGTGTGTGTGTGTGTGTGTGTGTGTGTGTGTGTGTGTGTGTGTGTGTATGTGTGTGTGTGTCCGCCCACCTCCGCATGACCCAGCCTTAGTCGAACATAAAAGCTTAACTCCGACAGGAGGTCCGCCAGCACGTTCTGCGCTTCGATAACACTTATACACAACCTTCCCGATTCCATTTGCTTTCAGACCGTGTTGTGCAAATCAAATAACTTTGTTTCGCCTGCGTTGGCCCGCGCACACCACTTGGGAAGTTAGGCTACGCCAGTGCGCAGGTTTGCCTTGCCTCTACTATTTGCCGTGATAAATTATTATCCTTTTTATATTTAACTTTGTGGGCTCAACCTTTGGGCAAGGAACAGCAGGAGGAACAATGTCCATCTGTAAAGTGCTATATTTATACAAGGAAGCTATGATGAACCTGATGTCAGAAGTATATGCACACTCAAGTAGCTAAGCAAGCACAAGGTTCAACCCCCAATCTGGCACGAATCAAGGACACGAAGGACAGGTAGGCGCTGCAGCAGGCTGTATGCCTTGCCAGCTTTTATGTCTGCAAAAACTTTCCTGCCTGTACCTGTCTCTGGGAATTTCGGCGCTGAGGACATTGGATTCATAAAAAAGTCAGAAACGCACACGATCCTGCACGCACAAAGATTGATTCATGCAATTTACAAATTGCATGCATTTCACAAACACGTCCATGCAGCGCACTTTTGCGCCTTTTTCAGGTTTCTCACAAGCCACGAGCAAAGACATGTGCACACCTGAAAAAAAATTTCCCCCTCGCTCACTTGTGATGATGCCTTTATAAAGTAGGCATGATCATGTGCAACATCCTGCATGCAAATTTGTGCCTTCCTCCATTATGATGTCCACCGCATAGGCAAAGTCATACAACTGGACGCAAAAGACGAAAGAAACCAGCCTAGCTGTTAATCACACAATATTTGATTCCTGCCGGCCTATATCCCACATGCAAAATTAAAGGAGGGATTTCCCCCCAATTTGCGGTCGCCTCAAAGTTCTCTGCACTTGTTGTGTACAAAAGCGATTTACCCTCCACCTTATTTTACCTTTCTGCAGGTAGCATTTCTCACCAGTAGCAGCCCGAGACGCACAAGCAGGCAAGGGAGGAGGGGTGCTGAGCATACACAAGTAGGGAGGAGGAGGGAGAATGCAGCAAGGACGATTCACGGACACTTGCGTAGGAAGCGCGTGGCAAGACACAGCAGATCAGCGGCCTTTTGCTGATTCTAGGAATTTCCCCGTGCCTTATGAAGCTGCTGCACATGAGCTGACAAATCTTCAGCAGGGTGAAGAGGCGGAAGCAACAGCAGCAGCAGCAGCAGCAGCAGCAGCAGCAGCAGCAGCAATAGCGAGAGGCAGTGGAGGGGCTGAGCTGAGCGATGCTCCTATGGGGTTGGTGGGAAAAGAGTGTGCGCCACCCGACCCAGACAATCAGGATGCCTCCCTTGCTCAGGAGGAGGGCAGCAGAAGGCAGGGCAAAGCAGTAGCTGACAGTCTTGCTGGCACCTCTCAAGGCGGTGGTCGGCTTGGCGGCAATACAAACAGCAGCAGTATACCAGGCCAGTCCCTCCTGCCCAAAGCTGAACATTATACTGCCGATGGCGGCATGATGGCACAGCAGGGGAGCAAGAGTTCTGGTGGTGGTAATGGTGGCAACTGTGGTGGTGGCCACGATTCCTCGGGATTTAATAAGGGGGCCCGTGTAAGTGATGGGGAGGGTGGGAGCAGCTCAGCTAGCAGCTCAGCTAGCAGCTCGGAGGAGGAAGAGGAGTCAGAGGACGCAGCAATCCGTGGTCGGCAGGAGTTTGAGGACGGGGTACGGTCGGGGCGTTTGCAGCTGAAGCGTGAGCAACGCCAGAGGGAGCACCAACAGCAGCAACTGCAGCAGCAACTGCAGCACCAGAGACGGCCTTTCATCGCACCCAAAAAGAAAGGCCAGAGCACAGGACGCCCCAGAGGCAGGCCTCCGAAAAGCCTGGTCAAGCCGCCATCGCCGCCGCAGCAGCAGCAACAGCAGCAGTACTCGCAGTGTCAATTTCAGCAGCAACCTCCCCAGATGCAGCAGCAGCCCCACACACAGTCACAGCCACAATTGCATCAGTTGTCACAGCCATGCTCTCAAGCACAGTCACTCCCACAGGCTCAGTCTCAGCAACAGCTGCAGCTGCCACCGCCCGAGTCTCAGCCGCAGTCACAGCTACAGCAAGAACCACAGCTGCAGCAGCAGCAGCAGCAGTCACTGCCGCCTAAAAAGAAACTCGGCCGCCCACGCAAGCACCCCCTGCCAGAGAACCAAGCACCCAAGAAGCTAGGCAGGCCTCGCAAGCACCCTGATATGCTAGCTGGCGCTATCAAAAAGAAGAAAAAGGCGACAAAAATAGAGGAGGAGTCGGACAGGTGGGTTTTGACGATTTGACCTTTCGGTTTGCGTAATTTTTAAGACTTGTTTTTGGTGTGCGGCCTGTTTGCTGCTTCAGGAAGTTCAGGTCAAAGACAGGTGTGACACTTGTTCTTTCTAAAGTGATTGTGTGGTGCAAAATGATGTCTGTCTGCATGTCTTTAGAGACATGCAAATCGTGATGCAAAATAATGTCTGGTTCTCAAGCTGCAGCTTGGTTCGTGAGCAGAGTCATGCTGCTTTTGTGGTGGGCCTTGAAGTTTCATGGAAGCCCTCCTCTTTTGCTTGTGATTTGCAACATTATTAACCAGCTAGTTAGTGTCGTCACAAAAGTTAAATCAACTTAAGCGTTAGGAGGGAGTAGGATGCACCTGTTCGCACAGCAAATTCAGCTAAAGCTTTAGGAGGGAGTAGGGTGCACCTGCTCGCACAGCAAATTTAACTAAAGCGTAAGGAGTGAGCAGGATGCATCTGTTTGCACAGCAAATTCAACTAAAGCGTTAGGAGTGAGCAGGATGCACCTGTTCGCGTAGCAAATTCAGCTAAAGCGTTAAGAGTGAGCAGGATGCACCTGTTCGCACAGCAAATTTAACTTAAGCGTAAGGAGTGAGCAGGATGCATCTGTTTGCACAGCAAATTCAACTAAAGCGATAGGAGGGAGTAAAATGCACCTGTTCGCACAGCAGATTCAGCTAAAGCGTTAAGAGTGAGCAGGATGCACCTGTTCGCACAGCAAATTTAAGCGTAAGGAGTGAGCAGGATGCATCTGTTTGCACAGCAAATTCAACTAAAGCGATAGGAGGGAGTAGGATGCACCTGTTCGCACAGCAGATTCAAACAAAGCGTTTGGAGTGAGCAGGATGCACCTGTTCGCATAGCAAATTTAGGAGTGAGCAGGATGCACCTGTTCGCACAGCAAACTCAACCGAATTGTTAGGAGTGAGCAGGATGCACCTCAAGCTAAGCATTGCCTAATTTCTAATGGGATCCCTCTTTCTTTTGCTTGTAAGCCGCAACATCAATAAGCCAACTCAACTAAATGGAGACCACCATGGCTAAATGCACCTAATCAAGTTAGCACTACTTTATCTACATCATTTAAGTTCATTTTTATACTATTCACGCATACACACACCACACACATACACACACCACTTCATTCTCTTTTGAGCTGCTAGCACACGCCAACCACATACACTCACCACCTCATTCTGTCTACACACTTATCATACTATGTACTTTACACAGCCACAGGCAGTTACACAAACTGCATCGCAAGCGCAACAAGACTTACTCACACAACTTTGTTCGCTTAGCCACAGGCAGCCGCACAAGCACCATCACAAGCACAGTAAAAGGGGGAGGCACAAGAGAGGCGTGCGAGCGGAAGCTTTAGAAAAGCCTGGTACCGCTGCTTACTTCAAGCTGCTGCTTCAAAGGGTCACTAGCCAGGTCCGTGACTCACTTGATTTGGAGTTGCATTTTCTCTGCAAGAAAAGAGGGCAATTGTGTAGACAGGAAGAAAAGTAGTCCGCTCCCACGTTGTTTGATAAAAAGGAGCTACTCTGAACAACTTGTTTGTTCCAAAGTGGAAGGGAACATGGGGATCCCGTAGGTTATGGGCTTGTTTGTTCTAAAGTGGAAGGGTAAATGGGGATCACATAGGTTATGGGCTTGTTTATTCCAAAGAGGAAGGGATAATGGGGATCACATAGGTTATGGGCTTGTTTGTTCCAAAGTGGAAGGGACAATGGGGATCACATTGGTTATGCTCACAAAGAGTGGAGAAAGCAGGACGTTCACACCATAGAGTGGAGAAAGCGGGACGCTCACAAGCGTCCTGCTCATCTGAACTCACAACGCCTATGACCACACATGTACACATGCGCGCACACACACACACACGGGCGCACACACACACACACACCCCCACACCCCCACACCCCCACCCCCCCCACACACACACACCGCCTATGGCCACACCTGTATATTGGCATACACTGATTTATAAGTTGTTGCTACTTATAAGGCTTAAGATTACTGTAAAATTATGATTATGATGCTTTATCTTATTTGAAGAGGCTTCTTTTGTTGTAAGGTGTAACATTTCTGTTGGTTGTTATCTTGACGAAAATGTCACCACATGCTTGCGAATTACAAGCAGCCGCAGGTGACATTCATATGCATCCATTAAACTGGCTTCTGCATGCTCATTAAATTAAATCATCAAATTAAATCATCATTAAATCATCAAATTAAATCATCAAATTAAATCTGCATGCTCATCAAATTAAACTGGCTTCTGCATGCTCATCAATTGATTGCAGGTGGCACGCATTCATAAAGAGGAGCACCTCATTAACGTGTATGGAGCTGACGGATGGAGGGGGGCGAGGTGGGTGGTGGATGCAAGCCTAATTAGGGTTGTTTTTGTGGATGCAAGACTAGTTAGGGTTGTGGATGTAAGACGATCTGGGTTGTCTTTGTAGAAACTGATGTTTTGCGTTTGACAACAGCGTTTGCGTACAGGAAGAGTGAAGTGGGCAATGCATGCTGTTTAGAAGATGAATCAAGAAAACTACGCAGGCAGTGAAATCAGCTTCCCACATTGGCTACACAAAGAAGCCATGTTGGTATTGGGTACCTTAAAAACTCCTCTGCCATAGAAAAGACAAGATATAATGATTAACAAGAGGGTTGCAGGCTTGGCCCGTTACCGGCTCCTGATAAGCGTTGGTAATGGTACTGGAAAGGCCAGTTGCCAGAGTGCATATGGACATATGGAGCTTGGAAGCAAGTTTCTTGACTCTCTTTTTAAAAATCAGGAAGACCCAAGTTTCTGAGATGATTTGTTGTGTGAGTGTGTAGATGGTGCCAACCACTCCCAAAAGGATGGTATGGAGGGTAATGGAGGTTCCTTGGATAATGGCCTAAATCTTTGTGCTGTTCTTACCTTACCTTACCTTACCTTATCTTACCTTTGTGCTGTTCCTGTGCGGCGCTCACCTGGTTCTGAGGTCTAGTATCAACAACACAAAACTTGATCTCAACGAGGTGAGTGCCATGTTGATATCAACGAGGTGAGTGCCACTTGATATGATGTGATATCAACGAGGTGAGTGCCACTTGATATGATATGATATCAACGAGGTGAGTGCCACTTGATCTCAACGAGGTGAGTGCCACGTTAATATCAACAACACAATACTTGATCTCAATGAGGTGAGTGCCACGTTGATATCAACAACACGATACTTGATCTTAATGAGGTGAGTGCCACGTTGAAGGCCGCCGAGATTTTTAGGTCGATGCTGTCTGTAGATGGTTGCTCTGCTGGTGGCTGGCGGTGCTGCGGAAGTGCTCCCAATCTCCCTCAGTTGCCTCCTGCCACTCCAAAGAACCCACCCCCATCCATTGATTTACATGTTGTTTATGTGTTTTTACGGAGTGGAAGCAACCAGCACAGCATCTGGACGGCTCGAAGTACGAATGTTTTGTCTGAGAAGTAAGGTGGGTTTCCACCTATTTAAGCTGTCAGGAATTAATGCATATAATTTGTAGTTCAAATGGTTATGTTTGCGTGTAGGGTTTAAAGGAGGGCAGCCAAGTGGATATTTAGCTGTGAAAAAAACATTGTGGTCAATTGGATCTCTAGCTTTGTCGAATCACAGTGTGTTTGGATGGCCAACAAAGTGTGCAAAGTGTGCCAAGGTTACAATGCACAAGTTGGCTGGCACGGCAGAGCGGTAGGAATGGAAAAGGGGCGGATCAGTGACAGTGTTCCGTTTTATTCATTATTTAGCATGGCCAACGAGCGTGGCCAACAAAGTGTGCAAAGTGTACATTGCACAAGTTGGTTGGCACGGCAGAGCAGTAGGAGGGGCAAAGGGCGGATCAGTGACAGTGTTCCGTTTTAGTGACAGTGTTCCGTTTTATTCATTACTGAGCGTGGCCAACAAAGTTTGCAAAGTGTGCCAAGGTTACAGTGCACAAGTTGGCTGGCACGGCAGAGCGGTAGGATTGGAAAAAGGTGGATCAGTGACACGTGTTCCGTTTTATTCATTTTTGAGGGTGCAGCAGTCTAGATGAGAAAGAGAGAGTGTGGGAGAAGAGACAGCAGATTGCTAGTTGCTTGTGCTGCAAACTCATTTAGGAAGGTCAATGTGAGTTTTTTTTACAATAGGCAGCTGTCTAGGTTGATTGCAGCGCTCCATCAAATTGTTTTCCATTCATTCCTGCTTTGTGAGATAAGCACTCGTGAAGGGTCCAAAAGTAAGTGTGCAAGGCTTCTGTATAAGCTGTTTATTGCCTGCTTTCATCTACAAAGATGCCTATTGCCTGCTTACAACTACAACTCTGCCTACTTCCTGCTTACATCTACAACTCTCTTAGTTGCGTGCCTTCAGTACCTAGATTAGAATACTTGAACGCTCCAAGGAACACACGTACCTGTGCATGGCAGGCGGTAAGTAGCTGTTTTTGCATGGTTAGATAGGTCAATCCTACCCTTGCTTTGCAGCTGTTAAGAAGTCACGCACCTCAGGAGATACGCGTGCGCATGCAAAACTGAAACACTGTGTCTTTTGCACATCTGAGACCGCCAAATTTTGCTCTGTTGCGCTGGCTTTGTAGCCGTGAGGATATCAAGCTAGCAGCTGCTTTTAATCAAATCATCTTAAGCTTCTCTTGCACTCGTCTTGTAGCCGTGAGAATATCAAGCTAGCAGGAGTGCTCAACCATCCATTCAAAGCCGACGAAAAGCTGTCTGCCTTGCACGCCTCTGAGCCAACCACCTTCTCTTGCACTCGTCTTGCAGCCGTGAGAATATCAAGCTAGCAGGAGTGCTCAACCATCCATGCTAAGCTACTTTTTTGTACGTCTCAACACCAATCACCTTCTCTTGCGTTCGTCTTGCAGCCGTGAGAAGATCAAGCTAGCAGGAGTGCTCAACCATCCATGCTAAGCTACCTTTTGTACGTCTCAACACCAATCACCGTCTCTTGCGTTCGTCTTGCAGCCGTGAAAAGATCAAGCTCACGGGGGAGCTCAACCGTGCGTGCCGGGCTGTTGGGCGCTGTAAAGCAGTCATCCAAGAAACAGTGCGCTTGTGTGAGCACACACCTGGCCTAACACCTATTCCAGAGGATCGATATGACGAGGAGGTGTGTGTGTGCGTGTGTGTGTGTGTGTGTGTGTGTGTGGGTCACGTCTGCACTTGTGTGAGCACACACCTGGCCTAACACCTATTCCAGAAGATCGATATGACGACGAGGAGTGTTGTGTCATACATGCAAGTGTTTGTGAGTGTCTGTGTGCATGTGATGCATGAATGAGGAGTGTTGTGTCATGCAACTGTGTTGTGTCATGCATGCGACTGTGTGAGTGTCTGTGTGCATATGATGCATGAATATACCTATCAAAAAATTTTCACTCCCATGCTAAAGTCCACTGTGCCTCTTTTGAGGTATTTACTGTACTGCATGTGTACGCAGCACATTCCTTCCCTCCGATCGTATCTCATGTTTTTAAATCAAATCATCTCATGCACAGGGCGAGTTGGACTGCAAAGACATCTTCTGCGCGGTCTGCCGGAACTATGAAAGCTGCGATGTGGGTATGCAAGCAGGCTTTGGTAGGGGGCAGGACCCTTAGGTTCATGCCTTGTTTTCAAAAGGCCTGCATTATGCCACGCCGTTCTTTGAGCCTTAATAATGCCAATCGGTGAGGATGAAATCTCTCAGGACCTTCCCACGCACAATGCTGGCTAAGGAACTGCTGCAGATCCCCACCTGTCGTAAAACCTACGTGACACGCAGAAACGAGAGAAGGCGGTCAGGTGCCGTGCTGTTAAGTCATGTGTGCTGTAGTCCAATGCCACCGTCCTGTGGCAACAGCTTGTGCTTGATGGTTGGACATGTACATGATGAATGATTAGTATTGAACACATTGTATGTGAATGTAATGACACTGCTGCAGTCAATCGACATTGTGCTGTGTGACAGCAGAGCATATGCGCAACGTTGGCTCGTGTACATAATATTGCTGATTTAGTCCAATGGCATTATTCTTAGTAGCAAATGCGTAAATTCTTCATGGGGAGTGCCGTAAAGAAGGCCGCTGCTGTCCAATTGCATTATTCTCAATAGCAAATGCGTAACGTCTACATAAAGAACGCACGTAAAGAATGCCGCTGCTGTCCAATCACAGCATTCTTAGTAGCAAATGCGTAAAATTTACATAAAGAACGCACGTAAAGAATGCCGCTGCTGTCCAATCACAGCATTCTGTATAACGACAGCAAATGTGCAGGGTTGGCCAGGACCATATACTCACACCGTACATGACCTAAAATTTGGTGATTTCCCTGCCAAAATTACCGCATATATACCGTATATATATATATGGTTCTGGCCAACCCTACAAATGTGCAACTTACACACGTATTTGTGGGGTTGGCCAGAACCACATATATTTACATATATAAGGTGTATATGCGGTATGTTTGGCAGGGAACTCTCCAGATACAGAGGCATCTACGGTGTTCATCTACGGTCACGGCCAATCTTACATATATGCACATACACAATGCTGCTGCAATATAATGACATCCTCCTGTGTAACGGCCCCAAGTGCTCACCGTGCATGCGCGCATGAAAAGTAATATAAGTACTGTCTGACTGTGTTTATGCTGCTGCAGTTCAATGACAGATGCTCATCGTGCATGCGCGCATGAAAAGTAATATAAGTACTGTCTGATTGTGTTTGTGTTGCTGCAGTTTAACGACATCATTCTGTGTGACGGGCCCAAGTGCTCGCGCGCGTATCACCAACACTGCGTGGACCCTCCTGTGCCATCGAGCCTTGTGGAAGAGACAGAGGACGGCAAGGGTGGTGGTGAGGAGGAGGAGGACTGGTGGTGCCCTGCCTGCACTTGCAAGGTGTGAACCAAATGTGTGTGTATGTGTGTGTGTGTGTGTGCGTGTGTTAGGAGGATGACTGGGGGTGCCCTGCCTGCACTTGCAAGGTGTGAACATAATGTGAGTGTATGTGTGTGCATGTATGTGTGTGCTTGTGTGTGCGTAGGTGTGTATGTTTGTGTGAGTGTGTGTGAGGACTATGACTGCTGGTGCCCTGCTTGCACCTGCAAGGTGCGAGTGATGATGATGTCATCTTGTGTGTGTGTATGCGTGTGATGAACTAGGATACTATGTATGAAAGCGCAGATCAGAGAGTTTCAGGTGCACTGTGTAAATGCCGTGGGAGGCTGAGCTGTCATTTAGTGCGTTGGAAACTAGGATGGATAGGAAATAGCGTATGTTTAATTTGGTGCATGCATTGACCCAACTGATTGTGGTATTAGGGGTGACATTAAGTCGATAGGCGGTTCGGCACACTCAATACACTCAATAAACCCCTTTCATTCATTAGTATGGAGGCGGTTAGGCATACTCAACACACTCAATAAACTCCTCTTCATTAACGTGGAGAAGTGTGTCACACTGCCCTTGTGTTTTTTTCTTTATTCCATCAGCCGCTTGTTTAAAGGCAACCAGCCAAAAGAGGGAAAGTGGATGTTACATATTTCCAGGTGTTCCAAACTTTCAAATTACTTGCAGCAAATGCATGTTTTAGATTAACTGGTATCACTAAGCCACCGACAGCAAACTCCACGTTGTATACAAACTGACTAACTACCTCATCATTTTGCTTCCTTTTTTTTGATTCTGGATGAGCTGTTAACACCTGAACCTCTTGCTTTTCTTAGATTCAGGGTTGAATTTTGGATACTCTGAACTCCCAGTCTCACATACAAGATTACATTGCTTGGATGTTGACCTCTTGCGATTTTTACTGCAGGACGATATCCTGGATCATCTGAACTCCCAGTTCGGCACTGACTACGATTTAAATACTGAATGGCACGAGGTTCTGACGCAGGTGACCTGCCCTCACTTATATGCTTATGTGTGCGTGTGCGTATGTGTGTGTGTGCGTTTGTGTGTGAAGTGTGTGTGTGTGCGCCTGTTTGTGTGAGTTAAGCCCTGAATACTTTCCGCACCCATTCCAACATCCTATTTAGAAACGTCCCATCATTCAGGGGCCTCACTTCAAAAACGGATTAGTAAAGGCAAAGCCTTTTTGCCAGGGTTCTGTGCATGTGTATGTGTTATTATTCTGCACGTCTGTTCTTAATGTTCGACAAGATTATAGCACCAAAGCACTTCAGCTGAAAAACTGCTAATTTTTGCACGGAAAGCTGCCTTGATTGCCTTTCACGATGCCTTTTGCACAACGCCCTTGCATAATGCCACGCTCTGTCTTGTTGTTCCTGACTGTAGTATATACCAACATCTCACATGATTTGACTTTTAGACCCCACACAATAACATTTCACGACATTTCACGTGCGCTCTTGCGCATGACTTCACGCAGCCTATTCCTGGAGGTGTTTTGGGGTCTGAAGCAGAAGATGCCAGGAGGCCCTCTAGGGACTCTCGAGCTTCATCTCCAGACTCGGATGAGCAGGTATAGCCTCACACCCGAATTGTTGTTATTTTCTTGCCTATCTTTGTCTCCAGTTTTCAGAGGAGCAGGTTGAGCCTCACACACACACACAGATTTGTGCTTACAAGCCCCGCTACACATCTTGCTTAGCTGCTGGCATAAAATCCTCTTACCAGGACCCTTATTACTGCACTATTGGTGACTCTAATTTAGACTCTTAATGAAGACCTATACTGCATATATCTTTTGCAAGAGCTTTTTCCCAACCTACTCCTGTGCGCTTTGGTTTGCTCCATCATTCCTACGACATAATTTATGTAGCAATGTATTTATGCACGACATCTATTGAAAGGTGTGCGCACCCATTAGAACACGTCTTAAGGCTCAACATATTCAGCAGCTCTCTGTATAGCTGACATTGATCAAAGCAATGTATTGTGCGATTGTGCCTTATAATTGTGTGTGAAAGCTGTCGATGCTCACCTATCTGCTCATAACATCTTGTGTGTGTGTGTGTGTGTGTGTGTGTGTGTGTGTGTGTGTGTGTGTGTGTGTGTGTGTGTGTGTGTGTGTGTGTGTGTGTGTGAAAGCTGTCGATGCTTACCTATCTGTTCACAACATTTTTTGTGTGTGTCCACTGTCAATGCTCACCTATCTGCTGGTAACATTTTGTGTCTGTGTAACTGTGGAAGTGTATTTTCATGATCACAAATGTTCGCGTGCGTAGGGGAGTGGCTCGGAGTCAGATCACAAGGAAAAGTCTGAAGCGGTCAGAGAAAAGAGGGCAGAGCACTCCAGTGATGAGGTGAGCTTTTTTACAACTTGGCTGGCCAAGTGAGGCCCAAGGTATCGTGAGTGCATGCATGATTGCCACACAGGAAAACACGTAATTAGTATTACCAGGTGGGTTATAGCTAGGGTTGGCTGAAACCGTGTATATATGGTCAAATATACGGTTTTCATACAGGGATTTCATCGAATATACGGCGTATACATACAGTTCTGGCCAACCTTTTCCCACACAATCTGTACAGGACCTAGAGTACGTGCCCAAGCGCCAGAGTCGCAAGGAAAGGGCCAAAGATAGAGACAAGAGCAAGAGTGGAGGATCTCTTTAATCATCCCCTTGTTCCCACGCAATCTGTATAGGACCTGGAGTACGTGCCCAAGCGCCAGAGTCGCAAGGAAAGGGCCAAGGATAGAGACAAGAACAAGAGCAGACGGAGGGACAAACACAAGCGCAAGCGGCAACGTAGCTCTTTGGAAGACTCAGACAGGGATGCATGTGACATGCGCGCGGTGCGGAAGGCGGAAGTGAAGGAGGAGGAGGAGGACACGAGTGCTGATGTGAGTGGCTTGGGTTTGTCATGTTCTTTCTTGTAAAGGATGTGTAACGCCTCTTAAAGAAAACTCCAAAAAGGGGTTGTGCATATGAATTAAGAGTTTGCAGCCTCGTTTGGTTCACTATAATGAGATTGTGCGTGGGAAATAAGAGAGAACAAGAATAGCCTGGGGCAGGGTGTCTGAATCGTCTAAGGAATAAAGGAGAACGATTGCTTCAAGTAAAATCAAGTAAGTGATGTAGGCAAAGTATTGAACGAGGCATTGTATGTGAATGACGAAATATTGGAAGTGCGGTTAAAATAACAAAGCTCCAGTCTTTTTCAAAGGCTTAAGCAGCAAGGGAAGTTAGATGGAGAGCGCAAGGATGTAGCTCAAGCTAACTTTAGCATGCGTATGCATAATATGATTATGGTCGCGCGCATGCGGGAGTAAGCACACAAAGCAAGGATTGAAATGGATGGCGGTGCAGGGGCAAGCGTGCTGAAGGTTGTATTCCCATTTAAGCGAAAACAACGGCGAAGTGTGCGTACTTCTTGCACGACTTAGAAACCTCATTGTATCTCGGGGAATTTGCTTGATGCACTTTTTGTGCCACCAACTAAGTGATGCCAATCACACGTATGATGAAGTTTGCGTAGCTGCCCTGAAAGCCTAGTGGCCCATGGCCAGGCCAGACTCTTCGGGGTCGCGGGTTCGAATCCGCCTGGTAGCGTGAGTACCTCACTGTCAGACAGCTCCATCTCTATTTCCTTCATCCATGCTTGTGGTGTTATCACCCCTTGCGTACAATTTTTTTGAAGAAGTATGACGATGGGCCATCAATAGAGCCAGCCGTATCTTGGGTGAATGCACTGTCGAGACAAAATGGCAATGAAAAACATGCCACTTCAGTGTATGCAGCCAGTATGTTAATTGCCCTCCTCACGTGCAGGATCAGGACTACGTGCCTCGCCGCATGGTGAAAGTGAGCAAGGCCCTGGGTCCAAGGGGCAGGGATCGGCGGGGCAGGGCAGGGGAAGGGGTTGAAGAGGAGGAGGAGGCGGAGGAGGAGGAGGAAAAGGAGGAGGAAGGAGAGGGAGGAGGCGGAGTAAAGGGGGAAAGGCCGAGCTCCTCTGCTGCCAGTGATAGCAACGATGGTGAGAGCAGCAGTGGGGGCAGTGGCTCGGATGATGAGCAGAGTGGCAGTAGAAGCAGCAGCAGTAGCCGAAGCGGGAGGAGGGGCCGCAGCAGAGGGAGGGCCAGGGGCGGCGAGAGCAGCAGCAGCAGTAGCAGCAGCAGCAGCAGCAGCAGTAGGGGCAGGAGCAGGAAGAGCAGGGGGAGCCATAGAGGCAGGGTCAAAAGGAAGAGAGGCAAGGGGAGAAGCAGCGGGAGCAGTAGCAGCAGCAGATCGGAGGCGGGGGGTGGGAGCAGTAGGAGCCGTGATGTGGTTCGAAAGGGGAAAGCATGGAGGAGCAGTTCCTTTGCACCTGCCCA
>Ga0307974_1002204_pt1 | contig 13789 bp, 17 predicted proteins | sample OrgLakmetagen784_FD_201812 | JGI IMG/M metagenome (GOLD analysis project Ga0307974, IMG submission 201812) | Saline water microbial communities from Organic Lake, Antarctica - #784 | ecosystem: Environmental > Aquatic > Non-marine Saline and Alkaline > Saline | place: Antarctica: Organic Lake... | reverse complement strand
GTGTATGCCATAGCATTTAACAACCCGTACGGGGATAAAGTGGTCACTGGCTCGTTCGACAAGACTGCCAAGCTGTGGGATGCATATACTGGGCAGCTGTACTACACGTTAAAAGGTGAGAAAAGGATACCACATGTCAGGCTCTAGTTGTGGGAAAGAGACGGAACAAGCGTCTGCGGCTGAAGTTGCAGCTGTACTGCCTGTTAAAGGTGAGAAAAGATTACCACGTGTCAGGCTCTAGTTGCGGAAGAGAAAAGGAACAGGCGTCTGCGGCTGAAGTTGCAGCTATACTACACGTTAAAAGGTGAGAACAGATTACCACGTGCCAGGCACTAGTTGTGGAAAAGAGACGGAAAAAGCGTCTGCGGCTGAAGTTGCAGCTGTACTACACGTAAAAGGTGAGAGGTAATTACTCTGCGTGTGGCGTTTGTGGAAAAAGAGTTGGAAAGGGTAAGTGCGGCTTGATATACAGAGGGGGTGCAAATGGTCCATAGCTAACGTGTAAGCTGATTGCATCACTGACCTGCTCATCTGCTTTGCACTGCCTCCTTCCATAGCTATCCCACAACTTCTTCAAAGGTGCTGCACTGTTAGAAAAGGCAGACTTGTTAAACGGGCTTTATACTGAGGCTTGACTGAGGCTCTCCATCTGGCTTGCACACTCAATCCCTCAATCAATCCCATCACCTGCCCACCCACTTACTCACACTCACTCTCTCACGTACTCATCCACTTGCTCAATTGACGTCCACCTTCACTGTACACTCATCCACTTGCTCAATTGATGTCCACCTTCACTGTACACTCATCCACTTGCTCAATTGATGTCCACCTTCACTGTACACCCATCCACTTGCTCAATCGGTGTCCACCTTCACTGTACACTCATCCACTTGCTCAATTGATGTCCACCTTCACTGTACACTCACCCACTTGCTCAATTGATGTCCACCTTTATTGTACACTCATCCACCGTTTCTCTAACGTTGATTGCAGGCCACGACACAGAGATTGTGTGCCTATCATTCAATCCTCAAAGCACGACCATCGCCACTGGATCTATGGACAACACTGCTAAGGTGTGAGTGTGTGTGTGTGTGAGTGTGTGTGTGAGTGTGTGTGTGTGAGTGTGTGTGTGAGTGTGTGTGTGTGTGTGTGTTTGTTTGTGTGATTCAAGCATGTCCTTGAAGCTCAGGAGCAGGAATGTATGTAGAGCTGACACCCAGCATATCAGTTGGGAAGCAAGCCGTCCACTCAATGATTGACACTGTTATACCTAAAGGAAGCTCAACCTCCTTCAATCGTGGTCAGGATAATTTGTAGTTGAATGCAAGTCTTGAGTTTCCTTGCCTTGTCGTCTGCAAGGTTCGGTGATGGATTGAGCACAAAACACATGTACGCGCGTGCACACACAACGCACCGTCTACTCTCTCTGGCACACAGCTGTGGGATGTAGAGACTGGCACAGAGCGGGCATCATTGTTAGGGCACAAAGCTGAAATTGTGTCCCTCAACTTCAACACGTCAGGTATGCATGTGTGCATGGATGCGTGGTGTGTGCATTTGTACGTGCATGTGCGTGTTTGTGTATGTGTGTGTGCGTGTGCGTGTGCGTGTGCGTGTGCGTGTGCGTGTGTGTGCGTGTGTGTGTGTGCGTGTGTGTGCATGAGTGTGCGTGTGTGTGCGCGTGTGTGTGTATGCGTGTGTGTATGTGTCTGTGCGCCTACGTGTGTGTATGGCTTAGACCTGCAAGACAGTATCACTACTATCGCTTAAACCGTACAACATAGAAAACGTAGTACAACATTTTCTACGTTGTACTACGCAACGTGGCTTGCAATTGTAGGCAGAAGTGCAGAATTGGCCAGAACCATATACATACGGTGTATATACTGCATTTCCAATCAATTATAAATGATTCATATTCATACGGTCGTATACGGCGTATATGTATGGTTCTGGCCAACCCTACAACAGTGCCTTTTTGCTTGTACCTGCGCATGAAGCTGAATAAAAGCAGCAGACAGGGCAACATCCCTGTGACCCTGAATCAAACACATGCACGCACCCGCACAAACAAAACAGCATTATATGACTAAAGCAAAGTCACCGTTTGGCGTGCTGCAAACGTAAAGTCAGTGAAATATGCATCGAAATGTGCTGCATCTTTGTACGATGTGGTACGTTTGTGCAAGGAAGACTGCACATGTGACACGGCTGCACAGCATCCATCAGCAGCATGTGATACTGCTGACGCTGACTGCACATGTGATATGGCTGCTCAGCATCCATTAGCAGCATGTGATACTGCTGACGCTGACTGCACATGTGACACGGCTGCACAGCATCCATCAGCAGCATGCGATACTGCTGACGCTGACTGCACATGTGATACGGCTGCTCAGCATCCATTAGCAGCATGTGATACTGCTGACGCTGACTGCACATGTGACACGGCTGCACAGCATCCATCAGCAGCACGTGATACTGCTGACGCTGACTGCACATGTGATACGGCTGCTCAGCATCCATCAACAGCATGTGATACTGCTGACGCTGACTGCACATGTGATACGGCTGCACAGCATCCATTAGCAACATGTGATACTGCTGACGCTGACTGCACATGTGATAGGGCTGTGCAAGGAAGCAGTGTGCAGAAGCCCACATCACGGGCAGCAGTATTGGCAGCACTTAAACCTAAACCCTAAGGCAGCACAAAGTTTGCCTAAGGCCTAAGAGCAGTGCGCCGCAGCAGCTGCTGCTGCTGCAGCTGCTGCTACTGCTGCTGCGGCTAGTGCCTCCTGTAAATTTTAATGTATGGGGCCTGGAATGATTGCACAGCATCCATCAGCAGCATGACTGTGGGGAAGTACGCATTGCTCTATCGCGCACACACAATTGAGGTGAATCGTTAATTGCCATGCGCACAAGCCCTATCATTTATGCCACAGCAAGATCTGGGATTGAAGGGAACACACCTTTTTATTTACAACATGGTCGCTGAGTGTGTGCGTAAATGCCATGGTGTATGTCATACTGTCATGTGCCATGTGCACTGAGTACCTAGCCATCATGAAGTCCTTTAACCACGACAGCATGATTTGGGACGTGAAGAAACACACACAATACATACATACACCCTGCATCAAACCTTGCGTTCTTGCTATCATGTACTATATGCAAAGGGGACCTGATCATCACGGACTCCTTTGACCAAGACAGCGAGGTTTGGGACGTGAAGACACACACACACACGCATACACACACTGCATCAAACCTGGCGTTCTTGCTGTCATGTACCATGTGCAAAGGGGACCTGATCATCACGGGCTCCTTTGACCACGACAGCAATATCTGGGACGTGAGGACACACACACGCATACACACACACGCGCATACACACACTGCATCAAACCTTGCGTTATTGCTGTCATGTACCGTATGCAAAGGGGACCTGATCATCACGGACTCCTTTGACCAAGACAGCGAGGTTTGGGACGTGAAGACACAGACACACACGCATACACACACTGCATCAAACCTGGCGTTCTTGCTGTCATGTACCAATGTGCAAAGGGGACCTGATCATCACGGGCTCCTTTGACCACGACAGCAAGATCTGGGACGTGAGGACGGGCCGGTGCGTTCACACCCTCAGCGGGCACAGAGGGGAGGTATCTTCCACACAATTCAACCATGCAGGTGTGTAGCTCGGTGTTGCTCACTCATGCACACACACACACACACACACACACAATTCAACCATGCAGGTGTGTAGCTCGGTGCTGCCCACACACCACACACACACACACACACATACACACACACACAATTCAACCATGCAGGTGTGTAGCTCGGTGCTGCCGACACACCACACACACACACACACACACAATCACACCTGCATGGTTGGTCCATCCACTGTAGTACCATGTTGCATGGAGAGAGGCATGGGAGGTTTGGGATGTTAGTTGGTGGGGGGGGATGACAAGGGGTCAGGAACGGGACACCATGTTGCATGGAGAAAAGCATGGGAGGTTTGGGATTCTAGTTGGTGGGGGGGGATGACAAGGGGTCAGGAATGGGACACCATGTTGCATGGAGAAAGGCATGGGAGGTTTGGGATTCTTGTTGGTGGGGGGATGACAAGGGGCCAGGAACGGGACAAACACGTCTTCGTGTTCTGGACTCTCGCTGAACTATTCGCCTTCCAGGACGAAAAATAAATCTGGTTATGCTTGTCACAGTGCCTTAGTTTACCACTGAGTCGAGTTGGTGAAGGCCATGTGTGTGCTGTGTGTGTGCGTGTGTGTGTGCACAATGCATCATGTAAGTGTGTCAAGCAGGGTGTCAACGTGACTGTAAGTAAGATGGGCCAGAACCATATATTTATACGTAAATACGGTGTACATACGGTGTTTTAGCAGGGAAATAACCATACATACGGTCATATACGGTGTGTATATACGCTTCTGGCCAACCCTAACTGTAAGGAATGTCCGTACCACATTAAGTGCCCCATTGCGCGTGTGCATCAGGAGCAGTGTATGTGAAAGGCTAGGTGTGTGCGGATGGCATGGCTTGTCTGCGCAGCATACATCTTGTTATAGGTGTGTGCGGGAGGCATGTGCTTCAGGCATTGGCATGCGTAAGAAGCTTGAAGCTTGGTACTCCACGCAGTGTGGCTGTACATGTGCATGCACCACGTTTTTGAAAGACATATGTTTGAACCATGCTAATGAGGCACGTGAGTGTGAGAAAGTTTTTATATGCAAGACGCAGGCAGTTCCTGCTGCCAGCTTACCGTATATCAAAAAAGTAAGATTTTTAGAGCTGTTATGACCCATGTGTGCATTTGAGGCCGAGCTGTTGAAAGTCCCTTCCACTCAGTCCCTGGTGCTCCCCGTTTCGCCTCGTCCTCATTGAGTGGTTAGTAAACGCCCTTCATAGGTGTTAAAAATGTGAAGGGGCCAATGACGGCAATGTGTAGGTGCTGATGATGGCAATGTGTAGGTGCTGGTGATGACAACGTGTAGGTGCTGATGATGGCAGTGTGTAGTTGCTGATGATGGCAGTGTGTAGGTGCTGATTATGGCGACGTGTAGGTGCTGCTGATGACAACGTGTAGGTGCTGATGATGGCAGTGTGTAGGTGCTGATGATGGCGACGTGTAGGTGCTGCTGATAACAACGTGTAGGTGCTGATGATAGGCAGGGAAACTGCTGCTGATGGCAATGTGTAGACGCCATTCAATTTTCCTGCCACAGGCCTCTGCCCAGGTTTAAAATACACAAGAGCGTAAAATGACCAACAGGGGGCTTGCTGCTACTGCATTTGCTGCTATTTTACTTTCATTAACTATGTATTCCCTTATGCCTAGGGTTGGCCAGAACCACATACATGTATACGGTGTACCTACGGTATGTGTTGGCAGGGATATCCCCAAATACACGGTCGTATACGGTGTGTAAATGTACGGTTCTGGCCAACCGTCAAAAGCTCTCAGCACCCCTTTTCCTGCTGTGCCAAGCTTTTATTTAAAAGGCACTCACGCCCACACATCAAGCAAGGCCAAAGGCACAACAAAGCCATTGCCAACTTCCCCAACAAAGCCCTCCACCGATCGAATCTGACAAGCTCCACATTTTCCCCCACACATTCTTTCTGCATTTTCCACTCAGGGAACTTATGCTTGAGCGGGTCAATAGATTGCACGACGCGCATGTGGGATGTGCGGTCAGGTCGCTGCTTGTCAGTCAAGCAGGTGGGTTCTATGCACTGACAGACTGGTTGAGATTGAGATGTAGAAGCGCTTGCTTTGTGTTCAGTGCCTGTTTTCAGTGCCAACGGACGTGAAGAAAAGACCATTAAAAAAATGAAGGGAAAAAGAAAAGAAATATTGGTTGGTGAGCATTGTCATAAGTAGGGTTGGCCAGAATCGTATATATACACCGTATATGAATGTATATTTGGTGATTTTCCTGCCAAAACACCGTATATATATGGTTCTGGCCAACCCTAGTCATAAGCGCTGAAGTAGGGGATCTCAAGCCTAGGTGAGGGCTTTCGCTCAATCCCCCTTGTTTAACCTCAGCATTGGTTCCGGGCGTATGTTTGTTTTGCCTTTCACTAAAGGAAACCGCGAGACATTGCCACACAGGGGTATGCTCCATTCCCCCTTGTCCAGACAAGGCTCCAGGCAACTTACCTGACATGACAATGAAAGTAAAATAATATTTTTGCAGCAATGTCTGTGCTGCAAATACTGTGACACAGCAAATGAGGGCTCCCTGGTGCATCTCAAATGAGATGAAACAGCGGATGTCTCTACTCAGACTCACATGCCATTTCATATGTCTTCATCACACCTGAGAGTACATACAGTAAAAGCCTTATTAAAATAAGTGTCCATACCATTGCAGCAGGTAGCGCTCACTCCCTCTTCTCGTATAATTAAATTTGTAGGGTCACACCGACGAAGTATTAGATGTCGCTTTTGATGCGTCAGGGTCCTCTTTCATCAGTGCAAGGTGCGGAGTGTGTGTGTGCGTGTGCGTGTGTGTGTGTGTGTGTTTGAAGTCACGTATTCACTAACACGATGAAGTATTTAACTCATGTACACCCAGCCGTTGTTAGGTTATAAAAGTCAGATCCTTCAATGCAACACAAATTCTGCATCTGTAAGGTTTTTAAAGACATAGGACAAACAGCTAGGGTTGGCCAAAACCGTATATATTCACAGCATATGACTGTATATTTGGTTGTTTTGCGAATACCTACATAATAATTATTGAGGCCCCTCGCAATAAATCAGGCCAGAAAAACGAATTTTCCACGACCTCGCAAAACTTCGACTTTCCAGCGGGGACGATTCTGGGCTCCGCAAAAGACCCCCGTCGTTTTCAGGGGCTACCATCATCATTATGGCCGAGTTGCACCCTGAGAAGCGGACGTTGTTTCTGCCTGGGAGCTTCTGAGGCTGACGTTGCCCTGGGCAAGCTGGCAAGCACCTGGCTGCTCACCAGCAAATATCTTTCCTGCCTCATTTGGACAGACCCATGCACAGTCTCCTATGGGGTTCAAGCTTCTCCAGGAGAGAAGCATGAAGGCAGAGCTGCTGCTAGTACTCCTGGAGCACGGTATGCTTGCATGCAGCAGGCAGCCATCCTCAGCAGCAGCACAAGCAGCAGAAGCAGAAGCTTCCAGAGGCACCCAAAGAATTGGAGGGAAGCACGATTACACCCCAAAAAATCACAATTTTTGCAAATTTTCCTAACTTTTGAAGGACCTTGCAAAAGCTAAATGCTCGCAAATTAAATATTCTAATTATTTGGGCACCTCATAAAAATTAGGCCTCGTAACCAAGACTATAAGCGCAAAACGGTACACGCCGTATTTGACCGTATGTTGAATGATTTCTCTGCCAAAAATACCGTATTTTTACTTTATATAAATATGGTTCCGGCCAACCCTACAAAAAGTGCAACGCTTGTAAAGGCAAGCTTTCTGTCTCGCATGATAAGAGGCAAAACATAGTGAAACAGCTTTCTGTGTTGGTGTTGAGCGCTTGCTAGCATATTGACACTCTTTTCAGTGCACCATTCCGTAGACGCAGTGCTAATGACACTGCCCCCCCTATTATTTTCCCCCAGGTGGGATGTTGTTGCATCCATGGGGCTTTCTGCATCCATTCGTTCAGTGCAGATCCTGGAGAAAACTGGCTTTCTTAAGCTATGCTGGTAGTGTGACACAAAATTTGTGCTGTTAAACTCGTCCTTTCTTTTGATTGCAGTTTCTGCATCCATTTGTTCAGTGCGGATCCCAGAGGAACTGGCTTTCCTCTAGGCTATGCTGGTAGTGTGACACAGAATCTGTGCAGTTAAACTTGTCCTTTCTTTTGATTGCAGTTTCTGCATCCATTCGTTCAGTGCAGATCCCGGAGGAAACTGGATTTCTTAAGCTATGCTGGTAGTGTGACACAGAATTTGTGCTGTTAAACTCGTCCTTTCTTTTGATTGCAGTTTCTGCATCCGTTTCGTTCAGTGCGGATCCCAGAGGAACTGGCTTTCCTCTAGGCTATGATGCTAGTGTGACAAAATTTGTGCTGTTTAACTTGTTCTTTCTTTTGCTTGCAGTGCGGACGGCACCGCCCGCTTATACAACACCAACACGGGAGTCTGCTCGCACACGCTGATTGGACACGAAGGGGAGATCTCAAAAGTGGCATACAACCCCCAGGTGCGCACCCAAGAGGGTAGAGAGGGTAGAAAGGGTAGCAAGGACACAGAACAGAGGGTGAGGGTAGAGATGGGTGGAGGAGAAGGTGGATGGATGATTCAAACTGCTGGCTGCTGGCAGCTTCCTGTCTGTGAAAGTACTGTGTATGATGAAAGGACACAGAACAGAGGGTGAGGGTAGAGATGGGTGGAGGAGAAGGTGGATGGATGATTTAAACTTCTGGCTGCTGGCAGCTTCCTGCCTGCCTGCCAGGCAGGCCTGTGAAAGTACTGTGAATGCTTGAAAGGACACAGAGCAGAAAGTGAGGGTAGAGATTGGTGGAGGAAGAGGTGGATTGACTTTTTTATGTGCTGGCAGCTTCCTGCCTGTGTGCAAATACTCTGTGTAAGCAGCGCCGTAATGATATTTAATATATGTAATATATAATATATATAAATTGTTGTAAGCTCGGTGATCTCCTTCACATCATTGGTATGCATGCGTGAACATCACCCCATAATGAGTACCAATAATGGTGAGTGCTTGTCTTTGGAGCCTTTGATGAAGCTGCGTCAAAATGGTCGCTCAAGTCATGTCAACAAGTTTCCTGTGAACGTGGTCTAAAAAGACACGTGACAACAAGCTGCTGCACATTTGTTCAAAGGCAGGCTTGTGTGTTTAACTGTGAACACTGTATATACTGTATATACGACACTGCAGCAAACTGAGAGACATTACATCAATTATATACACAGCTGGAAGTGCAAATACTGGGCGGTTATATATGGTGCATATATACAGTCCTGGCCAACCCTTGTGTGAAAATCTAACTCTGCGCACGGCACACTGTTTGGCAGAAGGCAGGATCCTGACACCTCTTGTGTGATTTACACTGTGCATGGCACACCTTTTGGCAAAGGGCAAAATCACATGACAAGACCAGCCATGTACTGCATTTGTGCTTGTAACCGACATCAGCTGGACTCGCCTCTCAATTTGCACTGGATGCAGGGCACGCGAGTGATTACTTGCCTCTCAATTTGCACTGTGCAGGGCACACGCGTGATCACTGCATCTAGCGACAAGACCAGCCATGTACTGCATTTGTGCTTGTAACCGATATCAGCTGACCTCGCCTCTCAATTTGCGCTGTGCAGGGCACGCGATTGATCACTCACTGCATCTCAATTTGCGAGCGATCATTCTCACTGCATCTCAATGTGCATCTTAATTTGCACTGTGCAGGGCACGCGAGTGATCACTGCATCTAGCGACAAGACCAGCAGGATCTGGGACACACAGAGCGGAGAGTGCTTACAGGTGACACACACACTTGCACACACACATGCACACACACACACATGCACACACACATACACACACATGCACCAAGTTTTTGGCACGAATTGGTCAAAGTAATAGAGGTAAGGGTCATAACTTAACGGCCAAGCTGTTACGTAGAATGGAGAGTGCTTACAGCTGACACACACATGCACCAAGTCTTAGGTACGAATTGCTCAAAGGAATAGGAGTGATGGTCATTTTTTAACGGGCAAGCTGAAATGTAGAATGGAGAGTGTTTACACTTGACTCACACAGAACCCTTAAAATGGGCAAGGCCGTTGCTTGTTTTTCCATGTTGGGGCAGAGCTGGAATGTAGCGCAGAAATTTTTACAGGTGGCACCTACACACATGCAAAGGGTTCGCCAGCACCGTATATATACACTGTATATGACCATGTATTTGGTGATTTCCCTGCCAAAATTACCGTATATACAATTTAATAATATGGTTCTGTCAAACCCTACACATGCAGCGGTTAATGTGATGATTTTTTTTCCTGATGGAGCAGTGGTAAATGTGATGATATTACCCTAATGGGGCAGAGCTAAAATGCCTTGCAGGTGTGCGTGTATGCACTGCCGACCATCCCTCTTACACTTGGCACGCACACACACAGCACCCTGTCCTCTACTTCCTAGTTCTCATGCACTGCCTGGCAGGCAGCCTACATGCTGAACAATTGTCCTACTTCCCAGTTCTCATGCACTGCCTGGCAGGCAGCCTACATGCTGAACAATCGTCCTACTTCCTAGTTCTCATGCACTCACTGCCTGGCAGGCGGCCTATATGCTGAACAATCGTCCTACTTCCAAGTTCTCATGCACTCACTGCCTGGCAGGCGGCCTACATGCTGAACAATCGTCCCACTTCCCAGTTCGCATGCACTGCCTGGCAGGCAGCCTACATGCTGAACAATCGTCCTACTTCCTAGTTCTCATGCACTCACTGCCTGGCAGGCGGCCTACATGCTGAACGGTCATCCTAGCCCTGTGCTGAGCACTCTTGCTTGTTAATCAGTCCACCCTCGTCTTGAGCACATCCATGTCCAATGCACAGATGATGCGTAGGGTTGGCAGAACCATGTACACATGGTGCAAATACAGTATTTTTGGCAGGGAAATCACCAAATAGACGGTCATGTACGGTGTATATATACGATTCTGGCAAATCCTAATGATGCGCTCACCTGCCTTCTCATTAACCCTACTTGTTTGCCTCCTGATGTCCCTCTCATCAGCTCTGAAGTCAACAGTAAGGCACAGATGATGTGTAGGGTTGGCCGGAACCATAAATACACAGAGCATATACAGTATTTTTGGCAGGAACCAAATAGACGGTCATATACGGTATACAATGTATGTATATACGATTCTGGCAAACCCTAATGATGCGCTCACCTGCCTTCTCATCAACCCTAAACCTCCACCCTAAATTATAAACCCTAAACCCTAAACCCTGAACCCTAAACCCTAATGATGCTTGCCACCTGATGTCCCTCTCATCAATTCTAAAATTAACAATATGGACATGGTCAGGGTTGGCCAGAACCATATATGTATACGGTGCTTATACGGTATTTTTGGCAGGCACATCACCAAATATACGGTCATATACAGTTGTATATACGGTTCTGGCAAATCCTATACACGATATAAATGCCTCATCATCTCATCATATATTAAGTGCAAGGAGTAAGAAAGTATCGTCTAGGTTTGACCTGTAGCACTCACTGCCATTAACTGCCACCAACTTCCGACCCTTCAGCACCACCGGTGCACAATGTGCGGGGATTGTCTGTACATATGTGTGATTGAACAGGTTAAGTTACTAACCGCACCAATTGCCAACCCTCTCGACAGATCTTGGAGGGGCATCAAGACGAAATTTTTAGCTGTGCTTTCAACTACGAGGGCGATTTCATCATCACTGGCTCAAAGGACAACACTTGCCGCATTTGGAAGGCAGAGACCGCCACCTCACAGGTAAACCCTTCTTCCTAATGCCATTTTGTTTTCCTTATTTATTTCAATTTCCTTATTGATTTCAAATTTTTACTTATAGGACGGATACTGCCACCACACAGGGAAACCTTTTCCTTGTTAGTTTAATTTTTTTGAGGGCGAAGGATGCCACCACGCAGGGAAACCTTTTCCTTGTTAGTTTATTTTTTTCGAGGGCAAAGGCTGCCGCCACGCAGGCAAACCCTTTTCCTTGTCAGTTTAGTACTTTTTGAGGGCAAAGGCTGCCACCACGCAGGCAAACCCTTTTCCTTGTTAGTGTTAGTTTAATTTTTTTTGAGGGCGAAGGCTGCCACCGCACAGGCAACACATTTTCCCCTTTACACTTTGTCTTGGAGAATGGAGATTGCCACCGCGCCGGTGAAACTTCGTTGTTGGGTAGATTTGGTTAGAACCGTATACGCACACTGTATACAACCATATGTATGGTACATATTTCCCTGCAGAATCAGTTTCCTGCGAAAAATTACCGTGCATACACTGTACGCGTTTATATGTATGGTTTCAACCAACTCTACTTTTGCATCTTGAAGTGATTGATGTAACTAAAAGTATTGGAAGTGGATATGTTGGCTTGTTTAATGATTGGACAAGGTTTGACCAGGTTTGTACACAAGCTAGCGTGCACTATTGACAGAGCTTTCACCTGGCTCTCCTCAAACCAGTAGTCGCTTATCAGTTGACTGTGTAAATACTGTTATACTTAGAAATCTGTTTCTAGGTATTGAACCTAGGATGCTTCCATTATGGCCTCATGCTCGCTGTTTTAAAGTTGGATAAGTGTCTTAAACCTATGAAAAGCAGGAGTAATTGGTGGTGAGAGATTGGGACCCTTTGGCCTGGATTTTCAAGCGTCAGTTGCTGAAGGAACGAGGTAGCCAACCTCAGGGATGTGTGCCAAGCAGGAGAAAGGATGATGGCAATTGAAAATGAGCACTCTTAAGCTTTTTGGTACATAGCTAAAACAGGACTGGTGAAACTCTGATCATGTTACTCTTATGATCAATGAATTGGCAGGCTTGCCTTTCAATGATTTGCACACATAACCTACCCAGCAAATTGCACAGTCAAACTTTTTGTGCAGCTTAAACCTAGGATCCCCAAGCACAGCGCCATTGTTGACGAGGCTCTTTTGGCTACAGCCCATGAACCTTCGTCATCCAAAGCTCACTATGCGTCCTCTACCTGTTTTGCCTTTTATTTGCAGCTTCGCCACCAAGCCACCGCGGGCAGATGAGCTGGATGAAGGCCCAATTACAGAAAGTGACCTGTGTCATAGTATATGCGTATATATTCTTTCCACTTATAAGCCAATAAGGTGCAGCTCCCGACAAACTTTTTATGGTATGCAGGTTCGCTTTTTGGCAGTTTTTTGGATGTGTGACATCTTGGAGAGTCAGACAATGATATTCATTTTTACATACCTTGGTGGTGTTTTTCCTCGTGCGACCTGTATGTACACAGATGACAGATGACAGTATGATGCGTTTAAAAAATTATGGCTACAATGGTTACAATGGGGGGGTGACCTTCAGCCAGGTTGTTTGGGTGATCGGCTGCTGACTGGTCTCGGCCAGCCACAAATAAATCCATAAGCTTAGAAAGAAAGAGAAAAGGTCTAGTGTACTGCTGAGAAAGGAAGTTATGAACAAGATGGTTGTTGACCTGTTGCAGCAAAAAGGGTTGGGCTGCTGAGAAGTCCTAATAAAAGGCGTAAACAGAAAGGAAAAACGTTTCCTTAGCTTACAAACTGGATGGTCTTGGCAAAATAAAAGAGCATGCACCTCGTTCTAAACATATTCATCTTCACCAGGACATCATTGGTCACATACGCGAGAACCATCTTCAAGCCACGCTGCTGCCTCAACTTTCAAAGAATGCGCCCGCAAGCGGAGTCTACTTACATTGCGCATAACATGTTTGGACAGAACAAGATGGAGCGAGATACCGTGGAACAATAGTTGGCATACGCTCATTTCTAGAAAAAGGGGTGGCAGACCCAGAATGATAAGTGGCCAGTTTGTTATTGTGCGTGTTGGGGTCCACCAACTCAGCGTCTCTCCAAACACCTCCCATTTTTTTTTTTTTTTTTTGGTGGGGGTTGTTACACGGTCCTCAGCAAGGGCCTAACAGAATGAAGGAAAAAAACCTATAAGACTGGGAAAAGGAAAACTCCTGCCTAAACAGAAAAACCCTCCTTGAAAAA
>Ga0307974_1002197_pt1 | contig 13800 bp, 16 predicted proteins | sample OrgLakmetagen784_FD_201812 | JGI IMG/M metagenome (GOLD analysis project Ga0307974, IMG submission 201812) | Saline water microbial communities from Organic Lake, Antarctica - #784 | ecosystem: Environmental > Aquatic > Non-marine Saline and Alkaline > Saline | place: Antarctica: Organic Lake... | reverse complement strand
TCGCCAAAACAAAGGCCTTACAGGACCGTTTGGAATGCCTCAAAATGTTCGCGTTCACGCTTCTGGTTCAGAAACGCGTTTCTGAAGCTCAGAAACGCGTTGATAACGCGAGGCTTTTTGACAGTGATTGTTATAAACATCTTTGTGAGGGATGAATCGTAGATTGTCAAGAACCTAAACCCAAAATAATTGAAGTCTGATTTTAAAAATGTCAGAAAAAGGAAAGAGGGCGGCGCTGCGCTGGTGTTGTTACGCATCCGGTACAAAAAAGGAAAGCGAGACACTTGACTGCCCGCACCTTAAGACCCTGACCGCAAGATTTAAGTCGAAAGCCACTCAGTGAGGACCATTATGGGATAGCGTGCAGCAGCACCCGTACCCACACCACCTGGCTTGGGTCAGAGAAAGGCATCTTGCCGTGTATCGTCATCAAAATGTACAGTCTTTCAAGTTAATTTACATTGGCCTGTGATATGCTCTAAAAGACCTCGATCGACTGCTGGGCCAGGCCAGATTCTTCATCATCAGGGAGGACATACCGCCCACCAGCCATGCGCTCTATTCCTGCCCGTACATGCCCTGCGGACAATTGTCGAACACTAGCTGAAATGGGCGGAGAAGTTTTGCACTTTGTATGATAAATTCCTCCAAAGTCAAACATTTCAAGCGTATCCAAGCATCTATATAAGAAATGGTAAAGTGCAGGAAGGGCACCCAAAGGTGGTCAATCCTAACAAAAGATGTACAGAAGTAAAGACAACCATTACAGCGTTTTCTTGTCGTCACACCCTTGATACATTCGTCCTGTGCGTGCTTACGTATAATTACATAAGCTGTGGCAATGAAGCAGGTCAGCATGCTTCTAAAATCCACATGTTGCCTAGTGCCGTGACTAAGGCAGCATTTTTTGACTTTGGTGGTGATTTGCTATTCCTCCTTGCGAGAAGTGCAGAAGGTACAAGGCACAAAATGCATCCTGTACTGTTGCTATCACAGAGCAGAGCAGAGGGAGCTTCATGATGGTGTATGCACACGACGCTAGCAACTAAAAAATCTAAGAGTTGAGCAGATCATGACACACGTAGAAATGCCGTTTAAAAGGTTGAGAGTGACATTCCTCCAGGGTGTAAAATTTGCAAGCATGCCTGGCCACCCAACCAGTAAAGCAGAGGTTCGAGCAATCTCAAGCAACGAGTGGCTTAGGATGCACAGCTGGGAGCAGAGCATAAGGGGGGTTGTGAATCCGTGATGGTGCCTCTGGCAAGTCTCTGGCAATTGTCCAGGACGCAAGAGTGAAGAAAATAACGGTCCCCAATTTTAACATGCCCAAGTATCTGTGCGGCTTTTTGCTCTAATGCTCAAATTACCAACTCAACCAGGGAACTGATAAGGGCCGAACAAAACGAGGGCTTTGGGATTCCGGTATAAGGTTTCAAGTTAGTTAGGGACTGAAGAAGACTGTGTGGGATCAAACTACCCACAAATGACCTGCTGCAACCAATTGCGCACGCTCGCAAGATATTGCGCAACTTGATCACACATTTTCTTGCCCACCACCACCACTTGCACCCACCAAAGTTAAGGTTGAGGTCTGGGAAGATGCCGTCCAACGCACTGCTAGCTGCCAATGCTAGGAGCAGGTCTTCACTCTGGACCTGCATTGTGGATGAAGATGTGAAGTTTTGGGGGGCGTGCGGCCTTATAATGGTGAAACGCGTTAACCTGGATGACGCCCCTTGGTTACATCAAGTCGCAAGTGGTCAATTGATAGAGAATCGAGGCTGTTTGGTTTCACTTCTAGGCAAAATGACCAGCAGGTTACAGAGGCGATGCTTTGTTTTGTGGGCCGCAACAGAGCAAGCTATTGGACTTTCTCAACTCAAGCTTCTCGGCATTCAGATAGGTTGGCAACAGCCGAGAACTAAGATTACAACAAATACCACCCCGGCAACACTCGTTTTACTTGCACGCTGAAAAAACCTCGCTGCCTTGTCCTGATGTATCGTTTGTCCCATCAATGAGAGTAAGAATGGATGACCAGATTCACATGCATATCCGTTAATTATGCATTGCCCTTTATTTCAGAGTCAATCATATTCATCAGCAATTTATTGGGTCCCACCTTTGTACGTCCACCCCATCGCGCATATCTAACAGCCGCCTTCAGCACTTTATAAGCGCGGTCTGTGAAGCTGAGTTCGGGCATGAAGGGCTTCCGCTCAAGGCCATCGCACACTCGTAACGCCCAAAGCACCTGTGGTGTGTGTGACGCGTTTCTTCTTCTGTCTGCAAGCTGCGCGAAAAACACCAGCACATTCATCACTCAATTCAGAACTAAGGGCTCACTTCAGGAAAGCCAATTTTAGCCAAGATTACAAGACAGGTATTCAAGCACTCACCCACACTCACACACTAAACAAACACACGCAAAAGCTCGTACAAACATAAACACACAGGCGCAAACGCACGAAAACAGACACAGAGAAGCACATGCACACATATACACGAAATAACACGCACGCACCCACACGCACGCGTGCGTGCTCACACACACACACACACACACACACACACACACACACACACGACGCACGACGCACGCGCACGCGCACGCACACACACACACACACAAACACACACACACACACACACACACACACACACCAACGCGCCAGTGCGTCCATGCAATGCCTACCTCGTGCCAAGCCCCATACGAGTCCTCCAGGCCCAATGACTTTAGCACCTTGCAAGCCATGCAGTCCTCCTGCTTCAGCAAGCCCAGCAGAAAGAACCAAGGGTGTACAGAGTAGGTTTCCGCAGCTCGGGCCAATCCCATGGCGTAGGTGATGGTGGACTTCGTGTACACGCTGAACTCGTTGTCAGGAGCCAGGATGTCGGTCTCGTCATCATCGTCGTCCGGGGAGGTAGGCGCGTTGCCCACGCCGGGCTGCGCATAGCGGATTTGTGTGTGGGCAGTTGGTTTGGTTGATTTTGGTCTGTTCCACCACCACCACGCCATGCTTTCCACACACACTCACTGCCATCATCAACACACACGCATGTGAGGACTTTACTTAAGGACTATTGGATGGTGGTTGCGTCACTGCGCACCTGCAAGTACGCAGGGTTCGCGTGCACCACCACCGCCGTTTGTCTGCTTCCTCTTCTCCTGCTGCGTGCGTTCACCACGCTGCTGCAGCTGGTGGAGGTGGAGGTGGAGGTGGTGCAGGAGGGGATGGAGGGACTGCTGTATGCGGACGCAGGACAAGAGCTGCTGGTGATCCTGGCAATGCAAACTTGAGTGTTTGGTTGGGGGCCCAGCAGGGATGGTGCAGCCCTATTGCTGGCTGCTCTCAAGCAGTGCTGCATGGCCGCAATGAAAGTTTAAACCGTTTGCACCACCGTGATGTACAAAATGTAAGCGGTATACACTGTACAATTTATTATTGTAGTTAAAGGCTGGAATAAATTTTATAAAACATGGGGAAATCAAGAGGAGGCAAGTTCCACCACAAGCCTCGCGAGAGGGTCACGCGCATCGGTGCCCGAGGGGAAGGTGCCCAGGAGGAGGGGTCAGAGAGCTCAGACGATGAAGTGCCGCAGCAGAGGCAAAAGCACGGTGTGCAGATCAAATTTGATGCAGACAGTTTAGTATGAAGGCAACCTCCCCCGGCACACACATACACATACGCATACATACCTCAGGGCAATCCAGCACGGTGGGTATGTTGCCCCCCAGTGACAGCGAGACGGACAGCGAGGGGGAGGAGAAAAAGCCCCCGGGCAAAGGAGGCAAGCAGGCAGAGGGGGGGCAGAAAAGCAACGTAGGCAAGCTTCCGCCCAGTGACAGCGACAGCGACAGCAGCTCCGATTCAGACGGCCCGGCCATGAACGACTACCTCACGGCTCCCCGGCAACCGAAGAAGTGAGTCAGGGGAAAACACACTATATAGGAGTCTTAGGACTCTGATTTAGATGCTACCTTGCACAGTGCTCTGTCAGGAGAGTGGGTGCGTGCGCGCATGCGCTTGTGCGTGCTTGTGTGTGTGTGTGTCCGTGCATGTTATGTGTGAGAAGCACGTGGTCGAGCGTGCGTGATTGCTTGTGTGTGTGTTTGTGTGTGTGTGTGTGTGTGTGTGTGTGTGTGTGTGCGTGTGTGTGTGTGTGTGTGCGCGTGTGTGTGTGCGTGTGTTGTGCATGCATGCAATATGTGTGTGTGGTGCGTGCGCGTGTAGATGTGCGTGTACTGTGCTCTAAGGTTAGGCAGTGCCCATCTGCACACCAGTTTTTAGTCTGTTTCTTAAAGCAACTGACGCAGCTTAACTGTTCCTGTAGGATGCATGGGGGGAAAGCAGAGGGTTTGCATGCAATGCAAATTTTGTACAGACAGACTCAGGGTAGGCTCCATACTTATTGACACCTCTTCCTTCATGATGGAGGACGCAAAACGTGGTAGGAGAAGCTGGAAAATGCCTGTTAGGTAATTATTGGGCGACATAATCTTTCGTGTGGGCTACTACCGTGCACCTTTTCGCCCCAGATACGTATTTGTGCGGTGCCCTGCACACACATTTACACACGTGCCTCGCTTTGTTAGTGTTCAAGTGAGTGCACCTACCCTGGCTAGTGTGCTCTATCAGTGGCCTGGGACTGGATACAAACACACGCTTGTTATGGTGCTCTGCATGTGAGGCATGTCCTGGGCTTGCAAGCCTAAGATTTGCCAGCAGCTGTGCGTCTTTGAGAGTCAGCGAAAATATCTGACTTTCGGTTAGGGTTGGCCATCTGGCCATGTATGTAAGGTGTGCATACAGCATTTTTGGCAGGAAAATCACCAATTGTACAGTCATATACGGTGCATACATACGGTTCTGGCCCTACTCTTGATACATGAAATTTATAGCAGCAGCAGCGCAACCGGCTTCAGCATAGATAGCTCAGAAGCTGATCTTTACTAAGGCAGAAATGCATTAGGAGTGACTAAAGCTGCAACGCAGCATCATGGCAGAGTAGCAACGCAACGCAGCTCAGCACTTCGTTATCAGATACAGGGACAAGTAATACTTTCTTTCCTGTTCTGCTGCAGGTTTAAATGACCGGCATAACCAAATACCAGATTTCAGAACTCAAAGCCAAATTAAAAACCCCACTTTAACTACTTGCCTTGTATGACATGATTACGTGATCTACAAGCCATTCCAATCATTAAATGATTTGATAATGAAATTATCACCCGGGGGGGGTGCACTGGGGTTTATGCCGATCTGGATATACGTCTGTCCACGATCATTTTGGGTATTAAATAATATTAGGCCAAAATAGAAAATTTTTATTAATTCTCGGAGCCCTCTCCAAACTGGGTAGTTCAGTTCAGGGTTCGGCCAAATGTTCGGGTTTGCGAACTTTCACGCATTTTAACAAATTTGGAAAGTGCCGTCCGGAGTTCGGTCAGAGTTCGACGAACGTTTAACAGTTTGTCAAACTTTAAAGCCTTAAAAAGGGTGGGAGGACCCTGGCCATTCAAACATGCTGTTCCCACTCTTTCCTCAATAATCACCTTGTCCCATCTATGGTGGCCTCCAAATGTGTGTGTATGTATTTATGTATGTGTGTGTGCATGCTTGTGCGTGCATGCGTTTGCGTGTATGTGCGTGCATGTGCATGCTTGTGCGTGCGTGTGTATGCGTGTTCGAGCGTGCGTATGCATGTGCACGTGCGTGTGCATGTGTGTATGTACTTGTGCGTGCGTGTTGTGTTCGTGCTCATGCTGCATGGTGGCCTGAGCCCCCCTAGGATCTGCTGCTCTTGCTGCTGCTAACCCTGCTGCTGAGTTGTTCCTGTCCTTGACACGCTACGTGGTGTCCTGGTGTCCTGCCCTCGGAGCCTGAGTCATTGATGGCGTGAGCTGCCCCGCCACGACGTCCTCTGTGTCACACTCCGGCACAGCGCATTTCTCGCACTTTTTTAGTCTAAATTGATACCACCCACAAACTAGTGGGCGCAGTACATTTGTGCACTGCACCCCGGCCCTTTCAGCTAGATGTTTGCATGGTCCCGTTCCGGGTCCTTTTCTTTTCCCATTATTCATCTATAAACATACTCAACGAATTGTGAGATTTTTCGAGGCGGTTGGGGGAAGCCCAGGGGGTCCCTTTTCCAGAATTGCACATCGAACCCTTTGAACAGTTCGAGGGTTCGTGAACTTTCACGCACTTTATCAAACCCTTGCTCCCAGAAAAATGAACTGAACAACCCTGATATTTTAGTTTTTTTTGGGCACTCAGGGGTGAAATCACACTGGCAAAGTGCCCCTTACGAATTTCAAATTAGTCCTAAAATTTTTCTCCGAATGAAAACGGAATTTTTGGTCTCACAAATTGGTCGTGGACAAACAGTACCCCTTTATACCACCATTATATGGGTGTGTGTAGGTAAATAGGTACCGTAGATTCACGATCACTTCGGGACCACGCTTTATAGAAATTAAATTTTCGATTTCAGTTCGTGAGGGGGTCTGGCGATTAAGTTTTGAGTTCGAGGGCACTTCGGGAAGGCTCTGTTGGGAATTAATTTTAGAGTTCGAGAGCCCCTTGTGAATGCTGCCTATGCATTGCTACTGCTGTTTGTTGAAGAGGCTGAAGCTGTGGTTGAGGCTGAGGCTGTGGCTGAGGCTGAAACTGTGGCTGAGGCTGATGCTGCACAGTGCTCAGAAGCAGGGAAAGAGAGGTGAGGGGTTTACATCAGCTTAGTGCTTGCCCCAGAAGGAACTGTGAGATGTGGAGGCTTGTTCTTGGAGCCGCGCAGGCACCCCACAGGCCTCTTCCCAGCCTCGCCCCTTGCCTCTTCCTTTTGCAGCTCCTTGAGCTGCCTCTCCCTCTGCAGCTTCTTGCGGTTCCGCTGCTGAGCAGCCAGCCTTTCAGCTGGGGACTGAGGGTTCAAGAACAGGGCCAGGGGGGTAACACTGGCGCGCTTGGAGCTCATTTTGAAACTACTATAAATAATTAATTTATCACTTGAATTCAGTTCGGAGAGGGGCCCGAAAACTATTAAAATTTTTCGTTTTCTGACAAAATATCTAAATAAGTCCCGGTGTGATTGTGAATCTACGGTATATGAAAAAGCTAAGTAACAAATTTTTTTCGATGTTTATGTGTCAACTGATTTTATTTATTTTTCGGTTAAACTGAAGGTTCGCCTTTCTACCACCACCTTCTCATTTCACTCTCTTTCTTTAGAGAGCTATTTCACCAGATTCCTTGCTATGATTTTGGTGGAAAAGCTCTCTAAAGAAAGAGAGTGAAATGAGAAGGTGGTGTGTTGTCTTGACAGGTGTCAGAAATCAATTTACCGTATAGGCGGTATATCACTGCGTACCGCGAACATTCCTTACCCCCTCGCGGTGTGTCGGGAGCAGTTTATTTTAACTAAAATACAAGGGCCTCGCAGAGAATGAATGGGGTTAATTAATTGATTTTAGCATGAACGGGGACAGGTCGGGAAAGCCTTCCGAGCCGCCCCTCAAGGCCCTCAAGGGGGACAAACAGCTTAGGAAAATAGCCCTCTCTTGGGGAGGAAGGACTAGAGGAAGGGCTCCTTTAATCCCTTCACATGCGCATGCACGCACACGAACCCGCGCGCATACACACGTACCCGCATGCACACACGTACGCACACACACGTACGCGCGCACACACACACACGCACAAGTACACAAAGCACGCACACATGTTCGTACACAACCGTATACACGTAAATACACGCACACACGTACACCGCACGCACACACGTACGCGCACGCACACACACACGTATGCGCGCACACACACGTACCCGCACACACACACACACGCACACACACGCGCACGAGCAAGTACACAACACATACACGCACGCACACACGTACTTGCATGACCATATACACACGCACGCACATACACATCGCACATACATGTATGCGGACGCATACACACGTATGCAGACGCACACACACGCACGGACACAAACGCACGCACATGTGCACGCGCACACACATTCGCGCGTGCACAGGCAGCTCAGAGGGCCAAAGGCCCTCGCATAGACCGCATTGGGCTAAATAATTATATTGTGTGCCACTCGTATAGCTCGCATTGGGGTTTTCATTGAGAATCGCATTGGTTACGCGCCTGTACAGTATTCACATCGTTTAGTACGTCACGATGTAGTGAAGCAATTGTTAGCACTAATGCAGCAAATAAATGTATTTAGGTATATGAAAAAGCCTTATACCAGTGTATGCCGCTCCCTATTTATATCACTGATCAACGGCACTGATAACACCTGCAATCTCAAACGCCCAGGAGTGGGTAAGGAAGGATACATGTCATGCACACACCCGCACATGCTAGTTTCCTTTTGCGCCTTTGATGCTCAATGCAACAAGCAAAATCTATAAGGTGGTGACATTGCCGGTGCACGCGTGTGTTAATGTGTGTGTGTCCATGTCTGGGAGCGAAAACCTGCCATGCAGATAGGCACAGCGCTCGCATTGCACTTCTGAAAACCCCTTCACGCATGTGCTATTTACTCTTGGGCACCCAGCTGGTGAGGTGGTCACCATGGATTGTGCGCACTACCGTATGTGACCGAATATTTGGAGGTGTCTCCTGGCAACAATGATACCGTGTACACGCATACTCTAATGCATGCACGCGGTATCTGGCCTACCCTGTAGGTTTACTGGCCACTTTTACCTGCATAGCGTAATTCATTGCCAGGCCTGTGCACTGTTACAGTGTACGGAATGGTACGCTTTTTACTGAGCACCAAAATTTCGTAAATTACGTCATATCTATGATTTTGGAGGACCATAATGTACCATAATTGCGGTAATCAACTGTACAGTGTACGGTACAACCAGCTCAGAAAGGCCTCTCCACTCCCAAACACCTCCCATTCCATCTCCAGCATGCTCCTCTCACGTGTTACGCCACACATTGCTTCCCTGAACGACCCTGAAGCTGGGTTGGGGCTGTGTCGGCTCGGGGAAGGGCCCAGCAGTGGCTTGCAAGGAAGGTCAAAGTCAGAGTCAGTACTTGATTCCTGGTTATTAATTTGCGTTTAACTCATAGTTGCAAGAATAAAAAGATGTTTTGGTCCGAATTTGGAGCCGAATGTCCAAATTAAGATGAAAATCGTAATGTACGGTGGCACGGTCTGGCACCGTAGTTCTGGCCGATCACAATTTGGATCGTACTATTAATTACAGACATACCTTATTTACGGTCCAAATCCAACTTTATGGCGTAAGTGCACAGCCTGTTCATTGCCCACCTGTCTCTGTTATGAGCTTCACGTAAGGGTATGGTGTAACGTCCTATGGGGCTGTTCAAGGCATGAAACCAAAAGCCCTCGTCTGAAAGCAGGGAGCACTCCATTCACTAACAATGGGAGTGCACCCTAACCTCTCCTTTGTCACTGTTCCGTGCTTTGGCATCCTCACGCTTAGTTTGGGATAATAAGGCATACAGCCTTGGAGGCAGATTGTTATGCTGGCTTGAACCTTGAAAGAGTTATGTTTCCAGTGCTGCTGCCCACAAACTCCCTGTAGGCAAGTCAATGTGCCTGTGGAACGCAGCCCAGAGGAAATCCGCAAAGAGATGGAGCGCCTTCAAATCGTGAAGCAGAAACGGTGCGAACAAGTCAGAGAGGAAAACTTGTACTTGCACCTTGCAGTTATGCTGCTAGCCTACTGAAAGTGCACATACACGCACATACACACACACACAAAACACACACACACAAAACACACACATGCATAGTATACCATGTGCCCTCCTTGTGCAGAGAGCAAGACCGAATAAAGCGAATTGCCGCTGAGGGCTGGGACCGCTTTCAACCCATGTCAGACAAGAACAGGTGAGGTGATGTCAGAGTGGGGTGCGTGCGTGTGTGTCTGTGTTTGTGGTGTTCCTGCATGGTCCCTCCCACCTGCGTTGGAATGAGCATTGAGGTTGGAGGGCAGGGGGGGGGGCGTCAGAGGAGGCGTGAAAACATGAATGTTTATCGTTCTTTATATGTGTATGTTTTTCAGGCTGCAATTGTGCTCCGTCTTACTCTGGCGAGCTTTTAATTGTACATGACACAACATGCTTGCCTTTTGTCAATATGGTGAGGGGCTATGAGGTTGTCATGCCTAGTGGTGGTAGCGACAAATCGTGCAACGTGCTGATTTTTGTGGTCTTAGCTTGTTCACTGAGCTGGAGGAATAATTAAATTGAAGGTGGCGTTTGCGGGCTTAAGTATTGATGTATTTATAATATAGTCAGCTGATCACACGATGCTCCTCCAAGAGGTTGAGAAGACCTTCCAGCCCTGGGGAGAAGAGGCGCAGCAAGCGGACCTGTGTGTGTGATTGTGTGTAGCTGTGTGTGTGTATGTGTATGTTACAGTATACGTCTTGATGTATGAGTGTTTGTGGCAATGAAAATAAGAGAGGCAGAGAAGGAGAGAGAATTGCCGTCCGTCATTGCATCTGTTAGCTGATGTGCCTAGCCTTGTATTTTGTTGTGTAGGTGATTCAGAAGCGCATTACCACATTATTACCGCATAAATAAAGGAAATTTCCAAAATAGAAATCGCCTTAGTAGAGTTAAACAGCTTATTGATATGAAACTCTACAGCTGCCGCCCCTCATTTCCGCAGCAGCAGGAGCGTGATTAAATTGCAGAGACTGTGACGGCATTTTCGGCAGCTTGAACAGCTCAACTGAAAATGCCTGCTGATTTGCTGAAAATGCCTAAAAGGGGTGGCTATAATAGTTCACGCACACCGTATATGACCGTATTTCTGGTGATTTCCCTGCTAGGATCCCCGTAGGTAAAGCATATACACGTATGCATGTATAATTCTGGCCAACTATAAAAATCTGTCTAGACTTAGCAATTTTCCCAAAGCTCTTTCACTTTGTATTTCTCGTTTATGCAGGCCACCAGGTCACGTGCCATCTGACCATCCTACGGCCAAAAGCTAATTATATCCAAGATCTTGTTTTCACTCGGCTTCACCGGCGCCTCTGTACCACGTACCACGTGCTGCCTGTGCTTTCCTCTTATATTCCTGTACCAAAATTCCAGTTAGATTTCCGTTGTGCCCCCCATGCGGGTCAGCTGCTTGTTATTCAGGTCAGCTCTTTTTCTTAGTATTAAGGGTTCAATTCTTCAATGGCCAGGCCTGCTAGATTATTTATCACGACTTCTGATCAAGGAAACTATGTCTGATGCTTAAGCAGTTTTTTCATATGCTCCATTGAGCGGAAGCTTGAAACAAAGTTTGTAACCACAGCTAGCTAGACGTAGTTTACAAAGTTTACAGGTTAAGCCTTCAGTCAAAATGTGTGACTGCTTACCCTAGCTAGCTAGACAAAAGAGAAAACGCCCAAGAAAAACAAGAGAAAGAGATGGAATGATTATAGTAAAGTTGGAGAAAAAGGCGAGAAGCTGGAAGCCAAAAAGGGGCTGAAGTATAACCAGTAGAAAAAATTTGGTCTGAAGACAGAGTCAAGACCTTGCAGGCAGCAGTGCATCTCATAGACACGCCGAAGGTCAAGCCAGCTTTAGAACCCGAAGCAAAGTAGCAGGCGGGTCTAATAATAGGCAGGCGCAAGCAGATTCTTTCTTATCAATCCAGGAGCTTCTTAAGAATAGTAGAATAGTAGATTACATTTGTATATGAGAACCTAACTTTGACGCAAACTTCAAAATACTGGCAGCATATCTGAGTGCAAATAATGATACAAGGCCGCTTTGCTTCCTTCATAACTAATATAGACATGCCGTGCTGAAATTCCCTGTTTAGTGAACCAGCAGGTTTGGTCCAGCCCAGGCTCATCTAAATTCACCATTTATGCGTGAGTGGACCTTAAATTCCTCTTACATTACAGGACTGATGCTGATATTTGGTTGTCAATTGAACAGCTGCTTGGGAAAGAGAGATTACCAGGATGTCGATTAGGAAGTAAATCTAGAGGATATTAAAAATTAGAGGCGTCCCAATAAAATAACAACCAAGCGCGCATCTGTCTCGGTAACGATGTGGCTTGTGGCAGTACAAACGAGTAAATGTAAATTGTTTTAACCACAGAGCAAAAAAACGCCTCTTAATGAGCAGCCATGTAAAACTGTATCATCGTATCACAACCAGAATTCACAACATACCCACCTCACCTTCCCTACCTGGCAACGCACCTAGCCAAATTTTAATTCACCTGCAGAAGGTTCAGGTGCCACATCACCCATCTGGCTGACTTAGACACAGGAAAAAATTTGTACATACAGGAACCCGTAGTGAGGAAAAAGTGCCTTGTCACAAGCAATCAGCCGCTTCAGACCCCTTCAATCCTGCGCGCTGCAGGCCCTTTAGGCAGCCCTTCCTCCACAAGGCCTGAAGTCAAGCTTGAACGGTTAGATTGCGCTAGCCTGCTCCAAGGGAGAAGGAAAGGGGCTAGGAGAGGAGGAGGAGGGGAAGGGGCTAGGGAAGGGACTGGGAGAAAAGGGAGCTGGAAAGGGGGGAGAGGGGGCAGGTGCCATGTCTTTTTGGAGCACCTCGATGAAATCCAAGCAGCTGATGATGAAGATGGCAACCAAGGCAGTCACAACAGCGGCACATAGGCACAAGGGGCCATAGCGGTCATCATACTGGATGACCTGTGTGTTTGTGTATGTGTGCATGTGTGCATATATGTGTATAAGGTGTAAGGTGTGTGTGTGTGTGCGTGTGTGTGTATGTGTAAGCATGTGGGTGTATCGTGCCTGCGTGTGCTTGTGCAAGCAAGACATCATACGTGATAAAGGATGCCAATGTATGCAGAGGCTATGAGCACATAAGGATAACAAAATTTCCAGCAGGCATTTGCCTGAGCACGCCCTCGCACCTTTTTCTTTGCGATATTTGACGCACGCCAGGTGAACACATACAGCGCATACACGCACATCACCATGCCCAAGGGCAGCATGATGAGAGAGATCAGCTCCACTAAGTGACGGCTCACGCCTTCAACATCACTCGAGGCATCAGTATCCGAACCTGTGTGTGTGAGCGAGTAGTGTGTGTGAAGGGGGGAAAGGGGATGTGTATTGTGCATGTGCATGTGTATGCATGTCTGGTGTGTGTGTTAATTTGCAGGCACACGGGTAACCTGCTAGCTCAAGAGAACCTACCGCCAAATTTATTAATGTCTGACCCTTGAATGCATACTGTACTGCTACTTAAGTATTGTGAGGACTACTTTTTGCGAGGTGCCCAAATGATTAGCACAATTCATTTGCAAGCTGTTGCGAGTATCAAGCCATTTCTGTGCTTTACTGTCGAGACCTTCACCTATGGGAGGGTCTGCAATTCCTTACGTCACCCACATTTGTAACGGTAATAAGTTCCGGGTGATTAGCAAAAAGGTTACAAGTTAGCAAAAGAAGGATTTCAGCTCAAGACCTGCAAGTTCCAGCCAGAAATCAGCTCTTCAACGTCAAAGTCTTTGCGAAGTCCGAAAATTTTTTCACATTGCGAGAGGACCAAATAAATAATCACTGGTCGCACCAGTATCAGTACAATGAAAATTATATCCCCCGTCACCCTGTCCAAGCCCACACAAAATCATACACTCATACACTCACAGACACACATAATACCACGAAGACCTCGTCCCAAACCCACCCTTTTCTAACCCCCAAACCTCAAGTACCACTTACAAGCCCATCTCCCTTTCCTACACACTCCTGCAGCGCAGCATTGATGAAACCCGCTCACAAAACCACCTACAAGCCACCC
>Ga0307974_1002193_pt1 | contig 13823 bp, 19 predicted proteins | sample OrgLakmetagen784_FD_201812 | JGI IMG/M metagenome (GOLD analysis project Ga0307974, IMG submission 201812) | Saline water microbial communities from Organic Lake, Antarctica - #784 | ecosystem: Environmental > Aquatic > Non-marine Saline and Alkaline > Saline | place: Antarctica: Organic Lake... | reverse complement strand
CACGTGCACACACACACACACACACACACACGCACACGTACGCGCACACACACACACACACACGCACACACGCGCACACACACACACATACAACATAACGTGCATATAAACACACACATACAAACGACATACAAATTGCATAGCGTCTTATGTCTTATCTGTACAAACTCACCATGGTACGCATTTGTATATTACAGCTCCCTCGCAAGCTCTTGGAACCGGCCCAGCCCATCGCCACCCTTCTGGCCAGTTACATGTCAAATGAAGAACTGGTGCGCCTGCTTCTTTGACTGCAGAGCAGTTCCTTTTCAATCCTGTACATGCCGGTGGCTCGTTCATCAGACAGCTTAACACAGGCCCTTTTTCGCTGCACATCCTCAGGCATCCTGGCTAAAAGGGTATGCTCAGCGTTGCGGTCACATCGCAAAGCTGAGCAGGTGCGAATGTTGAAAGTGCCGTCCTTTTAACAAGCCAGACAGGCGGACTTCCGTGTCATGTTACACCTTTTATGTTATCAGGAGCTACAGGCTATGTCTCACAGCTTATGGTACTTACCCTCCTGATCTCTGTTTGATCATGGGGCTTTGCGGCTCTGTCCTGCACACTTGTGTTGTGTCCGTTCCTTGACAGCCTGGTCGCTGGTGTTGTCATTAACATCAGGAGTATACTTAGAAGGGCCCTAGGATTATACAGAGAAGGGCCCTCGGGCTTGTGCCCGGTTATTTAAAAGTGCACCATTCCCAGCCACCACGTTGCCTAGAGCTGTGAGGATAAGTGGGCAGTGAAAGCTGGAGGGCACTCATCACAGTGCTAATCAACCCCTGGGCTCATTCTGCTATGTGTTCTTTGTTATTTGCCTTCTTCTCACCTTTTTTGAGGGAGGTGTGGAACGGCAATAGACAATTACCTAAATGATCTGTAGTCCACTAGATAATATAAAATTACGCAGGCAGTGCACAAGGAAAGGCCTGAGCCAATGTTAAAAAAGGCAATGTGCACTCATTGCATCGTGTGGGAGCACCACACACACACTGCACTTCACACACTACACCACACACGCACACTGCACCACACACCAATGCACTTAACACACTGCACCACACACGCTGCACCACACACACTGCACCACACACACTGCACCACACTCACCGTTCATGATACAGTGATGCACACGCAGTGGAAAATATTTCTGCGCAGGCAGTGAAAACCACTCCCCACAATAATCAAGGAAATGGAGCCACTTTGGTATTGGGTACCGCACGCGGTGATCTCAATTAATTACTTAATTGGAAAAAAAGCAACATTATACCATTCGCATCATCGCAAGTCCATCAGGACAAATGCACCTGGGGCTTTGAACTCGCAAACTCCCTGCTATCATTTTTGCGGCATGGCGTAGTTACATTAGCACAGCACTGCAGGAACGGAGGCAACCTCAGTACGTTCTTACGCATTTTTATTCGAATTTTTTGTCGATTCCTATTCATCACTCCCCGCCCTGGTACACGGATTACATTAGGAAACGGCCTCCAGTCAAGGCGTTTGACTGATGCTAGCCAACTCCCTGGTACTTGCAGCTTGGAAAGCACCACTTTCAAGGGACTGTTTTCATTGATTCCCTGTCGATCAATCCATGGTGCACACGCTTCTATTACATTCTTTGTTCCAAGTGTGATTTATTATCACATTGTCATTGGTTTCACTGGTGGTGGTGTATTGTCACATTGTACATTGTCATTGGTCACGCAGCTTTGGGCACAGCACTTTGGGAACCGAGCTCTTTGCTCTGGAGATCTCAAACACCCCAGGGCAGCGCACCCTCAAGCCAGAGCTCAAGTACGTGGCCAACATACACGGAGACGAGCCCAGTGGCAGGTGCGTGTTTGTGCTGCCTGTCTGTGGCAGGTGCGTGCTTACTTGCGCTGTCTGTACGTGGCTAACATACACAGGGACGAGCCCAGTGGCAGGTAGTGACAGACAACAGACACAGTGTAATGGCAGGTGCGTGCTTGCGCTGTCTGTCTGTCTGTGTGGCCTCTGTGAGTGTGAGCACACAAACCTTTTGTGGCCTCTGTGAGTGTGAGCACACAAACCTTTTGTGGCCTCTGTGAGTGTGAGCACGCAAACCTTTTGTGGACCGACATATGCCTAGTAGTACTTACGCTGCTGACACCTATTTCAAGGCACAAAGTGGTCAGCATACATGAAGACGGATTCTGTGGCAAGTGTGTGCGTGCCTGTGAGGCGCGCTTTTAGCAAGTGCGTGCTTGCGTGTACGGACATGTGCATGCTTGTAGGTCAAACTTGTTTTGCTCGTTGCTGGTTTTTAACTTGCAGAGACGAGGCGATTGTCTAAGGAGTCTGTCTCACTAATGCAAATGTTGCTGTCGTGAAGTCTGTGGAATGGGCTTATACACAAAATCTGTTGCTGTTGGTGTGTTGTTCATCAATTGTGCAGAGGAAAATGCAGCAGCAAAAGGAAACGGGTCAAAAGTGTGGTATTTCCAACATCCTATACAGGGCAGGTGCTTTTAGGCCACTTCAAGCTGACAGAGTGAATAGCATGTTGTTGTTGATACCAGAGAAATTGAGTGCCTACGTATCCAAGAGTGCGCCCTGGCAGGCAATCAAATTGTTCTTGTCCTGTTCCTTTCAAACACAGGCAACTGCTACTAGCACTAGCAGAGAAGATGTGTGCCGAGTATGCAACGGATGGCATTGTGAAGCAAGTGGTGGACAACGTTCACCTCTTCCTCATTCCAACCATGAACCCGGACGGCTTCAAGATGAAACGCAGGGAAAGCTCGTAAGTGTGTGATGTGATGGCTAATGATTACTGATCAGTGTGTATGCTGTGCACGTGTATAAATGTGTGTGTGTTCTGCCTTTTCTCTCATTTTACTCCTCATCCTCAGGACTGTGTATTTCTTTTGAGTGCGAGGCTAATCAAATGCTTCCCAATCGAAGCACAGATGCAGCAAAATGTGAGGCAGGCAGCAGGCTTGTGCCTGTGAGATCAAGTGCTGTCCCTGTTGCTGCTGCAGTGCATCGGTGGACCTGAACCGCAATTTCCCAGACCCCTTGAAGAAGCTGAGCGCTAGAAACTCCAGGGGTAGGGACAGCGGTGAACCCCAACCGGAGGTACTGGCCATGGTGGACTTCACGTTGCGTCACAAGTGAGTATAGTGGGGGCAACTCGTGCTATTACTTTCTTTGCACCTGGCCATGATGCACTTCACGTTGCGTTATAAGTTATAAGTGAGTGTAGTAAGGGGCAACTTGTGTTACTTGCAGCTTGTGTTACTTTCTTTGCACCTGGGATGCACAGTACTTCCTCGTTTCTAGCAGGTCCTTAGCCCCTCTGGCCTGTTACCACGATGGTGCACTTGTGGCTTAATTGATACCCTAGCTGAAAGACTGCTGTCACACACGTCGCTTGTGCTTTACCGCATCTCTAAATCTTGCAGCCTCCCTGGCCTTCCAGTGGGTGTATATCCGTATAACCTAGCAAGCTATTACCCAATGTACCATACACAATTTCGGTCCAGTGCTCGTGTTTTCAAGATGCAGCTTCTCTGCAAATCTTCAAGGTCGTTTGTGTAACCAGCTATCACTAGGGTTAGCCAGAACGATATGTATACATACGGTGTACATACGGTATTTTTGGCAGGGAAACCACCAAATTTATGGTCATATACGGTGTATATATACGGTTCTGGCCAACCCGAGCACCCAATACTCAAGCACCACTCGCCAGATCTCACGCACGATTCCTCATCTTTTCCAGATTTGTAGCCTCTCTGGCCTTCCACGAGGGCGCTCTGGTAGCCAACTACCCCTTAGATGGCTACCCTGATGGCAGCCTTGCAGCTAAGCGTGTGAAGCAGCCTGCTCCGGATGACGCTGCCTTTGTCTATTTGTCCCAGCTGTACGCACAGGGCCACAAAACCATGGCCAAAAGCAAGGTAGGGCTGTGTCTGTGCAACCACAATGCAGCTCACAGATTTGGGCCGGGTCAGGGCTTGGAAGCTAGGTAGGGCAAAGTCTGCATGACAAGCCCAAACAGGGTTTAGGACTGCGTCTGTGCCTAACATGAGGCTGCAACTGTACTGATCACTCGTATACATAAGTACAGAATATAACATGAGGCTGCAACTGTACTGATCACACGTATACATTAGTACAGAATATCAAATGTATTTGTTTACTTGCCACGCAAGTGTGTCCCGGTGTTTTGAGAGGGGTCTGATTCCACGCGTACTGTGATGATGCAACGGAACACTTACGCATGCAATCCTTGACCCTGGTGGCCTTGCAGGATTTCAAGGGGGGAATCACGAATGGGGCCCAGTGGTATCCCTTATACGGAGGCATGCAGGACTGGAACTACCTGGTAGCGGGCTGCATGGAGGTGTGTACGTGTGTGTGTGTGTGGTTGTATGTGAGCATGTGTGTGTATGTGTGCTGAGAAGTGCAAGCGTGTGTGCATTTGGCTGTATGTTTTCAGTCTATTTGGCGGTGTATGTGTGTGTTGAGAAGTGCAAGCTGCACCCTTGCAGCTCTTCTGAATGTGCGGCATAAGATTGCTGTACACAACTGGAATTTGCTCTCAAGTGGACATGAAGCATCTGTCTTTTATCGTGTTTTTGTATTTGCTGTTAAAGTGTACTTCGGGTGACACTCAAAAGTAGTTTGAATAAATGTAGCTTAATTGAATGTAACTTGATTGAATGTGACGGTCAATTTCATGGGAAATGTCTGCATGAATCTTTTAGTGTTTTGATGTGTGGCAATCAGGAGGTCCGATGCAACACTGTATTTGATTAAGACAGCAATATCTTGTTCAATTCGGTTGTCTGTTCTTAAACTATTTTTGGGCTTGCCTTGCTTCAGATATGGCTTGTGCCGTGTAGTTTGCAATATTAATAAAGGCGAGCGTTGATAACACCTCGAGCATTGAGTGAGGAAACGATGCTGCTGGGCAGCCATAGGTTCACGTAACCTGGCAAAATCAAATACACGCACACACACATACACACGCACACACACGCACGCACACACACACGCACACGCACACGCACACACACACACGCACACACACACACACACACATACACACGCACACACACGCATGCACACACACACACAAAATAAACCGACCCCGAGGAGGTGGGCCTGGCCTTCAGCATCATCACCAAACTACAATAATGGGGGGGGATTCTCCTGTGTTTCTTTTAACTGCTAAGTGATACTGGAGCTGAACGCTAAGAGACCTAGACGCACCTCCTAATGTTTTATCATCATTTTATGACTCTGCTTTTGTGCCCCTACCTACTGTTAGTTGACACTGGGGTCGCATGATGACAGGTTTTCAATAACGTACTCCTTCTTTTGTTGATCAATTTCACCCTGTTTCTTCATGAGCCTCGCAGCGGTGCCTCTACCCACTGCCAACTGGCCCTGTCGCGTGTGTTCGTAGCAGCAAGAAGCAAATAGGGCCTGATTCAAAGATCCTTGAAAGCTGCACTGCAAATCAAAGCAGTTCCTTCTACATCGCAAACAGTTCATACTGATACGTTTCTAAGTTTTGCATTCTTGTGAATTCCCTTGCGTTCTCGTCCAGATCACACTAGAGATAAATGATAACAAGTGGCCTAAAACGAGCCGCCTCGCAGAGATGTGGACTGAAAACGAGAAAGTCCTGCTGGAGTGGGCGCTGGCTGTGGGTCTTGGGGGTGCGTCTTGGCAAGCTTGTGTGTGTGTTTGTGTGCAATTAACATCCTTGGTCAGCACTCATACTTGTGTTGGCATGCTGAGGAAACATTGTTTGGGTGGGTGCAACTTTTCTTGCTGGGCATGCACTTAAGTTGAGTATGCTTTGTGAATGGGTTGAGCGTCAAGTTATGTGTCTGGCTTCTATTGTTGACTAGACGAATGTGAGCATGGCAAGCGTTGTGTTTCATGCAATTGCTTTGTGGTGCTTTTAGTCTATTTATGGCATGCAAACAGACACAGGTGTTTTGTTCTGGTTAACTTGTACTGCTAAGAGTGAGACACCTGTAAAAGGGAGCACACAATGCCCCGATTATGGGTTGGCACATTTTTAATCTACAACTGCTGCTTTATTCTGAGGCTATATTATAATATAATATATAATTCTCTGAGTTGTCTAAACCCAACTGCTGCCTCACCCGGAGGTATATGATACATATTCTACAACTCTCTGAGTTGTTTGGACCCAATATAATATATAATTCTCTGAGTTGTCTGGACCCAATTTAGCAGTCCTGCTGCGTCCCTGCATTCAAATAAAGGAATCATGTTAACCCAAAAGCACATCCTTACGACCATGCTCTGTTACGGTGCTGGTATCTCAAAAGTACAATTACGCCACAGGTTTGCGGGGGAACGTTTGGGGTCTGAGCCCCTCGAACAAGGCACTACCGATAACGGCAACCGTGGCAGTGCAAGGAATAGCGCACAACATCTCGACTTCTCCAGAGGGCTACTTTTACAGGTAAGCAGGCGATTACAGGTCATCAGGCGATTACAGGCGTTTCAATCTTGTCATATTTTCTCCCAGAACAATCAATGTGAGCACATGTCAGAAGTTTATAACATGTCCTTGCATCTTCGTGTGGCTGTGTTATGGATTGTGGCATTTCTTTAAACAAGCCTTCCACATCACATGTCATACACGCTCTTTGACTGCTCGTGAGTAGTGCACCAATTTAATTGCCAGGTCTTTTCGCGAAATGCGCTTCATGCTGTGTTATTGCTTGCATGCATATACATAAGCTTGTCAGTGTACGAGCAACGCATGAATCGTCATATGCCATTTGTCCCGCCTTTGTCGTTTCCTTTGTCCCTGCAGCCTCGTGTTGTTTTGCTGCTGCTGCTGCACGTGGGTATGGAGTTGCGTGTTTTAAACGTGTCTCTGCTATATTTGTGTGCAGGTGTGGGCGTGGGTGTGGGTGTGGGTGTGGGTGTAAGTGTGAGTGAGTGGGAGTGGGAGTGGGAGTGGGAGTGGGAGTGGGAGTGGGAGTGGGAGTGGGAGTGTGGGTGTGAGTGTGAGTGTGAGTGCGTGTGTGAGTGTGGGTGTGGGTGTGGGCGTGAGTGTGGGTGCATGCGCGCGCCTGTGCGTATTTGTACGTGCCTGTGCATTCACCCTTGTAATTCCCTCTGATCCCACAGGTTCCTCTCCCCTGGCAAGTACACCATAATCATCATGTCACCAGGCTACGCCACACGGAGTGTGCCTGTGACAATCCCGTCTGATGGCACCCAAGGAGTGGTCGTGAATGCTACTCTGATCAGGAATCTGGATACAGCTGCTGCTCCCAATCTCCAGCCGGCGGTAGTGGGTAAGCATTCAGGTTCTAATCTATTGTTTGTCTGCTTTGGTAAAATTGTGTTGATTTTCTCCACCAAGTACCTTGAATCTCGTGCATTTTCTTTACTGGAGTTTGTATGAACTGGGGGACTTATGAGGCATGGCATATAGCTGTCGCAGCGGCAGCTGACATTCTAACATTCCAACATTCAAAAATGGTCTCAGGAACAGAGTATGGAAAATACAAATCACATAGTTCACACTGAGGGCGATCAAGCATAAGATTATAAGGAAGTTGATGACATCAGGAATTTGAGGCATTCTTGTGTGGTCCTACGTGAACCTGTTCGGGCTGGAGCCCACTCTTGATGAAACCAGGGGCATTCAGATTTTTAGACCACATTATCCGGGCGGCAAGCGTGCTCCCACCCGCGCAGCACACACTGCTTAAGGGACAACACAGCTTTGGTGGTGAGACACTTATTTGGTGCTGTTGGCTGTCGGCATCCTTTCTGTTAGATGCCTTGCCAGTGATAACGGTCTACAATTGGCTCTCTGCGATCGGAACTTCCTGATCGTGGCGCATTATAATTAAACGGTGCAATACTCGCAGAACTTGTTGTGCCCTTTTTTTGTAATTGCGACGTCAAGGCACAGCGTAAGAGGATGGCACATGTGCACATGTGCTTGCTTGAGCTCACGCTGTGAGGATGAGCTTGCATGTACGTGTGTCATTTTTTTGTAAGGTGGAAGGAGAATGATGTAGACTTGCCTCACAAAAGCGCCTCCTCTGTCTTTCACTTGAAGCAGTCCTTTCTATGCACTTGCTTGTCCCCATCCGTATTTTCTTGCATTGTGTTGCCACTCAGCTGAGAGCATAACCCTCCTCCTTCTTGTGTGCAAGCATCACAGAATTAATAATTAATACGTAACCGTCTTTCCCCTGCAGGCACCCAGGTTCCCAATGCAGCTCCACGTTTGATCACCCCACCAATAGTTAGAAGGAAAGGCGACTCAGGCTCAAGCTTTCTTGCCTCAAATAAAAAAGTCTTAGCTTTTGTGGGACTCCAAGTACTTGTCATAGGAGTTTTTATCATGTGGAGGAAGAGGAAGCTAGACAGGGTGCCTGGAAGCAGCAATCGAAAAGATGAAGTCTAGCACAAGGATTGCTTCCGCTGAAACACTAGTACGGGGTACATACGTGCGTATGTCATTGTCATGATTGCTGGCAGCTGCGTAGAGTGCATTTAAAAATACGATTGACTTCATTGCCTTTATAGGACCACAAAGTATTTCTGGGTGAAGACCATCTTTGCTGTGCTTGCGTTAGAAAATTCAGCGCAGTCATTTGACTTTTTGGTGACCTAATAACTTCAAACAGGGTATCATAAACTGTTATTTAAAGCAGCATTTGCTTGTCTCTTTTGCTTGGGGGTGCTCGGACCCCTTGTGTGTGTGTCTTGATTGGCGTGCTTGATCCCTCTTTGCTTCGCTGTAATTGCCTGTTGGCGCAATTGGCGCACGTGAGTGAGAAGTGCTTTGCTCCTCCTAGCCTTGCTTCTGGCATCAAGCTTGGGTCATGCATCCTTTGTCCCTTGGAGTGTGGACGCAATCAAGCTGTCTGGCCTTGCTACCCTTGTACGGGAAATCTTGCCTTTTCCTTTCGCAGCATGTGCACTAGCAGCCTGAGCTACAATTTGCCATAGAACTGGCTTTGGATATTGGCAAGATGCCCAAGGTCGTTGGTGTTGCCAAGAATTGAAGGCGGTAACGCTTGACAATAGGAAGGTGCAGCCATCTTATATTACCTACCTGCTCCCTCTGCACCTTGTTGAATAACCTTCAAAATTATTTGTCCGGCAGCGTTGCACCTTTTTGTTGTTTAGAGTTTAAGTGTGGGTGCGGGTGTGGTTGAGTGTGGGTGGTGGGTGTGGGTGTGAGTGAGGGTGTGAGTGGGGGTGTGGGTGGGGATGCGGGTAGATGTTGTTGCGGGCATGAGTGGGGGTGTGGTTGTGAGGATGAGTGTTCTGGTGTGGGCGTGAGTGTGGGTATCTGTGTGTGCGTGCGTGCGTTCGTGCGTGCACTTCAGTCCAGGGAGGAAGTAACTGACATAGTGTATGAGTAGACACGGTGAGTTTAAAATTTAGCTTGGCTTGGCAGAGGATGCACTTTAAAAAGAGACAGCAAGGGCATGCGCGCACACACACACACATGCATTTGCACACATGTGCTGTACCTGCGCAGGAAGGCAGCATTTAATGTACGTTTTACACAGATAAAGCCTCATCTCTATGCATACTGTGCAGGCCAAACTGGAATTTTGCTTTAATTGCTGAGCACTTTTCCTCTATGCCTGATGAATAGGAATGTCTGCGCATTATATGATTAAGATAGGCAACTGCATCCAGCAGTACCTCACACATACTGGATTTCCACAGTTTTGCCTCAAAGAACGAAGTTGCTCCTTACTTCCTTACTTTTTTTGCATTGCCAGGAAATTGTCATTCAATAGTGCATTCACAAACCTTCTTTGCAAAACTTCTCTAGCTGGAAATGCTACACTTGATCCTCAGAAAATGAGCATACCATATAGAATACATAACAATTGCATACATAGTATAGCATACATAATGAGTACCAAGAATTGTTGTCTGATCAAATGCATGGACGCTACAGCCGGTCAATATCAACACCCTTATTGTCAGTAAGCACGGGTTTGTTGCTAGCGTGGGAAGGCAACGGACCGATAACACACGCTCCCTTTGAAACTTTCCCTACAGACCAAAATCTATGCACATCCTCGGCGATAAACAGTCTTCCTGCAGGGGAAATCACTGTTCCTGGCTCAAAAATGAAAGGTTGGCTTTCCTTTCCGCCAGATCTTAGCTGCCAGCCACTCATGTCAACAGCAATGTTGGAAGGGTTGCGGACCTGTGTGTATTTATAAGCACGAAAGAGAAAGCTTCTTGCCGAATAAACACCGGCCGGCAAATCTACCCAACTTTATAGGTTCAGCCACTTTCACCCAAGGTGCTTTCTTAGGTTTATATATGCAGAAAGAGCAGAACATGTCACACTAGGTCAGCAGCGTAGACACGAATGTGGTGCTGTGATACGTTGAGACATACAGCTGCACGTTGGTACGTAGGTCAAACCTAGATGACGTGGTGCTTCTAAGTGTTTGGGTGGACAGAGTGTGGCAGGCCTCGGTTTGTCTCGCACCTCAACATAGGTGTTAGACAGGGATGGTGTACTCCCTCCACGGTTGTCTGGTGCTGCATTACCACTAGAATGAAGACGTAGCATGCCTTTGTAGGCAGGCGGTTGAGAATCTGGCAGTAGAGGGTAATCACCACCAGGCCCGTACACGCTGCACTCCAAAGGCATCGGAAACTTGGACTTTAGTGTCATGATACAGCACATAATACACGCACATCAAGTGGAGGAAGAACAAGGTGCAGTATTGCAGGCTGACGGAAAGGTGACGGAAGAAATGCCAGTCGGACTCACAGCCTTTGTCATGCCAATTTTAGGCATGTTTGGAGATTGGTTTGCGTGGCTTTTGACAGGGAAGCAAGCAGGTGGCAGCTATCTAAGAAGTTTTACTCCTGGTGACAGATAAGGGTTCCTCATCAGCACATACTTTAAGAGAAGATGCCTGCGTGCCGGTATGAACTCCTTGGTAATCTGGATATAGCCTGCTTCAACGCGAATTTTGGAGTCCCATGCTTCTGTGTCCCTCTCAGCAATGGCTTGGATTCGTGCGTAGGTGTCATGAGCGAGCTGCAGGGATAGTATAAGCAAATGGGTCACCTGTCTTTTAAATCTTTGCTCTAAGACGTGAAACTACCGAGCCCAAGCTATTTTCATGCTTTTGCTACGCTTGAGATTACACACCAGGGCAATGCGTTTGCGGTTTGCAAGCTGTATTTAAACAAGTGCACAAAGCATACATGTAACACACACTCTGACACACCAGTACAGATGTGCATACATAGTACCTATACATATACATACCTGTTCTAGACGCCCACCCGGACTCAGGAATTGGTCAGCTAGTGTGCGCAGTCGACGGAGGTACATGGATCGAGTGATGGGCACATCAAGTACTGCAGTGTGTACGGCATGCAATACAGGACATGCCAGTTATAATACGTGTAGGAAGGCAGTCACCATTTACAGGGATGGAAATAATGCATGTACGCAGGTTTAAAAAAGAACGGCCCGTTGCCTTTTTACTCTTTACTAGCCCTGTCTTCCTAAACCATGTTCTTTTTACATGGGCACCAAAGTACGCAGGCTTTCCTTCCTTTTTTCTTTCCCGTGCTTGACCTTCTCGTATAGTTTTTGCCCTTATTCTCATCACCCTGGTTGTCCCCCCTACTTTTCTGTTTTCGCTTCCAGCCTGCCTCTCTTACTTCCTTTTACTTCATCAACTTTCAGTTTCGTTTCAACCTCGTACTTGTAGGGAGTTTGCTATCTCCTCTGGACCTATGTAATACGCCATCAACGGAAAAAAAGAACGACAAGAAGGCTAAGTGACGCCTAAGCAGTTTGGTTCCCTTGGTAGTACCCAAACAGAACTCTATTCTTAAGGAATCTTAAGTCACTGTGAACTGTGCGCACCTGCATCTGTAAGGTGGTTGTATGTGCCAGGTGCTCCAGTTGGGCTGGACCTCCGTGTCAGATCCCTGTCAGGGTTATCCCAGCCTTGTGGCTGTGGGTACTTCTTTGGAATGACCTGTGATGAAATAGTCAAGGCGTACAGAATGACACGCAAGATGGCAAGACACCTGGAGATCAATGATGAGCAGCTCTGAAGCTTGCAAAAGGCAATTTCAAGCATCTTACCAGCAAATTGTCAATTGTTTGCGGCAGAGGGAGGGGCAAATCATCTGCGGAGGATTGGAGAAGCGACCTGTGATTGCATGGGTGAGGCTGTGCTTTAACGATAGGAAGGGAGTGATGGTGTAGTATCGGCTTTTGCTTCTTAGAAATGTGAGAGGGGAGAGTGAGAAAGAGAGAGAGAGAGAGAAAGAGAGAGAGAGAGAGAGAGAGAGAAAGAGAGAGAGAGAGAGAGAGAGAGAGAGAGAGAGAGAGAGAGAGAGAGAGAGAGAGAGAAAGAGAGAGAAAGAGAGAGAGAGAGACCCTTATTGGGTGTTTTATATAAGGACAGCAATTCTGACGGCTGGGGATTTTTCCATATACAATTCAAATTGAAACAAACTTAGTCTGGGGTCAATGGGGTCTCTGTTCGCAAACTGAACTTTGCAAACCAAGGCCTCGGCTTACCTGCGCTGACGACCTTTGATATTCGCTCACACATTTCAAATAATTAGGGTTGTGTGCACATACTATACGTAATTGTATGTATGCAAATTCCCTCGCTAAAAAATCGTGCATATATCAAGTATACATGTAAAAGTATGGTTTGACCCTAAAAGTAATGGATGTCCACAACGAGCCTGTCACATGCTTGACCAAAACAATAGCACATACTTAGGTTTGGCCAGAACCGTATACATACACGTATATGACCTTGTACTCAGTGATTCCCCTGCCAAAAATACCGTGTATGCACTGTATATATATGGTTCTGGCAACCCTACACTCCATCCTGCAGAAGTTGCAGCCCCCACCGTGTGGGCCATTACATGCCCACTCAGCCTCTAAAGAATATAACAGAACCATCCCCAACCTGATTTGCATGCCTGGCTGAAACATTGACACATACTTCATCCTGCAAAAGTTGCAGCCCCCGCCATGTGAACCATTACATGCCCACTCAGCCTCTAAAAAAAAAGCAGAACCATCTTTAGCCTGGTTTGCATGCCTGGCTGAAGCATTGACACATACTTCATCCTGCAGAAGTTGCAGCCCACCGTGTGGGCCATCAAATGCCAACTCAATCAATATAGCCAGCGAGGCGTCCTGGAGTACTACCTTGACTTGCATGCCCATGCCAACAAAAAAGGCGTGTTTTCGTACGGCAATGCCTTAGAGGGTGAACAGGTGCGACCACCAAAACAGGTATCATTGCACACACATACACACACATACATACATACATACATACATACATACACACGCATACATACACATACACAGCCATGTGCATGCACGTGTGCAGGTTGCACAGATACACGCACATGCACACATACACAGCCGTGCGCACGCACGAGTACATGTGGCACCGATACAGACACTTTATTGCTCACGCATGTATACACATGCACAGCTAACAGTCATGCATACACGCGCCGGCCATTTTAGGGATCCAAGCAACTCTTGCATTATAACACGCGCATGCACACCATGCCGGTGCATTACCACAGGCGGTAGAGAGCCTGCTGTACTCCCGCCTGGTGGCACTGAACAGCCAAATCTTTGACTTCATGGGCTGCAATTTCACAGAAAAGAACATGAGCAAGCCGGACAAGGTATGTGTGAGCAGTGGATCATGTGGACAACCTGTGAAAGCCAATCGGTC